>VYKS01000042.1_pt1 | contig 87264 bp, 79 predicted proteins | sample 5114511 | NCBI WGS metagenome assembly VYKS01 (sample SAMN12291795, study PRJNA351875) | freshwater metagenome | isolation source: freshwater lake | place: USA: Michigan, Gull Lake | collected 2011-07-05 | reverse complement strand
TCCTTTCCGCCGCGCTGTTGCTCGCCGCCTGCTCGGGCAGCGGGCCGCAGCCCGGCGCGTCGCCGACGCCGCCCAGCCTGGAGGCGGCCGCGATCGAACGCGGGCTCGTCCGCGATCCCAAGGCGAGCGACGTGACCGGCCTCTACGCCCGCGACACCGACCGGCTGTGCGTGGTGCCCGATGGCACTGCTTATCGCGTCGGCGCGTTCGTCGATTATGGCGACAAGCTGAGCTGCACCGGTCGCGGCACCGCCGCGCGTTCCGGCTCCACGCTGGCGATCGAGTTCAAGGGGCGCAACGGCGAGACCTGCAGCTTCGACGCCAAGTTCGACGGCGACCGCATCACCTTCCCCGCCAACGTCCCCGATTCCTGCGCCAAACTCTGCGGCCCCCGCGCCTCCTTCGCGGCGCTGGAGGTCGAACGCCTGAGTGAATCCGCCGCAGAAGCCGAAGCCCTGCGAAGCGCGGAAGGAACGCGTTTGTGCGGTAGTTGACGTTAACGTCAAGCGCGACTAAATTGCTCGCCATGGCAACGAAACTGAAAGCCGTCGCCAGCTTCGCACCGATCGAAGCGCGGCCGGACAAGGAGAGTTTCTCGATCTCGGACCTGTGCGCCGAGTTCGAGGTGACTGCGCGCGCGCTGCGCTTCTACGAGGACGAAGGGCTGATCAGCCCCGAGCGCCGCGGCCTCCAGCGCATCTATTCGCACCGCGACCGCGCCCGGCTCGCCTGGATTCTGCGCGGCAAGCGCGTCGGCTTCAGCCTCGCCGAAATCCGCGAGATGATCGACCTCTACGACGTCGGCGACGAACGCCGCACGCAGCATCAGGTGACGCTCGACAAATGCCGCGCGCGCATCGAGCTGCTCGAGCGGCAAAAGGTCGATATCGACGCCGCCATTGCCGAACTCGACGATTTCATCGCGGTCCTCGAAGGCCGCGCCGCACCGATCAAATAAGAACAGGATAGAGAGATGCCCCGCTACAATCCCCCCGTCCGCGACACCCGTTTCGTCCTCGACCGCGTGCTCAAGATCGACCGCTACGCCGACCTGCCCGGGTTCGCCAACGCGACCCCCGACACCGTCACCGCGGTGCTGGAAGAGGGCGGCAAGTTCGTCGCCGAGGTCCTGTTCCCGATCAACCATAGCGGCGACCAGCAGGGCTGCACCCGCCACGCCGACGGCAGCGTCACCACGCCCGACGGCTTCAAGGAAGCATACCAGCAGTTCGTCGAATCCGGCTGGGGCACGCTCAGCGCGCCGGAGCAGTTCGGCGGCCAGGGCATGCCCCACGTCGTCTCGACCGCGTTCCAGGAATATATGATCAGTGCCAACATGGCCTTCGCCATGTACCCCGGCCTGACCCATGGCGCGATCGAGGCGCTGCTCGCCAAGGGCAGCCCCGAGCAGCAGGAGAAGTACGTCCCCCGCATGGTCAGCGGCGAATGGGGCGGCACGATGAACCTGACCGAACCGCATTGCGGCACCGATCTCGGCCTCATCAAGACCCGCGCCACGCCCAACGCCGATGGCAGCTGGTCGATCACGGGGACGAAGATCTTCATCTCCTCCGGCGAGCATGACCTCACCAGCAACATCATCCACCTCGTCCTCGCCAAGACGCCGGGCGCGCCGGAGAGCAGCAAGGGCATCAGCCTGTTCGTCGTCCCCAAATTCATCGTCAACGACGACGGCAGCCTGGGCGACCGCAACGCGGTCTTCTGCGGATCGATCGAGCACAAGATGGGCATCCACGCCAACTCGACCTGCGTCATGAACTATGACGGCGCGACCGGCTGGCTGGTGGGCGAGGAGATGAAGGGCCTCGCCGCCATGTTCATCATGATGAACGCCGCCCGCCTCGGCGTCGGCCTGCAAGGGCTCGGCATCGGCGAAGTCGCGTACCAGAACGCCGTCCAGTATGCCCACGACCGGCGTCAGGGCCGCGCGCTCACCGGTGCCGCCGAGCCACAGGAAAAGGCCGATACCCTCTTCGTCCACCCCGATGTCCGCCGCATGCTGATGGAGGCCAAGGCGATGACCGAGGGGCTGCGCGCCCTGTGCCTGTGGGGCGGCCTCCAGGTCGACCTGGCGCACAAGGCGGCGAGCGAGGAGGAGCGTCAGCTCGCCGACGACCTGATCGGCCTGCTCACCCCCGTGATCAAGGGCGTCGGTACCGACGCCGGCTACCGCATCGCGACCGACAGCCAGCAGGTCTATGGCGGCCATGGCTACATCGCCGAATGGGGCATGGAGCAATATGTCCGCGATGCCCGCATCGCGATGATCTATGAAGGCACCAATGGCGTGCAGGCGATGGACCTGGTCGGCCGCAAGCTCGCGCAAAATGGCGGCCGCGCGGTCCAGACCCTGTTCCGCATCGTCGCGGAAGAGGTCGCCGCCGCCAAGGCCAAGCCCGAACTGACCCATCTCGCCGAAGCGCTCGAAAAGGCCAATGGCCAGCTTCAGGCCGCGACCATGTGGTTCATGGCCAACGGCATGAAGGACCCCAACCAGGTCGGCGCCGGCGCATACAGCTATATGGAGCTGATGGGCACCGTCGCGATCGGCCTGATGTGGCTCCGCATGGCCGACGCGGCTGTGCAGGCACTGGCCGAAGGCGACGACGACAAGGCGTTCTATGAAGCCAAGCTGGTCACCGCCCGCTTCTACGCCGACCGCATCATGCCCAACGCCGGCGCGCTGCGCCGCAAGATCGAAAGCGGCGCGGAGACGATCATGGCGCTGCCGGTGGAGGCGTTTGGGGTTTGATCCCCAAGCGCGGCCACCCGTGAGGCCACGCGACGACCCGATGGAATGCCTGGTCGAGGCCGCGCTCCGTGAGCGTGGCCTCGATTTCGTTGGTGAGGAGCATCCGCTGAACGTGGCCAAGCTCGATTCCTACCTGCCCAGCTCGACCTCTACATCGAGTTGAAGCGCATGCACTCGCCCCGGATCGCAGCGCGGATGGCGCGTCGCTCGAACGTCATCGCTATACAGGGAGAGGGGGGCGGTTCGGGCGTTCGTCGACGTGCTCGGGAAGCTTTAGCGTAGCTTCTACGCGACCGCATCATACCCAACGTCGGCGCGCTCCGCCGTAAGATCGAAAGCGGCGCGGAGACGATCATGACGCTGACGGTGGAGGCATTTCGAGTTAGAGGCGCCCTGCGCGAAACCTAACGAATTTTCGTCGACTTTTTCATGAGACCAGCGTAGGCCGCTCGGTATGCGAGATATAGGGCGTAATCCACGGGTGCAAAATTGATCGTCCGATTTGAGGTGGAAAATTTCTACTCCATACGTGATAAGCAGGTGCTTGATCTTCGCGTTAATGAAAATACGCCTGAAGACGATCAAAGATTCGTGAGATTCCCATTCTGCGGCGGATTTCGGCTTCCGAAAGTTGCAGCAATTTTTGGTGCAAATGCTTCCGGTAAGACCACGGTATTACGGGCTTTAAGCTTTCTTGTCGATTTCGTTTATGATTCATTCAACGACTATAAGCCAGGGCAACCGATCCCGGTTATGCCATTCGCACGGCTAAAGTATTTTGACGAACCCACACGGTTTATTTTAGAGTTTATAGCTGGTGCTGAAAAGGTTGCCCACGAATACATTTACACCTATGAACTCGACATTGGGCGGCAGCGAGAAAAAACATACGTAGCCCGAGAGGTTTTATATCGACGAAATGCCGTGGGCGATATTGAGAAATTTTTCGATCGAACAGGTGATTTGGATAAGTCTCAGGTCGCAGTTTTTTCTGCACTTGGTATTGATAATCTTGATCCAAGGCTGAACGTTCGATCTAACGTAAGCTTGATATCTTCGTTGACTCAATTCGCCCACGCACCGGCGGATAAAGTTGCTTCAATGTTTCGAGCAATATTTCATGTTAACGTCTACGATGATAAAATCTCTCCTGATGAGGATGAGGTTGTAAAATTTTATCATAAAGACGATCAAATGCTTTCTATGCTAAATTCCTTTATTAGAAAGGTTGATTTAGGAATCGATTCTGTAGAGATCGAAAAAAAAGGTGATGAGGTTGATGCCTATTTCAGCCATTCGGGCTTAGACATACGTCAGCTGCTATATTACCAATCTCAAGGCACAAAAAATTTCTTTTGTATATTTCCGGACTTGGCATTTGCATTAATGACGGGCGGTGTCGCGTTGATGGACGAGATCGATGCCGATTTGCATCCATCTCTTATGCCTGAGATTCTGAGCTGGTTTCACGATAACGGAGCGGCTCTACCGGCCCAAATCATTATGACATGTCATAATGCCTCGATTCTGCACCATCTTTGCAAAGAGGAAGTGTGGATGGTTCAAAAGGGTGAGGATGGTGCTTCGACCTTGTACGGGCTGCGATCTATGAAAGGTTTGCGCAGGGACGCGAATTTGTACAGCAAGTATCTTAGCGGCGCATTCGGCGCGGTTCCGAGGCTTGGATAAAATTGAAGCAGAGAGTTCGTATATTTGTTGGCTGTGAAGGGGCTAGCGAGCGCGCTTATGTCCGTTTCTTGCAGGCGCAGGGTGATATTGCTAATCTGCATCTTCACTTTGACAGCTTCGACGCAAAGGGAGGGGATCCTTTATCAATAGTCGAGAAGTCGCTTGCTAAATTGCGCGTCGAGGAGAGGTTTAAATCGCCGTTTAAGTATAAAAGTGTTATCCTTGACGAAGATAAGATTGGGCAATCTCCTGCCCGCGACGAAAAGATTGCTGGAATTTGTAGAAAAAATGGGATCAGCTTGATTCTTCAAAGGTGGGAGCATGAATCGGTCTTGCTGAGGCACTTCGATGGTTTCGAGAGCAATATGCCTCCTAAGGGAGCAGGAGAATCTGCTCTTCAAAAGGTGTGGCCTGATTATCGCAAACCTGTCGATTCAGTTTCTCTGCGTCAGAAGTTTACAACAGAAGACCTGCATAGGGCTTTGAAAGTCGAGAAAGCATTGGCAGATTTTTTGAGAGCGCTGGGTTTCAAGGTTTCGCAATGAAGATTCCGGAGCCGTACGCCGGAACAAAAATAGAACTTTCCTACAGCCCCCGTTCCGGCATACCTAACCGGTCCTCTGCATCACATCAGCAAAGGACCGGCAGACATGAACGCCTTCACCCCCGCCGAACCGGCGCCCTACGACGTCTCGACCTTCAACCACGCCGCCTTCCACGAACTCATGCGCCGGCGTGCCCGATGCCCAGCGTTACGACGGCTGGACCCCCGAAAAGCAGAAGCGCTTTCTCACCGCCCTCGCGCGCGGGGATGATGTGACCAAGGCGTGCGCCATCGTCGGTATGTCGCGCCAGACTGGCTAGGCCCGGCGTGACAGTGCGGGCGGCGCGGGGTTTGTGCTGGGGTGGAAGGTGGCTCGGCTGCGCGCCTGCGATTCACGCGAAGGCGCGAAGAAAGAAGGGGTTGGGTTCACGCAGAGGCGCGGAGATCGCAGAGATGTCTGGCCACTGCGCGGCGTCAGCCGCTCTCAACCGGGCTGCGTACAGACGCACCGGTCGATGATTAAGGCCGCTGGCGCGGCTAGGTACAGCCTCTCTGCGCCGCTGCGTTCCTCCGCGATCTCTGCGTGAAAAGCCTTCTTCGCGCCTTCGCGCCTTTGCGTGAACCAATCCGTCTTCACTTCCGCCAAACACCCGCCATAACAGGAGGATGCTACTCCCGGACACGCCGCTTCACCCGCTCGAACATGGCCAGCTCAAGGCGATGCGCCTGTCCGCCGCCGTCTTCTGGATCATCGCCACGCTCGTTTCGATCGGGCCGGGCTTCGGCCTCAGCCGCGCATTCGACTGGTTTCCGTTCTGGCTGCCGCCGCTGGTCATCGCGCCGATCGGCCTGTGGTCGGTGCTGATCGCGACCCCGGCACGCTGGGCGCGCTGGGGCTGGGCGTGGACGGGGAAGGAACTGCTCGTCGCCTCGGGCTGGCTCGCGCGCCGCCACACCATCGTCCCCGCCGCGCGCGTCCAGCATATCGACGTGACGCAGGGGCCGGTCGAGCGGATGTTCGGCGTCGCCACGCTGGTGCTGCACACCGCCGGAACCGCGAACAGTGAAGTCGACCTGCCCGGCATCAGTCGTGAGACGGCGGAGGAGATTCGCGATGCGATCCGCGACCAGCTGACGGTCGACCCGTGGTGAGCGAGGCGCTTGAAGATCATGAACCGCGCCGCGTCCACCCGCTGACGGTCGTCATCTGGTTCCTCAAAAAGGCGCCACAGAATGTCCTGGGCCTGCCGGCGATCATCGGCGTCACCTCCGGCCGGGGTCTCGGCTGGATCGCGCTGGCGGCGGTAGGGATCGGTGTCGTCAGCCTGGTGTGGACGTGGATCAACTGGCGGCGCTTCACCTATGAAGTGACCGACAGCGAATTGGTGATCGAACGCGGCCTGTTGAACCGCACCCGCCGCTCGATCCCGCTGGAGCGGATACAGGACGTCGGCATCGAACAGGGGCCGCTGTCCCGCATCTTCGGCCTTGCCGAAGTCCGCGTCGAAACCGGCGGCGGCGACAAGGATGAAGCGGTGCTGGACAGCGTCTCGCTCGCCGAAGCCGCAAGGCTGCGCGGCGCGCTGCGCGGCGCCCCGGCCCGGCCGATGGTGGGGCTGGACACCGGCGCAGACGCCCCGCCGGTCGAGGATACGCTGACCGACGTGTTCGCGATGTCGCCGGGGCGGGTGCTGCTGCTGGGGCTGTTCAGCTTCTCGCTGGTCTGGATCGCCGCCCTGGCCACCGGCATCCAGTTCCTCGGCGATGCGCTGGGGTTCGGCTGGGACGAAATCGCCGACATGGCGAAAAGCGCGCAGGGCGAGGTGCAGAGCCGGTTGAACTACTCCACCGGCTTTGGCCTGTTCGGGCTGGTGGTGGTGCTGGGGGTGGTGACCGGCGTGGCGCGGACGGTGCTGCGCGAATGGAATTTCAAGCTGCGCGCCGGGATTGGCCGTTTCCGCCGGACCCGCGGCCTGCTGACCCGCAGCGAAGTGGTCGTAGCGATGCGCCGCATCCAGCTGGCCCTGATCCAGCGCGGACCGTTCCGCGGACTGCTCGGCTGGAATGCCCTGAGTGTCCAGACGCTTGGCGGCAGCAACGACCCCAGCGGCCGACAGGTCCTCGCCCCGCTGGCCCGGGAGCATGAAGTGGCAGCCATTGTCGCGAGGGCCGGTCTGCCGCCGTTCGAACGCTTGCCGCTCCGCCCGGTGGCGCCGGCGCATATCCTGAGGGCGTTGGTGCTGGCAGTGCCGCTACCCCTGCTGGTCATCGCCGCCGCACTGCTGCTCACCCCCTTCGCCTGGCTCGGGCTGATCCTGACCTTGCCCCCCGTCCTCACGGCCCTGCTCCAGCGCCGCTACCACCGCTACGCCCTGCGCAACGCCAGCCTGCAGGTGATGCGCGGCGTGCTGGCGCAGCGCGACTGGATCGTGCCGGTCGACAATGTCCAGGTGGTGACGATCCGCCAGGGCCTGATCCAGCGCTGGCTGGGGCTGGTCACCGTCGATGTCGACACCGCCGGGGCGAGCCTCACCAGCACCCCGGCCGTCGTCGATGTTGCGCTGGAGGACGGGGCAACGCTGGCCCGCGACCTCGCCGCCGCGGTCAGTTAGCGGCGGGGCTGGGGGTAGGCGTCGGCGTCGGAGCCGGCTTGCGCCGCACGCCGCTCAGAACCTCTGGCGTCGGTGAGGGTAGCGGGGCCGGAGCGACCGCCGCAGCGGGCGTGCGGCGCATGCACTGGATCGGGCTCGGCCGCTTGAATTCGGCGCAATTCCACAGCGCCTTGCCGAACCCCTGATCCTTGTCGCGCAGATAGCTGAACGACATCGCCTCGATCTGCGCCGGGGTCAGCGCCGCGCCGACCGCGGGCACCTTGGTCCGGTCGGTCCAGCCGAGGAACTTGCAATAGGCGCGCTCGGCGCAGGTGCGGATCGCCAGCGCGGCAAAGGCGTCGGCGCCCAGCGCCTTGTCGAGTGCGACATGGAAGCTGTCGCCACCCGCCGCGACCGGCTTTGGCACGGCGGAATCGGGGATCGTCTCCGGGTCCAGCATCGCGGCGGGGTCGACCGTGGTGGCGAGCGCGACATCGCTGCCGCCGTGGAAGGGCGAGAGCGCCGCCATCTTCGCGACCACCGGCTCGGCCCCGGCATAGCCGCGGCGGAAGGCGGGCGGCGTGCCCCACCAGCCGGTCCAGCGGAAGAAGAGGTGGGTATTCACCTCTGCCACCTTGTCGAGGCTGGAGCTCCAATAGGGGACCACCCAGTCGGTGTGGTAATGGGTCGAGTGCCCGACCTTGGCAAAGACCGATCCGGTCAGCGCCTGGCGCGCGATCGTCTGCGCCCGGCCCCAGGCGGCGGGGGAGGGGGTGCGCCGCATCGCGCCGTCGCAGGTGAAGGTGAACTGGCAGCCGGTGCGCCGCTCCTGTCCCTGAAACACCACGCCGCAGACCGATTTGGGGAAAGCGGGGTGGCGCATCCGGTTGAGCACCACCTGTGCCACGGCGCGCTGGCCGACCGGATCGTCGCCCGCTTCATACCAGGTCGCGGCGGCAAGGCAGTCGACTGCACGCCCGAAATCCTCCGCCCCGGCGTCGAGGATCAGCGGGCGGGCGGCGGGGTTGGGGTCGGTGGAAAAGGGGATGGCGGCGTTGAAGGCGCGGGCGTCCTCCATCGACAGCGCGGCAAGGCGGACGGGTTCGACCTCGGGCAGCTCGGCGGCGGGGACGACGCGCTTTGGCCGCGAAATCTCGGCCAGGACGGGCGAGGCTGGCGGCGGCGGCGCGAACAGCACGGCGAGCAGCGGGAGCGCGATCGCCGACAGCGCAATCGCCGCGAGCGCGATCCACAGGCCCGGCGCAGAACGGGGCGCGGTTACCGGAACGGGAGAGGGGGTCACAGGGGGCGCGCGGTCCTTCAGCGGCAAAACGCCAGCGGCGCTGGCCATCGCCCTTTAGCCCAAGACGCGCGCGCGGGAAACCGCGCTTGTCTCAGGCCGTCGAACCGCCGCGGCTCAGGGCCAGAAGCCCGTCGCCTCGCACAGATCCCACTGGTCCGCGACCTTCATCCGGCAGCTGCTGTCGATCGCATTGCAGCGCGCATATTCGCGCTGATAGCGTTTGAAGCAGCTTTCCAGAACCTGAGCCTGCGGCGCGCCGGCCGGCTTGACCGATGTCTGGACGAGCCGCGCATCGGCCGCACTGGCGGCGGGTGCGGCGACCGCCGCGACTTTCGCCCCGGCGGCCCGCACGGCCGATGCTTGTTCGCTGCCGAACACCATCGGCCACGCGAGAAAGATTGCCAGCATCACGCTGACGCAGATCATTGCATTACGCACGATTTCCCCCCGGAATCCGTGTTCCCCGACTCAGGGCAGATTATCCGGTTTGGGACAGAATGCGAGTCTTTCAGGCCTCCGGAAGGAAGTCCGGAACGCTGAGATAGCGCTCACCTGTATCATAATTGAACCCGAGCACCCGCGTACCCGCCGGAAGGTCGCCCAGCTTCTTGGCGATCGCGGCCAGAGTCGCGCCCGACGAGATGCCGATCAGCATGCCTTCCTCACGCGCCGCGCGGCGGGCGAACTCCTTCGCGTCGGCGGCGTCGACCTGGATCGCGCCGTCGATGGCGTCGGTGTGCAGGTTCTTCGGCACGAAGCCCGCACCGATGCCCTGGATCGGGTGCGGGCCGGGCTGGCCGCCGGAAATGACCGGCGACAGTTCCGGTTCGACCGCGAAGACCTTGAGCGCGGGCCAGGTCTTTTTCAGCGTCTCGGCGACGCCGGTGATGTGGCCGCCGGTGCCGACGCCGGTGATGATCACATCGGGCGGGGTGTCGGCAAAGTCCTTGAGGATTTCCTGCGCCGTGGTGCGGACATGGACATCGACATTGGCCGGGTTTTCGAACTGCTGCGGCATCCATGCACCGGGGGTCGAGTCGACGATCTCAAGCGCGCGCTCGATCGCGCCCTTCATCCCCTTTTCACGCGGGGTGAGGTCGAAGCTGGCGCCATAGGCAAGCATCAGGCGGCGGCGCTCGATGCTCATGCTCTCCGGCATCACCAGGATCAGCTTGTAGCCCTTGACCGCCGCGACCATCGCCAGGCCGACGCCGGTATTGCCGCTGGTCGGCTCGACGATCGTGCCGCCGGGCTTCAGGCTGCCATCGGCCTCCGCCGCCTCGATCATGGCGAGCGCGATGCGGTCCTTGATCGACCCGCCGGGATTGGTGCGCTCCGACTTGATCCACACCTCGGCATCGGGGAACAGCCGGGCCACGCGGATGTGCGGGGTGTTGCCGATCGTTTCGAGGATCGTGTTCGCCTTCATGCCTTGATCTCCTCTGGCGGGGGATTGTCCAACGACGCGGGCGGATCGAAGGTCCGCGCACGCCGCAATTCGGGGAAGATACGCGCCCAGAGCGCGGTTACCAAGATGGCTGCGATGCCGCCGCCGACAGTCGCGACGACCGGACCGATAAGCGAGGCGAGAAAGCCCGAGCGCGCCTCACCCAGCTCGTTCGAGCTGGAGATGAACAGGGTCGAGACCGAGCCGACCCGACCGCGCATCGCATCGGGCGTGTGCAGCTGGATCAGCGACGAGCGGACATAGACCGAGATCATGTCGAACCCGCCCAGCGCGATCAGGGCGACGATAGATACGAGCACCGCGGGGGCCAGTTCGCTGCCGATCATGCTCGGCCCGAACCAGCGGGTCATCAACGGTCCGGCCCAGCCGAATATGGTGGTCGCGGCGCCGAAGCCGATCACGGCCCACAGCATCTTGACCCCGACATTGGTCTTGAGCGGGCGCCAAGACAGCACCACCGCCACTGCCACCGCGCCCACCGCCGGCGCCGCGCGGAGATGGCCAAGGCCGTCGGCGCCGATCATCAGGACGTCGCGGGCATAGATCGGGAGCATCGCGGTGGCGCCGCCCAACAGCACCGCAAACATGTCGAGGGAGATCGCGCCTAGGACGAGGCGGTTGCGGCGGACATAGCGTAGCCCTTCGACCATCTGCATCAGAGGGTTGCCCACGCGCGCGATCGTGCTGCGCGCCACCGGGGTGACGAGAAGCATCATCAGGAACGCGACGCCGAACAATGCGGTCGCGACCCAATAGGGGACGGCGGGACCGACGGCGTAGAGGTAGCCGCCCATCGCCGGGCCGCCGATCGATCCGACCTGCCACGCCAGTGCGCTGAGCGCGATCGCGGTCGGGAGCGAGGCGGCGGGGACCAGGTTGGGGGCGAGTGCCTGCTGCGCCGGACTGATAAAGGCGCGCGCGACGCCAAGCAGCGCGGCGATGCCGAACAGGGCGGGCAGGGTGATGGTATCGGTCTGGGTGAGCCAGGCGAGCGCAGCAGCGCAACCGAGTTCGAGCGCGATGGCCGCGCGTACGATCCAGCGCCGGTCGAGCCGGTCGGCGACCCAGCCGGTGACAAGCGTGAGCGCGAGCAGCGGGAGAAACTGCACCAGCCCGACAAAGCCGAGCTGCAGTGCGGCTTCGCGGATGCCCATGGTTTCGCGTGCGATGTCATAGACTTGCCAGCCGATGACGACGACCATCGACAGACCGGCGAGTGTCGAGGCCAGCCGCGCGATCCAGTAGACGCGGTAGTTGTGGATCGAGAAGGGATGGGCGGCCATGCGTTCCTGTCCGGACGCCGGTCCCGGTGACCAGCGGACGGTGCGGCCTTAGGAGGTCGCGGACGCATCGCGCAATGAAGTTATCATTGCGCGATGCGTTTGCGATGATTGGCGGGGGTCAGGCGAGCGAGACGTCGGCGACCTTGTCCTGATAATCGGCCTTGGGATCCTTGCCGAGCAGCATCTTGAGGCCGGCGAACAGGCTGTTCTCATTCAGCCAGATCTGGCCATGTTCGGTGTCGAGGCGCAGCAGCTGGAGCTTCGGATCGTCCTTGCCGCCCTCATACCAGGCCGCGATGAACGGGTTCCACAGCCGGTCGATCGTGGCGCGGTCGTTATCGGCGACCAGGTTGCCGTGGATCGTCGCCCACAGCTCATGCCCCTTGGATACGAAATGCGCCATCGCGCGGTTGCTCTCGCTCAGCGCGCCGACGAGGCTGTTGTCCTTGGTGGTGAAGAACCAGATCGGGCCGCCTTCCTGACCGTCTTCGCGCAGCGCGGTCATCGGCTGGGCATGGCCGTCGCGCGCGCCGTCGAGGCCGAGAAAAAGCGTGCGGTCGCTGTCGAGCGCCTTCCAGAATTTGTCGGCGAGTTCCTGCGGGGTCGGCATCGTTCTGCTCCTGGTGCGAAGATTGAGCAGTCCGAACGGCTGGTTTGGCAGCGGGTTCCGTTTACGCGGCGGGGTGCAGCGTCGGGCGACCGGAGCGATCGGCGGTGCCGGGCCGATCCATCGGGAACCCGATCTGGGCCAGCCGTCCGACCAGCTGGCGCGCGCGATTGGCCAGCGCGGCGCGTGCTTCGGCGGCGGCATCGCTGTCCACCGATCGCAGACCGGCGCCCGCGCGGCTCAGCAGACCTGCCGCAACCAATGCGTCGATGTTTCGCGACGCCGTGGCGTAAGGCAGGTTCAACGCCTGTGCGGCGGTGCTGGTACGGATCAGCGGGACCGCTGCCTTGCCCGACGCCTCGACAACCGCCCTGCGCTCCGCGCATTCCACCGCGAGCAGCAGCGCGAGGCGGGTGAAATTCTCTTCACGCTGACCATGGCTTTCGAAAGCCGCGAGCATCAGGTCGAGCGCGATTCCGACTCCGGCCCGGTGGTCATACTGGATGCCGGCCGTGGTCGACGGCAGCGCATAGCCGCCCTGATCCAACTGCTCGATCAGCCGCACCAGCAGGTCGTGGCAGCGATCGGTCAGCTGAACGACGCGCGGCTCGGCCATGGCCTCTGCCGTGACCGACAGGCCGGCGGATGACCGCGCGATCAGCCCGTCTTCGATCAGGGCATTGGCGTGGCGCCGGGTGGTTTCGAACGGACGTCCGAGCGATGCGGCAAGGGCGTTGATGCTGACCGGACGCTTGCCGCCCGGAGCCTGATCGAACGGCCCGCAGGCGCGCGCCGTGGCGGCGAACAGCACCGCGCTGTTGAGATTGCCGAAACTGTCGAGTGCGCCGGCAAATGCCGATACGGCGAAGTCGAGCACGAGGAGATCGAACGCCGCGCCATGAAGGGGTGCCGATGCGGCGGGCGCTTGCTGAAGTTCAGACAGCATCGCGCCGGGCCATCTGGCAAATTGTAGAGCGCAAGCGCGACACAGGTACCAATCCCCTCCGACAGGGGAAAAGGTAAGAGCGCGCGGCAGCGCGGGTGCAATGTGTCAGCTACTCATTTTGCGCGGTCGTGACACTGTCGGGGCAAGATCGGCGGGAGTTGCGGCGCCAAAGCCACAATATCGCGTGCGGATCGCGGTCGGGGCGCGGGGTGGTCCGCGCCCCGATCCGGTTCAGGCATAGGCGGGTTGATGCCCCGCAACCGGGGGCAGGCGGCTGCCCAGTCCGCCGAGCGGCCCGACCACCAGCCGCCGCATCGGCTGCCAGAAGGCCGACAGCGTCAGCAGCGCCGATCCGATCACCAGGGCGGTCAGCGCCGCGCCCAGCTCGACCGCGCCCGCTGTCTGGAGCAGCGCGTACATGGCGTAGAGCACATAGGCGAGGCTGGAGACGAGGAGCGCGCGGCGATCCACCGCGAGCGCGACGATCGCGAAACCGACATAGAGCAGCAGCACGATCGCGGCGATGCCCGGCTGGACCGCGCCGTCGAACACGCCGAGCATGTTGAAGATCGGATGCGCGATCATCGGCGCCGCGGCGAGGTGCAGCCAGAAGGCGACATCGGCGCGACGCGTCTTGCGCTCGCGATCGGACATGTCCCAGCGCATGGCAAACAGGAACATCAGCACGCCTCCGGTCAGCACGATCGGCATCGCCCAGTCCTGTGCCGCCGGCAGGGCGAGCATGATCAGCGCGATCAGCACGCCGATGACCGCAACCGCCCCCGCAGCGACGGTGATCGGCACCATGAACCGCCGCCAGTGCAGCCATGCGGCGGCGGCGGTGGCGACGCCGACCGTCGCGGCGATCGCCGATCCGACCTGGCGCGCCAGTGTCTCGTCATTGCCGACATAGGATTCGAGCAGCGTGACATTGTCGACAACGACGCCGACCAGCGTGGCGGCAATGCCCCCGACGAATGCGAGCAGCAGCAGGATGCTGGGCAGCGCCATCCGGCGTGTGCGGGTGAAGTATTCGGCCAGGCCCCACGCCAGCGCGGCGACCGCGATGCCACCGAACCAGGGCTTGATGTCGCCGGCGATCTTGCCGACCGCGACCAGCATCAGCGCCGCGGCGATGGCGACGAAGATGTCGTTGAAGCCGGTGAGCAACCGGAAATGCTCTTCATCGGCGATCGGCGCGGCGCGCATCGACGACACATGGTCGCGGAATGCGGCGGCGGCCTCCGGGCTGATCGCCCTGGCCTCCACCGCGCTGTTCAGGTCCACTTCGCTATACATGGCAGTCCCTCCTGTGCGGGAGAGACTGCCACAACTGTATTAGTGATGCAATACGGTGATGCGGCGGCTTTATCCCTGCAGCTTGGCCATGATCGTCATCGCCTGCTCGCCGCCCGATTTCGGCACGATTTCGTCGGTGCGGTCGGTGATCTGCGCCCAGTGCGCGGCGACACCCTCGGGGCTCATTTCGTCGCCGGTCAGGCGGACGCCTTGGGTCAGTGTGACATAGGCGGCCTGGAACACCCCCGCACCCGCGCCGACGATGGCGTTGGTGGGTGCGTCCTCGCTGACCAGGAACAACGCGGCGGGTGCGACGCTTTCGGGGGTGAACGCCTTGAACGCGGCTTCGGGGAAAATGTCCTCGGTCATGCGCGTGCCCGCAGTCGGGGCGAGCGTGTTGACGCGGATATTGTACTTCGCACCTTCAAGATAGAGCGTCTTGGTCAGCCCCGCGAGGCCGAGCTTGGCCGCGCCGTAATTGGCCTGGCCGAAATTGCCGTAGAGGCCGGTAGATGATGCGGTCATCAGGATGCGGCCGTAATTCTGGTCGCGCATCGTCGCCCACACCGCCTTGGTCGCATTAGCCGATCCGTTGAGGTGCACGTCGACGACGAAGCGGAAATCCTCCGGTTCCATGTTCGCGAAGCTCTTGTCGCGCAGCACGCCGGCGTTGTTGATCAGGACATGGACGCCGCCCCATTTCTCCTGCGCGCGGGCGACCATTTCCTGCATCTGGGCATAGTCGGTGACGCTGCCGCCATTCGCCATCGCTTCGCCACCGGCGGCTTCGATCTCGGCCACGACACGCTCGGCCGCGTCGGAAGCTCCCGTGCCGTCGCGCGATCCGCCAAGGTCATTGACCACGACCTTCGCGCCGCGCCGCGCCAGCTCCAGCGCATAGGCGCGACCCAAGCCACCGCCCGCCCCGGTGACGATTGCGACACGGCCTGCAAAACTGATGCTCATAACCCTCTCCGCATTGACGTTTCCGTCAAGCTATGCGGCGCGCATCCGCAACTGGCAAGCGGGGAGGTGGGGCGGGATCGACCCGCCCCATGCGGTCAGCCGCCGCGTTGGCGGCAATTGTCGTACTGGCCCTTCTTGCAGATCGGATATTGCGCCATCGGGGCCGGGGCGGGGTAGGCGACATCCGGCGCGGGCGCCTGCTGGAACACGATCGTCGCGCCCGGCGGGGGCGGGGAGGCCATCGGCGGAGTCGCGGGCTGATAGCCGCCGACCGGATCATCCGTCGTGGTGGTGGTCGTCGCGGTCGTCTGCGGCGCGCTCGGTGCCGCGGTCGTGCTCATGTCCTGCGCAGCGGCGGTTCCGGCGACCGCCAAAGCGGCGGCAAGTGCGATCAGCTTCATCTTCGTTCTCCTGACATTGTTACGCTTCGGAGCGAATTGCTCGTCGCGCCAACGCGTCAGGAGGCGAATCTTTCCGGGGGGAGGCGCGGGCCGGCGCCGCAGGTCAGCGCCGTCGGCCCGGTACTCTACTGCCCGACGTCGAGCGAATAGCCGGCGGAGCGGACGGTGCGGATGATGTCGGGGCGGTTGCCGATGTTGATCGCCTTGCGCAGTCGCCGGATATGGACGTCGACGGTGCGGCTTTCGATGTCGCTGTCATGCCCCCACACCGCGTCGAGCAGGCGTTCGCGCGAAAAGACCCAGCCCGGATGCTCGAGGAAATGCTTGAGCAGGCGGAATTCGGTCGGGCCGAGCGGAACGACTTCGCCGCCGCGCCGCACCTTGTGGCCGACCGTGTCCATTTCGATGTCGGCATAGGTCAGCGCTTCACCGGCCAGCGCCGGACGCACGCGGCGCAGCACCGCGCCGACCCGCGCTACGAGCTCGCGCGGGGAGAAGGGCTTGGTGACGTAATCGTCGGCGCCGGTTTCGAGGCCGCGCACGCGATCCTCCTCCTCGCCGCGCGCGGTGAGCATGATGATCGGCACGTTCGCGGTCTCGCTCATCCGGCGCAGGCGGCGACACACCTCGATCCCCGACAGGCTTTCGACCATCCAGTCGAGCAGCACGATGTCGGGCGGCGATTCCTGCGCGAGGAGCAGCGCTTCTTCGCCATCGGGCGTGTGGCGGACTTCGAAATCCTCACGCCGGAAATGATAGGTGAGGAGCTCGGCGAGTGCCGCATCGTCCTCGACCAGCAGCATGCGCGCGCGGCTCATGTCAGGCCTCCGGCACTTCGGTTGCGTCGCGATCCGCCAGATACTGGCCGGTCGCGGCGAAATAGACCATTTCCGCGACATTGGTCGCGTGGTCGCCGATCCGCTCGATATTCTTCGCGACGAACAGCAGGTGTGCGACCTCGCTGATCGTCCGCGGATTTTCGACCATATAGGTGACGAGCGTGCGGAAGATGCTGTCGTAGAAATCGTCGAGCCGGTTGTCGCGCTCGATCACGCGGATCGCGCCCTCGGCATCGCGGGCGGAGAAGGCGTCGAGCACGTCGTGCACCATCTCGCTCGCCATCTGCGCCATCGCCGGGATCACCGAAATCGCCTCGATCCGGTCGGTGCCCGACGGGTGGATCAGCGGAACCCGCTTGGCGATGTTCTTGGCATAATCGCCGATCCGCTCGACCACGCCGGCGATCTTGAGCGCAGCGACGACGTCGCGCAGATCGTCCGCCATCGGCGCGCGCAGCGCGATGACGCGCACGGCGAGCTTCTCGACCTCAGCCTCGATCGCGTCGATCGCCTTGTCCTTGGTCCGGACCTGTTTGGCGAGCGCGACATCGCCGCGCTGGAGCGCGGTCATCGCATCGCCGATCGCTTCTTCGGCGAGGCCGCCCATCTGCGAGATCAGCGCGCGGAGGTGCTTGATGTCCTCGTCGAACGCCTTGACCGTATGTTCCTGGCCCGTTGCCATCTCAACCATACCTTCCGGTGATGTAGTCCTTGGTGCGCTCTTGGCGGGGCGCCGTAAAGATCTGGTCCGTCTCGCCATATTCGACAAGCGTGCCGAGGTGGAAGAAGGCGGTGCGCTGACTGACGCGCGCTGCCTGCTGCATGTTGTGGGTGACGATCACGATCGCATATTTGCCGCGCAGCTCGTGGATCAGCTCCTCGATCTTTGCCGTGGCGATCGGGTCGAGCGCCGAGCACGGCTCGTCCATCAGGATCACTTCGGGATCGACCGCGATGGCGCGGGCGATGCACAGGCGCTGCTGCTGACCGCCCGAAAGGGCAGTGCCGCTGTCCTGCAGCCGGTCCTTGACCTCTTCCCACAGGCCCGCGCGCTTGAGCGAGCGTTCGACGATCGCGTCCATGTCGCCGCGCGACCGCGCCAGGCCGTGGATGCGCGGGCCATAGGCCACGTTCTCGTAGATCGACTTGGGGAAGGGGTTCGGCTTCTGGAACACCATGCCGACGCGGGCGCGCAGCTGCACCACGTCCATCGCCTTGTCGTAAATGTCCTCGCCGTCCAGCGTGATCTTGCCCTCGACCCGCGCACTGGCGACGGTGTCGTTCATGCGGTTGAGCGTGCGCAGGAAGGTCGACTTGCCGCAGCCCGACGGGCCGATGAACGCGGTCACATTGTCCATGTCGACATCGATCGACACGTCGCGGATCGCCTGTTTCTCGCCATAGAAGACGTTGACGCCGCGCGCCGCCATCTTGGACACGGTGTCCGCCGTCGCCGGAGCGGCGCTGTCGGCGGCGGTCTGTGCGTAATCGACTTGGGTCATCACCAGCGGGTCTCGAATTTGTTGCGAAGATAGATGGCAAAGGCGTTCATCGCGAGCAGGAACGCGAGCAGCACGATGATTGCCGCGCTCGTCTTTTCGATGAAGCCGCGGCTGACCTCATCCGACCACAGGAAGATCTGGACGGGCAGAACGGTGGCGGGATCGAACACGCCACCCGGCGGGGTGACGATGAAGGCGCGCATGCCGATCAGCAGCAGCGGCGCGGTCTCGCCCAGCGCGCGCGCCATGCCGATGATCGTGCCGGTCAGGATGCCGGGCAGGGCAAGCGGGAGGACATGGTGGAACACCACCTGCACCCGGCTGGCCCCGATGCCGAGCGCGGCGTCGCGGATCGACGGCGGCACCGCCTTGATCGCGTTGCGCCCGGCGATGACGATCACGGGCATGATCATCAGCGCGAGCGTCAGGCCACCGACCAGCGGAGCCGAGCGGGGGAGGCCGAGCGTGCCGAGGAAGACGGCGAGGCCGAGCAAGCCGAAGATGATCGAGGGCACCGCCGCGAGATTGTTGATCGACACTTCGATCAGGTCGGTCCAGCGGTTCTTCGGGGCATATTCCTCGAGGTAGACGGCCGAGAACACGCCGATCGGGAAGGCGATCAGCAGCGTCACCAGCATCGTCAGCATCGACCCCTTGAGCGCGCCCCAGATGCCGACCGCGGTCGGATCGGTCGAGTCCGCACGGCTCAGGAAATCGGCGTTGAAGCCGTTCTGAAGTGCGCCGCGTGCGCGCAGTTGCTGCACCAGCGCGCGGAACTCCGGCTCGCCGCCGCCATCGGCCGCGACGTCGAGCTCGCTCGACGCCGGCACCCAGATATGCGCGCTCTGGCTGAGCAGGTTCGGGTCTTCCTTGATCGCGTCGCGCACGGCGGTCCAGGCATTCTCGGCGATCAGCTCCTCGCCCATCGGCCCGAAGGCGGCGGTGGCGGCGGTGGCGACGCGGTCCTGCAGCCCGGCACCGGCGAGCGCGAGATCGGCGCCGCGCGTCGACAGCTGCGCACGGTCAACCTCCAGCGGGGCCGATTTGAAGTCGATCGGCAGCGCCACTTCGGTCCGCATGAACCCGGCGGCGCCGTTGCCGATCATCGTCGCGAGCAGGAAGAACAGGAAGGACGCCGAGATGACGACCGCTGCCATCCCGATCCGCCGGAACCGGCGTTCGGAGCGATAGCGTTTGCGGATGCGCTTTTGCATCGCATCCGTCTTCCAGTCGGTGGGCGCGCGCTCTGCAGGAGCGGCGGTGCTGGGCCTATTCATAAGCTTCGCGATACTTTTTCACGACGCGCAGGGCGACGATGTTGAGGAGGAAGGTGATCATGAACAGCGTCAGGCCCAGCGCGAAGGCGGCGAGGGTCTTGGGGCTGTCGAACTCGGCCTCACCAGTCAGCAGGTCGACGATCTGCTTGGTCACGGTGGTGGCGCTTTCCATCGGGTTGAGCGTGATGTTGGCGGCGCCGCTGGCGGCCATCACCACGATCATCGTCTCACCGATCGCGCGGCTGACGGCGAGCAGGACGCCGGCGACGACGCCCGGCAGTGCGGCAGGCAGCAGCACGCGGCGGATCGTCTCGCTGGTGGTCGCGCCCATCGCCAGGCTGCCGTCGCGCATCGCCCGCGGCACGGCGGCGATGCTGTCATCGGCCATCGACGAGACGAACGGGATGATCATCACGCCCATCACCAGACCGGCGGCCAGCGCGCTTTCGGACGAGGCGTAGGTGAAGCCGAGCGACACCGCGACGTCGCGGATTGCCGGGCCGACGGTCAGCGCGGCGAAATAGCCATAGACCACGGTCGGCACGCCCGCGAGAATCTCCAGCAGCGGCTTCATCCACTGGCGCACCGCGGGGCGGGCATATTGGGTGAGGTAGATCGCGCTCATCAGCCCGAACGGGATCGCGACGAGCATCGCGATGACCGCGCCGATGAAGAAGGTGCCCCAGAACAGCGGCACCGCGCCCAGCGTCGCGCCCGGATCGGCCGGGTCGATCACCTGCGGGCTCCACAACGTCCCGAACAGGAAGTCGGTCACCGGCACCATCGAGAAGAAGCGCACCGATTCGAACAACAGCGACAGGAAAATGCCGAGCGTGGTCAGGATCGCGATCAGCGATGCGACCAGCAATACCAGCATCACCGTCCGCTCGACCCGGGTGCGGGCGCGGAAATCGGCCTTGATCCGGGTATAGGCGAAGGCACCGGTGGCAAAGGCGAGCAGGATCGCGATGCCGGTGCCGAGCCAGGCATAGAAGCGGCTGGCCTGCAGATAGGCCGGGGCAAGCTGTTCGGCGAGCGGGTAGAAGCCGTAATTGCCGCCGGCCGCCCGCGCGCGCACCTCGTTCAGGATCGCGTCGCGTTCATAGCCGAAGGCGGGCAGGGCGGACGCGCCCGGTGCGCGCAGCACCGCGTCGGTCGCCAGGCTGGGGGTAATGATCCCCCAGGCGACGATGAAGATCAGCGCCGGGATGATCGTCCACATCGCCACATACAGGCCGTGCTGACCGGGCAGCGAATGCAGCCGGTGCTTGCTGGCGGCCCCGAAGCGCGCGGCGCGCGCGCGTCCGGTCATCCAGGCGATGCCGCCCAGGCCGATGACGAGGAAGAGAAGCGCGTAGATGTTCACCGGGCTGTCCCTGACCTTATTTCAGCGATGCGGGATCGAGCGGGGTTTCCAGGTCGATCGTCTTGGCCGCCGCGTCGCGTGCCGCCTGCGGGCTGGCGATCAGGCCGCGCTTCACCAGCGGACCGTCGGGCGCCCACATCGAGGCGTACTGGGTCAGGAATTCCTTGAGCCCCGGAACCGCCTTCAGATGCTGCTTCTTCACATAGATGTAGAGCGCGCGCGCGCCGGGATAGCTGTTGCTGGCGATCGTCTCATAGCTGGGCGTCACGCCGTTGATCGGCACGCCATGCAGCCGCTGCTTGTTTTCTTCGAGGTAGGAATAGCCGAAGATGCCGAGCGCATTGGGGTCGGTCGACAGCTTCTGGACGATCAGATTGTCGTTCTCACCCGAGTCGATGTACGCCGCGTCGCTGCGGATCAGCAGGCAGAGATTGTCGAACGCGTTCTTGTCCGATTCCTTCAGCGCCTTGGCCTGCGGGTTCGCTTCCTCGCAGCCCGGCTCGAGAATCAGTTCGGCAAAGGCGTCGCGCGTGCCGCTGGTCGAGGGCGGGCCGAGCACCTTGATCGGGATGGCGGGCAGCGTCGGATTGACGTCCTTCCACGTCTTGAAGCTGTTCGGCTTGCCCATCGGGTTGGCGGCCAGCGCCAGATAGACGTCCTTGCGGGTCAGCGTCATCTTCGGCCCGTTGTTCGATTCGGCGAGCGCGATGCCGTCGGCGCCGATCTGCACCTCGATGATGTCGGTCACGCCATTCTTCTGGCACAGCTCCATCTCGGACTTCTTGATCCGGCGCGAGGCGTTGACGATGTCGGGGTGCGCGACGCCGATGCCGCCGCAGAACAGCTTCATGCCGGCGCCCGTGCCGCCCTGTTCGATCACCGGAGCCTTGGCCTGGCTGTTCTTGTTGACGAACGCCTCGGCAACGGCGGTGGTGAACGGGTAGACGGTCGAGGAACCGACAACCTTGATCTGGTCACGCGTCGACTGCTGGTTGCAGGCGGCAAGGGCCAGCGCCGAAAGCGCGATCAACGGAAAGCTGCGCATCGAAAAATCCCCGCGGCCGTGGCGATTCGGTCGAGGGCGGCCGCGTCCCTCGCGTCGCGGCCTCTGTTTCAATTGCGTGACGTTATGATGACAGCGGCTCCGAAACCGGCGCGGTCGGGAGCAGGATGGTGACCGACGTTCCCTCGCCGACGGTGCTGGCGATGTCGAGCCGGCCGCGATGCCGCTCCACGATATGCTTGACGATCGCGAGGCCGAGACCGGTGCCGCCTGCCGCGCGGCTGCGGCTCGAATCGACGCGATAGAATCGCTCGGTCAGGCGGGGCAGATGCTCGGGCGCGATCCCCTCGCTCTGGTCGGTGACGGTCAGGCGCACCATCGTCGCGCCGCCCCCGTCGAGCGCGACCGTCACCGGCGTTCCGGGGCGGCCATATTTCATCGCGTTGCCGACGATATTGTGCAGCAGCTGCGACAGCTGGACCCGGTCGCCGCGTACCGCCGGGACATGGCCGAGCTTGAGCGCGATGTCGGAAGCGCGGTCGGGCTTGAGCGCGGCGAGCTCGTCCCACACCTGCGCCACCAGGGCGCCAAGGTCGATGCGGTCGTCAGGGGCGCGATACTTCTCCGCCTCGATCCGCGAGAGCGAGATGAGGTCGTCGATCAGCCGCTGCATCCGCCGCGCTTCGTTATCCATCACCTTCAGGAAGCGGGCGCGGGTTTCGGGATCGTCGGCGACATCCTCCAGCGTCTCGATAAAGCCGAGGATCGAGGCGAGCGGGGTGCGCAGTTCGTGGCTGGCATTGGCGACGAAATCCACGCGCATCCGGTCTGCGGCATGCGCGCCGGTGCGATCGCTGAGATGCACGACGCGGCCGCCGTCGGGCAGCGCGCGCACCCGCATCTCCCAGCGCTGATCGCGCGTGCCGAGCCCGACCAGATGGATCGGCCCGCCCGGCTCTCCGTCGGCGGGATTGAGCAGCCGTTCGGCCGCGGCGGGGTGGCGAATCGCGACGCGGACATCCTCTCCCAGAATGTGCTCGCCCAGCAGCGTGCGGGCGGCGCGGTTGGCCGCCGCGACGCGCTGCCCCTCGACCAGCAGCATTGGTTCGAACACCGCCTCGATCGCCTCGGCGACGCCGGCGGGAATGCTGCCCGACGGCGGCGGCGGGGTTTGTTCGATCGCTGGTTCGTCCGGCGCGGGCGCGGCGATCAGCGCGGCGAGTGTCGCACCGACCAGCGCGATTCCGCCCGCCTGCGGCCCGGTCGTCACCCAGGCGACGATCGCGGTGATCAGGATCGCGAACAGGGCGGCGATGGTGCGGGGCGCGGTCAGGCTGGGCATGGCACCCTGCCTAACCGATTGTCGCGCGATTCACACTTGTGAAAGGCGGCTGTGCGAGGGAAGAACACATCATGGCCGACACCACGCCCCCTGACGACGGATCGCCGAAAGTCCCAAGCCGGCGCGCGCTGATGCTGGGTGCCGCCAGCGCGTCGGCAATCGTGTCGATCAAGCCCGCGCTGGCGCAGACGGCAGGGTCGGTGCTGAATTGCGAGATTCCGGTGCCCGATGCCGGGCGCGCGGGTAATTACATCGCCGCCGATGGCTCGCTGGTCCCGGCAGGGACGCCTGGCGCGTTTCCGCCGGCGGGGCGCAACTTCAAGGGCGAAGAGGTAAAGCAGGCGCTGAACGGTGCGAACCTGCCCGGCACCACCTATGACCAGAGCCGCGCCTATACCAATTACATCCGCCGGCTGCAGCGCGGGACCAGCGGCTTTACCTGTTTCGCATCGCTCCAGATGCCGCGCGGGTAACGCCGCGTGACCCGGTATCGCGCCGCGCCCGCCGCGACGCTGCGGATCGAACCGCTCGATGCACTGACTTTGGTCTATCACCGCGCTTCCGGGATCACGCATCTGGTGGATTCGCCGGTGCCCGAACTGCTCGATCTGCTGGCTGAGCCGCTGACGCTGGATCAGGCATTGGCGGCGTTGGCCGAGCGGTTCGATCTGGTCGATCCCGACCGCGCGGCGCTTGCCGCGCGGATCGACGAACTGGTCGCCTCCGGGCTGGTGGAGCGGCTGTGATGCGCCATGCCACCATGCTGCGCATCGGCCCGGTCGGCTTCCGCATCGGCAGCGACTGGCGCGCGCCGATCGCCGCGTTGGACGATCTCTACCGCGATTATCCGCAGCCTCGGGACGGCATCCCCGATTTCACCGTCCGCCTGTTCGCCGCGCGTCCGTGGCGGCGCTGGGTCCGCCCGGCGGTGCATCTGGGCGGCGATTTCGTGATCCCGGAGGCGGCGCCGTTGCCGCTGGCGCAGGGGGTGTTGGCGGCGGAAATGGCGATGAACCTGCAGATGGCGCTGGGACAGCGGCGCTATCTGTTGCTCCACGCCTCGGCGGTCGAGAAGGACGGCCGCGCGTTGCTGATGACCGGCGAGAGCGGGGCGGGCAAGTCGACGCTCGCCGCGCTGCTGATGGCGCGCGGGTGGCGGCTGATGGGCGACGAGTTTGCCTTGCTCGACCCGGCGACGGGGATGCTGCACGGCTTTCCGCGGCTGATCAGCCTGAAGAATGAAGCGATCGGCGTGATGGAGGCTGCGCTGCCCGATGCGCGCTGGGGGTCGTTGCTGAAAGGGACGCCGAAGGGCGATATCCGCCACCTCGTCCCCGATGCGCGCGCGATTGCCGCGATGGATGCGCCAGCATGGCCCGCGCTGATCCTGTTCCCCGCATTCGGCCATCAGGTCGCCGAGCGGGCGGTCGAGCCGAGCGAATGTTTCGTGCGGCTGACGCAAGCATCGACCAACTATGTCGCACTGGGCGAGGCCGGGTTCGACGCGCTGACCGGGCTGGTGCGCGAGGTGCCGGCGCGGGCGATCGACTATCCCGACACCGATGGCGCGATTGCGCTGGTCGAGCGGCTGTGGGGGGAGTTGGCGTGAGCGGGGCGCTGGTCGCCCGCGCGCTGCGCGATCCGGCGTCGGTGCTGGCGCTGGATGGGGGGGGCTGGACCGCGTTGCTGTGCGCCGCACGGGCCGAGACGCTGATCGGCAGCCTGGCGCACCGGGTCGAGGGGCTGCCGATCCCGGATTCGGCGGCGCGTGTGCTGGCGGACGCGCGCGCGGCGGCGGAGCAGGGGCGGATGGCGGCGCTGTGGGAGGCGGAGATGGCGCGGCGTGCACTGGCGCCGTCCGGCATGCCCGTCGTGCTGCTCAAGGGCACCGCGTTCGTCGCGAGCGGGCTGGCGGCGGGGCAGGGGCGGCAGATCGGCGATCTCGACATCCTGGTCCCGCGCGAGCGGATCGAGGAGGCGGAGGCGCTGCTGCTGTCTGCCGGGTGGGAGTGGGTCAAGCCCGACCCCTATGACGACGCCTATTACCGCCGCTGGATGCACGAGCTGCCGCCGTTGATCCATCGCGAGCGTGACCGGATGATCGATGTCCATCACACGATCCTGCCGCTGACAGCGCGGGTGACGCCGGACGCGGCGGCGCTGATCGCCAGCGCGGTGCCGCTGGGCAATGGCCTGTCGGTGCTGCCGCCCGAGGGGATGGTCGTGCATGCGGCGGCGCATCTGTTCGCCGATGGCGATCTGCAGGGGGGCTTGCGCAATTTGTGGGATATCCACTGCCTGCGCGACGAGTTTGGCGGGGTGGAGTTCGACCTCGCCCTCGCAGCCTGCGCGGCGCAGCATGGCCTGACGCGGGCGGTCGAGCGCTCGCTGCGCCTATCGGCGCATCTGTTCGGTGATGGGGCCGCGCTGACGCTGGCCGATCGCGTCTATGTTCGCCGCCTGCTCGCCCGCAATGGCTGGGGACAGCGGACGCGCAAGCTGATCGAGTTCGCCTTTTACCTGCGCGGCCATTGGCTGCGCATGCCACCGCTCATGCTGGCGCGGCATTTGTGGACGAAGTGGCGGAAGGGCTATCGCCCAGCCGGATGAGGGTTGGCACCAGTTCGTCATAGCCGTCGATCACCGCGTCCGCGCCGAGTTCCGCGACCGGCTGCATCAGGAAGCCGAAGCTGACCGCGATGCTGGGGATGCCGGCATTCTTCGCGGCCATGATGTCGTAGATCGAATCGCCGATAAAGGCCGCGCGCCCGCCGCCGCAGCGGGCGATCATCTCGTGAATCGGGGCCGCTGACGGCTTGGCATTGCCGCGCCCCATCGTGTCGCCGCCGATGACACAGGCAAAACGCTGGTCGATTCCGACTTCGCGCACCAGCCGGGTCGCGAACCGTTCGAACTTGTTGGTGACGATGGCGAGTTTGACGCCGCGCGCCTGCAGATCGTCCAGCGCTTCGCTCAGCCCGGCGAACGGCACCGTGCCGTGCGACAGGTTCTCGCCATAGAATTCCAGCAGCGCGGGATAGGCGCGGCGCATGACGTCGTCGTCATAGCCGCCCGATTCCTCCAGCCCCTGTTTGAGCATGTTCTTCGCCCCGCCGCCGATCATCGTCCTGATCCGGTCGGGCGCGAGGGTGGGGCGGTCGACCAGCTCGAGCGCATGATTGGTCGCGGCGAGCAGGTCGGCGCTGGTGTCGAGCAGCGTGCCGTCTAGGTCGAACCCGACGATATTGAACGGAAAATCGGTCATCGCGCCAAATGCCGGTGCCGCTATGGAAATTGCAACATGATCGTGGCAGTGCGCCCGGCAAGGGGAGCTATCTATCGATGACCAAGCCGATCGCCGCGATCATCCTTGCCGCCGGAAGCGGGACGCGGATGAAGTCCGACACGCACAAGGTGCTGCACAGAATCGCGGGCAAGCCGATGCTGCTGCATCTCACCGACGCCTTCACCGCGGCGGGCGCGGCGGAAAAGGTGGTGGTCGTCGGCGCGCGGCGCGAGCAGGTCGAGGCGGCGGTCGCGCCGCTGGGCGTGCGGATCGCGCACCAGGCCGAGCAGCTCGGCACCGCGCACGCGACGCTGATGGCGCGTGAGGCGCTGGCCGGGTTCGACGGAACCGTGATCGTCGCGTTCGGCGATACGCCCTTCCTGTCGGCGCAGACGATCGCGGCGATGGCGGCGCGGCTCGACGCGGCGGATGCGCCGCGCGTTGCGGTGCTCGGCTTCCGCCCGGACGATGCCAAGGCCTATGGTCGGATCATCGCCGATGCGGACGGCGCGATCAGCAAGATGGTCGAGTATAAGGATGCGACCCCGGAGGAGCGCGCGGTCGATCTGTGCAATTCGGGCGTCACTGCAGTGCGCGCGGCAGACCTGTGGCCGCTGCTCGACCGGGTCGGCAACGACAATGCGGCGGGCGAATATTACCTCCCCGACATCGTCATGCTCGCGCTGGCGGATGGCGGCCGTGCGGTGGTGGTCGAGACCGATGCCGATGAGGTAATCGGCATCAACAGCCGCGCCGAACTCGCCTATGCCGAGGATCGCTGGCAGGCGGCACGGCGCGCGCAGGCGATGGCCGATGGCGCAACGCTAATCGCGCCGGACACGGTGTGGTTCGCGCATGATACCGTTCTGGGCCGCGACGTGACGGTCGAGCCGAACGTGGTGTTCGGCCCCGGCGTCACCGTGGCGGACGGCGTCACCATCCGCGCCTTCTGCCATATCGAGGGTGCGACGATCGCGACCGGCGCGGAAATCGGCCCCTATGCCCGGCTGCGCCCCGGCACGGTGCTGGGCGAGAAGAGCAAGGTCGGCAACTTCGTCGAGACCAAGAAAGCGGTGCTGGGCAAGGGGGCCAAGGCCAACCACCTCACCTATCTGGGCGATGCGCAGGTGGGGGATGGCGCGAATATCGGCGCGGGCACCATTACCTGCAACTATGACGGCTTCTTCAAATACCCGACCGTGATCGGGGCGGGGGCGTTCGTCGGGTCGAACAGCGCGCTGGTCGCTCCGGTCAGCATCGGTGAAGGTGCGATCGTCGGCGCGGGCAGCGTGGTGACCAAGGATGTTGAGGCCGATGCGCTGGCACTCGTCCGCCCCGAACAGACCGGCATCCCCGGCTGGGCGAAGCGGTTCCGCGCGGCAATGGCGGCACGAAAGGCGGCGAAGTGAGCGACATCTATGAAGGCAAGCCGTTCCTGAAGCTGCTCGACGCCTATGTGCTCGACGCCATTGGCGCGCTCGATGCGGATAGCGATGCGGCGCTCACGGCGCAGGAACCGGCATTCCATGCGCTGTTTGGCGCGAGCGGCGACTGGCGGACGATTGTGGTGGAGCGGATGCAGTTTCCCGAGGGCATGGCGGGCGCGATCAACGAGGTCTGGACCAAGGGCCGCGCCAAATTCATCGCCGCGCAGGGGCATGAGCCAGACCCGGTCGAATTCGTGCGCAACTTCGTCGACAGCAAATTCCCGCATTGACATGATATCATGATATGATATCAGTATATCAATGACCCGCATCCTTGCCGATCTGCCCGATGAGGACATCAAGTGGCTCGACCAGCGCGCTGCCGAGCTGGGCAAGTCGCGTGCGTCGGTGCTGCGCGAGGCTGTCGCAGCCTACAAGGCCGAGGCGCCGAAGGACTGGCTGGAAATCGGGTTCGGCGCGTGGAAAGATCGCGACGATATCGGCGACGCGGTCGAGTGGCAGCGGCGCGAGCGCGCTTCATCGACCCGTCCGTGGGACGATGACTATGAAGAGGTGAAGGCGGAGTTTCCCGACCTGTTCGATGCCGAAGATGATCGCCAGCGGCAGATCTATCTCGACATGAGCAAGGGGCGTTACCCCGATCCGAAGAAGCCCGCCAAGTGAGCGGCTTCGCGTTCGACTCCAATATCCTGATCGACGCGCTCAAGGGTCTGGAGCCTGCGCGCGACGAACTGCGCCGCGCGACGTCGGGCGGCGCGCGCGCGTGGATCAGCCGCATGGTGTGGATCGAAGTGCTGTCCAAAGGATCGGGCGAGGGCCTCCGCCGCGCGGAGATACTGTTGTCCGGTTTCGGTATCGACGAAATGGATGTCGAGATCGCAACCCGCGCCGCCAGTCTGCGTCGGGAACGTCAGCGGTTGCGTTCGCCCGATGCCGTCATCCTCGCCACCGCGATGCTGCGCGGTCGCGTCCTCGTCACCCGCAATACCAAGGATTTCCCGGCGAACATGCCGGGGATCCGCGTCCCCTATACCCTCTAGAGTCGAGAGCAGACCCCATGTGTGGAATCGTTGGAATCCTGGGCAATGACGCCGTTGCCGATCGGCTGCTCGATGGCCTGAAGCGGCTGGAATATCGCGGCTATGACTCGGCCGGCATCGCCACGATCGTCGATGGCGGGATCGCGCGCCGCCGCGCATCGGGCAAGCTGGTCAACCTGGGCAAGGTGCTGGCCGAAGACCCGCTGCCCGGCACTGTCGGCATCGCGCATACACGCTGGGCAACGCATGGCGGCCCGACCACCAACAACGCCCATCCGCATGCGACGGGCGAGGTCGCGCTGGTCCACAACGGGATCATCGAGAATTTCAAGCCGCTGCGCGAAGAGCTGCTGGCGCGCGGCCGCGTGTTCGAGAGCGAGACCGATACCGAGATCGTCGCGCATCTGGTGAGCGAGCAGGTCGAGGCCGGGCTCGATCCGGTCGCGGCGGTCAAGGCGGTGCTCCCGCGCCTGCACGGTGCCTTTGCGCTCGCCATCCTGTTCCGCAGCCATCCCGACATGCTGATCGGCGCGCGGCTCGGTTCGCCGCTGGTCGTGGGCTATGGGGAGGGGGAGACCTATCTCGGCTCCGACGCGCTCGCGCTCGCGCCGCTGACGCAGCGCATCTCGTATCTGGAGGAAGGCGACTGGGTCGTGCTCACCCGTGACGGCGTGCAGGTCTATGATGTCGAGAACAACGCCGTCGAGCGGCCGATCGTCAATTCGGGCGCATCGGGCCAGCTGATCGACAAGGGCAACCACCGCCACTTCATGGCGAAGGAAATCTACGAACAGCCGATCGTCGTGGCACAGACGCTGCGCGGCTACCTCCAGCGGCTCGAGGAGGAAGTGACGCTTCCGATCCCCGAATTCGACCTGTCGGCGATCCGCCGCGTCACCATCGTCGCATGCGGCACCAGCTTCTATGCCGGAATGGTCGCCAAATACTGGTTCGAGCAGTTCGCGCGCGTCGCGGTCGACATCGATGTCGCATCCGAATTCCGCTACCGCGCGCCGGTGATGGAGCCGGGCGGGCTGATGATCGTCATCAGCCAGTCGGGCGAAACCGCCGACACGCTCGCCGCGCTGCGCCACGCCAAGGCGGAGGGGCAGACGATCGCCGCCGTCGTCAACGTGCCGACCAGCACCATGGCGCGTGAGGCCGACCTGCTCCTGCCCACCCATGCCGGGCCGGAAATCGGCGTCGCATCGACCAAGGCGTTCACCTGCCAGCTTGCGGTGCTTGCCGCGCTCGCCGCGAATCTGGCCAAGGCGAAGGGACGGATGGACCGCGACGAGGAGAAGGAGATCGTCCTCCACCTCGCCGAAGCCCCCGCCGCGCTCAACGACGCGCTGAGCCGCGACGAGGCGATCGAGGCGATGGCCGGCAGCGTCGCCGGCGCGCGCGACGTGCTCTATCTCGGCCGTGGCACCGATTATCCGCTGGCGATGGAAGGCGCGCTGAAGCTCAAGGAAATCAGCTATATCCACGCCGAAGGCTATGCCGCGGGCGAGATGAAGCACGGCCCGATCGCGCTGATCGACGAAAACGTCCCCGTCATCGTCATCGCGCCGAGCGGCCCGCTGTTCGAAAAGACTGTCAGCAACATGCAGGAAGTGCAGGCGCGCGGCGGAAAGGTGGTGCTGATCTCCGACGCGGAAGGCATCGCCGCAGCGGGCGACAACTGCCTCGCGACGATCGAGATGCCCAAGGTTCACCCGCTGATCGCGCCGATCATCTATGCGGTGCCGGTGCAGCTGCTCGCCTATCACGTCGCGGTGGCGAAGGGGACGGATGTCGACCAGCCCCGCAACCTCGCCAAGTCGGTGACGGTGGAGTGACTCTGGCGTGACGGGGCGGGGGCGGCAACTCGCCCCCGCTGCCGTCGCTATTTCGGCATCCCGCTATACCCCGCCGCCTTGCGCAGTTCGGCGGCGTCCATGACATAGCCATCGCTGACCACCGTCACGACGCGGCGGAGTGCGCCAAGTTCGGTCGAGGGGTCGCCGTCGACCAGCACCATGTCGGCCTCCTTGCCCACCGCGATCGATCCCGTCCGCGTGTCGGCGCCGACGACGCGCGCGGGGACGATCGTTGCGCTCTGCAGCGCCTCCGCCGCACTGAACCCGGCCTGCTGGTAGATTTCCAGCTCGCGCACCAGTTCGATGCCCCAGCCATCGGTCCCTGCCACCACCGGCACCCCGGCCTTGTGCAACCGCCCGACCAGTTCGACCATCTTCGCATAGCTTTTGCGATAATCGTCGCGGGTCAGCCCCTCGACCAGCGGATAGCCGCCGCTCGTAAACTCGGAGCGCTCGAGCACCGGCGAGATGATGCCCATATAGGGCGCATAGGCCGGATGCGGCTTGCCGCCATCCTGGGTCAGCATGCCTTCGAAGATGACGATGGTGGGATCGACCACCGTCTTGCGCCGCGCCAGATCGGCGACGAAGCCGGTCATCAGCGGGGCGTTCAGATCGACATCCTTGAAGTAGCGCGCCGGCCCTTCCATCCGCTGCCGCGTGTTCGCCTTGTCGATGACGTCTTTCGGCATCGACTCCATCACCACGAAATTGAGGTGGGTGAGCTCGTCATAGCCGGCCGCGACCGCCTCGCTCGGCTTCATCGTCGCCGGGACATGGCCATGGACGTGCAGGCCCAGCCGGTGCGCCTCTGCCGCCGCGGGCGCGATCCACGCCGGGTTCATCGAGGTGTAGAATTTGACGCCCCACAATCCCGCCTGCTTGATCCGGCGGACGGTGGCGATCGTTTCCTCGACGCTGCTGACCACCTCGGCGCCCTGGGCGGCCAGCGGGTCCTTCTTGTCGATAATGACCGAGATGAAAGGCTCGCCCATCAACAGCGTGCCTTCGCCGCGCCGCCGGGTCGCCTCGACCGCGCGGTCGAAATTGGTTCCGGGGCTGCGAAAGCTGGTGATGCCGTTCGCCATGTTCGACAGCACGCTCCAATCGTCGCCGATATGAAGGTGGCTGTCCCAGATGCCCGGCACCAATGTCTTGCCGCGCCCGTCGATCGTGCGCGTGCCGGCCGGTGCCTTGAGCGACCCCGCCGCGCCGATCGCCGCGACCTTGCCGTCCTGAGCCAGCACCGCGCGCTCGCTCAGGAACACGCCCTTGTCTGCGTCGAACAGGCGCACATTGTCGAACAGCACCGGTGCCTTGGCCGCGGGATCGAGGAAGCGTTTGGCGATGGTCGTCACCGCCTGCGCCGTCGCGGCATCCTGCGCGTCGCGGAGCTGCTTCAGTGCGCCCTCATAGCCTTTGGGGATGACCGAGATGAAGCTGATGTCGGCGAAATGGCGCTTCTTGTCGTCCAGCCAGACGGGCACGGGAGCGGGCAGGATGCCGCTGATAAAGGCCAGCTGGACGGTCTTGGGTCCGCCAGGACCCTGGATCACCTGTGTCCCGCCAAAGGTCATGCGCCCGCGCCCGCCGGGGAGGAACGCGACTCCCGCATCGCCCGCTGCGGCCAGCGCGTCGATCAACGGCGCATTGGCGATGCCGATCCCCCCCGCCGGGATATACCAGCCGCCGGCGGGGGCTTCGCCCGCATCGGTGGCGGTCTTCCATGTCGCGCGGCCATTGATGACGCGAAACTCCTCCGCCGCATCCCCGGCCAGGGTCACGCCGCGCACCGTCATCGCCGCGATGCTGCCGTCCTTGGCGAAGGTCGTGACCTGATCCATCTCGGTGATCCAGCCACGCAGCTCCTGCGACCAGCGATAGGCGACGCGCCCGTCCGGCAGCTGCCAGCGCCACTGGCTGCCATGCTGCCCGGATTCGGACACGACGACATATTCGGCGGCATCGGCCGGGGGCTTGAGCAGATCTTCCTTGGGAACCGGCTTCGACTGTGTCGGTGGGGCGGGATCCGGATGCCGGTGTGCGAACGCCGGAGCGGTCGTCGCCAGCAGTGCCGCGACCAGGATCATGCGCATCATCGTGTCTCCCCCAAGTTCGCTACTTGGTAGGATCAATGGCGACAGTGATGCAAGATTGGAGCGGTGAAGGGAACCTAAAACTTCGCTAGAAAGCCCGTTTTTCCGCCATTCCTGAGTGGCAACGTTTTAGGATGGCCCCCAATGTGGCCCCCATGCTGGCGTGATTGGGCCAAGCCTCCAGCTCATTCACCTTTCAAATCCGGCACGTAAATTTGTCGAAGCGGGAGCATGTTGCGGTAGCGTGGCGACATCTTGGGGTAGTTGTTCAGGATCATCTCCACCAACTGCTCGCCGTCGATAAGCCTAAGGCGCGGGCTGTTGCGCTCTCTGATCCGCGCTTGCCGTGAATATGACCCGAGTGTCAGGAACAGTGCATATTCACCTTCCCCCAGCGTGCCCAGTAACTGGCTTACCTCTGGCTCCCCCACTTGCGCGGACTGGCGCTTGCACTGAATTTTGATGATTGGCGGCTGAAAACCCAAGGCGTCTTCATGGGCGATAACATCAACGCCCCCGTCGCCGGTCTTTTCAGTCACTCGCGCAGTATACCCCATGCACTCCATCAAGTGCGCGGCAAAATGCTCAAACTCGAACCCGCTCAGACCTTGATGGATGCGGCGCAGGACGAAATCAGCGGTAGTTTCCTCGGCCAGCAGCGAAGCGTTTTGCGACACTGCATCGTCATCCGGCGTCTGGACCTCATCGACTTCCGGCGCACTCACACTTGGCGCAGTCTTACCGATCTTGGCTAGAAATTCGGCGGCATGGGTGCGAACGCGGAACAGCGTGATGAATGACCCGATTTCATAAAGTGCGGATTGGCTGAACTCCCCGCGCGGAAACTGGCCCAGCCAATCGACGCCGTTAAAATTTGGCAGTTCATAATCATCGCGACCATAGCCCGGCTCGCGCCAGCGCTTGCCCGTCGCCCGCCCGATATTGACCATTCGGTTGTGCTTGGACGGATAAATGATGATGTCGCCAGCCGCTATTTCATGGGCGAAACGCAACAGGATTCCAGCATCGATTCGGATCGATCCCGGCTTACGGTCGGGATGCGTCTGCTGGAGCCGCGCTTTATAAGCGTCCCGATCGTTCGGCAGCGCGAAGATGTCGCCAGCCGCTGGCCAGCCCAAGCAGATAAAGCCGCGCTCGATCGGATCGTCGCCAATCCATTCGGGCATGTGGGCACCCCAAAGCTTTGTCATACATTGGCCTCCAGCAACGCGACTTCATCCGGGGTCAAATCGAACAGTGCATAGACCCTAGCGTTGATTGCAGCTTCCAGCCGGGCGATTTCGGCGGTCAGGGCGTGAATTTCGGCACGGCTGGTGGTGATCCAGCTTTCCCACTCATTGCGTTCCTGGAGGGGGATTCTGGCCTTCAGCGTCTTTTCCACTTCCTTTTGGAAGGAAGTGAAGTCGGGCAGGGTCCACCATTCCTTCAGCTTGGCCGAAAGCCGGGCACCAGCCGGATCGGCGGCAAGGTCTGGAATGCGGCGGGTGATCGCTTGCTGGAGATCATAGCGCAGTTCCGCTGCCGATTGAGCAGCGGTAGCGATAGCGCCAATCTCGTCCTTCAAGTTATCGCTGGCGGAAGGGATCGGCAGCGTTTCCACGTATTGAACGCGCAATTCGTGAAAACCGCCCCGGACGGCTGGAGCGATGTTTGAGAGGATAAACCAAAGACAATTACTGTTGAGAAGTGCCAGCAAGAATGCATCCGCCGATGGAAAGAAATAGGACTTGTCGTTCGAGAATGCGCCCGACCTTTCAAACGCGAATAAGGGAACGCTTGAGAAATGTGGGTAGGAGATTTTGGGTTGCGAAATGCGGGCTGAATAAGCTTCCTGCGCCTGCTGCAACTCAAACCATTCTTGCTTGGTCGCGCGCTTTTCGAGCTTGTCCTTGAAAGGTAGAAGCCAGTCCCGAATGGCCGGATATTCGTCAATCTGCACCCGATTTTTAGGGATGTAGATGATCCATAGGCCACGCGATTCCGCGCGCCAGCGCTTCAAGTCCTTGCCCTCAAGAAAAGGCTTCAGCAGTTCCGCCGAACGCGGATCGTCACGGCAGAGCTTTTCCTTCGTAGCGGTATCGACCACAAAAGCCTCGTTCAGGCCCGTCACGATGCCACGTAGCGCCGAACCATAGACATTCTTGAGCGCAGGCCTGCCTGCCGTGATCTTTGCCCGCAAGGTGCGCAAGGCATCGCTTTCAAGTTCCCATGAACCGCGACCCAGCGCCTTCTGCGGAAAGGGCTTGGCCGCGTCCGCAAAAGCATCTGCAAAGCTATCGGCGGGCATCGCGCCAATTCTCCAAAACCGCAGATAATGATCCTGCGGCGGTGAACCGGCCCGCATCGTCAGGATCGCCGGGTAAGTGGTGACCCCTTCAAAGATTTGGTGGTCGCCAAAATCAACAACGGATTCGAGCGCGGCGTTATTTCGGAGGAAGTCGCGCAGTGGTGCGCCAGACCCGGTTTTAAAAAATGTTGAACTGCTGATATAGCCCAGCCGTCCGCCCGGCTTAAGCAGCTTGATTCCACGTTCGAAGAAATAGGCGTAAAGGTCCGCACGGTCGGAAACGACTTCATAGCGCTTTTCCAGCCACGGCTTCATGGGCTTGATCAGTTCCATGCGCACATAAGGCGGATTGCCCAGCACCACATCGAAGCCGCCCGCCGCGAAGACGTCGGGGAAGGCGGTTTTCCATTCAAAGCCATGGCTGCGATAGGCGAAGCTACTGTCTTCGATCAGGCTGTCGCCCACGCGCAGATTGGCGTCCAGACTGTCGAGCACCTTGCCGGGTCGGGCGGTCTTGATCCACAGGCTCAGCTTAGCGATTTCGACGCTCTCGCTGTTTACGTCCACGCCAAACAAGTTGTGTGTCAGGATTTCGCTATCTGGGTCCAGCAGGTTGCCCGCCATACCCATGCCTTCCAGTTCGGCCAGCTTGGTGTTCACCTGCGCTAATTCGGCCTTCAGGTAGTCAAAGGCCATGATGAGAAACACGCCCGATCCGCACGCGGGATCGACAATGCGAAGCGCTGTCAAACGGTCGCGGTATTCAGCCCATGCCTGCTTTTCAGCCTTGGCAGATTTCCAAGCAATTACAGCGTCATCCGCCTTTGCGCCCTTGGCTGCATAGCGCTTAAGAACCTCGGCAAAAATCTCCCGGCAATGCGTGCCCAGCGTCTGGTCCACGATGAATCGGGCAATATAGTCGGGGGTGTAGACCACACCGTCCCGCTTCCGCCGCCCGCTGGTCCCAGTCGCCTTCTTTTCGACTGGGGCTTCGCCTAGCGCTTCGGCCTGGAGCTGTTCCACATCGGCAATGGATTGCTCAAAGATGTGGCCCAGCACGGTGACGGAAATTTCGCTGGCAAAGTCATATTCGGCGAGCCGCTTGAAGCCCTCGCAAATGTGATCGGGAATGGCGAGCGCGTTGATCGTCTCGTTCGGGTGGAACAGGCCACCGTTGTATCGCGGAATTTTGAGCTGTTCATTGCCCCGGTCGATCGCGGTGAACAGGCCTAGAAAGGTCTGCCAGACCGGCTTGGGGTTGTAGGGGTCACGATGCTGGAATGCGTTCAATAGGCTGTCATCGGGTAGCAGGCCATTGTCCTCGGCAAAGGCAATGAACAGCACCCGGTCCAAGATTGTCTGGCCCAGCCTGATTGCCTCCAGCGGGTCGCCTTCAGGAAGCGCAGTTCGGACAGCTCCAATCAGCTCGCTGCGCAGGGTCCGGTAGTCGGCATAAAGCCGCGCGGTAATGTCGCGATCTTCCTTCCGGCTTTCCTCCAGAATTGCCAAGGTGTGGCCGGACAGCAGGTTCTCTGCTGACAGTAGCAACATGAACCGTTGATATTCGGCTGGATCGTGCAGCTTCGCCAGCTCGAACCTATCGTAAAACTGCCGCCCATCGGCATAGCTGTAGAGGCGGATTTCCAGATAGTTCGATACCAGCACCCATTTGGTGCCGATGTTATAGCTGGCATACTCCCAAGCCTGCTGCACCGGGGTCTTTGCCCGGCCCGGCATGATGGCATCCAAGTTCTTGGTCTTCGCGCCCTTGAGTTCAAACGGGGCGACAATCCGTCGCTCGCCCTTCGAAAAATGGCCGAACGCAAGGTCAACCGATCCAGCGCCGATTTTCGCTTCAACATCCACGGTCCAGTGGCCGCTGTCGTTGAAGTCCTGATAGCCCAGCACCTCGCAAATGATGCGCTGTTTAAAATTGCCGTGGAGCGCAGTTTCCTTCTGTGTCTCAATCGACCCGTTGCGGATCGTGTCGCCCCATTGGCGCAGAACTTCTAGTTTGGCGGGGTCGGGCGCAGCGGCGCGGGCGATGTGCCGATTGATAGTCTTGACGTTGAAAAGCAGCACGCGTCACCCCCTATTGTAGGCGACCCTAGCAGCGTCCATTCTTCGCCGTCATCCCCATTCAGCGGTAAGAGGTGCGCAATGCTGGCCACAGGATTTCCAATGCCTAACGAGACCAGCGATCGTGAGGTTATCGGTGCTGTCCAGCAACTGCGAAGCCGAACAAAGGCGTCGCCAGCTCGCTTGTCGAAAGATCAAGCTCTGGCGCGGCTAGGCAGCGGCGAAGCGCTCCATGACCTCACCCATGAGCTTGTAGTCATGCTCGCCAACCGGGCGGCGCGGAACGATGCTGAAATTGCTGAATACGCGATGTGGGCAGGGCACGCGCTGAAGGCTGGACATGCACCCCGTCAGTGCCTTTGGTTGATTGCCAACTGGAAAGCGCGCCGCCGCCGCGAAGAAACGCTGAAGAATGACGACACCCATGTGACGAAGGCAATCCAAAGCGCGCTCGAATCCAAATGTGCGGCGGAGGCGGTGGTGATACTCGGGAAGCTGAAGGGCGTTGGCGTCCCGATGGCTTCCGCGATTCTCACCTGTCTGGACGTCGAGAAATACACTGTAATCGACGTCCGCGCATTGGACGCACTCGGCCTGCGCGGAACCCGGATTACGCCAGAGGTTTATCGGGCCTATCTCAACTATTGCTGTAGCGATGCTGAGCGTCTTCGGGTCCCGTTGCGGACGCTTGATCTCGCGCTTTGGTATTACGGGATGCCCTACTAAGCGTCATGGGCGAGCGCAAAAGTTAGACGCCATTTATCCGCCGCCAAAGCGCGGCAATATCCGGATCATCCAAGGGATTGCGACGGGCAGGTGCGTTGGCTCCAAGGATCAATTCCGCCTGCCTTTGTGGGGAAACCTGCCCGTAGCTCATAAAGGTCGTCAGCACGCCTTCATGCCCCAGATTTTGCGACCACGCCTTGTAGCTTTCGGCTGACGCACAGACCCGTCCGCCAAGCTGCGCCAAGGTGGACCGGAAGCTGTGCGGGTTGAAATAGGGCAGGCCAGCCGCCGTAAAGGCATCGCGAAAAATCGTGCGGATTGGCCCGGCGTTGCTCCAGCCCTCTCGGCTCAGCCCGATGGCGGTGAAGCCGCCGCTCTCGCTCAGGCCGATTTGCGTTTTCGGAAACAGGGGGTCGTCTTCGCCCCACAGTAGCGCGGTGCGCAGATACTGGCACCAGTCAGCCACGATTTGCGCCGCGTCGCCGCCCACCGGGAAAAACCATGTGTTGAAGCTCTTGGATGCCTTGGTGCGGACGTCTCGGGCATCCTGAAATACCACCGCTTCCGCAAGGTTGACGTGGCGCAACTTGAACGAAGCTAGCGCCCCATCGCGCGCGCCAGTCAGGATCGCAAATGCCACCAACGCCCGGTTGCGCAGCTCGATATCCGTCCCGGCTGGCATGGTCGCCAGCACATGATGGACCTGTTCCAGCGTAGGGACGGGTTTTGCCCGACTGGCGCGGGCGATCCGCACATCCTTTTCCGACAGGTTGAAATAGTCCGCGTCGGCGTAGGCAATCCGCGACTTGTAGCCCGGCTGGCCTGCCAGCCAGATGAAAAATGCGCGCAATGCCGACAGGGTCGAATGCACCGTAGCACGGGACAGGGGCTTGCCGGTGCGGACGTTCTTTTCCGCCTCCAGCTTTCGCTTGAACGCCTTCGCCTGTTCCCGGTGAAATTTCTTGAAATCCTTGCCCCCCGTCGAGGCTTCAAAGCGCGCCAGCGCCTTGGCTACCGCGTCGATCGACGCTTCGTCGCGGCGGTTAGCTTCCTTTTGATAGTCGAAATACTCGCGCTTGATCCGGGCGTTCGCCGCGTTGTGCCTTGCCATGGTTCAGCCTTCCTACGCTTTGTCACAATTCAGGGAGGGGCGGGGCCGCCTACTTAGGCGCGGTGGTGCCTCCCTGCGCTGGACGTCCAGATTGGGCATGACGGTGGCTATCGAGGCCAGCCGGGCGCGGCGGTGCATCATCGTGCTGCACGCCTCGCACAAGGCTTTCAGGTTGCCCGTGGCGGCGTCCGTGGCGGTATATTCCACCATGCCCAGCGCGGGGGCGCGCGGCGCGCGGCACGTAAAGCAATAGAGCTGGCCGGGCTTAAGCGGACGCTTGGCGACCTTGCGCCGCTTGCCCCACCAGTCCTGAAAATCGCTGCCATGGATCAGCACCGGGCGGGTGCGATCGACAGTCGGCAGACCCGCCTTAATCCACCCGCGCACCGTGTGCGGATGCGCGCCCAGCAGCGCGGCCAGTTCGGGCACGCTATACGAGCGATGCAGCTTTGCGAGTCGCGGATTGATCCGGCGCAGGGCCATGGCGGTCAGGCCTTGCCGTGGATCAGCTCGTGAAGGCTCTCGGCAAGGATGACGACACGCCCGCCGATGCGCTTGGTGCGCAACTGGCCAGATGCGATATGGCTGTAGATCGTCGTGCGGCCAAGGCTGGAGACGTGGCACGCCTCCCGGATGCTATACGCAATCTTGGGCAGGTCGCGGGTGTCGGATGGCATGGGATGGCCTCATTCGTAGTTGGATGAGGGCGAACCTAGTCACACCGGAATATCCATGAAGATGAGTAATAGCGCGACCGGTTTCGGCATGTTGAAACGCCATCGAACTTTTGACGTGTCGGAAATCCCTTACAATTTCGACACTAGGGTCGAGCCGAACCAAGCAGGCCAAATATCCCGCCAGCCGGGCGACCATCGCTACCCCGTTCCGGAAGCATGATTTCCCGCGCGCCGTTTTCTATTTCCTTCATGGTCATGGCGGGTTCGGGCGGGCCATGCTTGGCGGTGTAGTCGCGGACAGCGGTTTCAGCTAATGCCACTAGATCGGACCACGCCCAGTCGGGCTTTTCCCTGTCTATCCGTCTGAGGATACCCAGATGAGCCTCGAACGGATATTGATCGTGGCTAACTTGATGCGCGCTCAACAGCGTCAATATGACCCGTTTCTGCGACAACTTTCTCAATATTCTGCGGTGCGTTGCGGCACGGCTATGGCCCGGATTTGCTTCAGCGTATGCCGTTGCGATTGAATAATTTGTCCTTTCTGGAAAAGGGTCTCCCCCCTCTAGAAGCGTTCTCGCATCTTCCTCCAATACCTTGCTCAGTTCTGGCCAGTCAGGTTGCGCCTTGCGGCCACGCTTCTTTTTGCCTTCGCGCTTGATGGCATCAAGGACAGCGTCGCGACCATATCGTTTGATGATCCTCCGCAGATCGTCATCTACGGTCGGACCGACCAGATCGTATTCAGGCTGATACTTGCCTAGGTAAGAAAGCAGAGCGTTCTGCACCAAAACCGCCTCCCCAGCGGCTCCCATAGTGGAGTGGGGAAGCGTGTGGGATGCGCGCTTGTCGGCTGGCCTGCCTATCCCCACCGCCATGGTCTGGAACGGGCCATAAAAAGGCAAGGGCTATGTCAGGCTAAGCCGCCCGGATCGGCACGATGTCCGCGCCCTTGCGCAGCACGTCGAGATAATCGCTCCACCATTGCGCCATTCGGACCCGTTCATCCCAATGCGCGCCGCGATGATAGGCCGCGCGGACCTTGTCGCTGTCCTTATGCGCCAGCGCGCGCTCAACCGCGTCCGGGTGCCACTTGCCGCTTTCGTTTAGCAGCGTGGACGCCATTGCGCGAAAGCCATGGGCGGTCATTTCATCGCTGGCATAACCCATGCGCCGCAAGGCCGCGTTGATCGTGTTGTCGCTCATTGGCCGGGTGCGGGTGCGGATCGACGGAAAGACATAGCCGGTCGGGCCGGTCACTTCATGCATCGCCCGCAACTGCGCAACCGCTTGGCGCGATAGCGGCACATGGTGCGGCTTGCGCATTTTCATCTTGTCCGCCGGGATGATCCACAGCGCCCCCTCCAGGTCGATTTCGCTCCACTCGGCATGGCGCAGCTCACCGGGGCGCACGAACACATGCGGGGCGAGCTGCATCGCGGCTTTGACAAAGCCCTGTCCCTCATAGCCGTCGATCGCGCGCAACAGTTCGCCCACGCGGCTGGCATCGGTCACAGCGCCATAATGCGTCACCGTAGGCGCAGTCAGTGCGCCGCGCAGATCGCGGGTCGGGTCGGATGCCAGCCGGGCGGTCGCCACGGCATAGCGAAAGACCGCGCTGGCGAGCTGGAGCGTGCGCCGGGCGCTTTCCAGATTGCCCTTGCTCTCAATCTTGCGAATGGCCCCCAGCACGTCGGCAGGCTCGATTTCATTGATCGCCAGCCGCCCGATGGTCCCGTTCAGCAGCGACAACAGATATTCGCTACGGGTCGCGGTCGCGGGTGCCCATGCCTTTTCCCCGTCGCGCTTCCGCTTCGCGCAGTATTCTTCGGCAATGGCGGTGAAGGTGTTCCCCGAGTCCAGCCGCGCCCGGACCTTGGCGCGTTGCTTTTCGCGGGACGGGTCTTTGCCCGCCGCGATCATTTCCCTCGCTTCGTCGCGCCGCTTGCGCGCTTCGCTGAGGCCCACATCGGGATAGGTGCCAAGGCCCAGCTTCTTTTCGCGCCCGTCGATCCGGTATTTCAGCCGCCACAGCTTCCCCCCGGACGGCTGGACCAAAAGGAACAGGCCAGCCGCGTCGGACAGCTTATAGGGTTTCTCGCGTCGCTTCGCGCTTCGGATCGCAACGTCTGTAAGTGCCATGGCCGCCCGCCTTTTCCCGAATGCGGCCCCCGAATTGGGGGCCACTTGCGTTCCGGGTGACGCGTGGCCCCCACATTGGCCCCCATCGAAACCCGGCTTTCAGCGAACGCCATTGAACGCGGGCGACCGTTGAAGCCTAGAATATAGCGGATTTCTGCGGATTTTCTAGCCTTGGGCGAACGTTCGCGAATGGGCGGCTGGAGCGGGTGAAGGGAATCGAACCCTCGTCGTGAGCTTGGGAAGCTCCTGCTCTACCATTGAGCTACACCCGCGAGGCGCGCCGAAATCGGTGGTTTGCGCGGCATTGTCAAGCGGGATCGCATCACGCCGGGCGGTCCGACGGTGGCGAACGGCGACAGGGCGGCGGACGACCCGCTAATTGTCAGTTATCCATTTTGGGTAGTCCTTTGCTATCCACTGCCGTGCTTAGCTCCGCCATTGGTGCAAACCGAGGCCGGAGCTGGAGCTGCGAGCACTCTGTCTTTCGGCAATAGAACTGCTCGCGGGAGCATTGCCCGTGAATGGTGACGTCGCGTCGGAGACGACGCTGTCGCGCGGTGAGGAGCGCCGTGCAGACGACCGGACCACCACCCTGTTTCAGGTCGCCCGCCTGTTGACGGAGCGCGGCGCGCAGCATCTGTGCCTGATCCGCAATATCGGGCCGGGCGGGATGATGCTGGAAATCTATGCCCCGCTGGAGCCGGGCATGCGGGTGCGGATCGAGCCCAAAGTCTGCGATCCTCTCGATGGGGAGGTGCGCTGGGCGCAGGAGCGGCAGGCCGGGATCGCGTTCGACGCGCCGATCGACGTCCACGCCTATCTGCACGTCCACAATGTGCTGCTGCCCGATCAGCTGCCGCGCTGTCCCCGCGTCACGACGCAACTGCGTGCGCGGTTGCGGATCGGGGCGGTGTGGCACTTGGTGCCGCTGATCGACCTGTCACAGGGCGGGGTGAAGGTCGAAACCGACCTGCCGATCGCGCTGGGGCAGGGGGTGGAGATCGACATTCCGGGCATCGGCACGCTGGGCGCGCATGTCCGCTGGGTGCGCGGCGAGCGCATCGGGCTGGTGTTTACCTGTCCGCTGCGGCTGGCGCTGGTGGCGCGATGGATCGCGAGCCATGGGGCCGCGCAGGCGGCGACCTGCGCAGCGTGATCCGGTTCAGCCGACCGGGAGTTGCGGCCATGCGATCTGCTGCGCCCGAGCTGCAAAAGCTTGCGCGCGTGTACCGACGTCGACGGCGGTCGCCCCGGCGGCGTAGAGCGTCGAGCCGAGCCCCGCGCCATTGGCACCCGCGACCGCCCAGTCTCCCAAATTGTCCAGCGTCACGCCGCCGACCGCGAGCAGCGGGGTGGCGCGGGGCAGCACCGCGCGATGCGCCTTGGCCAGCGCGGGACTGGCCGCGTCCGCCGGAAACAGCTTGAGCCCCGTCGCCCCTGCGGCAAGCGCGGCAAAGGCTTCGGTCGGGGTGAAATATCCGGGCAGGCAGATCATTCCGTCGCCAACCGCCGCGGCGATCACACCGACATTGCTGTTCGGCGCGACGATCAGGCGACCGCCCGCCGCGCCCACCGCCGCGACATCGGCGACGCTGAGCACGGTGCCCGCACCGATCAGAATATCGGGACCATAGCGTCGCGCGAGGCGGCTGATCGATTCGATCGGATCGGGCGAATTCAGCGGCACCTCGATCATCGCGAACCCGGCCTCGACGATGGCATCGGCGATCGATTCCACCTCATCGGGGCGGACGCCGCGCAGGATCGCGACCAGCGGGCAGCGGTCGAGTGCGGTGCGAAACAGGGTTTCAGCGTGGGTCATGACTGGCTCTCGTTCCAGATTCGCGTGATGCCCGCAACAAAGGCGGTGTGACTGTCGATAACCTCTGGCATCCCCCCGGCGCGCGCAATCGCCGCGCTATACAGCGCCCCCAGATGCGGGTCGGCAAGGACCGATACCGGCTGGCCCGGCGCGATTTCGGCGCTCCGGACGTCATGACCGATCAACAGGCCCGATGTATAGGCAGCCCCATCCTCCACCGGTCGCATCGCCAGCAGCGCCGCCGCGCGGACGCCGAACAGGTCACGCGACAGGCTGCCCGACAGGCCGAGTTCGACGCCTTCGCGAAACGCCGGGCCGTCGGTCACTTCGCCGCCCAGAAAGTCGGCGAGCAGGCTGTGCGTCTTGAGCAATGCGAACAGCTCGCCGGTCATCGCGGTCGCGAACCCGGCGATGCGATGATCGTGCATCCGTGCCCATTTGCAATGGGTTCCCGGCTGGCACAGCAACCCGCCATCCGCGCCGGGCACGGTTGCGGCTGCACCCAGCAGCTGTACTTCTTCGCCGCGCATCACATCGCCGGCCGGATCGCTCAGGCCCGGGACGATCGCGGTGCGTCCCGGTTCGATCCAGTGCAGCGCGGCGGCAAGATCGCCAATCCCGGCGGGGCAGGGGAGGTATGGCACCTCCACCCACCCGCGCGCCGATCCGATCATCCCCGCCAGGATCACCGGCAGGTCGCCGGATTCGGCGCGGATCGCCGCGACCGCGTCGGCAAAGGCGTCGCGCGGGGTTGCCAGCAGCCCCTTGCCGTCCCGCCGGGTGGAGATCACCCCACCATCGCGATCGAGCACGAAGATGCGACGGTTGGTCGTCCCCCAATCGATCGCGATCAGTGCAGCTTCGGCCATGGTCACCACCATGTCCAGTAGAGCGCCACGAGGAGGGCGATGATGACGCCCGAGGCGATGCCGAACCCGCGCGAGGTGCTGAAGTCCACGCCAGTCAGGATGCTGCCTTCCGCCCGGTTCGGCGCGGGGCGGAGCAACGAGATGACGACCGTGAGCGCCAGCGCGGCGAAGAACACGATCGCCATGCGATCGAGGAACGGCACGGCATTCAGCGTCGCCGATCCGCCCATGTCGGCCGGAAGCCAGAAGACGAAGCTCATCGCCACCGACGCGACTGCCCCGACCAGTGCGCCCAGTTCGGTCGCGCGCGGCCAGAACAGGCCGGTCAGGAAGATCACCGTGATCCCCGGCGTCACAAAGCCTGAGAATTCCTGGATATACTGGAACGCCTGGTCCAGTCCGCCCAGCAGGGGGCGGGCCGCGATGATGCCGATCACGGTGGCGATGACCGCGGCGATCTTTCCGGTGCGCACCAGATGGGTTTCCGACGCGTCGGGCCGGAACCGCCGGGCATAGATATCCAGCGTGAAGATCGTCGCGATCGAGTTGATCTTGCTGGCCGTGGACGCGATGATCGCGGCCATCAGCGCGGCAAAGACCAGCCCCAGCAGTCCCGAGGGCAGCAAAGCCATCATCGCCGGATAAGCTTGGTCCGGCTTCTCGAGACCCGGCGCCAGCAGCACGGCGGCAATCCCGGGCAATACGATGATGGCCGGCATCAACAGCTTGAGGAAGGCCGCAAACACGATGCCGCGCTGTGCCTCGCCCAGCGACTTCGCGGCGAGCGCGCGCTGGATGATATACTGGTTGCACCCCCAATAGGACAGGTTGGCGATCCACATGCCGCCGATCAGCACGCCAAGGCCTGGCAAGTCCTTGTAATGCGGGCTGTCGGGCGACAGGATCATGTCGAAATGGCCCGGCACCGCTGCCATCAGCTTCGTCAAGCCGGCCACGACACCCGCGCCTTCGCCGATCTTGCCAAGGGTCAGCCACGAGATGATGAGCCCGCCCATGACGAGCAGCGCGACCTGGACGATATCGGTCAGCGCGACCGCCTTCAGACCGCCGCGCAGCTGATAGAGCAGCGCAAAGATGCCCAGTCCCGCCAGCGCAATATCCTGATCGACGCCCGCCACCTGGGTCACCGCGATCGACCCCAGCCAGAGGATCGAAGTCAGGTTCACGAAGATGTACAGCGCCAGCCAGAACACCGCCATGACGCTGCGGATGGTCGGTCCGAAGCGTGTTTCCAGAAACTGCGGCATCGTCGTGATCTGATGCTTCAGGAAGATCGGGAGGAAGAATTTGCCGACGATCAACAGGGTCGCGGCGGCCATCCACTCATAGGATGCGATCGCCAGACCGATGGCATAGCCCGACCCGGCCATGCCGACGATCTGCTCCGCCGAGATGTTCGCCGCGATCAGCGATGCGCCGATCGCCCACCAGGGCAACGCGCGCGACGCCAGGAAGTAATCGGCGCTGCCCTGGACCTCCCCCGCCTTTTTGCGGCTGACCCATTGGGCAAGGGCGAAGATGAAGATCGCGTAGCCGATGACGACCGCGATATCGATGGTTGCTAGCGGCATGGTATTGTTTTTCCTCCCTCTAATCGACGCGGCGGCGACGGCCGGTTCGATCCCCCATGGGCCGCGACAGCGCGGCGCTCCGGCGAAATGCGCTTGCCAAGGACAGGCTTTGGCTATTTATATTATTTAACTGGAATTGAGGCCGTAAACGCTGATGGACGCCGCATCCGACGACAATCGCAACGGCCTCGGCCGCAACCTGACCTATGGGCTGCTCGAACATCTGGGAAAGCAGATTGTCGTGGGTGCGTTCGAGACCACCCCCTTTCCGACCGAGGCGGAGCTGTCCGAAACGCACGGGGTCAGCCGGTCGGTGACGCGCGAGGCGGTCAAGATGCTGACGGCCAAGGGCCTGCTCACCGCACGTCCGCGTCAGGGGACGAGCGTCCAGCCGGTGCATAACTGGAACCTGTTCGATGCCGATGTTCTGCGCTGGCTGCTCGACCGCAAATTCTCGATCCAGCTGCTTCAGGATTTCAGCGAGTTGCGCTCCGCGATCGAGCCGGCCGCAGCGGCGCTGGCCGCGAGTGCCGCGGACGCGCGCGGGCTGGAACTGATCGAGGCCGGCTATGCCCGCATGGTCGCGGCGGAGCGGGGCGATGACGACCCGCTGGATGCCGATATCGCATTCCACCTCGCCATTTTGCGCGCGAGCGGCAATCCGTTCTTCGCCCAGTTTCGCGATCTGGTGGCGACGGCGCTGCGCACCTCGATCCGGTTCACCAACCGCATTGTCGGTCGATCCGCCGATCTGGAGGCGCATGGCGCGGTCAAGGATGCGATCTGCGCGCGCGACGGCGCGGCCGCCCATGCGGCGATGGCGGCCATTATCGGCGATGTGATGACGCTGATCGTCGAGCGTGGGCCGGATACAAGCCAGTGACATGCCCTAGCCCCCGAACAGATGCGGGGGCAGGCCGACACAGCCCGGATCGATTTCGAACACTGCACCGGCCAGCGGCTCATCGACCCCGTCGGCCGCGCTGGTCACGAACATGCGGTCGAGGTTCGGGCCGCCAAAACACGGCTTGGTAATCTGGCTTGCGGGCAGGTTGATCCAGCGGTCGCGGTGCCCGTCGGGGGTGAAGCAGCTGACGCAGCCGCCGCCCCAATGGGCAATCCAGATCCCGCCATCTGCGTCCACCGCCATCCCGTCGGGCGCGCCCCATTCGGGCAAAAAGCCGATGAACTCCTCGCGCGGGCCCAGGCTGCCGTCGGGCCTCCGGGCGAAGCGGTAGACCTGCCCGGCCGCACTGTCGGTGTGATACAGCCAGTGTCCGTCGGGGGAGATGGCTGGCCCGTTGGCGATGCGATAGGGGCGATCGACCACATGCCATGAAAGATCGGGATCGATGCGATACAGCGCACCGTCGGCACGCGATCCGTCCATCGACATCGTCCCGGCCCAGATCCGCCCTTCGGCGTCGACACAGGCATCGTTCAGGCGGTTTTCGGGCAGATGCGGTTCGGGCGCGGCAATCTGTTCCAGCGCGAACGGGTCGAGCGTCAGGGTATGAAATCCGCTCTTCAACCCGGCGATGAAGCCGGGATGGTCGCGCCGTTCGAGCAGCCAGCCGATCATCTCCGGCATTGCCCATTGCTGGCCGGTTCCGTCGGCAAGGATATGGCGGTGGACCGTCTGCCCCAGGATATCGACCCAATAGAGCGCGCCTTCCCGCGCCGACCACAGGATGCCTTCGCCCAGCCGGTCGCGCTGACCGGGGTGCAAGACCTGCCAATCCGCCATGGCCGCCGACCTAGTGGCTGTCGCGCGGCAGACCCTTGGTCTGCGCGATGCGCTGATATTTGACCGCGCTCTCGATTACCGCGCCGCCGGCGAACTGTCCGGTCTCGCGGCGCGCAATCTCGTGCCACGGCGTCTGGCTTTCCGGGCCGGAGAAGGGGTTGGCGCGGTTCTGTGCGCGGCGCTCTTCCAGTTCCTGATCGGAAATAAGCAGATTGACGCTGCGCGCCTTGAGGTCGACGCGCAGCCGGTCGCCGGTGCGCAGCAGCGCCAGCCCGCCGCCCACCGCCGCTTCGGGGCTGGCGTTGAGGATGGAGGGGCTGGCCGACGTGCCCGATTGGCGGCCGTCGCCGATACAGGGCAGGGCGTCGATCCCGGCCCGGATCAGCGCCGCCGGGGGCCGCATGTTCACCACTTCGGCCCCGCCCGGATAGCCCAGCGGCCCGGCACCGCGGATCACCAGGATCGTCCGCTCGGTCACGCCCAGCGCCGGGTCGTCGATGCGCTGGTGATAATCCTCCGGCCCATCGAACACGACCACATCGCCTTCAAACGCATCGGGATCATCGGGATCGGCCAGATAACGGGCGCGGAAATCGGCACCGATCACGCTGGTTTTCATCACCGCCGCATCGAACAGATTGCCCGACAGGACGGTCAGCCCGGCTGCGGGCAGCAGCGGGTCGGCCAGCGGGCGGATCACGCGGTCATCCTCGATCCGCGCTTCGCCGACATTCTCCGCAAGGGTTCGGCCATTGACGCTCAACGCCGTGCCATCCAGCAGGCCGGCGCGATACAGTTCGCCCATCACTGCGGGGACGCCCCCGGCGCGGTAGTAATCCTCGCCCAGAAACTCCCCGGCCGGCTGCATATTGACCAACAGCGGCACATCGGCGCCATGCGTTTCCCAATCGTCGATCGAAAGCTCCGCGCCGACATGCCGCGCGATCGCGTTCAGATGGATCGGCGCATTGGTGCTGCCGCCGATCGCCGAATTGACGCGGATTGCGTTGAGAAAGGCTGCGCGGGTCAGAATGTCCGACGGCTTGCGATCGGCATGCACCATCTCGACGATCTGCCGTCCGGTGAGGAAGGCGCTTTCCTGACGGTCGCGATAGGGTGCCGGGATTGCGGCGTTGCCGGGCAGGCTCATGCCCAGGGCCTCCGTCAGCGAGTTCATCGTCGTGGCGGTGCCCATGGTGTTGCAATAGCCGGTCGAGGGCGCCGACGACGCGACCAGTTCGATAAAGCCCTTGTAATCGATCTCGCCACGGCTGAGCATTTGCCGCGCCTTCCACACGATCGTGCCGCTGCCGGTGCGCTCACCCCGATGATGGCCGTTGAGCATTGGCCCGACCGACAGCGCGATTGCGGGAATGTTGACCGTTGCAGCGGCCATCAGACACGCCGGCGTGGTCTTGTCGCAGCCGATGGTGAGCACGACGCCGTCCAGCGGATAGCCGAACAGCGTTTCGACCAGGCTGAGATAGGCCAGGTTGCGATCGAGGCCCGCGGTCGGGCGCTTGCCGGTTTCCTGAATGGGATGCGTCGGAAACTCGATCGGAATCCCGCCCGCGTCGCGGATGCCGTCGCGTACGCGGCTTGCCAGTACGATATGGTGGCGGTTGCAGGGCGAAAGGTCGCTGCCGGTCTGCGCGATCCCGATGATCGGGCGGTCGGACTGCAGCTCCTCGATCGTCAGGCCATAGTTCAGATAGCGTTCGAGGTAGAGCGCGGTCATGTCGGGCGATGCCGGATCGTCGAACCACGCGCGCGACCGCAATTTCGGCTTGGTACCCTTGCCCGTCATATCCCGCAAATCTCTCTCCACAGTCGCGAGCGGGTGAGACCCGGCCGCGCGGCACGACGTCGCCCGATGCGCCGCCGGACGATGCCATTGACGCCTTTGAGCATATATATCATATAAAAGTAAAGCAATAAGGGTGAGCGTGGATGGAGGAGAGCAGAATCAGGCTTGGACTGGTGGGGGTCGGCAAGATCGCACTGGATCAGCACCTTCCGGCTATCACGGCGGATCCACGCTTCGAACTGGTCGCAACGGCAAGTCCACGCCATGGTATTCCGGGCGTCACGGCGTATCAGAGTGTCGACGCGATGCTGGCTGCTGCGCCGGAACTGGATGCCATCTCGATCTGTACCCCGCCGGGAATTCGAACCGGCATCGCCGTTGCCGCACTGCGCGCCGGGAAGCATGTGATGCTGGAAAAGCCGCCTGCAACGGCGGTGTCGCAGGTGCGCGCGATGGAGGCCGAGGCGGCAAAGGCGGAGCGCACGCTGTTCGCCACCTGGCATTCGCGCGAAACCGCCGCCGTCGATGCGGCGCGGGCGTGGCTGGCCGATCGTCATGTCGAACAGGTGCGCGTGCGCTGGCGCGAGGATGTGCGGCAATGGCATCCGGGGCAGGACTGGCTGCTGGGTCCGGGCGGGTTCGGCGCATTCGATCCGGGCATCAACGCGCTGTCGATCCTCACCGCCATCCTGCCCGGCATGCTGGCGCTGGAGGGGGCGGAGCTGTTCATCCCGCGCAATCGCGCCGCACCGATGCGCGCGGCGCTGTCACTGCGCCACGATCAGGACGGCGCGGTGGAATGCGATTTCGACATTCTGCACGACGGGCATCAGCAATGGACGATCGACATCGTCACCGATGCCGGGCCGCTTGCCTTGGCTGACGGCGGGCATCGGCTGACCATCGGGGATCAGCTGCAGGATGGGCCGGACGATGCGGAATATCCCCGTCTCTATGCCCGGTTCGCGGAGCTGGTCGCGACCGGCGCGTCCAGCGTCGACGTCGATCCGCTGATCCTGGTTGCCGACGCGATGATGCTCGGCACCGTCCACGCCATCGACCCGTTCGAGTTCTGACCATGACCGGACCCACATCATTCAACCGCCGCGATGCGATCACGACAGGGCTGGCCGGCACCGCGCTTCTGGCCGGCGGTATTGCGGCACCGGCGGTTCAGGCATCGTCCCCGCTGCCCGGAGACGCCGATGCATCGGCCCGCCGCGCCGTGTGGCTGGACGCCGACTGGCGCTTCCACCTTGGCCATGCCAGCGATCAGGGGCGGGATTTCGATTTCGGTCGCAATCAACGGACCTATGCCAAGCCGGGCCGGGACACGGCGCGCGCGGCGATGCCGGAGTTCGACGATCGGCACTGGCGCGCGGTGCAGGTTCCGCACGATTGGGCGGTCGAACTTCCCTTTGCCGAGCCGGCAGCCGCGATTGCGCCCGATGATTATGCGCCCGCCGCGCACGGGTTCAAGGCGATCGGTCGCGACTGGCCCGAACATAGCGTAGGCTGGTATCGCCGCCATCTTCCGGTCGGCCCGGCGGACCGCGGGCGCAGCGTCTGGATCGAGTTTGACGGCGTGTTCCGGGACTCGATCGTCTTCGTCAACGGCTATGTCGCCGGGGGCAGCGAGAGCGGCTATGCGCCGTTCCGCGTCGACATCGGCGAATTTCTGGACTTTGACGGCGGGTCCAATGTGCTGGCCGTGCGCGTCGATGCCAGCCTGGGTGAAGGCTGGTTCTATGAGGGCGCGGGGATCTATCGCAATGTGCGGCTGGTCAGCGCCGCCCCCTGTCATATCCCGCAATGGGGGGTGTGCGTGCGCCCGCGCGTTACCGGGGGCGATGCGGTCGTCGATGTCCTGACCACGGTGGCCAATGCGCAGGAAGCCGACGCCAGCCTGACCCTGCGGCACGGAATCGTCGGCCCGGACGGCACTCCCGTCGGTGCGCCGGTCGAACAGCCGCTTGCCCTGTCCGGCCATGCGACCCGGGAAGTGGCGGCGCAGATCGCCCTAGCAGCACCGCGCTTATGGCACCCGGACACGCCGTTTCTCTATCGCCTGCGTTCCGCCGTCCTGCGCGATGGTGCGGTGGTCGATGAAGTCGAAACCAGCTTTGGCGTGCGCACCGTCCATTTCGATGCGACGACCGGCTTTTCGATCAACGGCAAACCGCTGAAGCTGCTCGGGGTCTGCAACCATCAGGATCATGCCGGGGTCGGATCGGCGATCCCTGACGCGCTGCATGCGTGGCGGGTGGCGCGGTCGAAGGAGATGGGGGTCAATGCGTGGCGCAGCGCCCATAATCCGCCCAGCCAGGCGCTGCTGGACATCTGCGACCGCGAAGGCGTGATGATGATCGCCGAAACCCGGCGGAACAGCGCCAGCAGCGAAGCGATGGCCGAACTGGACCGCATGATCCTGAGCTCGCGCAATCATCCGTCGATCATCCTGTGGTCGGTCGGCAATGAAGAACCGCATCAGGGGACCGCGCGCGGCTATCGCATTTCGCGGGCGCTGGCGGCGCGGTGCAAGCAGCTCGACCCGACCCGGCAGACCACCCAGGCGATGGATTCCGGCTGGGATGGTGGCGCCGCGGACGCGGTCGATGTCGTCGGGTTCAACTATCGCATCGACAAGATTGCCGATTGGCACCGGCGGCATCCCGACAAGCCGGTCATCGGGTCGGAAACCGGCAGCACGGTCGCGACGCGCGGCGCCTATCGCAACGATCCCGCCGGCAAGATCGTGCGCGCCTATGACACCGAACATCCCTGGTGGGCATCGACGGCGGAGGCGTGGTGGACGATCGTCGACAACAGCCCTTACATCGCCGGCGGATTTATCTGGACCGGCTTCGATTATCGCGGAGAGCCCACGCCGTTCACCGATTTCCCGGCGGTTTCCAGCTATTTCGGGGTCATGGACCTGTGCGGTTTCCCAAAGGACAATTACTATTACTACCGCGCCTGGTGGCGTCCCGAACAGCCGCTGGTGCATTTGTTGCCGCACTGGAACTGGGCCGGGTCTGAGGGCGAACCCATCGACGTCTGGGTGCATGGCAATTGTCCGGAGGTCGAATTGCGGCTGAACGGCAAGAGCCTGGGCAGAAAAGCCATGCCCCGTAACGGCCATCTGGAATGGCAGGTCCCCTATGCCCCCGGACGGATCGAGGCAGTCGGAATCGCGCAGGGCAGGGTGGTCGCGCGCGATCAACGCGTCACCGCCGCGGCGCCCGCACGGCTGCGCCTGTCCACCGAACGGCGACGCCTTGCCGCCGATGGCCGCGATGTTGCGATGATCCGGGCCGAAGTGACCGATCGTGCGGGCAATCTGGTGCCGACCGCCGACCTGCCCCTCAACTTCACCGTGTCCGGGCCGGTACGGCTGATCGGGGTGGGCAATGGCAATCCGACATCGCTGGAACCCGACAAGGGCCATGCGCGGCGTGCCTTTAACGGGCTGGCGCAGGCAATCGTGCAAAGTGCCGGACAGCCCGGCCTGGCGCGCCTTCACGTCACCGCCGAGGGCGTTGCCCCGGCATCGATCGACCTCAATTTCCATCAGGGGATCTAGACCGACATGCGTGTTCCAAAGCTTCTTGTTTCCGCCGCCTTGTGCGCGCTCGCGCTCCCCGCGTCCGGGGTCGCGGCAAAGGAGGCCAAGCCGCTCTATCTTGGCGCGGACCTGTCGTTCACCAACGAGATGGAGGATTGCGGCGCCGTGTTTCGCAACGCGGGCAAGCCGGTCGATCCGTTCGTGCTGCTCAAGGAAAAGGGCGGGAATATCGTTCGCGTGCGGATCTGGAACAATCCGGACTGGACGCGCTACAGCACCTATGAGGATGTGTTGAAGACGATCCGGCGCGCCCATGCCGCCGGTCTGTCGGTGCTGCTCGACTTCCATTATTCCGACGATTGGGCAGACGGCGAAAAGCAGATTCCTCCCGCCGCCTGGGCCAAGATGAGCCTGGCGGAGCAGGAGGTTGCGCTGCACGCCTATACCCGCGACATCCTGATGCGCCTGCATGCGGAGGGGCAGATGCCCGCCATGGTTCAGGTCGGCAACGAGACCAACCCCGAGATCATGGGCGGGACAAAGGACAAGCCGATCAACTGGGCGCGCAACGCGCGGCTGCTCAACGCCGGGGTCCGCGCGGTGCGCGAAGTGTCCCGCGAAACCGCCAAGCCGATCAAGGTGATGCTGCACATTGCCCAGCCGGAACATGTCATTCCGTGGTTCGACGATGCGACGCTGGCCGGGGTGATGGATTACGACATCATCGGCATCAGCTATTACAAAAAATGGTCGAAAATGAGCATGGCCGAACTGGGCCAGGTCATCGCAGCTTCGCGCAAACGCTATGGCGCCGATGTGATGGTGGTCGAAACCGCCTATCCCTTCACCGGCGAATGGGCGGACCAGTCGATCAACCTCCTTGGCGCAGACACGCTGAACCCGGGCTATCCCGCGACCCGCCAGGGGCAGTTGCGCTACATGATCGACCTCACCCAGACGGTGATCGATAATGGCGGCAATGGCATGATCTATTGGGCGCCCGACTGGGTTTCGACGCGCTGCAAGACGCGCTGGGGCACCGGATCGAGCTGGGAGAATGCGGCCTGGTTCGATCTGTCGGTCCATAATGCCCTGCCGGTCATGGACTTTCTCAGCCACCCCTATCGCAAGGCGGAGTAGGGCCCCGGGGCGCGTCAGCAGCGCGCCCCGCCCATCCCGAGAGGGGTTGGAACCATAAAAAAGGGGGGCGTCCGCAGACGCCCCCCTTTTTGCGATTTCGTCCGTGCGGCATCCCGGCCTCGCGACCGGGATGCCGCCGGTGTTCAGAATTTGAACGTGACGTCGGCCAGATAGTTGCGCCCATATTTCTCGTAACGCGCGATCTGGTTGGGATCGTTGTTCCAGTAGAAGCGCGCGACCTGATTGGTCAGATTGTTCGCCTGAACCCGGACCGCGATATTGTCGGTGATCGAATAGGAGATGCTCGCGCCCAACGTCGTCTCGGCCTCAAGCCGGGTCAGCCGCGACGCGTCCCATCCGTAGATGACGGTGAAGGGGCTGTGATACTTGGCCGAGATCCGCGCCTCGAACCCATGGCCCGAATACCACAGATCCGCCTGACCGGTGAACTTGGCAAGGCCGACGGCGGCCAGCGGATTGCTGGCCGGCGCCAGTTCCGTGATGTTCGAATCGACATAGGCGGCGTTGGCATAGACGCCGAAATTCTCCAGCCCGGGGATGAAGAAGAATGGCGTCTGGAACGTGGTTTCCACGCCCAGGATATAGCCGCCAGAGCCATTGACGGGGCCGGTGATGGTGTAGGTGCTGCCGTTGATGACGCGCGGCGTCTGGGCATAGCCGATATTGGTGTCGACGTCCTTGTAATAGCCGGCGACTGCCAACAGCGCGTCCTGGTGGAAATACCATTCCAGCGACAGATCGCCCTGGGTGGCCATGAACGGTTCAAGCTGCGGATTGCCCGCCGACCCTTCCTGGAAGGGAGGGAAGAAGCTGAGCGTGCGGTTGGCGCGGAGCTCGTCGACCGGCGGACGCGAGATGACCCGCGCGGCACCGACCCGCAGCTTCAGGTCGCTGGTCAGGTCGAAATTCAGGTTGAGGCTCGGCAATGCGCGGAAATACTCGCTGTTTTCGCGAACCGGCGTGACCGTGGTGACATTGGCGGTACCGTTCCACGACGTGACCGCCGAGAACGCATTGCTGTGCGTCGTCACGTCGATCAGGCGGACGCCGACATTGCCCGTAAAGCCATTGCCGCCGAAATCGGCCACCAGATAGCCTTCGAAGTTATTCTCCTTCACCCGCCAGTATTTGGTCGGGTCCGACGTCGACGCGCCGATGGTCAGCAGCGATGCGGCCAGGCTGTTGTAATCGCCCCACAGCAGGTTCGGCGCGGTAAAGTCGCGGACCGAGAAGGCGGTCAGGCGGCCCGCCGGGATCGCGATATTGCCGCCCGTGCGGGTGGCGACACTTGCGGTCGATGCGTCAAAGCTCTTCACCCGCTGCGAGTAGCGCAGGCCCAGTCCGGCGCCCTTGAAGAAGCCGCCGTCGAAGTTGCGATAGAAATCGGCCTGCGCCGCGCCCAGTTCGTCGCGCAGCCGCTGCGGCCCGTCGACCTGGCCGGGGAAGTAGCTGGGGACCGTCTGGTTTGCCGGATCCGCCGGATTCGCGCTGACCGCAATCGACGGCACCGAACCGGCTGCGGTCGAGAAGCGCGTGCTGGCCGGGTAGGATTCGGTCATGATCGCGGCCCAGCGATTGTCCCGCTTGGCGCGCGAATAGGACAGGTCGAACTTGGCGGTCCAGACCCCGTCGCTATACTGCGCGTTCAGGCCGGAAACGAACAGATCCTTGTCCTCGTCATATTGCGCGAGGACGTTGGTCACTGATGAGAAATTGTTGAGATTGGCCGCGACGATGGTGTTGCCGACCAGCGTGTAGTTGCCCGGCTGATAGATGCTGGTCGGCGTGCCGACCGTCCCGCCCCATTCGCCCCAGCCATTCGAACGCCCGAACCATTGCTGGCTCTGCTGTTCGTCGATCTTCACCTTCGAATAGAGGAGGTCGAGATTGACGTCCCACGTCTCCGACGGTGCCCATTGCAGCGCGCCGCTTGCGCTCCAGCGGGTTTCGGTCAGGCCCTTGACCTCGGTCTGCGCGCCCCATGGCGCATTGATGCGGGTTCCGCTCGCGGTGCTGGGCGGATTGCCGGTGTCGATCGTGTTATAGCCCCAGCCCTGGAACGAGTTGTATCCGTTCTTCTGGCGCTGGAACGTCCCGCCCGCGACGAAGGCGAGCGTGTCGGAAAGCTTGCCGACATATTGCAGGTTGCCGCGCTGGCCCCAGCCCGAATAGCCCGGAATGTCGCGACCGCCGTCATTGTAGATCGCGCCGGCGCGACCGACCAGCGCCGGACCCTTATAGTCCAGCGGGCGGAGCGTGCGGATGTCGATCGTCGCCGCCACGCCGCCTGCGATCAGGTCTGCTGTCTGCGCTTTGTAGACCGTGGCGCTCGACACGATTTCCGCCGGGTAGATTTCCCAGCGGACGTTGCGATCGGGTTCTGACGAGGCGACCTCACGGCCATTGATCAGGCCGAGCACCAGTCGCGGGCCCAGCCCGCGCACGGCCGCCTGGCTGGCGTTGCCGCGATCGCGCGTCGTGTTGACGCCGGGCAGCCGCGACAGCTCTTCGGCAATGGTGACGTTCGGCAATGCGCCGATGTCCTTGGAACTGATGGTTTCGGTCACGACGGTGCCGTCGCGCTTGGCCTGGAGTGCGTCACGCAGCGCTGCGCGTAAGCCGGTAACCACGACTTCCGCTTCTTCCGTTGCTTCGGGCTCGGTGGATTGCGCCTGGGCGCAGACCGGAAGCAGCGCAATCGCCGACACACTGGCGGCTGCAACGAAACGAATAATGCGGCGTGACATGCTTACCTCTCCCCAGACCCCGAAACTATATTTATCATATAAATATTATCCCCTCACTTTGCTTGTCAAGAGCCTCGCATCGGCATGTCCCATTTTTGGCATGCCTTCGGATCGTGCAGCAGAAGTGGTTGGGATTGCGCTATCTTTGGCGCGCAGTGCGCCGCTGCGCCGCCTAACCGAGGGCGCAGGAAAGGCCGCAGCGCGGCAGAGTGATCGGGATGGATGTGCCGATGGACCGGCGCGACGCGGGGAGGCGCGCGTCGGCCGGTCCGGTCCTGGCGATCAGTCGATGGTGCGCGCGAGCTCGCGGTTGAGCCACAGCGCGACCAGCGTGCCGACTGCGCCGGACAGCAGATAGGCACCGGCGGCCAGCAGGCCGAACTCCGCCGACAGCCACAGGGCCGCCAGCGGCGCGAAGCCCGCACCGAACAGCCAGGCAAGGTCGGAGGTCAGCGACGACCCGGTATAGCGGTGGCGCTGCTGGAAGCTGGCCGACAGCGCGCCCGACGACTGGCCGAACGACAGGCCGAGCAACGCAAAGCCGAGCAGCATGAACGCCGCTTCGCCCGCTTCACCCATTTCCAGCAGCTGCGGCGCAAAGCCACTGAACGCGGCGATGGCAGCGGCGGTGGCGGCGAGCACGGTGCGGCGCCCCACGCGGTCGGCAAGATAGCCCGAGGCGATGATCGCGCCGACGCCGAGTGCGGCGGCAACCGCCTCGATCGCGAGGAAGCGGACCGGCGATTCCTCGGTGTACAGGAACACCCAGGACAGCGGGAACACGGTGACCATGTGGAACATGGCAAAGCTCGCCAGCGGGGCGAACGCGCCGAGGATGATCGTGCGCCAGTTCGACCGGATCGTTTCGGTCATGGGAGCCGGCTGCAGCTCGCGCCGCTCGAACAGGGTGGCATATTCGGGCGTCACCACGATGCGCAGGCGCGCGAACAGCGCCACGACGTTGATCGCGAACGCGACGAAGAAGGGATAGCGCCAGCCCCAGTCAAGGAAATCCTGCGCGGGCAGGGCGGCGATCAGGAACATGAACAACAGGCTGGCGACGATCAGGCCGAGCGGCGCGCCCAGCTGTGGCACCATCGCGTACCAGCCGCGCTTGCCCTCCGGCGCATTGAGCGCGAGCAGCGACGCAAGACCGTCCCACGATCCGCCCAGCGCCACGCCCTGGCCCATGCGGAACAGCGCGAGCAGCAGCGCCGAGCCGACACCGATCGACGCATAGCCGGGGAGGAAGGCGATCGCCGCGGTCGATCCGCCGAGCAGGAACAGCGCGATGGTCAGCTTTGCGCCGCGGCCATAGGCGCGGTCGATCGCGGTGAAGATCATCGTGCCGACCGGCCGTGCGACAAAGGCGAGCGCGAAGATCGCGAACGACCACAGGGTTCCCTGCAATGGGTCGAGATGCGGGAACACCAGCGACGGGAATACCAGCACCGACGCGATGGCATAGACGAAGAAGTCGAAGAATTCGGACGTGCGCCCGATGACGACGCCAATCGCGATCTCGCCCGGCGCGATCTTGTGCCCGTCCTGCGGCCCGTCGGAATTGACCGCGCGCGCATCGCGCTCGGCTTGCGTGGTTGGGACGGTTTCGGCGCTCATTCCAGTCTTCCCGGCTTGCCCCGCTCGCGCGGCGCGACTCACTCAAGCGGGCCAGTGTCGGCTTCCCGCAGCGAAAACGCACTGCTGCATTGATGGGCATCAAGGGATTGGACAAAATGTCCTATGTGCGCGCCGGGGGCAGGGGCGTAGGCGCCGATCATGGCCCAGAACCCTGTCCGATTCCGCCATCGCCTCCGCCCCCTGCTGGCGCTCGCCGCGCTGCCGCTGCTGTCCGGCTGTGGGCTGATCGTCCTCGACCCCGCCGGTGAAGTGGCGCGGCAACAGGGCAATCTGGTGATGATCTCCACCGCGCTGATGCTGCTGATCATCGTTCCGGTGATGGTAACGACGGTGTTCTTCGCCTTCAAATATCGCGCGGCGAACCAGGACGCGACCTATGATCCCGACTGGGACCATTCGACTCAGCTTGAGCTGGTGATCTGGGCCGCGCCGCTGCTGATCATCATCTGCCTTGGCGCGCTGACCTGGGTCGGCACCCATCTGCTCGACCCCTATCGCCCGCTCGCCGCGCCCGAGGCGAAGGGGCCGGGCGCGCCCGAGACCGACCGCGAAAAGCCGCTGGAGGTTCAGGTCGTCGCGCTCGACTGGAAATGGCTGTTCATCTACCCCGAACAGGGGATTGCGACGGTGAACGAGTTCGCCGCGCCGGTGGATCGCCCGATCCGCTTCCGCATCGCATCCTCGACCGTGATGAACAGCTTCTACATCCCGGCGCTGGCGGGCCAGATTTACGCGATGCCGGGCATGGAGACCAAGCTGCACGGCATCTTCAACGAGACCGGCAATTTCGTCGGCTTCTCCGCCAATTATTCGGGCGCCGGCTTCTCCAACATGCGCTTCGCCGCAAAGAGCATGGAGCGCGGCAAGTTCGATGAGTGGGTGGCGCAGGTGAAGGGCAATGCCACGCCGCTCGACCGCGCGACCTATCTCAAGCTCGAACGCCCAAGCGAAAAGGAGCCGGTGCGCCGCTTTGCGCAGGTCGAACCGAACCTGTTCGACCGCGTCGTCAACCTGTGCGTCGAGCCGGGCAAGATGTGCATGCACGACATGATGGCGATCGACGCGCGGGGCGGGCTGGGCCTGGCCGGCACCTACAACGTCCGCGACCTCGCCTATGACAAGTTTGCCGCGCGCGGGACGCTGCCGACGCTCAACACCCGCTATGTCGCCGCCGTCTGCACCACGCCGATGGTGCCGATGACCGGTCCCGATCCGAAGCCGGTGGACAGCACCCCGCTGACCGGCGCCGGCCTGTCGCGCGTGCGCCAGTCGACCCCGCCGATCGCGCGCACCGCGATGACCGACATTCCCGCCCTTCCGGAAAGCTGAGCAAGCCCGTGTCCGATCCCATTGCGCATCCCGCCCCGTCGGTCGATCCGATCTTCGGCCGACTGTCGTTCGACTCGATCCCGCTGCACGAACCGATCCTGATCGTCACCTTTGCGGTGGTCGCGATCGGCGGCATCGCGATGGTGGGGCTGCTCACCAAATATCGCCTGTGGGGCTATCTGTGGAAAGAGTGGTTCACGAGCGTGGACCACAAGAAGATCGGGATCATGTACATGGTCCTGGGCCTCATCATGTTCCTGCGCGGCTTTGCCGATGCGATCATGATGCGGTTGCAGCAGGCGATGGCCTTCGGCGGGAACGAAGGCTATCTGAACGCGCACCATTACGACCAGATCTTCACCGCCCATGGCGTGATCATGATCTTCTTCGTGGCGATGCCGTTCATCACGGGTCTGATGAACTATGTCGTCCCGCTGCAGATCGGCGCGCGCGACGTCAGCTTCCCGTTCCTCAACAATTTCAGCTTCTGGATGACTGCCGCGGGCGCGGCGCTGACGATGGTGTCGCTGTTCGTCGGTGAATATGCCCAGACCGGCTGGCTCGCATATCCGCCGCTGTCGGGGATCACCTACAGCCCCAATGTCGGCGTCGATTATTACATATGGTCGCTACAGATAGCGGGCGTCGGGACGACATTGTCCGGCATCAACCTGATCGTCACCATCCTGAAGCTGCGCGCGCCGGGCATGGGCCTGATGAAGATGCCGGTGTTTACCTGGACGTCGCTGTGCGCCAACATCCTGATCGTCGCCAGCTTCCCGGTGCTGACCGCCGTGCTCGCGCTGCTCGGGCTCGATCGCTATGCGGGGACCAACTTCTTCACGAACGACTTCGGGGGATCGTCGATGATGTACGTGAACCTGATCTGGATCTGGGGCCATCCGGAGGTCTACATTCTGATCCTCCCCCTGTTCGGCGTGTTCAGTGAAGTGACCTCGACCTTCTCGGGCAAGCGGCTCTTCGGCTATACCTCGATGGTCTATGCGACGGTGGTCATCACCATCCTGTCGTACGTCGTGTGGCTCCACCACTTCTTCACCATGGGGTCGGGAGCGAGCGTCAACAGCTTCTTCGGCATCACCACCATGGTGATCTCGATCCCGACGGGGGCGAAGCTCTTCAACTGGCTGTTCACCATGTATCGCGGGCGCATCCGGTTCGAACTGCCGATGATGTGGACGATCGCGTTCATGCTGACCTTTACCATCGGTGGCATGACCGGGGTGCTGCTCGCGGTGCCGCCGGCGGACTTCGTGCTGCACAACTCGCTGTTCCTGATCGCGCACTTCCACAATGTGATCATCGGCGGCGTGCTGTTCGGCCTGTTCGCGGCGATCAATTACTGGTGGCCCAAGGCGTTCGGGTTCAAGCTCGACAAGAAGTGGGGCCTGGTGTCCTTCTGGTGCTGGGTCGTCGGCTTCTGGCTCGCCTTCGCGCCGCTCTACATCCTCGGCCTGATGGGTGTGACGCGCCGGATGCGGGTGTTCGACGATCCGTCCTTGCAGATCTGGTTCATCATCGCCGGCATCGGTGCGGCGACGATCGCGGTCGGCATCTTCGCGATGCTCGTCCAGTTCGCGGTCAGCATCTGGAAGCGTGAGGAGCTGAAGGTCGATGGCGACCCGTGGAACGGTCGCACGCTGGAATGGGCGACCAGCTCGCCCCCGCCGGAGTACAACTTCGCCTTCACCCCGCGCATCCACGACCTCGACGCGTGGTACGACATGAAGAAGCGCAATGCCGCGCGTCCGGTCGACGGCTTCCGCGACATCCATATGCCGCGTCCGACCGGCGCCGGGATCATCCTGTCGGGCATCAGCCTGGTGATCGGCTTTGCGCTGGTGTGGCATATCTGGTGGCTGGTGATCGCGGCGTTCGTCGCGCTGCTGGCGGCCGCGATCATCCACACCTTCAACTATGACCGCGACTTCCACATCCCGGCGGCGACCGTCGCCGCAGTGGAGGACGCCCGCACCCGCCAGCTGGCCGCCGGAGCCGCCGCATGACCGCCGTGACCGCAGACCCCAACACGCCCCCCGTCTTCTACGAGCTGGAGGAGCATCCGCACCCCGAGGGGCACAGCACGATGCTGGGCTTCTGGATCTATCTGATGAGCGACTGCCTCATCTTTGCGATCCTGTTCGCCTGCTACGCGGTGCTGGGCGGCAATTTCGCGGCGGGGCCGGGGCCAAAGGATTTGTTCGACCTGAAGCTGATCGCGCTCAACACCGCGATGCTGCTGTTCTCGTCGATCACCTATGGCTTTGCGATGCTGTCGATGCAGCTGGGCAAGGTCCGCGCGACACAGGGCTGGCTGGCCGTCACCGGCCTGTTCGGTGCGGCGTTCCTGGGGATCGAACTCTATGAGTTCCACCATCTGATCGAACTGGGCGCGACGCCCCAGCGCAGCGCGTTCCTGTCGGCCTTCTTCACCCTCGTCGGCACCCACGGCCTGCACGTCACCTTCGGCCTGATCTGGCTGGTGACGCTGATGGTCCAGCTGGGGCGCAAGGGGCTGATCCCGGCCAATCAGCGCCGGGTCGCGTGCCTTGGCATGTTCTGGCACTTCCTCGACGTCATCTGGATCGGCGTCTTCACCTTTGTCTATCTGATGGGGATGCTGCGATGAGCGCGCACCATGACGAGCACCACGTGGCCGCCGAGCTGCCGCACGCGACGCTGCGCGATTATGTGATCGGTTTCGTGCTGTCGGTGATCCTGACCGCGATCCCGTTCTGGCTGGTGATGACGATGCCGCTCAGCGCTGGGGTGACGGCCGCGGTCATCATGGGCTTTGCGGTGGTGCAGATCATCGTCCACATGATCTTCTTCCTGCACATGAACCCCAAGTCCGAAGGCGGCTGGACGCTCACCTCGCTGGTGTTCACCGTGATCGTGATCTTCATCATGCTCGCCGGATCGCTGTGGGTCATGCACCACCTCAACAGCAACATGATGCCGCAGCACCTGGAGCAGCAGGTTCCGTGAAGCTCAACCGCGCCGTTCCAGCGGCGCTGCTGCTGATGCTCGCCGCCGGGTTCGTGGCGCTGGGCATCTGGCAGGTCGAGCGGCGGGCGTGGAAACATGCGCTGATCGACGCGGTCGCAACGCGCAGCAACGCCGCGCCGGTCGCTGCCCCGGCTCCCGGTGTGGCGGTCAGCGCCGAGGGTGACGCCTATCGCCGTGTCCGCGTCACCGGCCGCTTCCTGCACGACCGCGAGACGCTGGTGCGCGCGGTCAGCGATCTGGGCAGCGGATACTGGGTCGTCACCCCGCTCGATACCGGGCGCTTCACCGTGCTGGTCAATCGCGGCTTCGTGCCCCCGGACCGGCGCGACGCCGGCAGCCGCGCGGTGGGGAATGGGGCGGGGCAGGTGACCGTCACCGGCCTGCTGCGCGTGACCGAGCCGGGCGGCGGCTTCCTGCGCAGCAACGATGCTGCGGCGGACAATTGGTATTCGCGCGATGTCGCCGCGATCGCTGCCGCGCGCGGGCTCAACAACCCTGCGCCCTATTTCATCGACGCCGACGCCGCGCCCAATCCGGGCGGGTGGCCGCGCGGTGGGCTGACCGTGCTGCGCTTCTCCGACAATCATCTGGGTTATGCGCTGACCTGGTTCGCGCTGGCTTTGCTGTCGCTCGGCGCCATGTGGCTGGTGTTGCGCAAAGCGTCGGTTGCGCCCAACAAGGATTCGTGAACCGGCAGATCCTTGAGCCCGCCTTTCAGCCGGCGGATGCGGGGCGGCGCAACATGCTGCTGCTCACGCAATTGCGCTGGCTGGCGGTGGGCGGACAGCTGGTGACGGTCGCCGTCGTGAACTTCGCGCTCGGCATCGACCTGCCGATGACGCAGCTGCTGATGTCGACCGCAACGCTCGCCGCGCTCAACATCGCCAGCCATGTGCTGATCGCAAGCGGCGCGCGCTTCACCGACGGAGCATTGGCCGCCGCCCTGCTGTTCGACGTCGGCGCGTTGACCGTTCAGCTCAGCCTGTCGGGCGGGATCACCAACCCGTTTGCGGCTTTGTTCCTGCTGCACATTGTGCTCGGCGCGGTGCTGCTGCGGCCCTATTATCCCTGGACGATCGTTGCCGCGACGCTGATCGCGCTCGGCATCCTGTCGCTCGACCCGACGCCGTTGGTGCTGCCGCCCGATCTGCCGGTCGATCCGGTCAACCTCTACCTGTTCGGCGGGTTCGTCTGTTTCGTGCTGATCGCGGTGCTGCTGGTGGTGTTTATCGGCCAGATCAGCCGCAATCTGCGCAGCCACGACGCCGCGCTCGCCGCCGTCCGCCAGCGCGCGGCGGAGGAGGATCATATCGTCCGCATGGGCCTGCTCGCCTCGGGCGCGGCGCATGAGCTGGGGACGCCGCTGTCGCTGCTGTCGGTCGCGATCGGGGATTGGCGCGCGATGCCGCGCCTCAGGGACGATGCCGAACTGCAGCAGGAACTGGCCGAGATGGACGGCGCGGTGCGGCGCTGCAAGGCGATTGTCAGCGGCATCCTGATGTCGGCGGGCGAGGCGCGCGGGGTGGCGCCCGAAGTGACCAGCGTGCGCCGCTTCCTCACCGACATCGTCGCGGACTATCGCGCCAGCCTGCTCCCCGGCACGCTCGATTTCGACGACCGCTTCGGCGCGGACGTGACCATCGTGTCCGACCCGGCGCTGCGCCAGGTGATCGGCAACGTCATCGACAATGCGATCGAGGTATCGCCCGGCACGGTGACCCTGACCGCACTGCGCGAGGAGGACGCACTGGTGATCGAGATCGCCGATCGCGGCACCGGTTTTGCCCCCGAAATCCTCGCCACCTTCGGCCAGCCCTATCGCTCGACCAAGGGCAAGCCGGGCGGGGGGCTGGGCCTGTTCCTGCTGGTCAATGTCCTGCGCAAGCTGGGCGGGGAGGCGAGCGCGGAGAACCGGCTGGACGGCGGCGCGCGGGTGCGCATCGTCCTGCCGCTCGCGGCGCTGGCGATGGCGGCACCGCGATGAGTGCGCGCCTCCTGATCATCGTCGAGGATGACGAGGCGTTCGCCCGGACGCTCAAGCGCTCATTCGAGCGGCGCGACTATACCGTGCTGTGGGCGGCGAACCATGACGAGCTGGCGGCGCTGCTGGCCGACCAAGCGCCGGATTTCGCGGTAGTGGACCTGAAGCTCGGCGGCGCATCCGGGCTTGCATGCGTGCAGACGCTGCGGGCGAGCGATGCGGACATGAAGATCGTCGTCCTCACCGGCTTTGCCAGCATCGCCACGGCGGTCGAGGCGATCAAGCTGGGCGCGAACCACTATCTCGCCAAGCCATCGAACACCGACGATATCGAGGCCGCGTTCGCGCGCGTCGATGGCGATGTCGATGCCCCCGTCGATGGCCGCACCTCATCGATCAAGACGGTCGAGTGGGAACATATCCACCAGACATTGGTCGAGACCGACTTCAACATCTCCGAAGCCGCACGGCGGCTGGGGATGCACCGCCGCACGCTGGCGCGAAAGCTGGAGAAGCGGCCGGTGCGGTAGGGGGGCTATCGGCGGCCGCTTTCGGGACCATGGCTGGACGGCTTGAGTTGGGTGGAAAGCGGTCATCCCACAGTGATTCCGAGTGCCTCCGGAAGATCGCGAACGAACTGTTCGTTTGTCGGATAGTCGGCCGCCAATGACTGTATTCCAAGAGCCAGTGCGCGCTGAGAAGCTGCGTCTAGGGCTTGTAGATTTGCGGCCATCTGCTCCACAGCACCGAGCGCACGGTCTGGATCGATGGTCTGGTCGTCAGACAACTCAAGAAAGAGCACCACATCCACGAGGGCTTTGACGATATGGCGATCGATCAATGGGAAGTCCTCCGTAGCTGAACTATGCTCGCCCGTAACCAGGCTGTCCGCAAGGGGGCGCTTGCAGTCAGCCCGCTTTATCAGCCCCAGCGCCTAATCATCCCGCCGCCGGGGTAGGACCTTTGGGATGCGGCTTGCCGTTGGCGCGCGGCATAGGCATGGCGCGGGGTACGAGAGAGGAAATCCGATGCGCTTGCGTTCGCTGTTGTTCGTCCCCGGTGACCGGCCCGACCGGATGGAAAAGGCGCTGGCCAGCGGTGCCGATGCGCTGATCCTCGACCTTGAGGATTCGGTGACGCCGGAGCGCAAGGGCGACGCGCGCGCGGCGGTGGCGGCGTTCCTCGCACGGCAGCATGGCGGCCCGGCATTGTGGGTCCGCATCAACCCGCTCGACAGCGGCATGACGCAGGACGACCTTGCCGCCGCGCGCGGGGCCGACGGCATCGTGCTGCCCAAATCGGCGAGCGGGCAGGATGTCGCGGCGCTCGACGCGATGCTCGCCGGCGTGGCCGCGCGCATCCTGCCGATCGCGACCGAAACCCCCGCCGCGATCTTTGGCCTGGGCAGCTATACCAGCTGCTCGCCGCGCCTGGCCGGGATCACCTGGGGTGCGGAGGATCTGCCCGCCGCGATCGGCGCGCAGTCGTCGCGTGAGGCGGATGGCAGCTATACCCCGCCATACGAGATGATCCGCGGCCTGACCCTGTTCGGCGCGCACGCCGCCGGGGTCGCGCCGATCGAGACCGTCTATCCCGATTTCCGCGATCTCGACGGGCTGGCGGCCTATTGCGCGCGGGCGATGCGCGACGGCTTTACCGGCATGATGGCGATCCATCCCGCGCAGGTGCCGGTGATCAACGCCGCCTTCACCCCGTCCGAAGCCGCCATCGCGCATGCCCAGGCAGTCGTCGCCGCCTTCGCCGCCAATCCGGGCGCGGGGGCGCTGCAGCTCGACGGCAAGATGATCGACGCGCCGCACCTGAAACAGGCGCAGGCGCTGCTCGCCCGTGCGGGAGCGGCATGACGCCAGACTTTCACCGTGACGATCTGAACCGGCTGGAGCGGGCAGGGCGGCTGCGGTCGCTCAGCCCGCGCACCGGGCTCGATTTCGCGTCGAACGACTATCTCGGCCTCGCCAATGATCAGCGGCTGCGCGATGCCGTGGCCGATGCGGTCGCGCGCGGTGTCGCGGTCGGGTCGGGCGGATCGCGGCTGCTGCGCGGCAACGACGCCGAGATTGCGGCGCTGGAGGCCGAAGCCGCCGCTTTGTTCGGGGCGGAGGCATGCCTCTATTTCGCCACCGGCTTTGCCGCCAATGTCGCGCTGCTGGCGACGCTGCCGCAGCCGGGCGACCTGATCGTCCATGACGCCATGATCCATGCCAGCATGCATGACGGCCTGCGCCTCGCGCGCGCCCCGGCGGTGGCGGCAGGGCATAATGATCCGCAGACGGTGGACGATGCGATCCGGGCGTGGCGCGCGCAGGGCGGGACGGGCACGCCGTGGATCGCGTTCGAGACACTCTATTCGATGGATGGCGATTGCGCGCCGGTCGCGGACTTCGCGGCGGTGGCCGCGCGGCATGACGCCATGCTGCTGGTCGATGAGGCGCATGCCACCGGCGTGTGGGGCGCGAACGGACGCGGGCTGGCGGAGCAGCTGGAGGGCGCGCAAAATGTCGTCGCGCTCCACACCTGTGGCAAGGCGCTGGGCTGTCAGGGCGCGCTGGTCACCGGCCCGCGCGTGCTGATCGATTTCCTGATCAACCGCGCGCGCCCCTTCATCTTCTCCACCGCACCCTCGCCCTTGCTCGCCAGCGCGGTCCGCGCGGCACTACGCATCGTGGCAGAGGAGCCGGGGCGCCGCGCGCGGCTACACGCGCTGATCGCCCATGCCGAAACCGTGCTGGCACCGCATGGCGTGACCGCGACCGGGACGCAGATCCTCCCGCTGATCATCGGCGACGACCCGGCGACAATGGCGCGGGCCGCAGCCGTGCAGGCGCGCGGTTTCGACGTGCGCGGCATCCGCCCGCCCACGGTCGCGCCGGGCACCGCGCGGCTGCGCATCACGCTGACGCTCAACGTCACCGCGCAAGACATTGATTCACTGGCAGAGGCACTCGCATGATCGTCGTCACCGGCACCGATACCGGAGTGGGCAAGACCGTCGCGTCGGCGGCGCTCGCCTGGCGGCTCGGCGCGACCTATTGGAAGCCGGCGCAGGCCGGGCGCGAAGAGGCGGAGAGCGACCGGGAGGCGGTCGCGCGGCTGGCCGGGGTGGAAACGCTGCCCGAAGCCTATTTCCTCGAAACGCCCTGCTCACCGCACCGCGCGGCGGAGATCGATGGCGTCACCATCGACCCCGCGCGCCTGACGCCACCGGCGGGGCGGCTGGTGATCGAGGGAGCAGGGGGCGCGCTGGTGCCGGTGACCCGCGAGCTGCTTTACGCCGACCTGTTCGCGCGCTGGGGGCTGCCGGTCGTCATCGTCGCCCGCACCGCGCTCGGCACGATCAACCACAGCCTGATGACGATCGAAGTGCTGCGCGCGAGGGGTGTGCGCGTGGCCGGGATCCTGTTTTCCGGCGACGAGGTGCCCGACAGCCAGGCGACGATCTGCGCGATGGGGCGCGTCGCCTCGCTCGGCCGCCTGCCGCGCCTCGACCCGCTGACCCCGGACAGCCTGCGCGCGGCGGCGGCGCAGCTCGATCTCGGGCCGCTGGCATGACGTCACCCGTCTGGCATCCCTTTACCCAGCATGGGCTGAACGAGCCGGTGCCGCTGGTTACGCGCGCGGAAGGCGCGATCCTGCACACCGCCGATGGCCGCCGCGTGATCGACGCCATCTCGTCCTGGTGGGTCACGACGCACGGCCATTGCCACCCACGCATCATGGCGGCGATCCGCGCGCAGGCAGAAAAGCTCGACCAGCTGATCTTCGCCGGCTGGACGCACGAGCCCGCCGAAACGCTGGCGCGCGACCTGATCTCGATCATGCCGCCCGCGCTGACCAAAGTGTTCTTCTCCGACAGCGGATCGACCAGTGTCGAGGTGGCGCTCAAGATGGCGCTCGGCCATTTCGCCAATCGCGGCGAGGATCGCAGCCGCATCGTGGTGATGCAGGGCAGCTATCATGGCGACACGATCGGCGGCATGTCGGTCGGCGCGCGCGGCGTGTTCAACAAGAGCTACGCGCCGCTGCTGTTCGACGTCGACGTCATCCCGTTTCCCGCAGCGGGGGCAGAGCAGGCGACGCTCGACGCGCTGGAGGCATGTTGCCGCGCGCGCCCGGCGGCGCTGATCGTCGAGCCGCTGATTCTCGGCGCGGGCGGCATGCTGATCTATCCGCCGCATATCCTGCGCGCGATGCGGGAGCTGTGCGCCGCACATGGCGTGCTGTTCATCGCGGATGAGGTGATGACCGGCTGGGGCCGCACCGGCACGCTGCTGGCGTGCGAACAGGCGGGCGTGGTCCCCGACCTGCTGTGCCTGTCCAAAGGGCTGACCGGCGGATCGCTCCCGCTCGCGGTCACGCTGGCGACCGAGGAAATCTTCGCCTCGCACCTCAGCGAAGACCGGTCGCGCATGTTCTTCCACTCGTCCAGCTACACCGCCAACCCGATCGCCTGCGCGGCGGCGGTGGCGAACCTGTCGATCTGGCGCGACGAGCCGGTGCTGGAGCGGATCGACGGCCTCGCGCGTCGTCAGGCGGAGCTGAGCGCCCCGCTGGCACCCCGCGTCAGCAACCTCCGCCAGCTCGGCACGATCGTCGCGATGGAGCTGGAGGACCGCGCGGGCAGCTACATGTCCGCATTGGGCCCACGGCTGATGGCGTTCTTCCGCGAACGCGACGTGCTGCTGCGCCCGCTCGGCAACACGGTCTACGTCATGCCGCCCTACAGCATCGCCGACGATGATCTGGCGCGGGTCTATGCGGTGATCGTTGAGGCGCTGGACGCGCTCTAGGCCGCGCGCAGATCGGACAGGAAGCTGCGCACCGCTCCGTCGAGCGCGTTGGCCTCTGCATGGATGCGGTGGGCGAGGCCGCTCATCTCCTGCGCGCTCTGCGTCGCCGATCCCGCGCTGCCGCTGATTGCCGCAACATCGTCGGCAATCAGCGCGCCGGCGCTGACCGTTTCGTCGACGGTCGCGGCGATCAGGCGCGTCGTGTCGCGCTGGGTCGCCACGGCATGTTCGACCGTGTCGCACAGCCGCGCCATCGCCGCGATAGCGCGCTCGACTTCTTCATGCCCGCCCGCCACCTGTGCAATGCCGTCGCAGATTTCGGCGACGTTGGTGGTGATGCGCCCGGCGGCATTGCCGGCCTGGGTCGCCAGTGCCTTGACCTCGTTCGCGACCACGGTGAAGCCGCGTCCGGCCTCACCCGCGCGCGCGGCCTCTATTGTCGCATTGAGCGCGAGCAGATTCACCTGTCCCGCAATCTCGCCGATCAGCGCGATCACCGCGTCGATCGACTGGGCCGACCGCATCAGCTGACGCATCCGCGCGCCGCCTTCGCCGACCAGGCCGACGGCGTGCTCTGCGGCGCGCTTGGCCCGCGCGGTGTCGCTGTTGATCGCGGCAAAGGCCTCGGCGAGCATGCGCCCGCGTTCGGCGATACCGTTCATGCCAAGGCTGGTCTGCGATGCCGCCGCCGCCACCGTCGCGGCGCGGTCGCCGGTATCGGCTGCGCGCACCGCCGTGGCGCCGGCATGGGTGCCGATGCGCTGGGACAGGGTGCTCAGCGTCCCGGCGAGCGCCGCAACCTGCGTCTCGAACTGGCGCGACGCCGCCTCGATCCGCGCCGATCGGCGCAGCTGCGCGCGCGCCTGGATCAGCTCACGCTCGACCGCCAGGCTGACAATGCGGCGGTTGGCGACCACCGCGAACAGCCGCCCGCGATGCGTCAGGATCATGCCTTCCTGCCCGCTGGCGGCGCGATAGGCGTCGAGCACCGCGCCGATCTCCTGATCGACCTCGGCCTGGGGGCAGGGGCGGATATGCGCCGCGATCGCGCTGCCATAGGCCGGGTTGCGCATCAGCGCGTGGCCGAACGGATTGAGCAGCAGCCGCCGCACATCCTTTTCGAACAGCGCACCGATCGCGCGATGGCCCGAATCGACCACCGGGAGCAGGCGCAGTTCCATGTTAGTCTGGAACATCTCCGTCGCGGTGAACAACGTGTCGTGTTCGCGCAGAAATGGCGGGTTGCGCTCGGCCGTGGACAGCCATTCCCGCGTGGTCGACGGGGCGGGGGCGGAAGCGGGATCGGCAAGCGCGAACATGGCCTTGGTCTAGGGACCGCAGGGTAAATGCGGCGTTAGCCGGGCGTGACACTTCCGTTACAAATGCCGGATTTCTCGGGTTTTCGGCACGCCCTATCCTCCAACCGGTAACAATCGTAACTTGTGGGCTTGCCGCCGATGGGCCGGTGGGTGCATGAGCGCGGCAACAAGGAGAGGCATCATGGCGACGTCGGTTCGCGAGATCACCCATTTCATCGGCGGCGCGGCGACCGCCGGCACCGGCACGCGCCGGTCGGACGTGTTCGACCCCAATAGCGGCGCGGTGCAGGCGCAGGTGACGCTGGGCAGCCCTGCCGATCTCGAAACCGCGATGCAAAAGGCGCTGGCTGCGCAGGGCGCATGGGCCGCGACCAACCCGCAGCGCCGCGCCCGCGTGATGTTCGCGTTCAAGGCGCTGGTCGAGAAGAACATGGACGAGCTGGCGCATCTGCTGTCGTCCGAGCACGGCAAGGTGATCGCGGATTCGAAGGGCGATATCCAGCGCGGGCTTGAAGTCATCGAATTCGCCTGCGGCATCCCGCATGTGCTGAAGGGCGAATATACCCAAAGCGCCGGCCCCGGCATCGACGTCTATTCGATGCGCCAGCCGCTCGGCGTGGTGGCGGGCATCACCCCGTTCAACTTCCCGGCGATGATCCCGATGTGGATGTTCGGCGTCGCCATCGCCTGCGGCAACGCCTTCATCCTCAAGCCGAGCGAGCGCGACCCAAGCGTGCCGGTGCGCCTGGCCGAACTGATGCAGGAAGCCGGCCTGCCCGACGGCATTCTCCAGGTCGTTCAGGGCGACAAGGAAATGGTCGACGCGATCCTCGACCATCCGGAGATCAAGGCGGTGAGCTTCGTCGGTTCGTCCGACATCGCGCATTATGTCTATCGCCGCGGCGTCGAGGCGGGGAAGCGCGTCCAGGCGATGGGCGGGGCAAAGAACCACGGCATCGTCATGCCCGACGCCGACCTCGATCAGGTGGTCAACGACCTCGCCGGCGCCGCCTTCGGCTCGGCGGGTGAGCGCTGCATGGCGCTGCCGGTCGTCGTGCCGGTGGGTGAGAAGACCGCGATCGCCCTGCGCGAAAAGCTGCTGCCCGCGATCGAGGCGCTGCGCATCGGCGTGTCGACCGATGCGGAGGCGCATTACGGCCCGGTCGTCACCGCCGCGCACAAGGCAAAGATCGAAAGCTATATCCAGATGGGCGTCGATGAGGGCGCCGAACTGGTGGTCGATGGCCGTGGCTTCACGCTGCAGGGGCATGAAGACGGCTTCTTCGTCGGCCCGACCCTGTTCGACCGCGTGACGCCGCAGATGCGCAGCTATCAGGAAGAGATTTTCGGCCCCGTCCTCCAGATGGTCCGCGCCGACAGCTTCGAAGAGGCGCTGCGCCTGCCGAGCGATCACCAGTACGGCAATGGCGTCGCGATCTTCACCCGCAACGGCCACGCCGCGCGTGAATTCGCCGCGCGGGTCAATGTCGGCATGGTCGGCATCAACGTGCCGATCCCGGTGCCGGTCGCCTACCACACCTTCGGCGGGTGGAAGCGCAGCGCGTTCGGCGACACCAACCAGCACGGCATGGAGGGGGTCAAGTTCTTCACCAAGGTGAAGACGATCACCCAGCGCTGGCCCGATGGCGGAGTGGGCGACGCCGCCAACGCCTTCGTCATTCCCACCATGGGATGATGCGGATGCGCCGCCGCGTTCGTCAATCGGCTATGCCCGTGCTAACCATGCCCTGCACGCAGCAGGGGATGCGCGATGGTCTGGCTGTTTCGAATCGTGGTGGCGGTCGCGGCACTGACCTGCATCGCCTGGGCCGCGCCGCTTGCACTGTCGGCGAACGAGCCTGAGCGCGTGGACAAGCGCATCGCCATCACCTTCGACGATACGCCGCGCGGGGCCGGCGCGTTCCTGACACTGGAGGAGCGCGGGCCGAAGCTGATCGCAGCGCTCCAGGCGGCGGGGGTGCGGCAGGCGGCGTTCTTCATCAACCCGTGCCGGATCCAGAGCGACCGCGACGGCGCGCTGGTTCGTGCGTACGAGACGGCGGGGCATGTCATCGCCGATCACAGCTGCACCCATCCCGGCCTGTCGCGGGTCAGCGCCGAATTCTACCTCGCCGATATCGACCAGTCACAGGCGTGGCTGCGCGGCCGCCCGACCTATCGCCCCTGGTTCCGCTTCCCCTTCCTCGACGAGGGTGGGAGCGATCTCGCCAAGGCGCAGGCGGTGCGCGACGGCCTCGCCGCACGTGGCCTCACCAACGGCTATGTCACCGCCGATGGCTATGACTGGAACATGGAGCGGCTGACGATCGAGGCGAAACGGGCCGGGCGCACGATCGACATGGCGCGGCTGCGCGACCTCTATGTCGAAACCCATGTCGGCGCGGCCGAGTTCGCCGATGCCCTCGCCCTGCGCGCCACCGGCCGCCACCCGGCCCAGGTGCTGCTGCTCCACGAAACCGACCTCGCTGCTTTGTTCCTCCCCGACATGGTCGCCGGGCTGCGCAAGGCCGGCTGGATCATCGTGACTGCGGACGAGGCGTTCGACGACCCGATCGCCCGCCGCACGCCGCAGGTCGATTTCGCCAACGGCACCCGCATCCAGATGCTCGCCTGGGAAAAGGGCCTCGAAGGATCGCGCTGGTACGACCGCACCGACGGCCCCGTCGCCGACCGGCTGTTCGAGGAGCGGGTGATGCAGGGAGCAACCGTCCAGTGAGGATCATCGCGGCCCTGCTCGCCTGCCTGCTGCTCGCGCTCCCCGCCGCCGCGCAAAAGCGGATCGCGCTCAGCTTCGACGATGCGCCACGCGGGGCGGGGGCGTTCCTCGATCCCGATGCGCGCGCGAAGAAGCTGACCGCCGCGCTCAAGCGCGCAGGCGTCAAACAGGCGGTGTTCTTCGTGAACCCGGGCAATATCGGCCAGCCCGGCCATGGCGACGGCGTCGTCAATCTCGACCGCTATGTGAAGGCAGGCCATGTCCTCGCCAACCACAGCTGGTCGCACCCAAAGCTCGGCAACACCGATGCCACCGTCTATCTCGCCGATCTCGACCGTGCCGAAGCCTGGCTCAAAGCGCGTCCCGGTTACCGCCCCTGGTTCCGCTTCCCGTTCCTCGACGAGGGCGGCAAGGACAAGGTCAAGCGCGACGCGATCCGCGCGGGGCTGAAGGCGCGCGGCCTGACCAACGGCTATGTCACCGCAGAATCGTCGGACTGGAACATCGAAAGCCTGACTATCGCCGCAAAACAGGCGGGCAAACCGATCGATATGAAGGCGCTGCGCGACCTCTATGTCGAAAGCCATGTCGAGGCGGCGGAATTCTACGAGGCGCTCGCGCTGAAGACGCTGGGCCGCTCACCCGCGCACGTCATGCTGCTCCACGAAACCGACATCGCCGCCCTGTTCATCGGCGACCTGGTCAAGGCGCTGAAGGCCAGTGGCTGGACCATCATCACCGCCGACGAAGCCTATGCCGACCCGCTCCGCGACGCTGCCCCCGACACGCCCCACGCCCAAGGCACGCTGATCGAGGCGCTGGCGTGGGAAAAGGGCCTGCCCGCGCCACGCTGGTACGACCGCAACGACCTGCGCATCGCCAATCCGCTGTTCGCGCAGCGGGTGCTGGGCGAAACCCCTGCGCCCTGAATTTGTTTGAGAAAACGGACCCGATATGACCGACCAGCAATTCGACCTGACCGAAGACCAGCGCGCGATTCAGGAGATGGCGCAGCGCTTCACCGCCGACGCGATCACCCCGCATGCGGCGGAGTGGGACGAGAAACACATCTTCCCGCGTGAGACGGTGAAGGCCGCCGCCGAACTCGGCTTCGGCGCGATCTATGTCAGCGAGGAGAGCGGCGGGATTGGCCTGGGCCGGCTCGAAGCGGCGCTGATCATGGAGGCGATGGCCTATGGCTGCCCCGCGACCAGCGCGTTCATCTCGATCCACAACATGGCGGCATGGATGATCGACCGCTTCGGGTCGCAGGCGGTGAAGGACAAATATCTCCCGCAGCTCGTCACCGCTGACTGGCTGGCAAGCTATTGCCTGACCGAGCCATCCTCCGGCTCCGACGCCGCCGCACTCAAGACCACCGCCAAGCGGGACGGCGACCATTACATCGTCAACGGGTCGAAGCAGTTCATCTCCGGCGCGGGCGAGAACGAGCTTTATGTCACGATGGTCCGCACCGGGGTCGATGGCCCCAAGGGCATTTCCTGCCTCGCCATCGAAAAGGACATGCCGGGCGTCAGCTTTGGCGCGAACGAGCGCAAGCTCGGCTGGCACGCCCAGCCGACGCGACAGGTGATGTTCGACAATGTCCGCGTGCCGGTCGAAAACATGATCGGCGCGGAAGGCGAGGGTTTCCGTATCGCGATGATGGGCCTCGACGGCGGCCGCCTCAACATCGGCGCCTGTTCGCTCGGCGGTGCGCAGCGCTGCCTCGACGAAGCAATTGTCTATACAAAAGACCGCAAGCAGTTCGGCACCGCCGTGGCCGAGTTCCAGAACACCCAGTTCATGCTCGCCGACATGGCGACCGAGCTGGAGGCGGCGCGGGCCTTACTCTATCTCGCGGCGGCCAAGGTCACTGCCAACGCGCCGGACAAGACCAAGTTCGCCGCGATGGCCAAGCGCTTTGCCACCGACACCGGATCGGCAGTGGTCGACCGCGCGCTGCAGCTGCATGGCGGCTATGGCTATCTGATGGACTATCCGATCGAACGCTTCTGGCGCGACCTGCGCGTCCATTCGATCCTGGAGGGAACCAATCAGGTGATGCGGATGATCGTCGGCCGGGAGCTGGTGCGGCAATGAACCTATTTCGTGTTCCTGCGAAAGCAGGAACCCAGAGCCCGGGGCGTCTCGCTTGCGACCCTGGGCTCCTGCTTTCGCAGGAGCGCAAATGACTGAAGACGTTCTCATTTCCGTCGAGGGCAAGGTCGGCCGCATCCGCCTCAACCGGCCCAAGGCGATCCACGCGCTCAACACCGGCATGTGCGCCGCAATCCTCGATGCGCTCACCGCATGGCGCAGCGATACGGCGGTCGAGGCGGTGATGATCGACCATGCCGAGGGCAGGGGTTTCTGTGCCGGCGGCGACATCCGCATGCTCGCCACCAGCGGCGCGGACGATGGCGCGGCGGCGCGGGACTTCTTCTGCGTCGAATATCAGATGAACCACGCGCTGTTCACCTTCGTGAAGCCGATCGTCGCGTTCATGGACGGTATCACGATGGGCGGCGGCGTCGGCCTCAGCCAGCCTGCGCGGTTTCGCGTCGCGACCGAAAACACTAAATTCGCAATGCCCGAAACCGGGATCGGCCTGTTCCCCGATGTCGGCGGCGGCTGGTACCTCTCGCGCCTGCCGGGTCGTATCGGCCAGTATCTCGCGGTAACCGGCCACCGGCTCGACGGCGCGGAGTGTGTCGCGCTGGGCCTTGCCACCCACTATCTGGCGGCCGAGCGGCTGGAAGATGCCAAGGCGCGCATCCTTGCCGATCCGCAGGCGATCGAAACGGTGCTGACCGATCTCGCCACGCCCACGCCCGATGCCGCGATCCTCGCGCACCGCGCGGCCATCGATCGCCTGTTCGCCAGCGACCGGCTGGAAGACATCATCGCCGCGCTGGAGGCCGATCCGGGCGACTGGGCGATGCAGCAACGCGCCACCATCGCGGGCAAATCGCCGCAGTCGATGAAGGTCAGCCTCAAGCTGCTGCTCGACGGCGCGACCATGCCAACCTTCGAGGATGAGATGCGGCAGGAATATGCGGTCGCCACCCGCGTGGTGCAGCGCCACGACTTCATCGAGGGCGTGCGCGCGCTGATCATCGACAAGGACAACCACCCGCGCTGGGACCCCGCCACGCCGGACGGGGTCAGCGACCACCTGATCGACCAGATCTTCGCGCCGCTGCCCGAAGATGAGGCTTGGGCACCGCGACAATAGCCGTCACCCCAGCGCAAGCTGGGGTCTCTTGCCTCACAAGACCCCAGCTTGCGCTGGGGTGACGAACAGGAACAACGATGACCGACTACAACACCATCCTCGTCGAACAGCGTGGCGCCGTCACGCTGGTGACGCTCAACCGGCCACAGGCGCTCAACGCGCTCAACAGCGAAATCCTGTCCGAACTCCTCGCCGCCATGGCCGCGTTCGACGCCGACCCGTCACAGGGCTGCGCCGTCCTCACGGGCAGCGAAAAGGCGTTTGCGGCGGGCGCGGACATCAAGGAGATGCAGGCCCAAGGCTTTGCCGACATGTACGGCCATAATTTCTTCGCCGGCTGGGACCAGTTCACCCGCACGCGCAAGCCGATTATCGCCGCCGTCTCGGGCTTTGCGCTCGGCGGCGGGTGCGAGCTGGCGATGATGTGTGACTTCATCCTCGCCGCCGATACGGCCAAGTTCGGCCAGCCCGAGATCAAGCTCGCAGTCGCCCCCGGCATGGGCGGGTCGCAGCGCCTGACCCGCGCGGTGGGCAAGGCCAAGGCGATGGAAATGTGCCTGACCGGCCGCATGATGGGCGCGGAAGAGGCGGAGCGTGCCGGCCTGGTCAGCCGCATCGTCCCTGCCGCCGAGCTGCTCGACGAAGCGCTCAAGACCGCCGCGACGATCGCATCGATGGCCCCGCTCGCGGTGCTGGCGAACAAGGAAATGGTCAACGCCGCGTTCGAAACGGGACTGGCGCAGGGCGTCCAGTTCGAACGTCGCCTGTTCCACGGCCTGTTCGGGTCACAGGACCAGAAGGAAGGCATGGCGGCATTCGTCGAGAAGCGTCCGGGGAACTGGACGGGTAAATAAGTCCCCCTCCCGCTTGCGGGAGGGGTTAGGGGAGGGCCTGTCCCTCCAGATCAGAACATGCCGCGTGCGGAAGACAGGCCCTCCCCCGGCCCCTCCCGCAGGCGGGAGGGGAGAGTGATGATGGCCCGCGTAGGATTTATCGGTCTCGGAAATATGGGCGGCGGGATGGCCGCGAACCTGGCGAAGGCGGGGCATGACGTGCGCGCCTATGACCTCAGCGAAGAGGCGCTCGCCCGCGCCAAGGCTGCCGGATGCCTACCCGTCGCCAGCGCGGCGGAAGCGGCGGAGGGGGCCGAGGCGGTCATCACGATGCTGCCTGCCGGCAAGCATGTCGAACAGGTTTATGCCGACAGCGTGTTCGGCGCGGCGGATACGGGCGCGATCCTGATCGATTGCTCGACCATCGACGTCGATACCGCGCGCCGCGTCGCCGATGCGGCGGCGACCAAGGGGCTGATGGCGGTCGATGCGCCCGTCTCCGGCGGGATCGCGGCGGCGGCGGGCGGGACGCTGACCTTCATGGTCGGCGGCAGCGACGCGGCGTTCGAACGCGCCGAGCTGTTCCTGTCCGACATGGGCAAGGCGGTCATTCATGCCGGCGGCAATGGCGCGGGTCAGGCGGCAAAGATCTGCAACAACATGCTGCTCGGCGCGACGATGGTCGCGACCTGCGAGGCATTCCTGCTCGCGCGCAAGCTCGGGCTCGACCCGCAGACCTTCTACGACATCAGCTCGGTCTCGTCGGGACAGAGCTGGTCGATGACAAGCTATGCGCCCTTGCCCGGCGTCGGCCCCAAATCGCCCGCTGACAATGACTATCAGGGCGGCTTTGCGGTCGGGCTGATGCTCAAGGATCTGAAGCTGGCGATGGAGGCGGCGGAAACGGTCCACGCCGACACACCGATGGGCGCGCGCGCCGCCGAACTCTATGGCAAGTTCGCGGACGAGGGCCATGCCGGCATGGACTTTTCCGGCATTATCAGGATGCTGGAGGCCCGCGAACCCTGACGCGTTACTGCGTCAGGCGGATCAGCGTCGCGGAGTTGTAGAAGACGCCGTTGACCTGGAAGGTCATGCCCGACGCATCCTGCGCCACTTCCTTGACCAGGCCGCGCGCGGAGATCGACACCGGCACGCTCGCGCCGGTCGTGTCCTTGGCCGCAATCTCGAGCTTGTAGGCGCCGTCGGGTGCGCGGGTGCCATCCGCCAGCGTGCCGTCCCACACCAGATCGCCCTGAGACCCGGTCAGGTTGACGGTGTGCACCGTGGCGCCCGACGCGTTCTTGATCGTCGCGACCACCGATTCCGCCGGGCGGCTGGTGGCATAGGTCCATTGCGCCGGGCTGGTCGCAGTCAGGCCCGCCTGATCGCTGCCAAAGCTCGCGACCTTGCCGACCACCGACGCCGCGCCGACCAGATTGTCGGAGGTCAGCGCGGTCAGGATCGACTTGAGCGAGGCATTCTGCTGGATCGACTGTTCGACCTGCGAGAACTGGACCAGCTGCTGGGTATATTCCGACGTGTCCATCGGATCGAGCGGGTCCTGGTTCTGCATCTGCGTCGTCAGCAGGCGCAGGAACATCGTCGCATCGGTAGCGAGCTTGCCCAGCGCGTTGGTCGAGTTGGTGTTGGTCGCGGCATTGGCGGCGGAGGCGGCGTCGACGGCCATGATCGGCTCCTTCAGGCGACGAGATCGACCCGGCCCGAACTGCGGACCTGGACGGGGGTGGGCGTGGACTGAGCGTTGGCGGCATCGCCATCGTTCAGATAGGCGCGGCTGGCGATGCGGCGGCCCTGCTGGGCCTGCTGATCGCTCTGGCCAAAGCCACGGCTGTCGAAGCGCAGGCTCTGATCGTCGGCGCGGAAGCCGGCATCGTTGAGCGCGCGGGTCAGGTTGTCGGAGTCGCGGCGCAGCAGGTCGAGCGTGGCGGGCTGATCGGCGGTGACCTCGGCGCTCAGCTGCCGCGCTTCGTCCATCCGCAACCGCACTTCGATCTTGCCCAGTTCGGCCGGGTCGAGCCGGATCACGAGCACGTCGCCCGAACCGCTATCGGCATGGCGAACGATGGCGATGCCGACATCCTCGCCAATCGCGCCGGCACGCGCGCGATGTTCGGTTGCGGCGGGATCACCCGTGTGCGTCGCGCCTTGAGGAGCAGCAGCAGCGAGCGGATCGAAGGCAGGGAGGGCGGTCGCCGCAGCCTGTGTCGCTGCCGGTGCGGGAGCGGCGGGCTGCGGCGTCGACTGGCGATTGCCGTCGCGGTTCATCGCATCGCCGCCGGTGTCGCTGCTGGTCTTCAGCGCATCGGTCTCGGCATCGCCCTTGGCGGCGACGAGGGTATCGAACGTGCCATCATCGGTGGGCGCATCGCTCGCGATTTCAGCCGGAGCGGGCTCGACCACGCGCAGCGCAACCGGGGCAGCGGCGGGGGGAGCCGCAGCCTCAGCCTCAGCCTCAGCCTGTGCCGGAGCCGGTGTTGCAGCGGGTTCGGTCACGACGGGTGCTGTTGCGATAGCCGCGACGACCGGGATCGGCGGCTGGGGCTGCTTCTGCTCGGCGGGAAGTTCGGCTTGCGTCAGCGCGGCTTCAATCGGGGCCGGCGTTTCGATCACCGGAGCCACGGCAATCGGCGCAGCCTCGACCGGCGCGTCAGGGATCAGGGCCACGATCTGCTCGACCGGCGCGTCGCTCACCGTGACACGGCTGTCCTCAGACGACGTGTCTGTCGTGGGAACGGCGGGGGCGGGGATCGCGGACTTCCGCACCGGCTCGACGATGGTCACGCTGCCACCCTGCGCTCCGGTAACGGGCGCGGGCTCGATCGGTTTGGCCACCGGTACGGCGGGCGCGTCGGACAGGGCCGGCGGAGGCAACAGCGCCGACTTGTCAGGGCGATCCACCGTCGTGACCGTGCCTCCGACGCCAGCCGGGGGCGGCGCGGGCTTGATGACCGGGGGCGGAGCCGGAGCCTGTGGTGCGTCCGTGTCGCTCTCCGCATCGAACGCGGGGGCCAGGACCGACAATGCGGCCTTGTCCGGCCCGTCGGTCACCGTCACGCTGCCGCCGTCGGGCGCAGGGGCGGGCTCGGTCGCCTTAACGATCGGTGCGGCTGGCAGCGCGGGCGTGTCGCCGTCATTCGCTGCAACCGGCGCGGGCGGAGGCAGCACCGGCGCAGCTTCAAGCACCGGCACGATCGGCGCAATCGGCACTGCCGTCGGATCGGCGATTTCGACCAGTTCGGGCAGCGCGACATCGACGGGATCGATGCCCGCGCCGTCAGTGATTCCAACCAGTCGCGGCGTGCCCAGCGGCAGCACCGCAATCCCCTTGCCTAGAGGTTCCTGCGTAATCGGAATTACTCCTGGCGCAACCATTGCGGCAAAGCCGGTATCTGCCAACGGCGTCCCGCCAGGTGTCGGGGTCGGTCCGCTGCCAGTCGTTACGGCGGCGGAAAAGGGCAGGAGGTTGGGCACCATAGGCGTTTCATAGAGGTGCGGGGTGCCGTCCGGTCGCATCGCTTAACCAATCGTGCCGAGCGCGCGCACCCGGGCGCGGGCGTGGATCTCATTCTGCGACAGCACCACGGTCGCGGGGCGCACCCGCTCGATGACGCTGCGCACGAACGGACGGATTGTCGGATTGGTCAGCAGACACGGGATTTCGCCGCTGTTCGCCATCCGGTCATAGGTGTCGCGCACGGCGGCGATGAAGCCCTGCAGCTGCGACGGCGGCATCGCGAGGTGGCGTTCGTCGCCCTGGCCCATGATGTTCTCGGCAAAGGCGGCGTCCCATTCGGGGGAGAGGGTGACGATCGGGATCGACCCTTCGCGCGACTGGGTGGCCGAGATCTGCCGGGCGAGGCGCGCGCGGACATGTTCGGTGATCTGGGTCAGGTTGGTCGTGATCGGCGCGGCTTCGGCGATCCCCTCCAGGATCGTCGGCACGTCGCGGATCGACACGCCTTCGCCCAGCAGGTTCTGCAGGATGCGCTGCACGCCGGAGATCGAGATGCGCGACGGAATGATCTCCGCCACCAGCTTGGACGAGTCGGTGTGCACCTCGTTCAACAGCTTCTGCACCTCGGTGTAGCTCAGCATGTCGGCGATGTTGTCCTTGACCAGTTCGGTCAGGTGCGTGGTGATGATCGTGCCGGCATCGACCACGGTCAGGCCGCGGAAGCCCGCTTCCTCGCGCAGCTCACGGTCGATCCACAGGGCAGGCAGGTTGAACACCGGCTCGCGCGTCGGTTCGCCCGGGATGCCCGCCGGACCGTCGCCCGGGTTGATCACCAGCAGGCGATCGAGGCGAATGTCGCCGCGCGCCGCCTCGGTCTCCTTGATGTAGATGACATACTGGTTCGCCTGCAGCCCCATATTGTCGATGATGCGGACCGAGGGGAGGACGAAGCCATATTCGGTCGCCATCTGGCGGCGCAGCGCGCGGACCTGATCGTCGAGGCGCGGTTCGCGCGCTGCATCGTTGATGATGGGCAACAGGCCATAGCCGATCTCGATGCGAACTGCGTCGATCGCGAGCGTGCGCGAGATCGGCTCTTCGACCACGGCGGCGGCCTCGGCCTCTTCGACCTGCGCGATGCGTTCGGCGAGGGCGGCGCGTTCCTTGGTCCGCTTGGCGAGATACCAGCCGGCATAGCCGGTGCCCGCGGCGAACATCGCGAACGGGAGGAACGGCAGACCCGGCATCAGCGCGAGGCCGCCGAGCAGCACCGCCGACATGCCGAATGCCTGCGGATAACGACCGAGCTGCTCGCCCAGAGCCGTACCGGTCTTGCCCGCCTGCGTGCCCTTCGACACCATCAGGCCGGCGGCGATCGAGATGACGAGCGCCGGAACCTGGCTGACCAGCCCTTCGCCGACGGTCAGCAGCGTGTAGGTGTGGAACGCCTCGCCGAACGGAACGCCATGGACGGCGACACCGATGATCAGACCGACGATCACGTTGATCGCGGTAATCAGCAGCGCGGCGATCGCGTCGCCTTTCACGAACTTGGACGCACCGTCCATCGCGCCGAAGAAGCCGCTTTCGGCCTCCACTTCCTGGCGACGTGCGCGGGCCTGTTCCTCGGTGATCATGCCGGCCGACAGGTCGGCGTCGATCGCCATCTGCTTGCCGGGCATCGCGTCGAGGCTGAAGCGTGCGGCGACTTCGGCGATGCGGCCCGCACCCTTGGTGATGACGACGAAGTTGATGACGATCAGGATCGCGAAGATGGTGATGCCGATCACCGGTTCGCCGCCGATCAGAAACTCGCCGAACGCCGCGATCACGCCTCCAGCGGCATGCGCGCCTTCATGGCCATGCGCCAAGATCAGACGGGTCGAGGCGATGTTGAGGCCAAGCCGCAGCATCGTCGCGATCAGCAGGATCGTCGGAAATGCCGACAGCTGCAGCGGCTTTTCGATAAACAGCGCCGTCATCAGGATCATCACCGACAGGGTGATCGAGAGGACGAGGCCCAGGTCGAGCATCCAGCCGGGCATCGGCAGGACGAGCGTGCCGATGATCGCCAGCACGCCAACCGCCAGCGCGATGTCGCGACCATTGCCCAGACGCGAGAGAAAGCCGTTGAGTCCGTTCATCGAATGATTTCCGCGTCAGGTTGCCGGAACGACCGCAATGCCCGCCTCGACAAAGGACTTGAGCTTGTTGCGCATCGTGCGGACCGAAATGCCCAGGATCTGCGAGGCCGAGGTGCGATTGCCCTGGCACCGCTCCAGCGTCTCTAGGATCAGCTGGCGCTCGACCTCTTCGACGGTCTGGCCGACGAGCGAGGCGATGACCGGCTTGCCCGCGACCGGCGCGGGCGGGGCGAGTCGCGAGCCGTCCGCCAGCACGATCGCTTCCGGCCCGATATAGCCGTCGGGCGACAGCAGCACCGCGCGGTGCATCGCATCTTGCAGCTCGGCGACATTGCCCGGCCAGTCATAGCTGGTCAGCAGCGTTTCGGTCGCCGGGTCGATCAGCGGGCTGGGCAGGCACTGCATCGCCGCGAAGCGCGCGGCAAAGGTCGCCGCGAGCAGGCGGATGTCGCCGCCACGTGCGCGCAGCGGCGGCAGCGCGACGGTCGCCAGCGCGAAACGGGCGAGCAGGTCGCTGCGGAATTGCCCCGCATCGACGAGGACGGACAGGTCGCGCCGGGTGCTGGCGATGACGTTGGGCGCGCCCGGCGCCGACATCGCCTTGAGCACGTCGAGCTGGAGCGCCGCGGACAGGCGATCGATGTCGCGCAGGAACAACGTGCCGCCGCTGGCGGTGGCAAAGGCGCCCCGACGGCTGGCGAGCGCACCTTCGAACGCACCGGCGGCATGGCCGAACAGTTCGGAATGCAGCACTTCGGGCGCAACGCCGGTGCATTCGATCGTGACGAAGCCCGAGCGGCCCGATGCGGCATGGGTGGCGTGCGCGACGCGCTCCTTGCCGGTCCCGCGCTCGCCGCTGATCAGGATCGGGGCGTGCGCCGGCGCCATTGCACGCGCAAAGTCGAGCGCACGGAGCCAGGCGGGGTCTTCACCCACCATCGGTGCGAAATCGGCCTGCGCCATTTGCGCGATCGCGGCGGCGATCAGCTCGCGATCGGGGGGCAGTGGGATATAGTCGCGCGCGCCGGCACGGATCGCGGCAACCGCGCGCTCGGCCGGGGCGTCGATTCCACAGGCGAGTACCGGCACGGCAAAGCGTTCTGCGATCAGTGCGCGCATGAAGCCGGGCACGTCACTGTCGACGTCGATCATCACCAGCCCCGCGCCAACCTCACGCAGATGCTCCAGTGCAGCGGTCGGCGTCTCGGCGATCTTCACCTCGGCGCCCAGGCTTTGCGCCATGCGCGCCGCCTCGCCAAAGGGGCCGCTGCTGGCGCCGACGATCATCAGGCGAAGCTGCATGTTCAGCCTTCCTGACGGACGATTTCGGTGAGCGTGACGCCGAGTGCATGGTCGACCAGCATCACTTCGCCGCGCGCCACCAGCCGGTTGTTGACATAGACGTCGACCGGCTCGCCGACGCGGCGGTCGAGTTCGAGCACCATCCCCGACTTCATGCGGATCAGTTCGCCCACCGGCACGCGCGCGCGGCCGAGCACGGCCTGGACGCGGACCGGAACTTCACTGACGGCGGACAGCGATCCGGCGGGGCCGGTGTCGGCGCTCGGGCCGTCGGTGCTGAATTCCTCGAACGACGGCGGCGCGTCGGTCTCGATCATCGCGCCGCTTTCGGGGCTTTCGATCGGTTCGCCGGGTTCGGACATCGGGGTCTCCATCATGCGTTCATCCACTGGCGGATCACGGCGGTCGCTTCGGGCGCATTGGCGGCGACCATGTCGCCGACCTTGCGCAGATGCGACGCCTTGATCTGGCCATCGACATTGTTGAGCTGGACATCATGGTCGAGCAGGGGGACGTTCGACCCGTTGCCCTGCATCGATTCCAGTTGCTTGAGTGCGGCCGGGTCGCCCTCTGCCGCCTGCTGCGCGATCGCCAGCATTTCGGCATTCTGATCGCTGGGCAGCATCGGCGGCCCGACCTCGGTTTCGGCTTCCTTGTTGGCGCGCGAGCGGAGCATGCGCAGCACGATCAGGCCGATCACGCCGACCAGCAGGATCTTGAGCAGACCGACCACCTGATCGGAGGTGAAGAAGCTGTACCAGGCGGTTTCCGCGTCGGCGGGCTCGGCCGGAGTGGCAAAGGCGAGGCTTTCGACCACCACGCTGTCGCCGCGCTCGGTATCGATGCCCACGGCATTCTCGACCAGCCGGGTCAGCTGCTGCTTGCGCGCCTCGGGCAGGCCCTGCGCGCCGCCGTCGACGGTCACCGCGACCGACAGGCGGGTGAGCTTGCCCGGCTCGCGCGTCACCACGCTGCGGGTCGCGCTGTTGGCGTAGGTCACGTCTTCCGACGTTTCCTTGCGCGCCTGCTGCCGCGTGTCGCCGCCATTGGCACCGACCGGCTGCTGCTGCGCTTCGGGCAGCTGGTTGCCGACGGTTGCGGCCTGTTCGCCGCTATTCTCGTTGCTCTGGTCGTCGCTTTCGACCGTCACCTGGCGCGCGATGACCTGCTTGTCGGGGTCATAGACGTTGGATTCCTCGCGCGTTGCGTCGCGATCGATTTGCGCGGCCACTTCGGCGCGGACCTTGCCCTGGCCGACGATCGGTTCGAGCAGCGCGACGATTTCCTCGCGCATCTTCGCCTCGATCTGCGCCTGGCGCTCATCGATCGTGCCGCCGCCCGCTGCGCCCTGTTCCCCGGCCCGTGCGAGCAAGGCGCCCGACTGGTCGACGATCGACACGGATTCGGGCGAGAGTTCGGGGACTGCGGACGAGACCAGGTAGCGGATCGCCTGAATCGTTTCGGCGGGCAGGCGGCCCTTGGTCTTGACGGTGACCGATGCGGTCGCGGGCCGCGCCTCGGCGGCGAACATCGCGCGTTCGGGCATCACGATATGCACGCGCGCGCCCGACACGGCGTCGAGGCTCTGGATCGAACGGACCAGTTCGCCCTCGATCGCGCGGGTTTCGTTCATCTTGGCGCGGCTGGCGGACACGCCGAACGGCTGTTCCTCGTCCAGCACTTCATAGCCGATCTTGCCGCCCAGCTTTTCGCCGGCCATCGCCATGCGCAGTTCGGCAAGGCGATCGACTGGGGCCATCACGGCGGTGCCATCGGCGGACAGTTCGAAGGGGACGTTCTGCGACTTGAGCTTTTCGGAAATCGCTGCGGCGGCCGACGGGTCGAGATCGGTGTAGAGGAACCCCATGGTGGTGTTCTCTCCGCGCAGCGCGACCATCGCCAGCGCCGCCATGATCAATGCCGCGACGCCGCCCATGATGATGAGCCGTTTGGCCCCCAATTGTGCGATCAGCCCTTTAACCTGCTCCAAGCGGCACCCTATCAACCAACCGGAACTGCCTGTTCCTCAGGTCAATTATAGATGCCGCGCGGACGGCAGGTTTTGCCGGTGGGAAAAAATTGCCGAGTGGATTTCTGCGGCACCGGCCCGGTCCCCCACGCGGACATCCAGCGACAGCAT
>VYKS01000059.1_pt1 | contig 87402 bp, 83 predicted proteins | sample 5114511 | NCBI WGS metagenome assembly VYKS01 (sample SAMN12291795, study PRJNA351875) | freshwater metagenome | isolation source: freshwater lake | place: USA: Michigan, Gull Lake | collected 2011-07-05 | reverse complement strand
AATTGCGGGACGTCCACAGCTTGTTGTCGTGCCAGATCCCGAGCCCACCCGCCCCGCGCGCCGTGCCCACGTCGTAGAAATCCAGGCCCTCGCCGTGGTTGGCATGTTGGTCGCCGGTCTTGAGCTGGCGATCCATGTAGGGCCACCGCACGCTCTTGCCCCAGGCGTCGATACCCGAGGTCGACGGCGGCTCGGCCTTTTCCAGGTCACGGCTGTAGATGCGATGCGCCGTGCGGTCGTTTTCCCAGAGAATGTCGTTGTAGCGGTAGGGCGCGAGGGTCACGGCCGCGCGGGGCTTTCGGCCCACGGCGTCAGGCGCTTCGAGCGGTTTGGTCGGCGGATGCGCTTGGGCGTAGGCCTGAGACGCGGTCAGCCCCGCAGCGATGGCGAGAGCGACGGCGAAAATCTTGGACATCAAACACGCTCCGGCTCGACGGGCTGACGACGTCAAGCGCCGTGCCGAAAGCTGGTATAGCGCACCGAGATAATTGGTCTATCCAAATGATGGAATTGGACAGTCCAGACACCCACTCGTCACCGCGCCGGACGCACGACCGCCACCAGCCAGCCCCCGCCCCACGGCGTGTTGATCACGGCCTCGTCCAGCACCTCGCCCAGCCCCTTCAGCCGATGCCACAGGCGCAGCGGCTTCAGCGCCAGCCACATGGTCAGGCCCACAGCGCCGCCGGACTTCAGGTTGCGTGCATAGTGAGCGACCACGGCCTCGACTTCGCCAAGGTGCTCGATGCACTCCGAGAACACCACCACATCGAAGGTCTCGTCGGTCGCGAAGGTGCGGCCGTCGCCCAGCAGCATCTTGACCTCGCCGATCGCGATCTCGGGGGCCAGGCGCAGTTCGCCTCGCTCGATCGCCGGCTTGGAGAAGTCGACGCCGACATAGCGGGCCGGACGGTGGGCGCGCAGGGCCTCGTAGAAGACCCCCTCGCCTGCGCCGATCTCCAAGACGCGCGGATTTGGCCAGCGGTCCGCGATCATCGCCGCCAGAAGACGATGGTGATGGCGCTGCTCGGACCGGTTCAGACGATCATAGACGCCCGCCTGGTACTCGGCGTCCCACTTCTCGACGGGCGCGGCGACGATAGGCTTGTGGCGCTTGCGCATGAAAAGCTCGCCGAGCCAGGGGCGGTCCAGCGAAAGAAGCTCCGTGAACCGTCGCCAGCGCAGATAGGCCATGACTTCCCCTCCCCGACGACCGTTGCCTCCCGGATAGGCAAAGGGCCCCGGGCTGTCCAGCCCGAGGCCCCTTCTTGCCCGGTGCCAGCCTGAAGGGCTGTCTAGCCCTTATTGGCCAGCGCCGCCTGGGCGGCCGCCAGACGCGCGATCGGCACGCGGTAGGGCGAGCACGACACGTAGTCGAGGCCGACCTTCTCGCAGAAGCCGATCGAGGCCGGATCGCCGCCATGCTCGCCGCAGATGCCCAGCTTGACGTCCGGACGAGCCGCGCGGCCACGTTCGGCGGCGATGCGGATCAGATCGCCCACGCCGTCCTGGTCGAGACTGACGAAGGGGTCCTTATCGAAGATGCCCTTTTCGATATAGGCGTTCAGGAACTTGCCGGCGTCGTCGCGGCTGATGCCGAACGTCGTCTGGGTCAGGTCATTGGTGCCGAAGCTGAAGAACTCGGCGTTAGCCGCCAGGTCGCCGGCGCGCAGGGCCGCGCGGGGCAGTTCGATCATGGTGCCGACAGTGTACTCCAAGGCCACGCCCTGCTCTTCCAGCACCGCCTTGGCGACACGGTCGGTCAGGTCGCGCAGGTACTTCATCTCCTCGCCCTTGGCGACCAGCGGGTGCATGATCTCGGGGACCGGAGCAGCCTTGCCGGACTTGGCGATCTCGCACGCCGCCTCAAGGATGGCGCGCACCTGCATCTCGTAGATCTCGGGATACGAGACGCCCAGGCGGCAGCCGCGATGGCCGAGCATGGGGTTGGTCTCGTGCAGTTCCTTGGCGCGACGCATCAGCTTGGCGGCGTCGAGGCCGGTAGCCTCTGCGACGGCCTGAACGTCTTCCTCGGTGTGCGGCAGGAACTCGTGCAGCGGCGGATCCAGCAGACGGATCGTGACCGGCAGGCCTTCCATGATCGTGAACAGCTCGACGAAGTCGGCCTTCTGGAACGGCGCGATCTTGGCGAGCGCCGCGCGGCGCCCCTTCTCGTCGTCAGCCAGGATCATCTCGCGCACGGCGGCGATCCGGGTGTCATCGAAGAACATGTGCTCGGTGCGGCAAAGGCCGATGCCTTCCGCGCCGAACTGGCGGGCGGTCTTGGCGTCCAGCGGCGTTTCGGCGTTGGCGCGCACCTTCAGGCGGCGGACCTCGTCGGCCCAGCCCATCAGCGTGGCGAAATCGCCGGTCAGCTCAGGTTCGATCATCTTCGGCGCGCCGGCCAGGATGTCGCCGGTCGAGCCGTCGATGGTGATGATCTCACCGGCCTTGAACTCGCGACCACGGACGCGGAAGAGGCCCTCCTTCTCGAAGATGGCCACGTCGCCGGCGCCCGAGACGCACGCCCGGCCCATGCCGCGCGCCACGACGGCCGCGTGGCTGGTCATGCCGCCCCGGGCGGTGATGATGCCGCGCGCGGCGTGCATGCCGTGGATGTCTTCCGGCGAGGTCTCTTCGCGCACCAGGATCACCGACTCGCCATTGGCGGCGGCCTTCTCGGCGGCGTCGCTGTCGAAGACGATCTTGCCGGTGGCCGCGCCGGGCGAGGCCGGGAGCCCCTTGGCGATCACGTCGCGATGGGCTGACGGATCGATGGTCGGGTGAAGCAGTTGGTCCAGCGAGGCGGGCTCGACGCGGCCCACGGCTTCCGACTTCGAGATCACGCCTTCAGCCGCCATGTCGACCGCGATCTTCAGCGCGGCCTTGGCGGTGCGCTTCCCGTTGCGGGTCTGCAGCATGTAGAGCTTGCCCTGCTCCACGGTGAACTCGATGTCCTGCATGTCGCGGTAGTGACGCTCCAGCGTCTCCACGACCGTCTTGAACTGGCCGAACACCTCCGGCATCGCCTCTTCCATCGAGGGGGCGACATCGCCCATTTCCTCGCGGGCGGCCTTGGTCAGGGACTGCGGCGTGCGGATGCCCGCCACCACGTCCTCGCCCTGGGCGTTGATCAGGAACTCGCCATAGAGGCGGTTGTCGCCGTTCGACGGGTTGCGGGTGAAGGCCACGCCGGTCGCCGAGGTCTCGCCCATGTTGCCGAACACCATCGACTGGATGTTGACGGCCGTGCCCCAGCTTTCCGGGATGTCGTGCATGCGGCGATAGAACTTGGCGCGGTCGTTCATCCAGCTGGCGAACACGGCGCCCACCGCACCCCACAGCTGCTCCTGGGCGTCCTGCGGGAACGGCTTGCCCAGCTGCTCGCGGACGGCGGCCTTGTAGTCCTTGATCACGGCGGCCCAGTCGTCGGCGGTGAGGCCGGTGTCGACATGGACGTCCAGACGATCCTTATGATCGTCGAGGATCTCCTCGAACATGTGGTGCTCCAGATTGAGCACGACGTTCGAGTACATCTGGATAAAGCGGCGGTAGCTGTCATAGGCGAAGCGGCGGTCGCCCGACAGCTTGGCCAGGCCCTCGACGGTTTCGTCGTTGAGGCCCAGGTTCAGCACTGTGTCCATCATGCCCGGCATCGAGGCGCGGGCGCCCGAACGCACCGACACCAGCAGCGGGTTGGTCACGTCGCCGAACTTCTTGTTGGTGAGCTCTTCGATCCGAGCGAGCCCCGCCTGAACCTGTTCGGCCAGTTCGGTCGGGTATTGCTTGCCGTTGGCGTAGTAGTGAACGCAGGCCTCGGTCGTGATCGTAAAGCCAGGCGGCACCGGCAAACCCAGCGCCGACATCTCCGCCAGATTGGCGCCCTTGCCGCCCAGGAGGTTCTTCATCGAGGCGTCGCCGTCAGCGCCGCCTCCGCCGAATGCATAAACCCAACGGGCCTTGGTCAGCGTCTCAACCGGCATCTTTGAATTCACCCTGCGATAAGTGAAAAGGCCGCGCCCCTCTTTTGGGGGTCGTCTCGCCCTGGAACAGCGCTGCTGGCTGATGATCCCGCAGTGCAATATCCGGGCGTCTCAGTAGCACTTCGGTCAAGAACGCGTCCACTGGCGGTTCGCGTTCCAGGCCTTAACAGCTGAATTCGGCAAATAATTCCAATGACAACGTTGTCCGATCGAGATGCTTGGCGGAGAGGTCGTCAATTCAGACCCAATCGCGCGACTTGAGCCGGGACCGGACGATTTTCACGACTTGTCTTCGTGTGCTGAAACGCTTCCGATAGGGCCATGAGCGCGCGGATCACCCGACTCGGAGCCTGGCTGAGCGACGCCGATGCGATCGCCGATCTGCACACGCGCAGCCGCCAGATCGCCTATCGCGGTCTCTACGGCGATGACTATCTGGACCATCAACTCCCGGCGATCTCACGCGCCGTCTGGCGGGAACGCTTCGAAACCTACGCACCTGGCGCTGACCTGATCCTGGCCGCGATGGAGGACGCCGCGCCAATCGCCCTGGCCTATGCCTCCTTCCGCCTCAATCCCGAAGTAGGTCTGCTCGTCGACAATCTGCACGTCGCGCCGGAGCGAAAGGGCGAGGGTCTGGGCTCACGCCTTCTATCCGAAGTGGCGCGCTGGCTGTGCGATGAGCATGCGGGCTCGCCTCTGCACCTGGAAGTCTATGCGCCAAACGCAGCCGCGCTCGGCTTTTATGAGCGCAAGGGCGGCGTGGAGGTGGCGCGCTATCGCGAGACTCCTCCCGGCGGACATGAAGTCGAGGTGGCTCGCTTCAGATGGTCGCGACCGCGAGACCTGATTCCGTAGGCTCCAGAGCCGGCAAATGACCGAACTTACCGCGCCCGGTAGACGCTGCGCAGATAGGCTTGGTCGGCCTCGGTCAGCGCCTGGGGCGCTGCGTTCGCTGCATCGAAAAGGGCGAGGATTGAATCCGAGGGCGCCGGGCGCGCGCGGACATCAGCCAGGGACACCATCGCCAGATAGTCCGCCAAGGCCGAAACCTTCACGTCTCCAGCCTTGGCGGCATCCACCACGATGAGGGCGTTGTGAGGCCGGGCGTCGCCGGCGGCCGAGCCGCGCACGTCGCCGCCATGGACCCAACGAACCGGGCCGGCGCCGGACTTGAACGCTTCTACCGCAGCCACCGGCGCACCCATATAGTTGAAGCGCTTTGTTCTTGCCGCCGCTTGGATCAACTGATCCGGCTCGGCCGAGAACAGCACGACGACATTAGGCTCGCAGGCTCGCTGGGCGTAGGACGCGCCGGCTTGCCGAGCCACCTGATGCAGGCGCGCGGCGACATAGGCGTTGACCTCGGCGGAGGCGCCGCGAACCAGCGGACACAACCCCTCTCGGGCGCTGCCCGGCGAGGTATGCCTTAGCCGGCTCATTTCGGACTCAAGGCCGTTCTGGCGGCGGGCGTCCCCAATCAGGGTGTCGGCCTGCCGCGCATGGACAGCGGGCGCAAGCACCAGAGTGGCGGCAACAGAGAGACAGAAAAGCACGTTCCGCATGGCTCACCTCCGCGAGGCCTTGAGCAAAACACAACCTCAACTCGTTGTCCACTTACAGTTCTCGCGGAAACCGGCGGATGGCTCTATCGGACCATCCGCCGCTCGCCCGTGCAGTGCGCGTGACCGCTAGGGTCGCCCGCGCGCCTCCACTGTTCCTAGAACGGGATCTCGTCATCCAGGTCGGCCGAGAAGCTCTCGCGCGGGCCGCTGGGCTGGCTGCGCTGGCCGCCGCCGAAGCTGGAGCCGCCGCCGGAGTAGCCGCCGCCGTAGCCGTCATCACCGCCAGAGGACATTCCGGAATCGGCTCCGCCGCGACCGCCCAGCATGGTCAGTTCGCCACGGAACTTTTGCAGCACGATCTCGGTCGAGTACTTTTCCTGACCGGTGTTGTCGGTCCATTTGCGGGTCTGCAGCGCGCCCTCGATATACACCGTCGAGCCCTTGCGCAGGTACTGCTCGGCAACCTTGACGAGGTTGTCGTTGAAGATCACGACCCGGTGCCATTCGGTCTTCTCCTTGCGCTCGCCGCTGTTGCGGTCGCGCCAGGTTTCCGACGTGGCGATGCGCAGGTTGGCGACGCGGTCGCCCGAACCCAAGCTGCGGATTTCGGGATCGGCGCCGAGATTGCCGACCAGAATGACCTTGTTGACGCTGCCCGCCATCGTTTGGACCTTGCTCTCGCCCGGCGACCCATGCGCCGGAATCTGGAGCGAGACGTTAACGAGGCGCTAAGACGCGCGCAAGTTTTGTTCTTGTAACGTTCTTGTGGGCAAGCCCGAGCTCTGTGGACGGACCGTCGGGTTTACCGTTCCGCCCTACTCGGCGGGAACGCGTCGGATCGCGCCCGGCACGGCCAAGCGGCCGTCGCCGGTCCGCACCAGCGACATGAAGCGCGGGCCTTCGTAGGTCTGGCCCACATAGATGCCTTCCTTCTCGATGAAGATGAAGGATCCCTGGTATGCACCGACCATGCTGCGGCTGTTGGACTGGCCCAGGCGCACGAAGCGCATACGCATGCCCTCGAGCGTCGCCGCGCACTCTTCCAGCTGAGGCACATTCCGGCTGACCGGATTGAAGCGCAGCGTCTTGTCCTTGTTGGTCGCGACATGGAAGCAGACGCCCTGCTCAAACGGCGCCTTGGTCTGCTTCTCGCAACCAGCGAGGACGAGGCCCGAGGCGGCGAGAACGGCGGCGGCGAGGACGGTCTTTTTCATGGCCTACACCTATAAACCTATCCGGCGTTGGGAATAGAGCAGTTCGGCGACTGCTCGAACGCGGTATGGAAGCTGCGGTTGTCCGACGAGATCTCGACACGCCCCGGGACTAGGCGAAGCGTCTCCTCGCCCCACCGGCCGTAGGTCGCGCCGCCCGCCTTCTCGCAGCGCCCGCCGAAAAGCTGCTGGGCGCAGGCGTTCAGGGTGATTTCGCCCGGCAGGCGACGCCACTCGTTGCTGGCGTAGCGCCAACAGGCAGCGAGCGGCGCGGTGGCCGAGGCGGCCGTCGGCGTGGTTGGCGTCGCGGCTGGCGCCGGCGTCGCAGCCGGCGCTGGAACGGCTGTCGGAACAGGCGGCAGCGGAGTCAAAACCATGCCGGCCTGGTCAGCGGCCGCCAGGGCGCCGGTCTCGTCGACGCCGACGTCGAGCGCGCCGGTGGCCACTCCGTTCTTCTTGGCGCATTCGGCCAGGGTGATCTCGCCGACGAACGCGCCGCCCACGAAGCAGCGCAGCGGACGGGCGGGATCAAGCTTGGTGTCGTCGGCGCGGCCCGTCTCCACGATCAGACCTGCCCGCGAGGCCGGAGGCTCTTCAGCGGGCTTCTTGTCATGACCCGACATCAGGGCCACGGCGATGCCAAGGCCGGCCACGAGCGCCAGCGCCGCGCCGCCGCCCAGGATGATCCGTCGATCTTTCAGAAAGTCCATGCCTCTTGGCTACGACGCGCCGATGACGCTTTCAAGCTTGGCGGCCGTGGAAAAGGACAGCTTAGCCGCCCGTCAGACGATTGAGCGCCGCCTGATAGTTGGCGACCTGGTTCTTCAGATAGGTCGGAACCGTGCCGCCCGTCTTTCCCGAGCTGGACGCGTTGTTGTTCTTTACGCCCAGAGCAGTGTCGGCGATCTCGCGGTAAGCCGAACGAACCTGCGACATCGCGCGCGTGATCACCATGTTGGCGTTCTTGCGCCCAGCCTCGGTGGTCAAGTCCAGTTCAGGCGGCAACTGCAGCCCGTAGACCGGCCCGCTGCCATCAGCCGAGACCGTCTTGCCGTCTTCGGTCTTGGTCGCGCGCACCACGCCCCCGGCCAAGCCCAGCGACCGCAGAACATCGGTCCCGCCCTTGCCCGGCACGATTTCGATCGTGGCGTTGTTCGAGGCGGGGCTGATCTTCAGAACGCGACTATTGCCATTGGAGGCCGTCTCGACCTTGGCCCGGAAACCCGAAGCGCGCTTGATCTTGTCGGCCAGGGTTTCGAGGGTGTCGTTGGCGTCGATCGTGATCGTCGTCAGCGCGCCGCGTTCACGCGTGCGGATCTGGAAGGTGTCACCCGCGCGCGCCGAGGTCGCCGAAACGATCCGGTTCGACTGGCTGAAATCCATCCTGCCGCTAGGAAGGCCCAAGGCGTCCAGCGCCGAGGCTCCCGACGCCGACACGGCGACCGATGTGGGCGTCGCGTAGCCGTCCTTGCCGGTGACGCGCTGGCTCCAATCGACAGCGCCGGTGCCGACATTGACCTGGGCGACATAGCCGTCCTTGGTCCCCACCGTCTCCTCGCCATCGAGGTTCTTGCCCGCGGCGCCGACCAGCCAGGCCTTGCCGTTTGACACCGCGAAGCCCGTGACCGTGTCATCGCCGGTCCCGCCGTAGTAGGTCAGGGTGTCGCTGCCGGTATCCGAAATGTCGAGCGACATCCGACCGACGAAGGCGTCCATGCCGCCCGACGATGCGGTGGTGGCGCCGCCGATCGACATCAGGTTGTTGGCAGTATAGCCGCCAACATAGAGCTGGCCGCCGTCGATCTTCAGCCCGACGATCTCGCCGCCCTTCAGCGAACCCAGGTCCCGAGTCGCGCCCGCCGTGATCGTGGCGGTCTTGGTATAGGTGACCGGCACGCTCTCGTAGGCGCCGTATTGGTTCAGCTGGGTCACGTTCTCGGTGACGACCGACGGACTGACCTGGAAGCTGCGCAGCATCGCCTCGCCGTTCTCCTTGGAGCCGACGATGACCTGCGAGCCATTGACGACGATGTCGGAGACGGAGTCGTTCTCGGCGGTGCCGAATTTCTGGGTGAAGAGGGCCTTAGGCTTGCCGCCGGCGTCGGTGGCGAAGGCGGAAAGATAAGCGTCCCAGCCGCCGGCGGGGTCGGTCCCCACAGCGCCAGGCAGATCCGACTTGCTGCGGCCGCCCACGTAAAGAATGCCGTTGGCGCCGAACGCCAGGGCCGTGGCCTCGTCTTCCTGCAGGCCGCCGCGACGGACGGTCCACTGCTCGTCGCCCTTGGCGTCGTAGCGCGTGACGAAGCTGTCGGTCGTGGTCGAGCTGTCGCTGTTGTTGATTGGCCCGTTGACCGCGCCTTGCAGACGGCCGCTGACCGAACCGGCCACGGCCACGCTGCCGTCATCGGCGACGGCCAGGGACAGGCCGCTGGCGTTGTCGGTCGCGCCCAGCGATCGGGCGTACAGCAGGTGCCCGGCGCTATCGTACTTGAGCAGCGCGACGTCGCTGTCGCCCTTGATCGGTTGACCATTGATGTCGGTCTTGCCGTCGACGGCGGTGGCGACATCCGCCAGCATGTAGATCGAACCGTCGGCGCCCGTCACCGATTTGCGGACACTGGAAATGGTGCCCTGCAACGTCTCGCTGAACACCTTGCCGCCCGGCGCGCCGGCGCCAGGCCCGCCAGCGTTTCCGGCCGCGCTGTACTTGGTCAGGGTCGTTTCGAAGACGCCGTCGTCGGTTTCGGCCTTCTTGTCGGGATTCGGGTCTCCGGCCCGGGTCGTCACATAGACGGCTGGCGCGGTGGTCGGCGCGCTGAACGTCAGCTGCTCGACGGAGTCGCCGTTGACCCGCAGCGCGAAATCATCACCCGTGGCCGGCAACTTCACGGGCTTGCCATTGACCTGGACAGTGCGCTCCTCGCCCACCGTGCGCTGGACCGAGAAGTCGGTGTTGAAGCCCGCCGCCTTCATCTTGCCGTTCATGTAGCTGACGACGTTGGACATCGTCCGCGGCGTCGCGCCCATTTCCGACAGGTCCATGGTCACCGTCGACGTGACGCCGAAGCTCTTCACCGAAACATCGAACGAGACGTTCCCCTTGAACTTGGGAACCTCGTCATCGATCTGCCCCGAATAAAGGGTGTCGGTCGTATAGCTGTAGGTCGCCTTGGGGACACCGACGGCGCCCTTGTCGCTGGTCATGACCGCGCCCGTCGTCAGGCGCATCTGGTCCAGCGACAAATTCTGCACATAGCCGCTGATCTCGCCGAGCCCCTTCGTCAGGGCCGTCTGCAGGCGAGACACCTCCCCGTCGGTGACCCCCTTCTCGCCGGCCCGCGCAGCGAGGGCAGAGAGCGTGTTCAACGCCTGGTACGTGGCGAACAGTTTCTTGTAGTCGGGGCTCACGCCCTTCAGGGCGGAGGTATTGGCGCCCTCATCGATGAACTTGCGACCATTGAGGGCCGAGCGGACAAGGTCGCTAGCCGGCGGCGAGGCGTTGCTCAGCCAGGGCGCGTTGGGCACCACAGCCTTTGATTTCGTCGACGCAGTCGAGACACCCGACGCGCCAGCGCCCGTCAGGCCCGAACGGGCCTGATAGTAGCTGATCAGCGCGCTGGTATCGAAATTGATCACGGCGAATCTCGGTCGGGGCGCAGTTGACCCCGAAAATACCTTTGCCGGACGATCGCTGACGACTCGTTAAGGCCTGAGATTAACCGGCGATAAGGTGAGCGTCGGAAAGCGCCCGGCGGGCCTCTTCGCGGAGTTCGGCCCACTCGGACGCGAGGATCCCGAGCAAGACCACGTCGCAGGGACGGCCGTCTTTCAGGACGTGGCCGCGTAGATAGCCTTCACGTCTGAAGCCTGCTGCGGACTGCGCTTTCAGCGCCGCGTCATTGTCCGCCATCACCTCGGCGAAGACTTTGTGCAATCCAAGATCGAGGAAGGCGCGATCCAGTCCAAGCACCTGAGCGGCGCGCCCCACGCCCCTGCCCCGCGCCTCAGCCGAACCCAGGAACCAGTTCCAACTGGCGCGGCGATGATGGCTAGTCAGACCCGTCAGCGTCAGCAGCCCCATAGGGACTCCGCCGCGCGTGATCATCCAGCCCCGCATGTCGGGATCGAGCTTCAGCGCCCGGAACCAAGCGGCGTGGGCTTCCCGGCTCGGAAGATCGGCGTCGGACATCCAACGGTCGACCTCGGGCTCGGATCGCCACTGAAAGAGGAGCGCTTCGTCCTCGTCCAACAAGTCGCGCAGTTCGATCATGCCCGTAGCCGAATCCCCGGTTCGCCCAGCGCCAGCTTAAACCCTGGACGTGACAGGACCTAACGCTACTGCCCCTTGAACAGCGACAGGATGATCTGCGGCGCGCCGTTGGCGATCGACAGGGCCTGCGCGCCGAGTTGCTGCTTGACCTGCAGCGCCTGCAGACGCGCGCTTTCTTTGGCTAGGTCGGCGTCCACAAGGTTGCCGACACCGGTCTCGAGCACGTCGTTCAGCTTCGAGACGAACGTATTATGAGCGTCAATCTGCTTGGCCTGGGTGCCGATGTTGCCGACCGCTTGGTTCACCGCGCTCAAGGTCGCATCGAGGCGCGTCAGGACCGCTGCGGCGTTCGTCGTGTCGAGGATATCGTCGGTGGCGGTGAGGGTGTTGATCGTCCCGCCCAGCGATAAGTTCTGAAGAGCCAAGGTGATGGACTGGCCGGCGTCGGCGTCCGCGAGGAACGTCATGTCGGCGGCCTGGCTGCCGTCCAGCAGATTGGCGCCGTCAAACGTGGCGCTTCGAATCACTTGAGCCAGGTTCTTAACCAGGCCTTGAAAGTCGGCGTTCAGCGCCTGCCGGGACGTGGTGGTCAGCGAGCTGTCCTTCGCGGCCACCACCTTTTCCCGCATCAGTTTGAGCAGGTCGGACACCGACTCGCCGGCCGCCAGGGCCACGTCGGCGATCGAGGTCGCGCGATCCAGGCTCATCTTGACGGCGCCTAGCGCGCTCATGTCGGCGCGCTGCGCCTGAGCGATCGACCAGACGGCGGCATTATCCTTAGCGGTGGAGATGGACTCGCCCGTGTTGATACGGGTCTGCACCGCCTGCATGTCATCGTTGGTGCGATTGAGATTCTGCAGCGCGATCAGCGCGGGCTGGTTCGTGTTGACGCTTAACGCCATGCGCGGCCTCCGATCGGCGATTTTGCCGTTGGTTGCGATCGCGCGCGATTCGGCGAGCGATCCGGTCGCCGCCAGAATTGAAGCCAGAAAGTAAGGTTATGGTTAACGCAAATAAACCATACCCGTTAACCGCCGCGACCGGACGTCGCATCGGCGGCTAGGACGGGCGCGTCAGCCTCAGGCCTGCCCGTCGAAGACGTCTCCGCTTTCGTAGTCCGCCACTTCCCGCATCCGGAGCACTTCCTCTCGCGGGAACTGCTGCAGGGTTTCCCCCGTACGACGATCGACCGTCTTGTAAACAAACGCGCCCGAGGCCTCGTCATGCTCAATCACGAGCCGTAGATCACCAGGCTGGGGACCGTCATTGACGGGCTTGGCGGGCTCGGCCTTTTTAACGGCCTCGCTCGTGCGCGCGACGTCAACTTCAGCGGCCTGGAAGACCGGCCCCACAACAGCTTTGGCGCCCTCGGAAGCCTCCGGGGCGTTGGGCGGGGAAACGGGAGCGACGTAGTCTTTGATGGCCGACAATGCGGCTTTGGGTTCCATTGGTTAAACGCCGACTTTTATCGGTCGGCCCTCCTTTTCTGTTGAGGATCGCCCTGCAACCGAACCGGAGAAGGCGGAGGCGGGCCATAGAGCCCGCCTCCGTCCCTGCCCCTTAGCGGAACAGGCTCAGGGGTTCGCGATCGACAGCGCCTGCACGCCCAGCTGCTGCTTGGTTTGCAGCGACTGCAGCTTGGCGCTTTCCTTGGCGAGGTCTGCGTCCACCAGGTTGCCGACGCCGGCGTCCAGGCTGTCTTGCAGCTTGCCAACGAAGGTCAGGTGGGTGTCGAGACCGACAGAGCTGGTGCCCAGCGAAGCCAGCTTGTTGGTGGCCGTCTGCAGCGCCGTATCAATGGTGCCGATCATCGTCTTGGCGGCCGCCGCGGTCGCGAAGGTCGAGCCGGTCGTCAGGCCAATGCCCGCCAGCGAGATGGTCTTAGCGTTGACGGTGAAGCCGGTGCCGTCCGAGTTGGCCAGGAAGGTCAGCTTGGTGGTCGAACCGTCAGCGATGCTGACGCCGTTGAACTTGGCGTTCGTCGCGGCCTTCTCGATCTGGTCGCGCAGCGACTCGAAGTCGGCCTTCAGGGCGTTGAAAGAAGCGGTGTTCAGCGAGGTGTCGGAAGCGGCCAGGGCCTTTTCCTTCATCTTGCCGAGCAGGTCGGTGATGGTGTCGCCGGCGGCGAGCGCGACGTCGATCGTCGACTGGCCACGCTGCAGCGAGTCCTTGACCGAGTTCAGGCTGGAGGCGGTGGCCGACTGGTTCTTCGCGGTCGCCCAGATCGCGCCATTGTCCTTGGCGGTGGCGATCTTCTTGCCGGTGTTGATCCGCTGCTGAACGGTCGTCAGCTCGGAGTTCGTCGAGTTCAGGTTTTGCAGGGCGATCAGCGCGCCCGAGTTCGTATTGATGCTGTTCAGCGCCATAACGAAAGAGTCCTTTTCAAGGTGTCCGACGCCATTTTGGCTGCCGGGAGCATTTTGCTCGGAAGGACCTGTAGCAATTGCCGGGCCAATTCTGCCCAGCGACGGACCAGGGCTAAAGCGCTGAAAAATATACGTTATTGTTCCATTAACGACGAAGGCCCCCGGCACTTTCTGCCGGGAGCCTTTCGTCATGGGAAAATTTTGCCGGGCACTAAATGCGCACCCAGCAGGAAAGAGGCGCCGGACGGCTTTTGACGGCCGTCCGGCGTATCGGGATCACCCCTTGAACAGCGACAGGATCGACTGCGGCGTCTGGTTGGCGATCGAAAGCGCTTGAACACCCAGCTGCTGCTTGGTTTGCAGCGACTGGAGCTTGGCGCTTTCCTTCGCCAGGTCCGCATCGACCAGGTTGCCGACACCGGCGTCCAGGCTGTCCTGCAGCTTGCCCACGAAGGTCAGGTGCGTATCCAGACCGACAGAGGACGTACCCAGAGACGACAGCTTGTTCGTGGCCGTCTGCAACGAGGTTGTGATCGTCGCGATCATGGTCTTGGCCGTAGCGGCATCGGTGAAGGTCGACGCTGCCGTCAGACCAATCCCGGTGAGGGACAGGGTCTGGGCGGTCACCGTGAAGTTGCTGCCGTCTTCGTTGGACAGGAAAGCAAGCTTCGTGGTGCTGCCGTCGGCGAGGCTGACACCATTGAACTTCGCGTTCGACGCGGCCTTGGCAATTTGGTCGCGCAGAGACTCGAAGTCCGCCTTGAGGGCGTTGAACGAGGCGGTGTTCAGCGAGGTGTCGGAAGCGGCCAGAGCCTTTTCCTTCATCTTCGTGAGCAGATCGGTGATGGTGTCGCCAGCAGCAAGCGCCACATCGATCGTCGACTGACCGCGTTGGAGGGAGTCCTTCACCGCATTCAGGGACGAAGCGTTTGCGCTTTGCATTTTGGCCATCGACCAGATCGCGCCGTTGTCCTTGGCGTTAGCGATCTTCTTGCCGGTGTTAATACGGCCCTGAGTGGCGGCGAGCTCCGTGTTAGTTGCGTTCAGGTTCTGGAGCGCCAGCAGCGCACCAGGATTGGTGTTGATCGAGTTCAGCATTTGATACCTACCGTTTTGGTGGGATTTGTCCGGCGCATTGCCGGGCTGGCGTTTTGCCCGCGCGAACCATCGCAAGCGGCGGGCCAGTTCGACGCCGATCGCGGAAAATCGCTATAATGCTGTTTTTATTGAGCTTTTAAGGATATTTGAGCTCAAAACGAAACCGCCCGACGAATGCAACATTCGCCGGGCGGCAGGTTTTTCCAGAACTGGTAGGCAAGAGCTTCAGCCTTGCACAAATAGGGGAATCAGGCCGCGTCGGCGCGCCCCGCCAAGCCCTGCATGATCATCCGGTTGATTTCGATCAGGGGCTCGAAATCCTCCTCCTTGCGCATCACCGCGCTGGAGTGCCGACCGACCCAGAGGCTGAGCGAAATGATGCTGGCGCGCAGCTCCATTGGGAGCTGGTTTTCCGGGAGCGCGCAATCGGTCGCAAGCGCAGACCAGACCTTGCGGTTCCAGTCCAGCGCATCGATCCGCGTGGCGATGTCGTCCGCCGGGGCCTGCGACGCATCCAACAGGGCGCGCGTCACCTGCCCGAACAGGCGGTACTCCATTTCACGGGGATTCTCAGCCCGCGTCGCCGCCTGCTGATACGCCCGAAGAGACATGCCCCAACCTCTCGTCTTCGTACTCGATAAGCTTCCGGCTCAGCATTAGAGCCTTGTAGTATTCTCGCGCCATCACGTGCTTCGAAATGGCGATGCAGTCCTGAAGGACCACAGGATTACGCACAACACCCATAAATTCGTTAAGGCGCGTAGCGAATTCCTCGTAAAACTTCTCAGCGCCGCTCTCGTCGAGATACATCATCATCACCGGGAAATAGATGTGACGCGCGGGCGTCGTCACCTGATCCGGCTGCATGATGTCCTTCTCGCGAAGGACGGAGGCCTTGTTCTGGAGAACCAGAACCCCGCGCCGATCTCCGTTCTGGACCACGGCGCCGTTGAGAACGAACTTTTCTCCGGGCTTCAGCGACAGCTTCAAAGGCACTGGATGCCGTTCCTTTTGTTGACGCCGCGAGCCCAAATCCGCCGATGACGACGGGTTAAGCGGCACGCTAGGCGAACACGTGTTAACGCCATCTTGCCGCTCCCGGCGACCGCCGGTGCGACCATGAGACGCAGCTTAGGACTCAGTTAAGCATAGGGCCTCAAAACATGGTTAACAGCAAAGTCTAAGGCTACCGCCATGTCCCGCAAAAGCGCCCTGGAATCCTCGGCAAGCGCCCTCGCCCAAGCCGATGTCGGCGCCTCCGGGATCCATCCGAGCGTCATCGCCAACGCGATGGGCGACTCGGCCTCAGCCGAGGCGCTGGACCGGCTTAACCGCGCCGCCCAGGAGACCAAGAACGTCGAGAACGCCAAGGCCTTGGGGCGCGCGATCCAGGCCGTGCAGTTGCAGGACTACGCCAAGGCCGACAAGCTGGCGCTGAAGCTGTTGGAAAAGGACGAGCGCCTGGGTCTGGCCTGGCACATCCTGGCGATCGCCCGCGAGAAGACCGGCGACTTCGCCTCCTCTCTTCGCGCCTATGAAGCCGCGCTGACCTTGCTGCCGGACCACGGCCCGGTGGCGGGCGATCTGGGCCGCCTGGCCTTCCGCATGAATATGCCCGAGTTGGCGGCCAAGTTCTTCGCGCATTACCGACTCTCACGGCCCGACGACGTCGAGGGCGCCAACAACCTGGCCTGCGCGCTCCGCGAATTGAACCGCGAAAGCGAGGCCATCGAAGTCCTGAAGGCCGCACTGAACGCCAATCCCGAAGCGCCAGTTTTGTGGAACACGCTTGGCACGGTTCTTTGCAACATCGGGGATGGCGCGGGCTCCATTGTCTTCTTCGACGAGGCGCTTCGCCTCGCGCCGGACTTCTCCAAGGCCTACCACAACCGCGCCTTCGCCAAGCTGGACCTCGGCGACATCGAGAGCGCGCTCGTCGATTGCGAAGCGGCGATGCGCAATCCCGGGTCGCCCGAAGACCTTGCGATGATGCAGTTCGCCCGCGCGACGATCCTGTTGGCGCTGGGGCGCGTGTCCGAGGGCTGGGACGCTTATGAAGCGCGCTTCTCGCCGGCCCTGACCGACGCGCCGCGCTTCCAGATTCCCGGCGTTCGGTGGTCGGGCCAGGATCTGAAGGGCAAGTCCCTGATGATCACGACCGAACAGGGCCTGGGCGACGAGGTGATGTTCGCCAACATGCTGCCAGATATCGTCGAGGCCTTGGGTCCGGACGGCTTCCTGTCGCTTGCGGTCGAGCGTCGCCTGGCGCCCCTGTTCGCCCGATCGTTCCCGAACGTCGAGGTGACGGCGCACCGCACGGTGGCTTACGAAGGCAGAGTGTTCAGGGCCGCGCCGCATATCGAGAATTGGGATCGCTTCGACTACTGGGCGGCAATCGGCGATTTCCTGCCCAGCCTGCGCCCCTCGGCCGAGGCGTTTCCCAAACGGCCGGCCTTCCTTCAGCCGGATCCGGCCCGGGTGGCGCACTGGAAGGCGCAACTCGAGAAGCTTGGTCCCGGACCCAAGGTCGGTCTTCTCTGGAAGAGCCTCAAGCTTAACGCTGAACGCGCGCGGCAGTTTTCGCCGTTCCACCTGTGGGAGCCGGTTCTCCACACGCCCGGTGTGGTGTTCGTGAACCTGCAGTACGGCGACTGCGACGAAGAGATCGCCTTCGCCAAGCAGGAGCTGGGCGTCGAAATCTGGCAGCCGGAAGGCATCGATCTGAAAGCCGACCTCGACGACGTCGCGGCGCTGTGCGCGGCGGTCGATCTGGTCATTGGCTTCTCGAACGCCACCATCAACCTGGCCGGCGCCGTAGGCACGCCGATCTTTATGCTCACCGGCGCGTCGTCCTGGACCCGCCTGGGGACTGACTACTATCCCTGGTATCCGAGCGTGCGCTGCTTCGTCACCGAGCAGTACGGGGTCTGGGAGCCGACCATGGGCCGCGTGGCCGAGGCTCTGCGCGATTTGGCCGCATCCTGACCGCCCGCCTGGCTTGAGGCGGATCAATGCCCCCGTCGTCCAAGCCCTCAGACTGGAGCCCGGTCGGGATATCCTCTCGGCGGTTCCACATCCGCACTTGAAGGCGCGAGTCCAGACCTAAGCCCCGGACGCGCCGTCTGCGGCGCGAAGGCTGGAGTGATGGACATGGTCACGGTGCGATTGCGCGAGGTTGTTGAAGGGGATCGCGAACGGCTTCTGGCGTGGCGCAACAGTCCCGACGTTTCCGCCTACATGTACTCCGACCACAAGATCGGCCACGAGGAGCACGATCACTGGTTCGATGTGGCGCGGCACGATCCCCGCCGTCGCTATTGGGTTATCGAGGCGGATGGCGAGCCGGTCGGACTGGCTAACCTGGCCGATATCGACTTCGCCCACCGTCGCTGCGCCTGGGCCTACTATCTGGCGAGCCCCAAAGTGCGCGGTCTGGGCGTCGGCTCGTTCGTCGAGTTTCAGATCATCGAGTACGTGTTCGGCCAACTGGGCCTGAACAAGCTTTGGTGCGAGGTCCTGATCTCGAACGAGAGCGTCTGGCGGCTGCATGAACTGTACGGTTTCCAGCGCGAAGCTCTCTTCCGGCAACATGTGATGAAGCAGGGCCACGAGGTTGATGTGGTTGGCCTGGGCCTGTTGTCATGCGACTGGGCGGTGCGCCGAGAGGCCATGGCCGAGCGCTTGCGCGGCAAGGGTTTCGAAATCCCGTCCCAAGTTCACCAAGCCGCCTGACAACGCCTTCCGCACCGACACCCTTGCCAACAGCGCAAGCGCCGGTAGTTTGATCCGCTCAATTTGAACAACTGTTCGAACCGGATCCGATTCCGGCGGAGATAGGCATGAGCCAGCGCTTCGAAGGCACTTCCGACTATGTGGCCACCGACGACCTGAAGGTCGCGGTCAACGCTGCGGTCGCTCTTGAACGTCCTTTGCTGATCAAGGGCGAGCCCGGCACCGGCAAGACGGTCCTGGCCTATGAAGTCGCCAAGGCGATGGGCGCGCCGCTAATCACCTGGCACATCAAGTCGACGACCAAGGCCCAGCAAGGCCTCTACGAGTACGACGCCGTCACCCGCCTGCGCGACAGCCAACTGGGCGACGAGCGCGTCAAGGACGTCAAGAACTACATCAAGAAGGGCAAGCTCTGGGAAGCTTTCGAGAGCGAAGTCCGCCCCGTGCTGCTGATCGACGAGATCGACAAGGCCGATATCGAGTTCCCGAACGACCTCCTGCAGGAGCTCGATCGCATGGAGTTCTTCGTCTACGAGACCGGCGAGACCATCAAGGCCAAGGTGCGGCCGGTGATGATCATCACCTCGAACAATGAGAAGGAACTGCCTGACGCGTTCCTTCGCCGCTGCTTCTTCCACTACATCCGCTTCCCGGAAGCCGAGACGATGCAGGCCATCGTCGACGTCCACTTCCCGGGCATTAAGCAGAAGCTCGTCGCCGAGGCGCTGCGCATCTTCTACGACATGCGCAAGGTGCCCGGTCTGAAGAAGAAGCCTTCCACCTCGGAATTGCTGGACTGGCTGAAGCTGTTGCTGGTCGAGGACATCGACGAGACGATCCTGCGCGAAAAAGACCCCACCAAGCTGATCCCGCCGCTGCATGGGGCCTTGCTGAAGAACGAGCAGGACGTTCACCTGTTCGAACGCCTGGCGTTCCTGGCGCGTCGGGAAGGTTCCGGCGGTCGTCCTGGGCAGTAGTCCAGCCTGCGACGAAATGGCCGTTACCGGGAATTCACTGGACGCACGCTATACGCGCGACCAACGTCCAGGCTTCAAGGGAAGGCCAAAGGAACACCATGCGTCATTCGAAATGGCTGGTCGCCGCGCTGCTGGTTGGCGTGGGCGCCAGCGCATTGACCGCCTGCCAGCCCGGCGCGCCGGACAAGGACCACAGGGCAGAGCGGCGCCTGGGCAGGGAGCCCGTGCGCGCCATCGAGCGGCTGGACTGTCCCGAACGACAAGGCGGCCTGACTCGCTTGAGCGCCGCGCCGGACGGCCAGTCCTGCACCTACACCTCCAGCGAAGGGACGGTTGATCTGCGTCTTATTCGTTTGAACGGTGGAGACGCCGAAGCGGCGCTGGCTCCGATCGAGGCGGAACTCAAGGGCGTGATGCCCACGCCCCCCGCCCCGCCGGTCCCGCCCGAGACCAAGGATGGCAAGAACAAGACCAGCATCCATCTGCCGGGCATCAATATCGACGCCCACGGCGACAGCGCCGACATCCGGATCGGCCATCTGACCATCAACAGCGATGGCGGCGCGGCCGAAGTGAAGGTCAACAAGAACGTCAACATCAAGAGCGACGGCGGCCAGGCGTCGGTCAATGTCGCTGCCAACGACGACCACGAAGGCGACGTCACGATCAAGGCCAATGACAACGGGGCGGAAATCCGCGCTCAGAAGGGCGGCGACGCGGTCCGCTCGACCCTGATCCTCGCCAACGACAAGGCGCCTAAGGGCTATCGCCTGGCCGGCTATGAAGCGCGCGGCCCCAAGGGCGGTCCTTTGGCCGTGGCCGTGGTCAAGGCCAAGAACCGCAACACCGACGATCATGACCTGTTCAAGGACATGAAGGCGCTGGTCCGCCACAACGTCGGCGGCTGACGGGAAAGCCAAATCCCGGCCGGGCAACCACCCGGCCGGGATGATAAAGCCAACGCCTACGCCGCCTATCAGAGCGGCGTGACTTCCATGACCTTGTAAGTCAGCGGTCGACCGTCTTCATCGGTGACGGTGACATATTCACCCAGCGCGAACCGATGCTCGCCCAGGCGATGCAATGGCTCGTCGTCCGACTCTTCCGCGGCGTCGTAGTCGAAGAACCAGCGCTGACCACGCTTGTTCAGCCGGCCATCGACCGCGTCCTCGGCAGGCGCGAAGCGTCGCACGCTGCAGGACGCCTTGACCTTGGCGTACTCACCCTCGTCGATGTGACCGTCGGCGGTGAGCGGCGCCGTCAGAGCGTAGCCGCGATGGTCGTCGCCGCCGGCGAACTCGGTGCCTGGGTTACGCGCCAGGCGCATGACGATGCGGGATAAGGACATCCAGCCTCCCTTTTTTTCTAGTCTTTCAGACGTCTAGTGCGACAGGAACAAGGACGGCCCTTCACTGCCGAGCAACGTTCGGGTTGTCCCGCCAAAGATGAACTCCTGCAACCTCGGGTGACCGAACGCGCCGGCGACCAGGAGGTTCGCGTTCACGTCCTTGGCCGCGCCTAATAGAAGCGAGGCGGCGTCGCTGCTTCCCTCCAGCGTCCGCGCGCTGGCCGTCACCCCTCGTGCGGCGAGGAAGTCGACCAGACGGCCAAGTTCGAACGCGCGCGACGAGGCGGCGGGCGCGCCGGCCACGATGACGGCGCTGGCCTTCTCAAGCAGCGGCAGCGCGGTGCGGACCGCGCGGCTGGCTTCCTTGCCGCCGTCCCAGGCCACAAGAGCGACACCATCTGTCCGGAAGCCCGGCCGGGCGACCAAGGTGGGCCTTTGCTCGTCAGCGACCAGTTGCTGGAACGCTTCGGCCAGCGGCCCCTTGCCGCGCGCCGACGCATCATCGAACACGATGACGTCGGACAGGCGCCCCTCCATCGCCAGGCCCGCCCAGACCGGCGATTCCAGGGTGATGACGCGCGTGCGGCCATAGCCGAGGTCCGCAGCCAGCTTGCCAACCGCCTTCGCGCCCTCTTGAGCCGCTTCCTTGAGGCTTTCCAGCGCCGTAACCTGCACGCCGCCCATGAAGCCCTCGCCCATCCAAGGCATCAGGTCCGCCATATCGGCGGGCGCATGCACACAGGCCAGTTCAGCCTTGAAGGCCGTCGCGAGGGTCGCGGCGGAGGTCAGGACGCCTTGGTCGTTCGGGGTACCGGCCAGCGGAACCATGATTCTCGCCCAACTCATGATCGAACTCCCTTTCGAGGGCATTTCCACAGATGACGGCGAACCGCTCATTGATCTTTCGCAACCGATGCGCCAGTCAACCGACTTCATCGTAAGGAACGAACGCGTGGCCAAAGGGCTGCAAAGGGGCGGACCGCCCCGTGCTTGGCAAAGAATGCTCTCCGGACGCCGGCTCGACCTGCTCGATCCGTCGCCGATGGACATCGAGATCGAGGACATCGCTCATGGCCTGGCGCGCGTGGCGCGCTGGAACGGACAGACCGTGGGCGAGCATGGCTTTTCGGTGGCCCAGCACAGCCTTGTGGTCGAAGAGATCGCCGCGCACATGAAGCCGGATCTGGAGCCGCGATGGCGCCTCGCGGCGCTACTGCACGACGCCAGCGAGTATGTGATCGGCGACATGATCAGCCCGTTCAAGGCGGCGCTGGGCGTCAGCTACAAGGATTTTGAGACCCGGCTGGAAGACGCGATCCACATCCGCTTCGGCCTGCCGGTAAAGACTCCCGCCCCGATCAAGAAGCTGATCAAGCAGGCCGACCGCGCCTGCGCCTTCTTCGAAGCCACCCAGCTGGCGGGCTTCGAACACGCCGAGTCCCTGGCGATCTTCGGCGCACCGCCGGCGGGGTACGATCTGCAGATCACGCCCCTGGCGCCCTTTGAGGCGCAGGCGCGCTATGTTCAGCGCTTCCATGTGCTGTCGCGCGCAGCGGGCTATGAGTCTGCGCCCGACGCGGCCTTTGAAACCGAGTAGCGGGGCGCGATGAACACGGCGGTCGTCATCGGTCTGTCAGCGGTGGTCGTGGCGATCCGCGACGGCGAGGCCGTTGTGCTGACCGTGCGCCCGCATGACGCCGTCACCGATATCGCCTCCCCGCTGTCCGGCCTGCCGTTCGGCCCTTTCGATCCCGAGGCGCACCGAACCTTCGAGCTGGGCCTGCGCGCCTTCGTGACCCAGCAGACCCGTTTCCAGCTAGGCTATGTCGAACAGCTCTACACCTTCGGCGACAAGGGCCGTGACGCGCCGCGCGCCGAGGTGGGGGCCGGCGCCGCTCGCGTGGTTTCGGTCGGCTACCTGGGCCTGACGCCCAAGGCGGTCGACACCGACGCGCCCGACACCGCCTGGGCCCCCTGGACCCGGTTCTTCCCCTGGGAGGACTGGCGCGCCGGCCGCCCCGCCCTGCTCGACGACGCCATCGCCCCGGCCCTGAAACGCTGGGCCGCCGACGACGTCGGCAAATGGTCTCGCGCGCGCCTGGCCTTCGCCCTGGACGGCGCGCCCTGGAACGAGGAACGGGTGCTGGAGCGCTACGAGCTGCTCTACGAGGCGGGCCTGGCGCCCGAAGCCGCCCGCGACCGCGCCCGCGCCGACGGCCAGGACCCCGCCGAACCTGCGGCGCTTTCGGCGGCCTTGGGCGAGCCGATGATTTCGGACCACCGGCGGATCCTGGCCACTGGCCTGTCGCGTCTGCGCGGCAAGATCAAGTACCGCCCCGTGGTGTTCGAGCTGACGCCGGAGGAGTTCACCCTCTCGACCCTTCAGCGCACGGTCGAAGCCATCGCCGGCGTGCCGCTGCACAAGCAGAACTTCCGCCGCGTGGTTGAGCGCGAGGAACTGGTCGAGGGACTCGGCCGCCTCGACGCCGAAACCGGCGGCCGCCCGGCCGAGCTGTTCCGCTTTCGCCGCGAAATGCTCGCGACGCGGCAGGCGACGGGGCTATCGCTGCCGCTGCTGCGGGACTAGGCTGCGGCGCCATAGCCCGGTAAGCGCCTTAGCGTCTGTTGATGAACTCAGCCGAGCTCTTCCGCCTGCAAGATCCGCATGGTCGGCGGCGATGCGGCGAAGGCGCCGATGTCTTTGGCGAAAGCCTTTGAGGCTGCGAGCGCGAAATGCTCCCGCAAGGCCGCCATGTCGGACCACACTTCGACGAACTGCAGAAGATGAGGTCGCCCCACCGCCTGGAAGCAGTCATGCGACACGCAGCCAGGCTCGCCGCGTGACCGGGCGCAGTGCTCAAGCGCCAGTCGCAGGGCGGCTTCAAGGGCGTCGGGACGGACGTCGACCGACCCAAGAATGATAATCATAGAGCGCTCCTGGCGTCGTGCGTCCGTAAGCTTGATGAGGCCGGTCGCTATTCAGACCCCACACGCGCCCGCCATTTGGCCTTCAGCGTATGCGAGGTTTCCCGCGAACCATCCGGGCTCCAGCCCGGCGGGCCGAAAACATAGCCCAGCGCCTCCTTCGGCGACTTCGCCCCCGCGACGTCCTTGGCGATGCCGACCCACTCGTGGAAGACGTTGTGCAACAGGTTGAAGTTGCCGAGGTTCTTCACCGTGCCATAGCGGCAGGGCTCCTCGTCGACCTCGGGGATGAAGGTGCCGAACATCCGGTCCCAGATGATCAGGATGCCCGCGTAGTTGGCGTCCAGATAGCGCGGATTGCGCGCGTGGTGGACGCGGTGATGCGAGGGGGTGTTGAACACCGCCTCGAACCAGCGCGGCATGCGCCCCACCGCCTCGGTGTGGATCCAAAATTGGTAGACGAGGCTGATCCCCTTCTGGATCGCCACCATGGCCGGCGGGAAGCCCAGGAACGACAGCGGCAGCCAAAGCAGCCACGTTCCGGCGACGCCGCCGGTCCAGGTCTGCCGCAGGGCGGTCGACAGGTTGTAGTGGGTCGAGGTGTGGTGGTTGACGTGGCTCGCCCACCAGAACCGCCGTTCGTGCGCGAGACGGTGGAACCAGTAGTAGGTCAGGTCCTCCAGGAAGAAGACCGCGACCCAGGCCCAGACCGCCGTCATCGGGATCGTGAACAGACGGTGCTGGTAGACCCAGACGGTGGTGGCGAACACGACGCCGCCGAACAGCACCCCAGCGATCGTGCTGCCCAGGCCCATGCTGAGCGACATGGCCGTATCGCGCGTCTCGTAATTGGCCTTGGCCTTGCCGAAGCGGCCGAGCAGAATTTCCAGGATGATGGCCAGCACGAAGAACGGGATCGCCAGCTGGACGGGGTCAAAGGGGGCTTTCAGCATCAGGAGAGCTCTTTCGGCGGCCAGACGTCGTCCCTGACGGCAAAGGTGGGACGGGCGTCGGAGACCCGGACTGTTACGCGTCCGCCGGTCGGCTTCAGAGACGCCACGGCGCTCCACGGAAGGTCGCGGGCGACATAGCCGTCGCCACGCTTGTAGAGGACCAGCGCGAGTTCTCCGTCCCGCGCGATCAGGCCCGCGCCATCGGAAGCAATCCAGGTGGCCTTGGGACGATGATCGGGGAATTCGACATCCAGCAGCGCCTTGGCCGAGGCGGCGTCCAGCGGAGGCGTGGGGCGGGCCACGCCTAGCCAGCGAACGAACGCCACCAGCAGCGCCACGGCGACGAGTGAGCCGCCCAACTGAATCACTAGCGCCTTGTCCAAGACCGACGCATCCCCCCGTAACTTATTGCCGTTCAGATTGACGACCGAGGGATCGTCGTCAAGCGCCCAAAGAAAATGGCGCGCCCCTAAGGACGCGCCACGCTCAGAACCTTGGCGCCCAGGTGTTAGAAGTGACGGACGTAGCCGACAGACACCGTGTTCGAGTTGAGGTCGCTCTTGGTGTACTCGGACTTCGTCCAGTCGGCGCGGATACCGTTCTTGCCATCCAGCTTGTACTCGGCGCCGACGCCATAGTTCCAGCTGTCACGGCTGCCGTCGAACTGCGTCGCGGCCGGGTTGTTGGTGCTGAATTTGGTCGTGCCGTAGCCGACCCGGGCGGTCAGATCCAGGTTGGGGTTCACGGGAAGATAGCCGACCGCATAGCCCGCGACCTGATGCTGCATCTTCACGCGGGCCGGACCGCCGGGCGTGTAGACCGTGTCGCTATCGACGCCGCCAGCGACCTCGCCCTCGACGCCAAAATAAGGCGTAAGCTTGGCGCCGACCCGCCCTTGAATTGCGCCGGTGTCAGCGCCCTTCGTCCGAGTTTGACCATAGTTCAGCGAACCATAGATGTCAGTCGAGCTCTGGGCCTGTGCGAACATCGGGGCCGCGAGAACCGAACCAGCGACCAGGGTAGCAGCGATGAGAGTTTTCATTCTTGTACTCCAATTCTACACGTACTCTTCAGCCCACTCAGCCATCCCCTGCTAGGCTCATAACGCGGCGACCATGCGGCGGTTCACGGTCCCGTTTGGGGCCATTGCGTGTCGATCGCCCGACCGAGGGTGGATGACGAGGCCGCCAACCGTGCTATCTACGGGCTCAAACAAGCGTCAGAACGCGAACCCGTCTCTCCTTCGAGCGAGGTCCGCGCGCATCATCGGGACCGTCGTCTTGCCGCAAGCCGTCATCGCCGCCACGGGGCTGTACACCCCACCCCACAGCATCTCGAACGCCGAACTGGTCGAGGCCTTCAACACCTTTGTCGAACGCTTCAACGCCGCCAACGCAGAGGCCATCGCGGCCGGCGAGGTGGTTGCGCTCGCCCCCTCCTCGCCCGAGTTCATTGAGAAAGCTTCGGGCATCAAGTCGCGCTTCGTGATGAACAAGAGCGGGATCGTCGATCCCGAGATCATGCGACCGATCATTCCCGAACGTCCGAACGAAGAAATCTCGATCCTCGCCGAAATGGCCGTGGAAGCCGCCAAGCAGGCGATCGAGCGCTGGGGCAAACCGGCGTCCGAGATCGGCGCGGTGATCTGCGCGGCTTCGAACATGCAGCGCGCCTATCCGGCCATGGCCATCGAGGTCCAGCAGGCGCTGGGCATCGAAGGTTTCGCCTTCGACATGAACGTCGCCTGCTCGTCGGCGACCTTCGGCATCAAGACCGCCGCCGACTTCGTGACCAGCGGCAGCGCCAAGGCGGTGCTGATGGTCAATCCCGAGATCTGCTCGGGGCACCTCAACTTCCAGGACCGCGACAGCCACTTCATCTTCGGGGACGTCGCCACGGCCGTGATCATCGAGGACGCCGACCAGGCGCAGGGCGGCTGGGAGATCGTCGGCACGCGCCTGAAGACCCAGTTCTCAAACAACATCCGCAACAACTTCGGCTTCCTCAATCGCGCCGCGCCCGAGGGGATCGGGGCCAAGGACAAGCTCTTCGTCCAGGAAGGCCGCAAGGTGTTCCGCGAGGTGGTGCCGATGGTCAGCGAAATGATCGTCGAACACGCCAGGGACCTGGGCGTGGACCCGACCGGCCTCAAGCGGCTGTGGCTGCACCAAGCCAATATCAACATGAACGAGATGATCGGTCGCAAGGTGCTGGGTCGGGATCCCGCGCCGGGCGAGAACGTCATCATTCTGGACGAGTACGCCAACACCAGCTCGGCCGGCTCGATCATCGCCTTCCACTCGGCCAATGACGACTTCGCCGCCGGCGAGACGGGCCTGATCTGCAGCTTTGGTGCGGGTTATTCGGCGGGCACGGTGTTCGTCCGCAAGCGCTGAACCCGACCCATCGACCACGGCGCGTCCTCGCCGTGGCAAGGTTCAGGCTAGCGGAGCGCGCGCGCCTGTATAGAAATGCGCGTGACTGTTTCGCCGTAAGGTCCGTTCGATGCGATTCCCTGCCCGCCGCGCCGTTCTCTCCGGCCTTGGCCTCGCCGTGCTGGCCGCTTGCGGCAAGAAGCCCGATGACGGCGCCAGCGGCTGGGAACGGATCAAGGCCTCCGGCAAGTTGCGCGTGGGCCTGGAAGGGACGTATCCGCCCTTCAACTTCCAGGACAAGTCCGGTCAGTTGGCCGGATTCGAGGTCGATTTCGCCAAGGCGCTAGCCCAGCAGCTGGGTCTGAAGGTCGAGTTCAGCCCGGCCCCGTTCGCCGGCCTGCTGGGCTCTCTGGAATCGGGCCGTGTCGACGTGGTGATCAACCAGATCACCATCACCCCCGACCGTCAGGCCAAGTACGACTTCTCCGAGCCCTACACCGTCTCGGGCATCCAGATCATCGCTCTGAAGGGCAAGCCTGCGCCGACGGGTCCGGAGGATCTTGCCGGCAAGAAGGTCGGGGTGGGGCTGGGCACGAACTACGAGCAGTGGATTCGCGCCAATGTTCCCAGCGCGGACGTGCGGACCTATGACGACGATCCGACCAAGTACCAGGACCTGCGCGCGGGCCGTATCGACGCGGTACTGAACGATCGTCTTGTCGCCGCCGACTTCGTGAAGACCTCGCCGGAATTCGTGGCTTCCGGCCAGCCGTTCGCCGCCCAAGGGTCGGGCGTGGCGATGAAAAAGGACCCGGGCCTGAAGGTCGTGATCAATCAAGCCATCGACGCCCTGCGCGCCAACGGCAAGCTCGCCGCGATCTCGCAGCAGTGGTTTGGCATGGACGTCACGCACTAGCCGATGGACACCAGCCTCGATCTGTTGCGCCAATCCGCGCCGCTTCTTCTAAAGGGCGCGTCTTACACGATCGTCCTGAGCGTCCTCGGCATGAGCATCGGGGTCGTTCTGGGCTTCGGGCTCGCCCTGATGCGCCTGTCGCGGTCGGCGCTGCTGAGATGGCCGGCGGGCGTCTATGTGTCGGCGTTTCGCGGCACACCCCTGCTGGTGCAACTGTTCCTGATCTATTACGGCCTGCCGCAATTTGGCCTGGAGATGCCGCCGCTGCTGGCGGCGGGCATCGGCTTTTCGCTGAACGTGGCCGCCTATAGTTGCGAGATCCTGCGCAGCGCCATAGCCGCTGTCGACAAGGGCCAGTGGGAAGCCGCCAGCGTGCTGGGCATGAGCCGGGGTCAGGCCCTGCGCCGTGTGATCCTGCCCCAGGCGGCCCGCACCGCCGTCGCGCCGCTTTCCAACAGCTTCATCAGCCTCGTGAAGGACACCTCACTGGCCGCGACCATCCAGGTGCCCGAGTTGTTCCGCCAGGCGCAGTTGATCACCGCCCGAACCTACGAGATCTTCACGATGTATCTGGCTGCGGCGGCGATCTACTGGATCCTGTCCACGATGCTGGCGGCCGTGCAGACTCGCCTCGAACGTCGCGCAGCGGAGGGTCGCCGATGAGCGCGATCGACGCCAAGTCCCTGAAAAAGAGCTTCGGCGACACCCCTGTCCTGGCTGGCGTCGACCTGACCGTCTCCCCTGGCGAGGTCGTCGCGATCATTGGGCCCAGTGGGTCGGGCAAGAGCACCCTGCTCCGCTGCCTTGCGGGCCTTGAGCCGTTGAACGGCGGCCACCTGACGATTGCGGGCGTCACCGCCGACGCCAAAGTCGCCCTGGCCAAGACGCTGAACGGTCGAGTCGGGTTTGTCTTTCAGAGCTTCAACCTGTTTCCGCACCGGACAGCGCTAGAAAACGTGATCGAAGGTCCGATCGTCGTCCGCAAGCAGCCCCCCGCCCAAGCCCGCGCGAAGGCTTTGGCCCTGCTGGAAAAGGTCGGATTGTCGGATCGAGCGAACGCCTATCCCGCCGCATTGTCGGGCGGCCAGCAACAGCGCTGCGCCATCGCGCGCGCGCTGGCTATGGATCCCGAAGTCATTCTCTTCGACGAGCCCACGTCCGCTTTGGATCCTGAACTGGTGGGCGAGGTCCTGGCGGTTATCCGAGACCTGGCCGTCGAGAAGCGCACGATGGTGATCGTCACTCACCAGATGGATTTCGCCCGAGACGTGGCCGATCGCACGATTTTCATGGACGGCGGCGTGATCGTCGAGCAAGGACCGTCTCGTCAGCTCCTCGCATCGCCGCGCGAAGAGCGGACCCGGCGTTTCCTGGCCAGATCGGGCGTTCTCCAGCCATAATTTGGCCCACGGGACGCGTCACGACCTGACCGTCTACGCCGGGTGGCTTTTTTGGCGAGGACTGCGTGAAGCCTTATATCGAACTCAAGGGCGCCTCGGGCGCCGTCTACCGCTACAAGCTGGCCGAAAACGGCGAGCCCGGCACAACGATCGCCGGCAACTTCGTCTATGTCGACGCCAAGGGCGCGGTGGTGTTCGCCGGTCAGGCCAACAATCTGGTGGACGCCAAGGCCCGCTGGTCGGAAGCCTATTCGCGGTATGGGGCCACGTGGCTCTACACCCGACTCAATGTGTCCGGCGCTTCGCGCGCGGAAGAGTATTCCGACCTGGTGATCGCCCTTCAGCCGGCGATGAATCAGGCGGACTAGGCTCGCCCGCCGGGCGCCGACGCGGCTATGGTCGCATCGAATGCGCCCGGAGATTCTTTTCCCCCTGTTCACCGCCGTGTCCACGCTCAAGGGCGTGGGTCCCAGGGTCGCGCCGCTGGTCGAAAGACTGGCCGGCCCGATCGTGCGCGACGTGTTGTTCACCGCGCCCACTGGCCTGATCCGGCGAACCACGACCACGGTCGATCAGGCCGTCGAGAACCAAGTTCAGACCTTTCTGGTCACGATCGACAGTCATCAGCCGCCGCATCGCCTGGGACAGCCCTGGAAGATCCGGGCCTGGGACGGAACGGGGTTTCTCACCCTGGTCTGGTTCAAGGGCCACGGGCCGCATCTGGAACGCCAGCACCCTAAGGGCGCGCGCCGCGCGGTCAGCGGCAAGGTCGAACGCCCTGAAGGCTTCGCCTCCGAACTGCAGATCGCTCACCCGGACTACATCGTCGCCGAGGAGAAGGCCGGCGATATTCCGCTGGTCGAAACCGTTTATCCGGCCACCCAGGGCCTGCCTTCCCGAACCTTCCGCAAGTTCGCGCTGGAATCGCTTGAACGCGCCCCTTCGTTGCCGGAGTGGCAGGACGCCGCTTGGCGCGAACGCGAGAAACTGCCCAGCTGGCGTGAGGCGCTGGCGGCGCTCCACGCGCCCACCGGCGAGGCCGACCTGTCGCCCCTGGCGCGGCCGCGCCGACGTCTGGCCTATGACGAACTGCTGGCGCACCAACTGGCCTTGGCCCAACGCAAGGCCGCCCGCAGGTCACATCCCGGCCCGCGCATCCCGGCGGGCCCGCTGGCGGACGCCGCCGAGAAGGCCCTGCCCTTCCGATTGACCGGAGCACAAATCCGCGCCCTCTCCGAAGTCCGGGGCGATCTGGCGTCCGGCGAACGAATGAGTCGCCTGCTGCAGGGCGATGTGGGCTCGGGCAAGACCGTGGTGGCGATGCTAGCCATGGCCGACGCCGCCAGTGCGGGGCTGCAGTCGGCCTTGATGGCTCCGACGGAAATCCTGGCGCGCCAGCACTTCGAGACCATCGCCGCCCCTCTGGAAGCGCTGGGCCTGTCGGTGATCCTGCTGACGGGCCGAGACAAGGGGACGGCTCGTGCTGGCAAGCTAGCGGGCCTGGCGTCGGGCGCCCACCACATCGCCGTCGGCACCCACGCCCTGTTCCAGGACGATGTCGTCTTCCGATCCCTGGCCTTGACCATTATCGACGAGCAGCATCGCTTCGGGGTCAATGAACGCCGTCGCCTGCAAGACAAGGGGGACGGGGTCCACCTGCTGGCCATGTCCGCCACGCCGATCCCGCGCACGCTGGAACTGACGGTGTTTGGCGACCTGGACGTGTCCCGGATCGACGAGAAACCACCGGGACGCACGCCTGTCGCCACCCGCGCCGCGCCGGCCTCGCGCGTACCGGAGATCATCGAGCGGCTGCGCGGGGCCATCTCAGGTGGGGCTCAGTCTTTCTGGATCTGCCCCCTGGTGTCGGAGTCCGAGAAGGTCGATCTACGCGCCGCCGAGGATCGCGCGGCCGACCTGGCCCGCCACTTGCCCGGCGTGGGCCTCGTCCACGGCCAGATGCCGCCGGCCGAGAAGGACTCGGTCATGCAACGTTTCGTCGACGGCGAGGTAAGTGTGCTGGTGGCGACCACGGTGGTCGAGGTCGGGGTCAATGTGCCCAACGCCAGCATCATGGTGATCGAGCACGCCGATCGCTTTGGCCTGGCCCAGCTTCACCAACTGCGGGGCCGGGTGGGCCGAGGGACGCGGGAGAGCGCGTGCGTACTGCTCTACGATCCCCCGCTGTCGGAGGTGGCCCAGCAGCGCCTCGACATCCTGCGTCGCAGCGACGATGGCTTCGAGATAGCGGAAAAGGACCTGGAGCTGCGCGGCGGCGGCGATCCGCTGGGCCTCAAGCAGAGCGGCTTCCCGGCCTATCGCTTGGCTGACCCCGTGGCCCACCGCGACCTTATCGCGGTCGCGGCCGACGACGCCCGCCTGATCCTGGCGCGCGATCCCGAGCTCTCCTCGCCACGGGGTCAGGCGGTGCGAACGCTGCAGGAGTTGTTCGATTGGAAGCCGGCCGCGCCCTTGAACGACGCCGGCTAATCGGCTGTTCAATGCGCCTGAGCGCCCTTGCGATGATGCCAGAGGTGCATGATCCCCGCGAGCGCGCCACCGATCGCCAGACCCACGACCGCCGAGCCTAGCGCGAAGGCCAGCCATCCTGCGACCGGCCCCACGATCGGGGCCTGGCCAGCCCAATGCGAAAGTCCCTCAACCCAGTGCGGGATCGGCGTCAGATGGAACTTCTCCAGGCCGTGGACAATGATCCCACCGCCGACCCACAGCATGGCCGCCGTGCCGATCAAGGTCAGGGCTTCCATGGTCACCGGCATGGCCTTGACGAGGCCTCGGCCGAAGGCCTGAGCGCCCTTGTTCGGACGGCGAGACAGGTGAAGACCGATGTCATCCATCTTCACGATCAACGCGACCGCGCCATAAACGCCGATGGTGAGCAGAACGCCGACCAGAGCCAGCGCTGCGGCCTGCATGGCGAGCCCGAGGTTTGCGACCTCGGCCAGCGCGATGGCCATGATCTCACCGGAAAGGATCAGATCGGTGCGGATCGCGCCATCGACCTTCTGCTTCTCCAGGGCCGGACCGCTGAGCGCGAGCTCCTCGATCGCTTCCCCCTCGGCCTGAGGCGTAAAGGCCTCGAGCACCTTCTCGGTCGCCTCGAAGGCCAGGTAGGCCCCGCCGACCATCAGGATGGGCGTCACCGCCCAGGGGGCGAAGGCCGACAACAACAAGGCGCCCGGCAAAAGGAAAATCAGCTTGTTGCGTAGTGACCCCAGCGCGATCTTCCAGACGATCGGCAGCTCGCGGTCGGGCGTGAAACCCATCGCGTAACCCGGCGTCACGGCGGCGTCGTCGACCACCACGCCCACCGCCTTGGTCCCGGCCTTTCCCGCAGCGGCGCCGACGTCGTCCAGCGAGGCGGCGGCGATCTTGGTGATGGCCGCGACATCATCGAGCAGCGCGGCAAGGCCGGAGGGCATCGGAGATCCTGTGAGAAGCGCTTGAAGGCCTCGTTGCGTAAGGCGCGCCGCGCGTGTCGTAAAGTGCGGAGCCTCTTGCCTGACGCTGGGTGAAGACTGGAACGCTGATCTCATGGATGTCGCCACCGCTCTCGATCGCCTCGCGCCCCGGCTTTCACCGTCCGCGACCGGTGTGGTCAACGCGCGCCGTTTGTCTGGTGGCGCGAGCCTGGAAACCTGGGCCTTCGACCTCAGCGACGGAACGCCCCTGATCCTGCGTCGCAGGCCTGAGGCCTCGCTGCCCCGCGAAACCGCCCTCCCGCTGGCGTCGGAAGCGGCGCTGATCCGCGCGGCCGAGGCGGCCGGCGCACCGACCCCGACCGTGCTGCGGGTTTGCACGCCCGATGACCAACTGGGCGAGGCCTATGTCATGCGGCGGCTGGAGGGCGAGACCCTAGGCCGGCGCATCACGCGCGACGAAGCCTTTGCATCAGTCCGGCCCGGCCTGGCGCGACGCTGCGGCGAGGTTCTGGCGCGGATTCACGCTGCGCCGACGACCGATCTGCCGCCTCTGGCGACGTCGGACGCGCGCGGCGAGCTGGAGCGTTACGAAGCCATCTACCGCAGTCTCGAGGCCCGCCGCCCGATTCTGGAGGCCGCCTTCCGCTGGTTGGAAGCGGTCGCGCCGGCGCCCCCCGAACGGCCCGTTCTCGTCCACGGGGATTTCCGGAACGGCAATCTGATGATCCACCCCGAGCGCGGTCTCGTGGGCGTGCTCGACTGGGAGCTGGCGCACCTGGGCGATCCCGCCGAAGACCTGGGCTGGATCTGCGTCAACTCGTGGAGGTTTGGCGCGTGGCGCAGCCCCGTCGGCGGTTTTGGCGACTATGCCGAGCTGTTGGCCGGCCATGGCGGCGACATATCGCTGGACCGCGTCCAGTTCTGGCAGGCGCTGGGTTCGCTGAAATGGGCGGTGATGTGCCTGATGATGTACCAGAGCTTCGCAACAGGCGCAGACCCCTCGATCGAGCGCGCAATGATTGGCCGCCGGACCAGCGAGGCCGAGATTGACCTGGTGACCCTGATGGAGGGCGCAACGTGATCAGCCATCCTACCGCCGCGGAGCTGGCCGCAGGGTTGGCCGCCTTTGCAGCCGAACCCGCCACGCCTGGCGACGCGCGTCATGTCTTTCTCTCGCGTGTCGCCGAGAACGCGCGGGCGATTCTGGCGCGCGAAGCCGAGCACGGCGCCAGGCTGCAAGCCGAAGCGACCGAACGCCTGGCCGCCCTGCTGGGCCAGACGGGCGACTTCGAAACCCTGAACGATCAACTGTGCCAGGCGCTAAGGCAGAGCAAAATGGCGCCGCTGGCCCCGGAGCTGCTGGCTCACCTGCGAGCCACGGCTATCGGCCAGATCGCTATCGACCAGCCAAGCTACGGCGGGCTAGCCGCCTTGCTCGACGTTAGCGACAGGACTTAGCGGTCGAGCGATCTGGACCTCGGCGCGCGCCAGTGCGTCGGCTTCGATGTCGGCATAGAACAGATTGAAGGCGGCGACCTTGCGCCGATCGGCCCAGGAGCCGCTGTCGCGCAATGCACTGGACTTGGGACGGCTGGTGCGCAGCAGGCCGTTCTCGCATCGCGCCGCCACCTGCCGCTGCAAGAACGCCGGGCGAGCACCCCAGTCCAGACCTGTGGCGTTGGCCGCGCCGAGGTTCATCCGCGCCGGCGCGCGCTCAAGCGTCACACCGCCGAGCAGCGGATTGAAGCAAAGGGGCTGGCGATGCTCGAGATTCACCAGCTGATCGGCGCCGTCCCAGACCAGAGACCGTCCGGTAAGCTCCTGGGCGGCGCGGAAATCTCCCTCCTGCGCCGAGGCCCAGGCCGCGACGCAGCGGATTTGACCCCGACGTTCGCAGGCCGGCAGCGGCGCCTCGGGGCCGTACTCGTCGGCGGGCACAACAGTTTCGATCAGATAGGCGGCGACAAGTCGTCGCTTCAGCTCCGGCTTGCCGGCGATCTCCTCGCGCAACAGTCGCGCGGCCAGGGATCCCCCCTGTTCGACGCCGACGATCACGAAGGGACGGTCCTGACCGTAACGCGAGACATAAGCGCGGAAGGCCTGCAGCACGTCGCCATAGGCGAAGCGGCGGGCGTCGCGCGCGTCGTCGCGCAGGGTCAGATAGGTGTAGAGGCTGGCCTGACGATAGCGAGGCGCAAACAGACGCCCCACCCGCTCGAACGGCCCCGCATAGTTAGGCAGCACCACCCGCGACAGGAACCTCTGCGCCTTGGGCTGGTCGATGCCGCCATTCCAGTCGCGCCCACCGTCGAAGGTGGTGGGATGGACGAAGAACACGTCCACCGACGGATCGGCGGCTGTCGGCGTTTCGGCGCGCCCCGGCAGCAGGGCCCAGGCCTCGCGCTTGCCATAGTCCGGCGCGGGCGGCGGCTTGTAAGTCAGGAACGGGATCTTGGGATCGAGCGCGTTGCTGAGGATGTCGTAGCGCCAGATGAAGGCGGCCGCGAGGATCAGCGCCAGGAACAGCGCCGCCCCCGCGAAGATCCAGCGCTTGAAGCCTTTGAACGAGCCGCTCATGCGCTTGGGTTACACCAAGGCTTGGGCGGCTTTAAGCCCCTTCCTGGCCAATGATGGCGACTGAACAGACGTTGCTCGCCGGCGCGCCGCCCAGGTTGTGGGTCATGCCGAAAACCGGGTTGGCCAGCTGTCGCTCCCCCGCGCGGCCCTGAAGCTGCAGGTACATCTCGTAGAGCATCCGCAAGCCCGACGCGCCGATCGGGTGCCCAAAGCACTTCAGGCCGCCGTCGATCTGGCACGGCACGCCGCCGTCGGCGTCATAGAAGCCGTCCAGGACGTCACGCCAGCCCTTCCCCTCGGGCGAGATGAACAGGTCCTCCATCGTGACCAGCTCGGTGACGGAGAAGCAGTCGTGCACCTCCATCATCGAAATTTGCTCGCGCGGGCGCTCGATGCCGGCCTCCTTGTAGGCCTTGCCGGCGGCGATCCGGGCGGTGTGGAAGTGGCTGCCGTCCCAGCCGTTGTACTGGCTCTCGTAGCCGTTCGAGACCGACAGCTGCAGGGCCTTCACGGTGACAAGATCGTGCTTCCCCAGCGCGCGGGCGATCTCTGGCGTGGTGACGATCGCCGCCGCCGCGCCATCCGAGACGCCGCAGCAGTCGAACAGGCCTAGAGGCTCGGCGATCAGCGGCGCGTTTAGCGCCTGCTCCTCGGTGATCGGCTTGCGCAGGTGGGCCTTGGGGTTCTTGGCGCCGTTTGCGTGGCTCTTGACCGAGACGTGGGCGATGGCGCGCTTGAGGTCTTCCTTCGAGACCCCATGCTTGGCGCGGTAGGCGCTGGCCAGCTGCGCGAAGTTTCCGGGCGCCGAGCCGTTCGGCATGACCTGTGGGCTGAGCGTGCCGGGATTGGCGACCGGCAGACCGCCGTAGCCGGTGTCCTTCAGCTTCTCGACCCCGACCGCCAGGGCGATGTCGGCCGCGCCGGCCGCCACCGCATAGACCGCCCCCCGGAAGGCTTCTGAACCGGACGCGCAGAAGTTCTCGACCCGCGTCACGGCGATGTTGGGCAGTCGCAAGGCTATCGACAGCGGCGTGCCGCCTTTGCCCGAGCCGATCTCGTCGATGTGGGTGGAGAACCAGGCCGCGTCCAGCTGGGTCGGCTCAATGCCGGCGTCCTGCATGGCCTCGAGATAGGCCTCGACCATCAGGTCGTCAGGCCCGGCGTCCCAACGCTCGCCGAACTTGCTGCAGCCCATCCCGAGAATGGCGACCTTGTCGCGAATACCTTGAGGCATGTCGGTCTCCCTATTCGGCTGCTTGAGCGGTTTGCGCGGCGATGGCGGCCCGGTCGGGCGTCGCCTTCCAGAAGTAGCGGACGAAGCCGCGCTTCTCGTCGACCTCCTTGATGCGGAACACCATCCGCACCGGCAGGCCGGTCTCGACGTCGCCCGGCGAGACGTCAGTGATGTCCATCATGATCCGACCACCGCCCTCGAAGACGACCATCCCGTAGTGGTTCGGCGGAGCCATCGAAAACGTCAGATAATCAGCCGAGTAACTGAGAATACTCGCACGACGTTCGGCGAACTTGTACGGCTCCTGGGTGTCGACGGCGGGATTGTTCGGGGCCACCGAGATGCGGGTGCGCGGGAACTGGATGACCCCCGTCTCGCGGCAGCGACCGCCCACAAGGCCCAGGATCATGTCCTCGTTGCGATAGAGGGTCGTCAGGGCCGTCTTGTTGTCCTTCTCGGCCCGCATGCCCTTGTCCCAGTCAATAAGGCCGTTGAAGGTCAGGAACTTCAGATAGTTGGTCTCGACTTCTCGATCCGCGAGCGAACCGGTTACGCCCCGCGCCGGACGCGCGCCCTGGCCCGTGGCGCGGAACACCAGGGCCTCGGCGCCTTGGCCGAACTGGGCGACCAGGATGACCTCGCCGGCCTTCGCCTGCTCCAACGCGTGGGCCAGCATGATCGGACCATGCGCGCAGCCCGCCTCGCCCATAACGGCGGCGAGGTTGTCGCGGACCGCCTCCGGCTTGATCCCGACCGACTTCGCCACGGTGGCGGCCATGCCGGCGAACGTCGACGGGAAGCAGAAATGATCGATATCCGAAGCACTTACCCCCGAAACCTCCAGCGCCTTGCGGATCGCCGGCGGGACCAGTTTGACGATGCCCTCATCGCGGATCCAGCGCTCTTCCCAGTAATAGTCAAAGCCCCCGTCATCACCGCGGAAGTGGTCGACGAAGTCATCGGTGATGCTCCCGCGTCCTAGGAACTCGGCCGCGCCGGGATCGTCAGAGATCACGAAGGCGGCCGCGCCGTCGCCGAAGTCCAGCTCCTGAGCCGAGACCGCACGGGCCTTGCGGTGTTCGCCCACCGCGACGAGAGAGATTCCGCCAGTAGCCAGCGCCTGCCCCAGCGCCGTCAGCCCGCAACGCTGCGAGCCCGTCACGTCACTGGCCGTAATCGACTTCTCAAGGGTGAGCGCCGCCGAGACGACGCCCGCGTTCAGCCGGTCGGCGAACGGCGCGGTCGTCGAGGCGAAGTAGAGGCTGTTGATGTGCGAGCGATCATCGTCGGGACCGAGGGCGTCGCGCGCCGCCTCGACCGCCATGGTCAGGGCGTCCTCGTCCCAGTTGGCCATGGACCGCTCGCCCTTGCCCTTGGCCTTGAGATTGGGCGCGACCCAGGCGTTGGCCTCGGTGACGGCCTTGCGGCTCAAACGCAATCGCGGCGCATAGGCGCCCCAGGCGGCGATGCCGACCATTTCTCGCTCCCTGCCTATCGGGCTCGACCCGACTTATCGGCGTTCAGCTTACGCTCGCGGAAATGGACGGCAACCGTGCCCCGACGTTAGCGGGGCGCGCTCAGCGGTAGGGATCGTCGGTGTTCAAATAGCCGGCCACATAGTCGGCCACACCGTCCTCAAGCGCCGTCATCGGGGCGTCGTAACCGGCGGCGCGCAGGCGGCTCATGTCGGCCTGGGTGTAGTATTGGTACTTGCCGCGCAGCACCTCGGGCATGTCGATATAGGTGATGTCCGGCGCGCGGCCCGCCGCTTCGAAGGTGGCGACGGCGAGATCGCGGAACGAGCGCGCCTGGCCCGAGCCGAGATTGAAGACGCCGTTGACCGCCGGGCTCTTAGCCAGCCAGCCGACCACGTCGACCACGTCGCGGACATAGACGAAGTCGCGCAGTTGGCCGCCGTCCTCGTAGTCCGGGTGATGCGACTTGAAGAGCTTCACCCCCTCACCCGCCGCGATGCGCGGCCAGATCTGGGCCACGACCGACTTCATGCCGCCCTTGTGGTCCTCGTTGGGCCCGTAGACGTTGAAGAACTTCAGCCCCGCCCACTGCGCCGGCGCGCGGCCGCGCTGGGCCTCGCGCACTGCATAGATGTCGAACAGGGCCTTGGACCAGCCATAGGCGTTCAAGGGCCGCAGGGCCTGCAGCGAGGCCAGATCGTCCTTGCCATCAAAGCCCAGAGCGCCGTCGCCATAGGTGGCGGCCGACGAGGCGTAGATCAGGCGCTTGCCGCGCTGGGCGCACCAGTCCCACAGATCCCGCGAAAGCACGAAGTTGGACTGCACGATCTTGTCGGCGTCGATCTCGGTGGTCGAGGACACCGCGCCCATGTGGATCACGAGCTCAAGCTCGGCGCCGCGCTTGGCAAGCCAGTCGAACAACTGCTCGGGCGCGACGAAGTCGCCGATCGGATGCTTGGCGATGTTGCGCCACTTGCCGCTGGCCGCGTCGCGCAGGCGATCGCAGACCACGACATCCAACTCTGGGTCCTCGCAGAGCCGGGCGACGATGTTCGAACCGATGAAGCCGGCGCCGCCGGTGACCAGGACGATGCGGCGGCTCATGCTCAGGCGGCCTTGGTCAGGGCGTCGTAGCGCAGCAGGTTGGCGACCAGGGCCTCGAACTGGTTCATCGGCACCATGTTCGGACCGTCCGACGGCGCGTTGTCCGGATCGGGGTGGGTCTCGATGAAGACGCAGGCCACACCGACGGCGACGGCGGCGCGGGCCAGGGTCGGAACGAACTCGCGCTGACCGCCCGAGGACGTACCCTGCCCGCCCGGCTGCTGGACGCTGTGGGTGGCGTCGAACACCACGGGGCAGCCGATCTCTTTCATGATCGGCAGGGCGCGCATGTCGCTGACCAGGGTGTTGTAGCCGAACGAGGCGCCGCGCTCGCAGGCCATGACGTTGGGGTTGCCCGCGCCCGTGACCTTGGCGATCACGTTCTTCATATCCCACGGCGCCAGGAACTGGCCCTTCTTGATATTGATCGCGCGGCCGGTGTTGGCGGCGGCGACCAGCAAGTCGGTCTGGCGACACAGGAAGGCCGGGATCTGGATGACATCGACCGCCTCGGCCACGATCGGACAATGGCTGGTCTCGTGCACGTCGGTCAGGGTCGGCAGGCCGGTGACCTCGCGGATCTCCTGGAAGATCGGGAGGCTGTCCTTCAGGCCGATGCCGCGCTGGGCGTTGGCCGAGGTGCGGTTAGCCTTGTCGTAGGAGGTCTTGTAGATCAGGCCGACGCCGAGCCGGTCGGCCATTTCCTTCAACGCATGCGCTGTTTCCAGGGCGTGCTGGCGGCTCTCCATCTGGCAGGGCCCGGCGATGATCGAGAGCTTCTCACCGTTGCCGATACGAACGGGCGCGCCGTTCGGCGTCTTGATCTCGACGACGGCGTTGGGGGCGAAGGCTTTTGGCTGATCCACGGCGGCTATTCCAGCGTAACAGGGCTTCGGGCGCCCCAGAGGTGACCCTTAGGACGAGACGGTGCAAGTGCGGAACGACTCTGGCGACAGCAAGGCGGGCTCTGACGCCGTCATCGTGTGGTTTCGCAAGGACCTGCGCATAGCCGACAATCCGGCTCTGCGCCATGCTGCGGAGACCGGCCGCCCGGTGATCCCGCTCTACATCCTAGACGAGACGCCCGGCGTGCGCCCGATGGGCGGCGCTTCGCTCTGGTGGCTCGACAAGTCTCTCAAGAGCCTTGCAGAGAGCCTGAAGGCCCTGGGAGCCCCCCTCGTGCTCCGCAAGGGCGTCGCAGCGCAGGTGCTCGATGAGGTCATTGCGCAATCCGGCGCGACCTGCGTCCTGTGGAACCGGCTCTACGATCAGGCCTCCGTAGACCGAGACGCGGCGATCAAGGCCGCGCTCAAGGATCGCGGCGTCGATTGCCAGAGCTTCAACGCCAGCCTTCTGAACGAGCCCTGGACGGTCAAGAACGGCTCGGGCCAGCCCTACAAGGTCTTCACCCCGTACTGGCGCGCCGCACGGGAGCACCTGACCGATGTCGCGGTCGCGCCGGCGCCCGACCGCCTTGTCGCGCCGGTACAATTCCCGCGCAGCGAAGACCTCGCGAGTTGGAACCTGCACCCGACGAAGCCGGACTGGTCCAAGGGCTTCGACCTCTGGACGCCCGGCGAGCCCGGCGCTCATGCGCGGCTCGACGTGTTCCTGAAAGGAGCGATCAAAGGCTACGGCGACCAGCGCGACATCCCGGGGGTGGAAGCAACCTCCAGGCTCTCGCCGCATCTGCACTTCGGCGAGATCGGTCCGCGTCAGGTCTGGCTGGCGACGCGCAACGCCGCAGACCAAGGCGACATACCGGTCGTCGAGGCCGATAAGTTCCTGTCCGAGATCGGCTGGCGCGAGTTCAACCACTCGATCCTGTTTCATTGGCCCGAGATGCCCAGCCGAAACTTCAAGCCGGAGTTCGACAGTTTTCCCTGGATGAAGGATGACGGCGCACTAGAGGCCTGGAAGATGGGCCAGACCGGCTATCCGATCGTCGACGCAGGGATGCGCGAGCTTTGGGCCACCGGCTTCATGCATAATCGCGTGCGCATGATCGTAGCGTCGTTCCTGATCAAGCACTTGATGATCGACTGGCGCGAGGGCGAGGCCTGGTTCTGGGATACGCTGCTGGACGCCGATCTGGCCAACAACGTCGGCAATTGGCAGTGGACCACCGGCAGCGGCGCGGACGCCGCGCCCTACTTCCGCATCTTCAATCCCATCGCCCAGGGCGAGAAGTTCGACCCCAAGGGCGACTATGTCCGACGCTGGGTTCCCGAGCTTCGCAGCGCTCCAGACGAGGTTATCCACAAGCCGTGGACCAAGCCCCTGCATCTGACGGCCGGCGCCAAACGTCTCTATAGTCGACCGATCGTGGACCACGCCAAGGCGCGGGAACGCGCGCTGGAGGCCTATCACAGCCTCTAGCTGAGCGCGGGGGTTTACGGCGCGGTCGTCGAAGGCGTTAATGAACGCGTAACCGGATGCGAGGCTTGGCCTTGGAAACTGCGCTCTGGAACGATCCCGATCTGCGAACCGCCCCCACGGCTTTCCGCGCGGCTTTGCGCGTGGTCGCCAGCAACTGGGACGCAGGCTCGATCACCTGGATCCTGCCCACGGGCAAGGCGATGACGATCACGGGCCCGAACCCAGGTCCCGACGCCACGCTCAAGGTCAATGATTACAACTTCATGCGGCGGGCTTTTACGTCCGGTGCGATCGGCTTCGCCGAGGGCTTCATGGCCGGCGAATGGGAAACGCCGGACCTGTCAGCCGTGCTGGAGGCGTTCTCGCTGAACTTCGACAAGCTGGGCGCTCTGGTGTCCGGCAATCCGCTGATGCGCGCCTTGCACGGTCTCTACCACCTGCTTCACCGCAATAGCCGCTCGGGTTCGAAAAAGAACATCCACGCCCACTACGACCTGGGTAACAGCTTCTATTCGCGATGGCTGGACCCGACGATGACCTATTCGTCGGCGCTCTACGAACGCCCGGGTCAGCCCCTGCCGGAGGCGCAACGCGCCAAGTACGCGGCCCTGGCTCGCACAATCGACCTGCGCCCCGGCAAGCATGTGCTGGAGATCGGCTGCGGCTGGGGCGGCTTCGCCGAGTTCGCCGCCAAGGAGGTCGGGGCCAAGGTCACCGGCATCACCATCTCTCAGGCCCAGTACGATTTCGCCCGCAAGCGCTTGTTCGAACAGGGCCTTTCGGAAAAGGCGGACATCCAGCTCGTCGACTATCGCGACGTCGAAGGCCGCTTTGACGCCGTCGCCTCGATCGAGATGTTCGAGGCCGTGGGCGAGGAGTACTGGCCGGCCTACTTCGCCAAGGTGCGCGATGTCCTGGTCCCCGGCGGCCGCGCGGGCCTGCAGATCATCACGATCCGGGACGAACTGTTCGACGAGTATCGCGGCCAGACCGACTTCATCCAGCGCTACATCTTCCCGGGGGGCATGCTCCCCAGTGAGGCGCGCCTCAAGGAAGAGACCGAGCGCGCGGGCCTGGAATGGAGCGATCTCAAGCGCTTCGGTCAGAATTATGCCGACACGCTAGCCGAATGGGCCCGCCGGTTCGAAGCCGCCTGGAGCGAGATCCGCAAGGATGGTTTTGACGAACGCTTCCGTCGCCTGTGGCGGTTCTATCTGAGCTACTGCGAGGCGGGCTTCCGGACCGAGCGAACCAATGTGATCCAGCTGGGTCTCAGCCGAGCCTAGGGGTGAGGCTGTCGGCTTGGCGTCTAGGCGGGCTTGTTGTGGATAAGAGCCTAAATATCTCAAGACCATGGTGCTTTGGCCCGTCGCGCACCGTGCTTTAAGGAAAACTAGGCTTGCGCCGGCGCGGGACGACACGATCTACCAGCCACCTGAAAACCGCGCCCAAGGCTCGCCATGTCCGTCCTCCCCAGCGTCCTCGACGCGATCGGAAACACGCCCCTGATCCGCCTCGCCCGTGCGAGCGTGGCCACCGGGTGCGAGATCCTTGGCAAGGCCGAGTTCATGAACCCGGGTCAGTCGGTCAAGGACCGCGCGGCGCTCGCCATCATCCGCGACGCCGAGGCCAAGGGCCTGCTCAAGCCCGGCGGGCGCATCGTCGAGGGCACGGCGGGCAATACGGGCATCGGCCTGGCCATGGTCGCCTCCGCCCTTGGCTACAGGACGACGATCGTCATCCCGCGCACCCAGAGCCAGGAAAAGAAGGACGCTATCCGATTGCTCGGCGCGGAGCTCGTCGAAGTTGACGCCGTCCCCTACTCAAACCCCGACAATTATGTCCGTTACTCCGGGCGCTTGGCCGAGGACCTCGCCAAGACCGAGCCCAACGGCGTGATCTGGGCAAACCAGTTCGACAACACCGCTAACCGCGATGCGCACTATCGCACCACGGGACCAGAAATCTTCGATCAGACAGGCGGTAAGGTCGACGGCTTCATCTGCGCCGTCGGCTCGGGCGGCACGCTGGCGGGCGTGGCGGCGGCGCTGCGGGAACGCAAGCCGGGCGTCCGGATCGGCTTGGCCGACCCCTACGGCGCGGCGCTTTACGCCTGGTACAAGGACGGCGAGCTGAAATCGGAAGGCTCCTCGATCAGCGAGGGCATCGGCCAGGGTCGGATCACGGCCAATCTCGAAGGCCTCGCCATCGATGATCCGTTCCGCGTCTCGGACCAGGAGATGCTGGAGGTGCTCTATGACCTCGTGCAGCACGAAGGTCTGTGCCTGGGCGGATCGGCGGGGATCAATGTCGCCGGCGCGATCAAGCTGGCCAAGGCGATGGGTCCTGGGCACACCATCGTGACGGTGCTGTGCGACCACGGCTCACGCTACCAGTCCAAGCTCTTCAACCCCGCCTTCCTTAAGGAAAAGGGCTTGCCGACGCCGCCTTGGATGTAGCTTGCGATCGGGGCGCGCGGGCGCGATGTTGCCCGGCCCGCAACGTGGCGAGTCAGACCCCGAAAGGCGCCCCCATGAGCACTCCGTCCGATCCGTTGGTGACCACCGCCTGGCTGGCCCAGCACCTCGACGCTCCCGACGTGCGCGTGGTCGACTCCTCCTGGCACATGCCGGCCGCCCAGCGGGACCCGCACAAGGAGTTTTTGGCAGCGCACATTCCCGGCGCGGTGTTCTTCGACATCGACGAGATCGCCGACGAGACCAGCGACCTGCCCCATATGATCCCGTCGCCGACCAAGTTCGCCTCGCGGGTCCGTAAGCTGGGTCTGGGCGACGGCTCCCGCATCGTCGTCTATGACAGCACCGGCATTCTGCCGGCGGCGCGCGTGTGGTGGCACTTCCGGGCCATGGGCCACGAGGACGTCGTCGTGCTGGACGGCGGTCTTCCCAAGTGGATCTCTGAGGGCCGCCCGATCGAGGACGGCCCGGCTTCGCCACAGGAACGGCATTTCACGCCACGTTATCAAGCCGATGTCTATCGCTCGCTGGAGCAGATGCGCGACATCGTGGCCAGCGGCCGCGAGCAGATCGTCGACGCCCGCGCCGCAGGTCGGTTCGAGGGCGTCGATCCGGAGCCCCGCGCCGGCCTGCGTGGCGGGCACATGCCCGGCGCCCGCAACATCCCCCTCTCGGCCCTGATCGCGCCGGACGGAACCATGCTGCCGGCGGAAAAGCTCAAGCCCGTTTTCGAAGCCGCCGGCGTCGATACCAACAAGCCCATCGTCTCCACCTGCGGCTCGGGCATCACCGCCTCGGTCGTGGCCCTGGCGCTGGCGCGCATGGGCAAGCCCCGCTCGGCGGTCTATGACGGCTCCTGGGCGGAATGGGGCGGCCTGGCGGATACGCCTGTCGTCACGGGACCCGCCCAGTAGCTCACCGCACCACCGAGACCCGCCATGGATGAAGAAACCCGCCTGATCCACACGGGCTCGGAGCCTGCTCGCCTGGGACGGACCGTCAATCCGCCGATCCAGCGCGGCTCGACCGTTCTGCTGCCCGACGCCGCCTCGCTCTACGACGACGATCAGCTCACCTACGGGATCACAGGCCTCTCGACGCCCACCGCGTTGCAAAGCGCCTTGGCCGAACTGGAGGACGCGACGAACGTCACGCTGTATCCCTCCGGTCTGGCGGCGATCACGGGGGCTATGCTCGCCGTGCTGAAGGCCGGCGACGAGGTCCTGGTCGTCGACAGCGCCTACAAGCCCACCCGCCGGTTCTGTGATCGGGTGCTGGGCCGCTTTGGCGTCACCACGCGCTACTACGATCCGAAGCTCTCGCCCGAAGCGCTCCTGGCGTTGGTGTCTCCCAGCACTCGCCTGATCGTATTGGAAGCCCCCGGCTCGCTGACCTTCGAGATGCAGGACATTCCCGCCATCGCCGCGGGGGCGAACGCGCGCGGCGTGCTGACCCTGATTGATAACACCTGGGCGGCCGGCCTGCTGTTCAAGCCGCTGGCGTATGGCGTCACTTTGAGCGTCCAGGCCCTGACCAAGTATGTTGGCGGGCACTCCGACTGCTTCATGGGCTCGGTGGCCACCCGCGACGACACGGTCGCCAAGCTCTTGGGCGACGCCATGTGGGACATCGGCTGGTCGGTGTCGTCTGACGACGCCTACACCATGCTACGCGGTTTACGGACCTTGGCGACCCGCCTGCCCCGCCATGCGGAGAGCGGCCTGGCCATGGCGCGATGGCTCCAGGAACGGCCCGAGGTGGCGCGCGTGCTTCACCCTGCTCTGCCTGGCGATCCGGGTCACGCGATCTGGAAGCGCGATTTCACCGGCGCCTGCGGCCTGTTTGGCGTCGTCCTCAAACCGTACTCGCAGAAGGCGGTTCATGCCTTCATGGACAGCCTTAAACTGTTTGGCCTCGGATTCTCCTGGGGCGGCTACGAGAGCCTGGCGCTGCACTGCGACCCGCAGCTGGGCGCACGGTCTATCCCGGTGAATCTGGAAGGGCCGCTGCTGCGCTTCCACATCGGCCTGGAGAATATCGAGGACCTCAAGGCCGATCTGCGCCGGGGCTTCGACGCGCTACGCGAGCACGGAGCCTAGAGCCCGCTTCGAGATTTCGAGGCGTCGCTTTCAGAGGAAATCAGCGTCCGTCGCAGTTGCAGCGGGCGGGAGCGCGACCAGATAGGTCTGCAGACGCCGACGCTGGTCGGCGCATGCCTAGGGACGAGTTCATGCCCAATCTGTTCGATCCGCTGCGCGTTGGCGACCTGACCCTGCCCAATCGAGTCGTGATGGCGCCGCTCACGCGACTGCGCGCCGGCCCGACCCACATTCCCAACGCCCTGATGGCCGAGTACTACGCCCAGCGCGCCTCCGCCGGCCTGCTGATCAGCGAAGGCGTGCCGGTCTCGCCGCAGGGCGTCGGCTACCCGGGTGTTCCGGGCATCTGGTCGGCCGAGCAGACCGAGGCCTGGAAGCAGGTCACCAAGGCCGTGCATGACAAGGGTGGTCGAATCTTCATGCAGATCTGGCACGTCGGCCGCATCTCCGACCCGTCGCACCTGAGCGGCGGGACGCCAGTCGGCCCCAGCCCGATCGCCGCCAAGGGCCATGTCAGTCTCCTCCGTCCCGAGCGTCCCTACCCCGTTCCGCACGCGCTCTCGATCGAAGAAATCGGCGGCGTGGTCGAAGATTTCAGGCGCGCGGCCGAGAACGCTCAGGCCGCCGGCTTTGACGGCGTGCAACTGCACGGCGCTAACGGCTACCTGCTCGACCAGTTTCTGCAGGACGGAAGCAACCAGCGCACCGACCAGTATGGCGGCGTGATCGAGAACCGCGCACGTTTGCTGCTGGAAGCGACTGACGCAGCGATCTCAGTTTGGGGCGCCGATCGGGTCGGCGTACATCTGGCGCCGCGCGCCGACAGCCACTCGATGGGCGATGGCGACCTGCCCACCACCTTTGGCTACGTCGCCAAGGCCTTGGGCGAGCGAAAGATCGCCTTCGTCTCCGCACGGGAGTATGAGGCCGCTGACAGCCTCGGGCCGGCGCTGAAGGCGGCGTTCGGGGGGCCCTACATCGCCAACGAGAAGTTCGACCTGGCCAGCGCCAACGCGGCCATCGAGTCCGATCGCGCCGACGCGATCGCGTTCGGCAAGGCCTATATCGCCAACCCGGATCTCGTCGAACGCCTGAAGCTCGGCGCCCCGCTGAACGCACCCGATCCTTCGACCTTCTACGGTTACGATAACGGGCCGCGCGGCTACACGGACTATCCTACTTTGGCGGAAGCTGCCGAGGCGGCCTGAGCCAGGCCAGCGGCGCGCCGGGCAAAGGCTTTTAGGTCGGCCTCGGCGCGCCTGCCCCCTCACTTAACAGGCGCTGATCAGCCCCTCGGCGACGTACTGCTTGGCCACGGCTTCAGCGACCTTGATCCCGTCAACGGCGGCCGAGAGGATGCCGCCGGCGTAGCCCGCTCCCTCGCCCGCCGGATAAAGGCCGGCGGTGTTGAGGCTCTGGAAGTCCTTGCCGCGCGTGATCCGCACCGGCGAGGAGGTGCGGGTCTCCACGCCGGTCAGAACGACATCCGGATGGTCGTAGCCGGGGATCTGGCGGCCGAAGACCGGCAGCGCCTCGCGCATGGCCTCGATGGCGAAGTCGGGTAGGCATTGCGCCAGATCCGTCAGATGCACCCCCGGCTTGTACGACGGCGTCACCGCGCCGAACGCGGTCGAGGGTCGGCCGGCCAGGAAGTCGCCGACCAGTTGGCCCGGCGCCTGGTAGGTTCCGCCGCCGGCCTGGAAGGCCAGGCTCTCCCACTTGCGCTGGAACTCGACGCCGGCCAAAGGATGCCCCGGATAATCCTGTTCCGGGTTGATATCGACGACGAAGCCGGAATTGGCGTTCCGCTCGTTACGCGAATACTGGCTCATGCCGTTGGTCACGACCCGACCTGGTTCCGAGGTCGCGGCCACGACCGTGCCGCCCGGACACATGCAGAAGCTGTAGACTGTCCGACCGTTCTTGGCGTGGTGAGAGATGGCGTAGGCCGCCGCGCCCAGATCCTTGTGCCCCGCGCAGTCGCCAAAGCGCGCGCGGTCGATCCACGACTGCGGATGCTCGATCCGCACGCCGATCGAAAACGGCTTGGCCTCGATATGGACGCCGCGATCGTAGAGCACCTGGAAGGTGTCACGGGAGCTGTGACCCAAGGCCATGACCACGTGGCTGGCCGGCAGGTAGGATTGGCCGGCGATATGCAGACCCTTCACGCGCCGCACGCCATCCTCGCCCACCGCGATGTCGAAGTCCTCGACCCGGTGCTGCCAGCGATATTCGCCGCCCAGGCTCTCGATCAGGGCGCGCATGTTTTCGACCATATGGACGAGGCGGAACGTGCCGATATGCGGGTGAGCCTCGGTCAGGATTTCCTCGGGCGCGCCGGCCTTGACGAATTCGGTCAGCACCTTGCGACCCAGGAAGCGCGGATCCTTGATCTGGCTGTAGAGCTTGCCGTCCGAGAAGGTCCCCGCCCCGCCTTCGCCGAACTGGACGTTGGACTCAGGATTCAGCTCGCTGCGCCGCCACAGGCCCCAGGTGTCCTTGGTGCGCTCGCGCACGACCTTGCCGCGATCGACGATGATCGGCTTCAAGCCCATCTGCGCCAGGATCAGGCCGGCGAACAGGCCGCAAGGGCCCGCGCCGATGACGACAGGACGCGGCCCGTCGAAGCCTTCGGGCGCCTTTGCGACGAAGCGGTAGTTCGTGTCAGGTGTGACCCGCACGTGGTGGTCGTCCTCGAACCGGCGCAACACCGCTTCCTCATCGCGCAGCACGACATCGACCGAGTAGACCATCTGGATGGCGGACTTCCTGCGCGCGTCATTGGCGCGCCGGGCCACCTCAAAGCTCACCAGGTCAGCGGCCGGAACGCCCAGACGCGCCAGGATGGCGGGCTCCATCGCGTCCGGCGGGTGGCCGAGCGGCAGCTTCAATTCCGAAATACGCAGCATAACGCGCCTCTTAGCCGGAACGCGGCCGATGCGCCATCCAGGACCTAGATCAGGGCAAGCCGGCCTTCGCGCAGGCCCACGCGCCGGGTTTGTCCCTCTCGCAGATCGAGCACCAAACGTGAGCCACCGCACACGAGGCGAACGAGCCCATCCGTTCCGGCTCTGACGGTCGCCTCCTCGAGCCGCCCAGCACACCAGCGCACGTCGACGCCCACCGCGCCGCGCGCCCGCAGGCCCGTCATGCGCCCGCTCGGCCAGACGGAGGGCAAGGCGGGCAGCAGGTGGATCTCATCGTTGCGACTTTGCAGGATCATCTCGGTCATGCCCGAGACGCCGCCGAAATTGCCGTCGATCTGGAACGGCGGATGGGCGTCGAACATGTTCGGGTAGGTGCGCTCGGGCCCAAGCAACAGCTTTAGGATGTGATGGGCGTGATCCCCCTCGCCCAGGCGAGCCCAGAGGTTCAAACGCCAGGCGATGGCCCAGCCTGTCGACAGATCGCCCCGCGTCTTGAGGCTGGTTCGCGCAGCGGCCGCCAACGCCGGCGTCTGGTCGATCGTGATCTGGTCGGACGGAAACAGACCGTAGAGATGCGAGACGTGGCGATGCTGGATGTCCGGCGCATCGGCATCCCAGTCCTCGAGCCACTCCTGTAGTTGTCCGTTCTTGCCAATCTTGTACGGCGCCCGCCGGGCGCGCGCGGACTCTAGTTCGGCGACGAAGGCTTCGTCCGGCCCGAGAACCGCCTCGGCCTTCAGGCAGTTGTCGAACAGGTCGCGGAGGATGGCCTGATCCATGGTTGGACCGGCAACCAGGGCGGCGCCGTGGCCATGTTCGTTCTCCGGCGAGATCGAAGGACTGGTCACCAAGGCTCCGGAAGCGGGATCGACCACCAGGGCGTCGAGGAAGAACCGCGCTGCGCCCTTCATCAGCGGATAGACGCGCGCCAAGTAGGCTCGGTCGCGCCCGTAGTCGTAGTGATCCCACACGTGCTTGCAGAGCCAGGCTCCGCCGGTCGGCCACACCCCATACTTGGCGCCGTCGATAGGGCCGGTCGCACGCCACAGGTCGGTATTGTGGTGAGCGACCCAGCCGCGCGCGCCGTACACCGCCTTGGCCATGCGCTCGCCGGTCTGGGCGATATCTGACACCAGAGCGATCAAAGGCTCGACCAGTTCGGGGAGCGACGTCGGCTCGGCGGGCCAGTAGTTCATCTCGGTGTTGATGTTGATCGTGTACTTGCCGCCCCAGGGCGCCGACGTCTTGTCGTTCCAGATCCCTTGCAGATTGGCCGGCTGGCTTCCCGGCCGCGAGCAGGCGATCAACAAGTAGCGCCCATATTGGAAATACAGCGCCGCCAGGGACGGATCGTCCGCCGTCGGTGAAAGGCGAATACGTTCGTCGGTGGGCGCGAGTTCGGCTCGCGTGCGGCCAAAATCCACGCTCACGCGTCGAAAGAGCGCGCGATGGTCGGATTGATGCGTCGCGAGCAACTGCGCCCACGATCTGCCCGCCAACCGCGAAAGCGTCGCCTTGTTCAGCGCCTGCGGATCGCCGGAAACATCGTCGTATCGACGGAAGCTGGTTGCGGCCGCGATCAGTAGCACGACCTCGTCAGCGCCCTCGACACGCAGCTTGCCCTCGCCGCGAGCGAGCCGCCCGCCCTTGGCGCGCACCTGGACACGGCATTCAAACCGCAAGCGCGCCGGTACCCCTTGCTGACCTTGGTTGACGCCCGAGAGTACCAACGTGTCGCCCTCAATCGCGACATCCGTCTTGAGAGGCGAGGCGAAGCTCAGATCGACCGAGATCGCGCGAGCGCGGCTGGCCGAAAGGCGAACCACGATCACACCGTCCGGCGCGCTGGCGAACACCTCGCGCTGGTGCGCCACGCCGTCTAGCCCAAAGCGCGTCGTCGCAATGGCCCCGTCGAGGTCCAGCTCTCGCCTGTAGTCCGAGATCGGCCGGTCCAAGCCCGGAAAGTCCAGACGCAGGTCCCCGATCGTCTGGTAGGACATCTGATACTTGGGCCGCGCCAGGAACTTGGCGTCCGCCAAAACCTCGGCCTTGGCGTACTCGCCGGCCTCGATCAAACGGCGGATCTCGGGCAGCGCAACGCGGGCCTCGGGATTGATCGGCTCGTAAGGGCCGCCGGCCCAAAGCGTGTCTTCGTTCAGTTGCAGCCGTTCAGCCGCCACGCCGCCAAAGACCATAGCGCCAAGCTTGCCGGAGCCGACCGGCAGGGCCTCGACCCACTCGACGGCGGGCTGCCGGTACCAGAGACGATCCGTCAGATTTTCAGTCGAGAGCGCCAATGTCGGCGCGCCGCCGGCGAGCGCGGTGGCGCCCAGACCTGCGACAGCGCCACGACGGGTGAGCTCTGCGGCCACGCTCGCCCACCTAGTCCAGCTTGACCACGACCACTGATTTCGACGGGATGTCCAAGGTCAAGCGGTCGCCGGACAGTTTGGCGCCCTTGAAGTCGACCGGAACCACGGTGGGCTTTGCGCCGAAAGTGTTCATCGCGTCCATCTTGTCGGCGGTCAGAACCTGTCCGCTCACGGCCTTGGCCTTCAGGCCCGCCAGAGAGACGCTGAGCTTGACGCCGTCATCCGGAGACATGTTGGCCACCGCGACATAGATCTTGCCGTCCTTGCCCCTGGCCGCCGAGGCGTTGAAGGCCGGGATCTTGCTGCCGGCGACGTCGATCTCCGGCGCCTTGGTCTCCAACGGGATGGCCGTCGAATCCTGGAACGGCACGTACATCTGGTGGGCGTAGTAGGTCGGAGTCAGCACCATCTGGTCGCCCTTGGTCAGGATGACCGCCTGAAGGACATTGATGGTCTGGGCGATGTTGGCCATCCGCACGCGCTCGGCGTGCTGATGGAAGATATTGAAGTTCGCCGCCGCCAGTACGCCGTCACGCAGGGTGTTCAACTGGTAGAGGTGACCGGGGTTCGTGCCCGGTTCGGGGTCATACCAGGCGCCCCACTCATCGACATACAGCCCGATGCGCTTCTGGGGATCATTGCGGTCCATCACCGCGATGTGCTGGCGAAGCAGATCGTCCATCCGCAGAGTCTGCGCGAACGACTTCCCCCAGGCGGCCTTGGCGAAGCCCCTGGCCGCGCCCTTCTTGTTCCAGTCGCCGGTCTGGATCGTGTAATAGTGCAGCGAGATGGCGTCCATCTGCTTGGCGGCCGCCTTGGTGACAACGTCGGTCCAGTTCACGTCGAACGAATTGGCGCCCGAGGCCACCCGAACCGCCGGGTTATCGCTGTTCTTGTGGAAGAACGACGAGAAGCGGCGGTACTCGTTGGCGTAGTACTCCGCCGTCATCTCGCCGCCGCAGCCCCAGTTCTCGTTGCCGATGCCGATGAACGGCACCTTCCAGGGCTTGTCGCGACCGTTGGCGCGGCGCTCCTGGGCCAGGGTGTCGTCGCCGGGTGAGGTCATGTACTCAATCCACTCGCGCATCTCGGTCGGATTGGACGAACCGACATTGACCGCGACATAGGGGTCGGCGCCGACCTGCTCGGCGAAGTCCATGAACTCGTGCGTGCCGAAGGCGTTGGTCTCGGGCGAGCCGCCCCACCAGTTGTTCTTGCGCGAGGGACGCTTGTCGCGAGGACCAATGCCGTCGCGCCAGTGATACTCATCAGCGAAGCAGCCGCCCGGCCAGCGGATCACCGGCGTCTTGATCGCCTTCAGAGCGCCGACGACGTCGCTGCGCACGCCTCGGACATTGGGGATCTTCGAGTCCGGTCCGACCCAGATACCGTCATAAATGCCGGCGCCCAGGTGTTCGGAGAACTGGCCGTAGATGTAGCGGGAAATCGTCGGACCAGACTGATCGGCCCGAAGCGTCGCCGTTGCGCTGATCTCCCCAGCCCGAGCGCTCGCCGCCAGGGCCAGCAGCGCGACCGCCGCGCCCAACCACTTGCCGCCCATAGTGCTCTCCCAACCCTCTGTCGTTGAGCAAGCCTTAGCAGGCGATTATTTGTCCGACAATATAGCTTGCAGATCGACGTTCGTCGTACGGCGTCGATCCGGCTCCCTAGTGGTTGTCGCGTGGCAGTCCCTTAGTTTGGGCGATCCGCTGGTACTTCACCGCCGGCTCCAGCACCGCGCCTGTATCCATCTGTCCGATAACGTTCCGCTGGATTTCCTGCCAGGGCGTCTGGCTCTCCGGATAGGCGTAGCCGCCCCCCGCCTCCAACGCCCTGCGACGCTCGACGACCTCAGAGGCGGAGATCAGGACGTCCACCCGCGACTTGCGGAGATCAAAGCGAACCCGGTCACCTGTCTTCAGCAAGGCGAGGCCACCGCCGGCCGCAGCTTCGGGCGAGGCGTTCAGGATCGAGGGCGACCCGGACGTGCCCGACTGGCGTCCGTCGCCGATGCAGGGAAGTTGATGAATACCCTGCTTGATCAGGTAATTCGGCGCGCGCATGTTCACGACCTCGGCCGCGCCCGGATAGCCGATCGGTCCCGCGCCGCGCATGAACAGGATCGAGTTGGCCGTGATCCCCAGCGCGGGGTCATCAATCCGGTGATGGTAGTCCTCGGGGCCGTCGAACACGATCGCGTCCCCTTCGAAGGCGTCTGGATCGTCGGGGTTGGACAGATAGCGCGCGCGGAACTCATCGCTGATCACGCTGGTCTTCATGATGGCCGAGTTGAACAGATTGCCTCGCATGATCGCAAAGCCGGCGCGTTCAACGAGCGGACGCGCAAAGGGACGGATCACGTCCTCGTCCTCGATGACGGCGCCCCGATACTGCTCGCCGATGCTTTGGCCTGACACCGCCCGGGCGTCCTCGTGGATCAGGCCCTGCTCGATCAGTTGGCCAAACACCGCCGGCACGCCGCCCGCGCGGTAGTAGTCCTCGCCGAGATACTCGCCGGCGGGCTGCAGGTTGACCAGCAGCGGCACGTCCTTGCCGGCGGCCTCCCAGTCTTCCAGCTTCAGGTCGACATTCATGTGGCGCGCCAGGGCGTTCAGGTGGATCGGCGCGTTGGTCGAACCGCCGATCGCCGAGTTGACGACGATCGCATTGAGGAACGCCTCGCGGGTCAGGATGTCAGAAGGTTTGAGATCCTCGGCGACCATCTCGACGATCCGAAGGCCCGTGCGATAGGCGTTCTCCTGACGGTCGCGATACGGCGCCGGGATCGCGGCCGAGCCAGGCAGCGACATGCCCAGGGCCTCGGTCAGCGAATTCATGGTCGTGGCCGTGCCCATGGTGTTGCAGTAGCCGGTCGACGGCGCTGAGCTGGCCACGAGCTTGATGAAGCCGGCATTGTCGATTTCGCCGGCGGCCAGCATTTCGCGCGCCTTCCAGACGATCGTGCCCGAACCGGTGCGCTTACCCTTGTGCCAGCCATTCAGCATCGGCCCCACCGACAGGGCGATGGCGGGAATGTTGACCGTCGCCGCCGCCATCAAGCAAGCCGGCGTGGTCTTGTCGCAGCCGATGGTCAGAACCACACCGTCGAGCGGGTAGCCATACAGCAGCTCAACGAGGCCCAGATAAGAGAGATTGCGATCCAGGCCCGCCGTGGGCCGCTTGCCGGTTTCCTGGATCGGATGCACCGGAAACTCCAGCGCGATACCGCCGGCGCTGCGGATGCCTTCGCGCACGCGATCGGCCAGCACGAGGTGATGGCGGTTGCAAGGGGAGAGATCCGACCCCGTCTGGGCGATGCCGATGATCGGCTTGCCTGACTGCAACTCCTCCAGGGTCAGGCCGAAATTGAGGTAGCGCTCCAGGTAGAGCGCCGTCATGTCGATATTGTCGGGATTGTCGAACCAGGCGCGCGACCGAAGCGCGCGCGGGGGGACGTTAGGGACGCTCATGACAACCCTTGATGACAGGAACTGGCGATCACGCGGCTTAGATCGACGCGGGTCGACCGCGCCGGCTCGCCACCGCCTCACCTATCTTATTTGTCTGACTATACGCCGAAACCCGGAGCGTCAATGCGAACACCGCTCCCCTGGAAGAGCGACAGACTACGCCTTCAGCGAGGCTCGCGTGTCTTCCAGGGCCAGGGTGACCAATCGCTCCATGGCCTCGCGCGCCTGATCCTCTCGACCCGCGGCGATGGCGTCGAAGACCTTCCAGTGCTCGGGCATCGGGTCGCGCGCCAGGCCACGTCCACGCTGCTTGAAGATCGTGGTCCAGCGCACCGCCGCGCCGATGCTGCTGCTGAGGGTGAATAGCGGCCCGTTCGCGGTGGCTTCCAGCACAGCGTCGTGGAAATCCCGATCGGCCGCCTGCCCCGCCTCGGTCGCCAGCGTCTCGTGCTGCATGGCGACGAGCGCGGCGCGCATCCGCTCCAACTGTCCCTCGTCGCGCCGCTTAGCCGCCAAGGCCGCCGCTGCGGGCTCGACGATCATGCGAAGCTCATAGAGTTCCTGCAGAAATGACTCGCTGGGTTCTGACTCGAAGAACCAAGAGAGCACCTCAGGATCGAGCAGCCGCCAGCGAGACCGCGGACTGACGCGCGTGCCCGTCTTTGGCCGGCTCTCCACAAGTCCCTTGGCCGCGAGTATCCGGATGGCCTCGCGATAGGCGCTGCGGGAAACCTGGAGCCGTTCGCTGGCCTCGATCTCGTTGGTCAAGACATCGCCTGGCTGGTGCTTGCCGGAGACGATCGCCGCGCCGAGAGACCGGGCGATCGCCCCGTGAAGACGCCCCGAGGACGCCTCCTCACGCTCGCCGCCGGCTTCCTCGCCCTTCGCTTTCCCCACCCGCAGGTCACTCCAGATCGCCGCGCAGCACGAAAGCTGGCGCGCCGGGACTCTAGGGAGACTGCGCCGTTCAGAACAAGAGAATTCCGTCTCTCCCGATCCGCGCCTGTTTGACAGGGTGCTCAGGACCGTTATTTGTCTGACCATTAGAACCAAGGGAGGCGAGCCGGTGGTGCTTCGATTCGCGCAGCTGAAGACGCCGTCGGGCGAGCGGCGGCTTGTCGCCGTTGATGACTCTCGCCAGGCGCGCCGCGTCGAGGTCGCCGATACGCTGTACGCGCTTGCGCAAACTGCAATCGGGGCCGGCGTGACGCTGTCAGACGCCGCGCAGATTAGGCCTCTGGGCGAGACCGTCGATCTCGACACCGCCCTCGCGGAAGGCCGCGTTCTCGCGCCGATCGATCACCCCGACCCCGCACACCTGTTGATGACGGGCACAGGCCTCACCCACCTGGGGTCCGCCGAAGGCCGCGACCAGATGCATAAGGCGGCCCTCGCCCATCAGGCGGGGGCCGACGAGCCGCTGACCGACTCGCGACGGATGTTCCTGATGGGCGTGGCAGGCGGCAAGCCGCCCGCCGGCGAGGTCGGCGTGCAGCCTGAATGGTTCTACAAGGGCGACGGCTCGCAGCTCGTCGCGCCGGGCCAGGCGCTTGTGTCCCCCGCCTTCGCCGAGGACGGCGGCGAGGAGCCGGAGATCGCCGGCGTCTATCTGGTGGGTCCAGACGGAACGCCTTATCGCCTCGGTTATTGCCTGGCGAACGAGTTCTCCGACCATGTGGTGGAAAGGGGCAACTACCTCTGGCTGGCGCATTCCAAGCTCCGTAACGCCGCCCTTGGTCCCGAACTGCTGACCGGACAGCTGCCGGAAGAGATCCACGGCGCCAGCCGGATCATTCGCGATGGCAAGGTGGCCTGGGAACAGCCCTTCCTGTCCGGCGAAGGCAACATGTCCCACGCCTTGGCGAACCTGGAACACCATCACTTCAAGTACGACCTGTTCCGGCGACCGGGCGACGTGCACGTCCACTTCTTCGGCGCGGCGACGCTTTCGTTCGCCTCCGGGTTCCAGACCCAAGAGGGCGATGTCTTCGAGATCGAAGCCCCACCGTTTCATTATCCCGCGCGCAACACGCTTTCGCGCGCGCCGTCCACCACGACAACCGTCAAGTCACTGTAGAGCGGCCAAGCCGCCGATAACGATATCAAGGGAGAGGACCATGAAGCTGAAGACCATCGCGCTCTGCAGCGCAGCGCTCCTGATCGCCGGCACCGCTCAAGCAGCGGACCTCTCGCGCAAACCGTTCGGTAAACTGCCCTCGGGCGAAACGGTTGAGGCCCTGACCCTGACCAACGGGAACGGCGTCAGCGCCACGGTCATCACCTACGGCGCCACTTTGCAATCGCTGATGGCGCCGGGTCGCGATGGCAAGAGCGCCGATATTGCTCTCGGCTTCGCCGACGCCTCCGGCTACGCCAGCAACAACAGCTATTTCGGGGCCAGCGTCGGGCGGTTCGCCAACCGGATCGGCAAGGGACGCTTCAGCCTGGACGGCAAGACCTATCAGTTGGCGCTGAACAACGATGGCGTCGCCGCGCTGCATGGCGGGGTCAAAGGGTTCGACAAGGTCGTCTGGAAAGTGCTGGAAGCCAAGGCCGGCCCAGTGGCGTCCGCGACCTTTGGCTATGTCAGCCCCGATGGCGAAGAAGGCTATCCGGGCACGCTGACCGCGACGGCGACCTATGCGCTGGACGAACAAAACCAACTGACGATCACCTACGGGGCGACTACCGACAAGCCGACGATCGTCAACCTGACCAACCACGCCCTGTTCAACATGGCCGGCGAAGGCGCCCCCGAGGGCGCCATGGGAAATGTGTTGACCATCCCCGCTGACGGATACACCCCCGTCGATGCCGAACTGATCCCTACGGGCGCGGTGGCGCCGGTGGCCGGGACTGCCTTCGACTTCCGAAAGCCGGCGGCCGTTGGCGATCGCATCCGCGACGCCAACGATCCCCAGCTCGTGATCGGACGCGGCTACGATCACAACTACGTCCTGAACGGCCCATCGGGCGCCGCGCCGCGATTGGCCGCCCGCCTTTCCGATCCAAAGAGCGGTCGGACGCTTGAAATCCTGTCGACCGCGCCCGGGCTGCAATTCTATGCCGGCAACTTCATGAATGGGCTGATGATCGGCAAGAGCGGCAAGATGTATCGCCAAGGCGACGGCATCGCCCTTGAGCCGCAGCACTTCCCCGACGCGCCCAACAAGCCGCAATTCGCCTCCACGCGGCTCGACCCAGGCCAGGCCTACAAGAACACGATGGTGTTCCGACTGAGCGTGGCTCGCTAACGCGGCGCCGACCAGGTTCTCGGCTCGTTCAGCGCCTCGTCGATCATCCGAGAAGCCGCTTCGCAGCGGCTCTCGGCGTTGCGAGGGTCGGCCGCCTGGGGGGTCTTCTGGCGCGCCTCGCGCGCCTGAGCGCGCCGCGTCTCAACCAAGTGTTCGTTGATCGCGGCCATTTGCAGCCGGATGCTGTCGCTCTGAGGCGCCAAACGGCGTTCGAGCTCTTCAATCCTCGTCTGGCTGGCGCAGAGCGCTCGCCGGGCTTCATCGCGTTCCGCTGTCACGATTTCCAGAGCAAGGCGGATGTCCGAGGTCCGCGAACCGGCGTTGGACATTTTTACACCAGCGATGACGCCGCCCGCGACGGACAACAGCCAGAGAGTCTTCAGAATAAAGGGCGTAGCGCCTGCGTCCCACAGCATCTGCATAACCCCTGATCGATACTACAGGGCGCCGCGCCCAAACTGGGCTCGGCGGATCGAGGTGTCTGCGTGCTGCATGACGTCATCGACTACGGCCGAAAGCATGTCGCCTGTCAGGCCATGTTCCCGCGCCCAGACCGAAAGCGCGTGGCGCAGAAAAGTCGCGGCAACCGCAGGGGCGGCTTCACCGTCCAGGGGCGCGAACGTCGCAGGTTCGATCGAGGCTTGGTCCAGACTCACGGCGGGGTCCCTTCAACGAGCCGGGCGCTTACGCCCCGGACTGATCTCGAAAAGGCGAACCCGACCGGCGGTTGGCCGGGTCCGCAGTCGGTTCACGCGACCAGCGCCGAGCTCTGACAACAGACCGAACGCACCCTGTGACAAGGCGCTGTCCGCCCGTCGCCACCAAGCCAGACCTGGCCGACGGCGAACACTTGCTCAAGATCGCGCGCCAAGATGTGCGGATATGCACAAGGCGTCAGGGACAAGCCGAAGAAGGCGCTTAAATCGCGCGGGTCAGACTGAAGATCGGCGTCGCCGGAAATCCCTTGCGCCCTTGCGTCCTGCCGACATAGCCGCAGCGTACCTTGTCGGCATGAAACGTCGCCAGCGCGCCAGCCAAGGCCTCGCTGACGCAGACCGAGCCCGGCGTGGCATCCGGCTCGATGCGCGCGGCGACCACCACGTGAGCGCCGAGAACGGCCGGTGATTTTGTCATGGGATTGGTGCGCAAATGGACCGGTCCGTAGTGACCGCCAATACGAAGGCCAAGACCGCGCGGCAGCCCCAAGCCGCGCATGTCCAGCGCCTGATGCGTTTCGAGAAGCGCCAAGGCGGCGAGCGCCGCGTCGATGGGCTCATCGAACACCAGAAACAGACCGTCACCCCAAGTCTCAAGGTGCAATGGTGGCGCGGCGAGACTTTCGATCGTCTTGGCCAGGCGCCCCATGACCGCATCGACGAAAAGCGGAATCTGATCATCGCGCAGCCCGCCAAAGCCCTGAATATCGGCGAAGAGCATGGCCTTCATCGCCCGGCGCGGGTCGCCCCCCTCCCCGCTTGACCGCGCGATCGGCGCTGGGCGCTCGATCCGCAGCGCCACTCGTCGGCGCCCGCTCCGCCCCCAATAGCTAAGGTCGGCGTGGACGCCCGCGGGACCCGCGCCAACATGGCCGTCCCAGATCGCAAGCTGAATGGCCTCCGTTGCCAAGGTCTGGGCCCGCAAGACCGCGCAGCCCATGGCGAACTGGCTGGAGTAAGCGAAGACCTGCTCATCGCCGAGATAGGGATCCATGGAGGCGAACCGAAGCGTGGTCGCCTGCGCCAGACAACGCTCGAACCGGCGCACCCAAGTATCCCCGAACGGCGCTACGGAGGCGGAGACGAACGACTGCCGTTCTACCGGAAGGACCACATGAAGTTCGGCGCCTGCATCCAAAAGGGCTTCGGCGAAAATGATGTCCGCGCCCGCGGCCAGACCGCCATAGCCAAAGCCGACCTTCTGGGCCGATAAGAGTTCGTCCACCCGCTTGCGCAGCGCCCAGCCGGACAAGGCCGTCTGCCCGGTCATGTCCAGGATATGACCGGTGAAGTGCGCGCAAGCGGGCGGCCGGAACGGCGATAACCAAGCGGGGTCTGCGCCGGTCTCGCGACACAGCATCTCCAGTTGTCGCAACGTCGAGGCATGAGCGGCGTAGGCCTTCGGCGCCAACGCCACCGCGTGGCTCAACGTCCGACACGCCGCTTCGAGATCGCCCACGAGAAAGTGAGCCTCCGCCCGACTGGCCGCGTCGTAGTAGGCGGCCTCGCCCACCAAATCCTGTGCCGGCGGCATCGCCAGGGCTGCCTGCGCCAAGGTGGCGGCGGTCTCGGCGTCGCCCGCCACACGCGTCATGGTCGCGGCGTTGATAGCCCCATAGATGCCGCCAAACCGTCGGTGCAGCTTGGTGTACTGGCGGATCGAAGCCTTGGCGAAGGCAAGCCGCCGCGCGCCGTTCGCCCGCAGCGCCACGTCCTTCAGCAACCGCGCGCCGAGCGCGACGGCGTCATGCTCGTCCAAGCGGTCAAGGCCCAGACGCACATACTCCGACCTTGCGAAATCCAAGGCCCCCGCCCGCGCCAGGCAGAGCACGGCGGCGTAGGCCGCCGCGCCGCCGCCTTGACCGGCCGCCACGGCGGCGTGGGCGAGGTCATAGGCGGCGAGGATTTCTCCCCGCCCGATCAGCGCGGCGACGCGCGCCTGGTCGAACATCGCGCCAGGTTCAGGGGACGTGGCCGGCTCCGTTCTCAATGTCCGGATCCAGACAAATCCTTTGTCCTCGGGAGTCCACCATCAGCAGGCTATAGGTGTATTCACCCATCCGCTGGTCCTCGTAGATGATCTTAAAGCGCGACCTGAACGCCGGATCTCCGCCATCGATGGAATACGGCATCCAGACATAGCTGGAGAAATTCACGCCGAAATCCCGTTGGATTTCGATGGGTCTCCTCTGGAAGGACCAACCAGCGTTGATCAGCTGATCGCTCAGCGTGAACACCAGTTCGCACCGCTCGCTTAGGTCCAGAAGCAGCCGCTTTGGTCGTAGCGGATCGATGAAGTTCATGAAGCTATAGCGCTCGTCCAAGCCGAGGACGATTTCGACAACTTTTCCGGGTGCTGGCTCTGTCACTTCGAGGGCTCCTGCCTAGTGATTCCACCTGCAGGAGAGTCTGCCCAAAACGCAACAAATCCTGGATGTGCGTAGCCTTGCCTGCTCAGAGTCCGTGCGATCGACAGCGCTTCGCTCTTTCGCCCGACCGCTAGGTAGGCTCTGGCCAAAGTGTCCAGACTTCCCGGCGTCAGCGATCCAAGGCGGGGCGAAAACGTCGCGATCGTGGCCGAGGGTTCTCCGGCGGCCAGCTGGGCGAAACCCAGAAGATCCGAGCGATCCATCGCCGTATCGCGGCTGGCGGGCCTCGACTTCAAGCTTTGCAATAGGGCTTTGGCCAATTCCCTCGCCTTAGCTTCGTCGCCGGCGCGCAGAGCCAGAACGATGGCCTGACGCTCCAGACGCCCTTCGAGGTCTGCACGCCAGATCTTGCCTTGATCAGCCCCCCGCAACCTCGCGAGACTTCTGGCGGCGGCGGCGCGCATCGCTTCAGCCTTCGCGCCCCCCTCCGACCACGTCGTGAAATCCACGATGTCCATTTCCCCGATCACCAGATACTCGCGCCAACGCGCGTTGCTTGGATCCAACGCCGCAAGTTCGCGCAGGCGCCGCATGCTACGGGCCGACCGTTCCTGGGCTTGCGCCAGACGCCCCACGTTGAACTCCAACCGGGCAAGACCAAGCTCAATTCCCACGCTCTTGGCCGCCAGGCGCTTGTCAGTTGGAAAGGCCGCCACGCCTTGGTCGAGCAAGCGCGCGGCGGCTTGTCGTTCGGTGAGCGCCTCTAGCGGTCTCGCCGTCGCCTGCAGGGCGTCGGCGAGCCAGGCATGGGTGTTGGCGGTGTCAGTCAGGCGCTTCTTGTCGTTGGGAGCCCGCACGCGCTCGGCCTCGAAGATCACGAACGCAGAGCGAAAGGCCTCGAGCGCCTCGTCGGCGCGTCCTTCCTCGAACAGGAGGGTGCCCAGATTGTTCTTGGCGTAGGCCACCTCGATCCGCCACTCGGCCCGATTGGGGTCGATGGCCACAAGCCGTTTGGCCAGCGCCTCGTAGCGCTTGAATCCGAGCTCGGCCTTATCGGCCTCGCCGCGTCGCCATTCCATATAGGCCAGCCAGAAGACGTTCTGCGCCTCGTCGAAGACGCGCTCGCCGTCATTGGGCGACCGCTCCACGAGCGTATGGGTCGTCGCGGCGGCTTGGGCGAAGGCGTCCTGCGCGCCGGCCAAATCCCCCCTCTGCTCGCGGATCGTCCCGAGCAGGGTCTGAGCCTTAGCGCGCTGAGCCAGGGCTTTGTCGTCCAGGCGATCGCTGTCGGCCTTGGCGTAGTAGGCCAGCACCTTGGCGCTGACTCCGTCCAGCACGTCCAGGCGGCCGACCGGCTCGAGCTGTTCGCGCAGATCGCCCAGCATGTAAGCGACCAGCGCTTCGGTCTCATCGCGCTGTTCGCGGGCGATCTGACGCGACTTCAAGGTCGCGACGGTCATCGCGCCCATGCCGGCGGTGACAACCAGCGCCGCCGCGCTGACCGCCGTCATCACCCGAAGCCGTCGACGGGCGTCGCGCTGAACCAGTTGATCCAGGCTCACGCCGAGAAGACTTGCAGCGATCTTGAGCTTGGCGAGCCTGCGTCCATCCGCGTCCTGGCGCAGGTCCACCGCGAGGGGCTCGACGCCTTCGGGAAGCGCCGCGCGCAGGGTCGGCGGCAGCATTTCGGAAAGCGACATCCGCTCCGGCGCCTCGGGCGCAATGACGCTGATGACGCGAGCGGCCCCGCGCTGAGCGACAAAGTGCGCGACTTCCCTGTCGACCCAAAGCGAGGCGGACGCGTGCGGCGAGCACAGAATGATCAGGGCGTCCGAGCAGTCCAAGGCGCCACGAATCGCTTCGCTGAGATCCGGAGTCGCCGAGAGCTCGTCGCGATCGCGGAAAATAGGCTTCAGGGCGCCGGCCAGGACACCGCCGTCCGTACCGCGCAGGCCGCGCGGCGGGCGATAACTCTCCAGCGCGCGATGAAGCCACTCAGCCGCTTTGCGGTCCTGATGACTATAGCTGATAAAGGCCTTGTACCGTTGCGGACTAGCCATTGAACGCCCCCCGATCGACAGCGTGAGCGTACCAGATGACCGTGATTCCCCCGTCCGCTAAGCGTGTCACGCCTGCTGCGCTCAACACCAAAGCGACCGAGGATTACCGAAACAACCGGTTGTTCCGGTACATGGCCGCCGACGAGGTGGAGGGCTTGGCGCCGCGCCTTGAGCAGTTGCGCTATGACAAGGGCCAGATGATCGTGCAGCGGCGTGATCAGGATCAGGGCGTCTACTTGCTGCTGGAAGGGGTGCTGCTCGCCAATCAGTACGCCCGGTCGGGACGTGAGGTCGGCTATCGACGACTGAACCCGGGCGCCTACTTCGGTGAAATCTCCGCCATCGACGGTCTTCCTCGCTCGGTGAATATCGTCGCGCTCGAAGACGCTCGCATAGCTCGCCTGCCCCAGCGGCTCATCCACGAACTGATCGACAGCTCCCCTCGCTTTATGCGGGCCTTACTCGAAGATATGGCCGCGCTGACGCGATCGCTGACGGATCGCCTGTTCGAGTTGACAGCGATTTCGGTGGCCAGCCGCGTGGATATCGAACTGCTGCGCATGGCGTCTGCGGCGAGCGGAGACGGGAAATCGGCAATCATCAACCCCTGCCCAACCCACGCCGAACTAGCGGTGCTGCTGGGCAGCCAGCGAGAACCGGTGACCCGGGAGTTGAACCGCCTCGCCAACCTCGACATCGTCCGACAAACCGGTCGCTCCCTGCACATCCTGGACATGGAAGCCTTGGCCAGAGAGGTCGAGCGGATCGTTGGCGAGCCTTAGACCGCTTTCGCGTGGCGGTTGGCCGTGACGGGAAGCCGCTCGTCGAACGCGGCGGCTACGACGCGCATCAATCGGCGAGCGCTCTCGGGGATCTTCACGACGGCGCCGTCACGGGCGCAAAGGCCCGCGACCGCCAACGCGTCCGTGCTCGCCAGGCAGTCGGACAGGTGATCCGGAGGGAAACCGTGGGCGAGGCAGATCGCCTCGACGTCGACGGCCATGTCGCACATCAGCCGCTCGATGACTGCGGCGCGAAGCCTATCCTCGTCGCTCAGCGCCAGGGCGCGCCCAAGCGGCAGCTCGCCGCGGGCGATCTTTCCGGCCCACTGGTCGGTGGGTGTCAGGTTCTGGACAAAGCCTTCCCGGAATTGTCCGATCGAGGACGGACCGATCGGAACCAGAACCGGCGCAGGATCGTCGGTGTAGCCTTGAAAGTTGCGTCGCAGTCGTCCTGCGGCCGCCGCTCGACTGAGCGCGTCGTTTGGCAGCGCATAGTGATCAAGGCCGATCCGCACATAGCCCGCCTCGATGAGCGCGGCGTCCGCCGCGTCCGCCTGGCTCCAGCGACCGTCCAGATCGGCGAGGTCAGCCTCGCGGATCATGGTCTGGTGCTTCTTCATCCAGGGAACATGCGCATAGCCGAACACCGCGACTCGGTCCGGACGCAGTTCGACGGCCTTTCGCGTGGAGTCATAGACATTGTCGGGCGTCTGCCCCGGCAGGCCGTACATCAGATCGAAATTCAACCCGCCAATCCCGACCGCGCGTAGGCGCTCCACTGCGGTCGAGACCTGCTCGAAGGGCTGGACGCGATTGACCATCGCCTGAACGGCCGGGTCAAAGGTCTGCACACCAAGGCTGACGCGGGTCACGCCGGCCTCTCCGGCGGCGTCGACAAAGGCGTCCGACAGCATGCCCGGATCCAGCTCGGCGGCGATTTCCGCGCCAGGCCGGGGATGGAACGCAGCCTTCAGTTGGACGACGAGCCGCTTGAAGTCGCCCGGGCTCAGCGCGTTGGGGCTCCCCCCGCCGAAGTGCAGGTGCGCCAGACCGTCATGTTCGCCAAGCCGCGCGGCCACCAGCTCGATCTCGCGCGCGAGAACATCCGCATAGGTGCCGACCCGCTCATAGGTGTGGGCGATCGAGGTGTGGCAGCCGCAGTACCAGCAAAGTCTCCGGCAGAAGGGAACGTGGACATAAACCGAAAGGTGATCATCGGGCCGGGTTTTTGCGAACCAGCCGGGAGCCTGCTCGACCTGATGGGCGTCGAACGCGACGGCGGTCGGATAACTCGTGTAGCGCGGCAGATTCCGCTCGGCGTGAGCGCGCTGGACAGGAGAAAGGCCGGTATGGGTCATTTTGGTCCAAGAGCTTGCGAAATGGCGATTCAACGGAGGCTGCGGCGGGGGCGCTAGAGGGCAGCCATCGCCAAGCGCTGCCCCCGGCGGCGTTCGCGTTCGGCCTGGCTGAAGCCTTCGCCGACATCACTGTCGATCGTCGGATCGGGCCGTGCGAGCATGGCGAGCGCATCCGGCTGACGCAGGGTCACCGTCGCGCCGTCAATCTCAACGCCGTGCGGCGTGAGGCTGGCGAAAGCGCGTGACAGGTTCTCGGGCGTCATGCCGAGGAGCGACGCCAGCACACGTTTCCGGCAAGGCAGCCGGATGATCGAGCCACCGTTCTGGCGTTCGTACTGGGCCAGCAGATAGCTGATCAGGCGTTCTCGCGCCGTGCGCAGCTTGCAGTTCTTCAGAGACCGCACGGCGCCGCTGAAGCAGCCGGCCAGCTCCTCCGCGACGGCTCGCCCCAAGGCCGCATCCTCGCCAAGCGCCTGCCGGAAGGCCTCACCGGGAATCATCAGAATGAGGCTCGCCTTGGTGGTTCGCGCGCTCATCAGACTTGGGCCGTCCAGAACGATCGACGCCAGCCCCAACGTCGCTGTCGGCCATAGAAGCGCCAGCGTCGACTCTCGATCGCTGGAGCTGCCCTCCAACTCGATCGCCCCGTCGAGAAGGACGAACAGGAAGTTGTCCGGTTGTCCCTGGCTGGTCAGTTGCGAGCCGCGGGGGAACCGCTGCAGAAAAGCCCCCCGCATCAACCGCGCGAAGACCTCGCCATCCAAGTCCCTGAAAAGCGACAGGGCCCGAATGCGAACCAGATCGGTGTCTTCAACGGACATGACAAAGCTCCTGAGCGTCACCCTCTCTTCGTGCGCCGCCGCGACCCACTCGACCTTGATGCCGATCAATAGACGCGACGATGTTCGTCAGACCACGACGGGCGGGACAAACAAAAACTCCCCGTCGGCGGACCGACGGGGAGCCAGAGAACAGGCGGCCAAGGACGCCTGCCGGGGGGTTAGAATTGGCGTGACAGGCCGATCGAGGCGACGACCGGGTCCAGATCGACCTTAGCCTTCAGAGCGCCGCCGTTGATCTTGGCGTCGGTGCTGAAATAGACCTTCTTGACGTCGGCGTTGATCAGCCAGCTGTTCTTCATCTTGATGTTGACGCCGGCCTGCAGCGCGTAACCCACACCGTCGTCCACCTTCACGGTGAAGCCGTTCTTGTTCTTGTCGCTGTAGAACAGCATGTAGTTCAGGCCCGCGCCGAAATAGGGGCTGACCTGCGAAGCCGGCAGCGGGTGATATTGCAGCGTCACGACCGGCGGCAGAACCCAGGTCTTGTGAACCAGCACGTCGGTGCCGGGACCTTGGGCGCGGATATCGTGCTCAGTGGTGCCCAGGATGGCCTCGACGGCGACCTTGTCGGTCAGGAAGTAGGTGAAGCCCAGGGTCGGCTTCACGTCGTTGCCCACATGCGCCTTGAGGCCCGAGTTGGCGCCGGCGGCGGTCAGGATCGCTGCGTCCTTGGCGGGCGCGACCTGCGTCAGGCGCGCGTGAACGATCAGGTCGCCCTTGGCGTTCGGCGTAAAGTCCTGCGCCTGGGCGGCGCCGACACCAAGCGCACCAAAGGCCACGAGCGAAAGAGCCAGCTTCTTCATTGTCTATCCCCAATTCCCGCGACGTCTTTGTTCCTTGTCGCGAGGGGAATTTGGACGACTTGCTCAGCCGGGTATTTGACCTGAATCAGGCAAATTACATCTATATCCGAGCCCGGATCCTTAAGTATTACTCAATCCGCGCTGGACGGCGGCTTATCATCGAGGTGATCGTAGAGAATCCGCTCCGCATCGCCCTTGGGGTCGTCGTACTGTCCCGAGCGCATCGTCCAAAAGAACGCCAGGAGACCCAGCGCGCCCAGACCAATCGACGCCGGGGCCAGGAAAAGCACGATGTTCATCGGCGGAACCTCCCGACGCTGGGACGCGCCGCATTCAACAAGACCACGATCGAAGACCCCGACATCGCAAGAGCGGCGACAAAGGGATTGACCAAGCCGAACATGGCGGCGGGGGTGGCCACCACGTTGTAGAGGGCCGAGAAGGCGAAGTTTTCCAGCGCTCTTCTGCGGGCGTCGCGAGCCGTCTCGATCGACTCGATCACCGCGCCCAGACCTTCGCCCGTAAACACCAGATCCGCCGCGTTCTGGGCGGCGTCGACCGCCGCGCCCGGCGCCATCGAGGCGTGAGCCTTAGCAAGGGCGGCGGCGTCATTCAGCCCATCGCCGACCATGAGAACCTTACGCCCGCGCGCCTTCAGATCGTCGACGATGGCGGCCTTTTCGACCGGTGTAAGGCCCGCACGCCACGCCGTAACGCCGATATCGGACGCAATGTCGCGGACCGGTCCTTCGACATCACCGGAGAGAATCTCGACCGAGAGACCAAGCGCGCTGAGCTTGGCGATCGTGTCTCGGGCGTCACTCCTCGGGAGGTCCTCGAACGCGAAGCGGATCTTCACGTCGCCTTCGAAGCCGAACCACAGTTCGGTCTCGCGAACGCCAGGCTCCTTCACGCCGACGAAGCTCGCCCGGCCCAACCGTGCGCGCCGACCGTCGATGACACCCTCGACGCCCTGCCCGGCCGTCTCGACGCAGTCCTGGGCGACGGGGCCTGCCCCCGCTTCGGCGGCAAGGGCGCGCGCCAGGGGATGTCGCGAAGCCCGCGCGAGCGGCGCGGCGGTTGCGACCAGATGCGCGGGCGCGTCGATCAGCGCCGGACGCCCCTCGGTCAGCACACCCGTCTTGTCGAACACCACATGATCGATCTCGGCCAGACGCTCCAGCGCCGCCCCCGACTTCACCAGAACGCCCTTACGAAACAATCGGCTGCTGGCGGCGATCTGAACGGCGGGAACAGCCAGACCCAGCGCGCAAGGACAGGTCACGATCAGCACGGCTGCCGCGCGCAGCAGCGCCTCGCGCGGACCAAGTCCAAGCGCCCAACAACCGACGAACGTCAGAGCCGCAGCGGTATGGACGACTGGAACATAGAGCGCGGCAGCCTTGTCGGCGAGCCGGACATAGGTCGAACGCGCCTGGGCGCCGGCTTCCATCAGCCGCGCGATGGCGGCCAGCGTCGAGTCCTCGGTGCGAGCGGTGGCCTTCATGACCAGACGCCCGGACAGATTGAGCGCCCCGGCATGGAGGCGCGCGCCTGAGGCTACGGGGACCAAGGCGGTTTCACCCGTGATCAGCGCATTGTCGATCTCAGACGCGCCCTCTTCCACCAGGCCATCGACCGGAATCCGCTCCCCGGGCGCGACGGCGAGGAGATCGCCAACGCGGATTTCGGCGACCGGAACGCCCTGCTCGGCCCCGTCGACAAGCCGCATGGCGACAGGCGTCTGCAGGGCCAGCAGGTCGCGGGCGGCCGAGCGCGCCCCAGCCCTCAGGCGATGGTCCAGGTAGCGGCCGATCAACAACAGAAACAGCAGCGTCACCGCCGCATCGAAATAGGCATGCTTCCCGCCCAGAAGGGTCTCTGAGAAGCTGACAATCAGGGTCAGAATGACGCCAATCGAAATCGGCACGTCCATGTTGGCCTTGCCGCGCTTCAGCGACGCCCACGCGGAACGGAAGAACGGTCGGCCGGCGAACAGCGCGCACGGCGCCGCGACGATCGCCGCCATCCAGTACATCACCGTCAGCGTGGCGGGGGTCAGTTCCTGGCCGAACAGGCCGGCCCAGGCCGGCACGGTGAACATCATCACGTTGCCTGCGCCGAAACCCGCGACGCCGAGGGCCACGGCCAGCTCCTTGCCCTCACGGTCTTGGGCGGCGTCGGCCTCGGCCGGGTCGAAGAGACAGGCCCGGTATCCGAGGTCCTCGACGGTCTCCAGCACCTGCCCCGGATCGGCTGTCTTGTCCGTCAATTCCACGGCGAGCTTGCCAGTGGTGAGATTCAGCCGCGCCGCGTCCACCCCAGGCAGAGCCCGCACGGCCTTCTCGATCTTGCTGATGCACCCCGCGCAGCGCGCGCCGCGCACCAGCAGCTCAAGCCGCCCGCGTCCCGTATCGTCGCGACGAACGAAGGCCTCCAGATCGCGATGCAGGGCAAGGCCGTGGCTCATCGCGACACCAAGCGGGCTTCCAGCTCGAAGCTGTTCTTGGAGTCGCGAGCGACCGCGCGGAGGTCCCAGGCGCCATCCAGCCGAGCGGTGGCGCGATAGCGCCCGTCGCCGAGAGGCTTGAAGTCGAGGGATTGCTTGCCTGTCTCTGTGGCCGGCCGCTCTAGCGAGCCGGTCAGGGAGAGCCGCTCCAGAGGCTGGCCGGCCCGATCAAGGACGCGAACCACCACTGCCTTGCCCTGCTCGGTTTCCACCGCCGCAGACCACCCCAGGCTCGCCTCTCGCTGTCGCTGGGCCAGGGTCTGGTTGAAGGCCAGACCCGCCTCGTAAGGGTTGGAAGCGACCTGGCCGGAGAAGCTCCGATAGGCCAAGACCATGAACACCACGTCCACCGCGATGACCAAGGCGAAGAAGGCGACGACGCCGATCAGGACATGCCAGCCGGTGATCTGCCCCTTGCGCGAGGCCGGGTTGGGAACGGTTTGCGCGGCGACGGTCATTGCGGGTTCGCGGCTCCTGAAAGGAAGACGGTCTTGGATTCTGCGGTGACATCGCCAGACGTGGCGACGAAGCGGCCCGGAACGCTGGCAGGCAGATCAGCGCCGGCGGGTGCAGTGACGAACACCCGGGCGGAAATCACCTGGTCGGCAGGGACGATCAACGTGACCTTGCCACCCGTCTGACCCGGCTGGCTCAAACGCGCCCCCGGCACGCCCTCAAAGGCGACGTCGAAGCGGCGTTCGGCGAAGGTGCGGTTCGTAATCTTCAGCGTGTAACCGTCCCGGACGGCGCCGTCGTGCATCCGGACAAAGATCGGATTGCGATCCCGGATGACGTGGAGATCCGCCTTGGGACGGGTGACGAGCGACCAAAGGGTCAGGCCACCGACGATGGTGAGGGCGACGGCGTAGTATATCGTGCGGGAACGTACCGGCTTGTAGACCGCCTTCTGGCCACAGGTGCGGGCGGCGACCGCAGCGTCGGTGTCGTAGGCGATCAGTCCGGTCGGCCGACCCAGCTTGCCCAGGATGTCGTCGCAGGCGTCGACGCAGAGACCGCAGTTGATGCACTCTAGCTGCGAGCCGTCGCGGATATCGATGCCCATGGGGCAGACCACGACGCACTGGCGACAGTCGATGCAGTCGCCACGGCCTTCCCAGCTCTGGCCCTTCTTGTGGGCGCCGCGCGGTTCGCCACGCTCGCGCAGATAGGTCACTTGCAGCGAGTGCTGGTCCAGCATGGCGCCTTGGATGCGGGGCCAGGGGCACATGTAGGTGCAGACCTGCTCGCGCATCCATCCGGCGAAGATGTAGGTGGTTGCCGTCAGCAGCGCGCAGGACACGTAGGCCGTCGCGGGCGCCTGGCCAGTCCAGAATGTGCGGATCAGGGTCGGCGCATCGTGGAAATAGAAGATCCAGGCGCCGCCGGTGCCGAAGGCGATGCCGAGCCAGACAAGGTGCTTGCCCGTCTTGCGCCAGAGCTTGTCGAAGGACCAAGGCGCGGCGTCCAGGCGCATCCGGGCGTTTCGGTCGCCCTCAAAGAGGCGCTCCACAACGATGTAGAGATCGGTCCAGACGGTCTGCGGACAGGCGTAGCCGCACCAGAGGCGCCCAAACAACGCCGTGGTCAGGAACAGCGCCAAGGCTGCGGCGATCAGCACCCCGGTGAAGAGGTACACTTCCTGCGGCCACAACTGAATGTCGAAGAAATAGAAGCGCCTGCCGGTGAAATCGACAAGCGCGGCTTGCTGCGGGAAGCCCTCCGGCCGCTTCCATCGGATCCACGGCGTTATGTAGTAGACGCCAAGGGTGGCGATCAGCAGCGCCCACTTCACCATCCGCCACTTGCCGTGGACAAGCTTAGGATAGATGGGCTGGCGCGGCTTGTAGAGGCCGCCCTTGGCGTCACCCTTGCCCTTGGCCCGTTCGGCGGCCGAGACCGCCGAACGGTTGTCGGGCTTACGCGTGTTATCAATAAGCGTGGGCATGGGCCCTACTGACCGCCCGCGTTGCTGTGGATGTAGACGCTGAGCGCCTTGATGGTTTCGGGGCTCAGACGGCCGCCCCAGGTGGGCATGACCCCGCCGTTGCCGGCGTAGATCTGGCCCCGGATAGAGGCGCGATCAGAGCCGAACAACCAGTCGGCGTCGGTCAGGTTGGGCGCGCCCAGTTCCTGGTTACCTAGGCCCTGCGGACCGTGGCAGGCCGAACATTGCGCCTCGAACAAGGGCGCGGCGCGAGCGACCGCCGCCGCGTCGGCGGGTCGACGCGACAGGCTCACCACGTACTCGGTCAGATCGTCGATCTGCTTGGGCTGAAGCATCTCGTCGCGGCCAAAAGCCGGCATCTGCGACATGCGAGCCCCTTCCGCGCCCGTGCGGACACCGTGGGTGATGGTGTACTGGATGTCCTCCAGCTTACCGCCCCACAGCCACACGTCGTCGCGGAGGTTGGCGTAGCCCTTGGAGCCCGTGCCGCCGATCCCGTGGCAGGTGGCGCAGTTGTCGCCGAAAACCGACTGGCCAACCTGCTGGGCGTAGGCCAGGAGCTTGGGGTCCTTTTCGATCTGTTCAAGGCTGGCGGTGCGCAGCATGGCCGCGCCCTCGCCCCGTTGCTTGTCCAGCGCCTTAAGCTCTTGCCCGACCTCGGCCCGGTCGGACTTGTTGAGCAGGCCCTTGGTGTAGCCGTGCAGGCCCGGCCAGGCCGGCATCAGCACCCAGTAGCCGATCGAGAAGGCGATGGTCGCGTACCAGATCCACAGCCACCAGCGGGGCAGCGGGTTGTCGAGTTCGCGAATGCCGTCCCACTCGTGGCCGGTGGTTTCGACGCCGGTGGCGTCATCGATCTTACGGTCGGCCATCAGGGTTGCTCCCCGTCGTCCAGCGGCATGCGCGCGGCGTGTTGGAATTCGGCCTTCTTGGAGGGCCGGAGGGCGTAGGCGACACCCGCGAGGAAGATCAGTCCGAAATAGATCAGACCGGCCTGCTGCGCGAAGCGCGCCACGGTTTCATAGGAGAGACCGCTCATCGTTGGTTCTCCGGCGCATGAGCCTTGTACGACTTGAAGTCGACGGTCGTGCCCAGCATCTGCAGATAGGCCACCAGAGCGTCCATCTCGCTGATCTTGTTAGGATCGCCGTCGAAGTCGCGGTTGACGACCTTGGCGTCGTAGCGACCACGCAGGGCCACGGCGTCCGTCGAGAACGGATCAGCCTGAGCCTCGAGATCCTTCTTGGCGTTGGTGATCTGATCGGCCGTATAGGGCACGCCGACCGTCTTCTGGGTCTTCATGCGATCAGCGATGTCGCTGTAATCCAGCTCCTTCTTGGCGAGGAACTTGTAAGGCGGCATCACCGACTCCGGCACGACCGATCGCGGATCGATCAGGTGGTCGCGGTGCCAGCTGTCCGAGTACTTGCCGCCGACGCGCGCCAGATCAGGACCCGTACGCTTGGAGCCCCATTGGAACGGGTGGTCGTACATGCTCTCGGCGGCCAGGCTGTAGTGGCCGTAACGCTCGACCTCGTCGCGCAGCGGGCGAACCATCTGCGAGTGGCAGAGGTAGCAGCCTTCCCGGACGTAGATGTCACGGCCTGCCAGCTCCAGGGGCGTGTAGGTGCGCACGCCCTGGACCTTTTCAATCGTGCCCTGCAGCCAGAACAGCGGGGCGATTTCGACCAGGCCGCCAATCGAGACGACCAGGAGGATCCCGACGACGAGCAGCAGCGAATGCCGCTCGAACTTTGCGTGGTGCTTCCAGATGGACATCAGAGACCTCAGGCGATCGCGTTGGCGGGAACAGCCGAAGCGTCGGCCGGCGCGGCGGAGGGCGAAGCGATCGTCTTCCACATGTTGACGATCATGATCAGAGCGCCGCTCAGGTACATGAGACCGCCGACCGTCCGGATGACGTTCTCGATGTGCTTGGCCGAGACCGTTTCAATGAAGCTGTAGGCGAGGAAGCCTTGGGGGGTGTATTCCCGCCACATCAGGCCTTCCATGATGCCCGACACCCACATCGCGGCGATGTAGAGCAGGATCCCGGTGGTCGCGATCCAGAAGTGCCACTCGATCAGCTTGTTCGAGTACATGCCGGGCTTCTTCCACAGCCAAGGCACCAGGCAATAGACCGCGCCGAAGCTGATGAAGCCGACCCAACCCAGCGCGCCGGAGTGCACGTGACCGATGGTCCAGTCGGTGTAGTGGCTCAGGGCGTTGACCGCGCGGATCGACATCACCGGACCTTCGAAGGTCGACATGCCGTAGAAGGCGATCGAGACGACCATCATGCGGACCACCGGGTCGGTGCGCAGCTTGTCCCACGCGCCCGACAGGGTCATCAGGCCATTGATCATGCCGCCCCAGCTGGGCATCCACAGCATGATCGAGAAGGTCATGCCCAGGGTCTGAGCCCACTGCGGCAGGGCCGTGTAGTGAAGGTGGTGCGGACCGGCCCAGATGTAGATGAAGATCAGCGCCCAGAAGTGCACGATCGACAGGCGATAGCTGTAGACCGGGCGCTCAACGCGCTTGGGCACAAAGTAGTACATCATGGCCAGGAAGCCGGCGGTCAGGAAGAAGCCAACGGCGTTGTGGCCGTACCACCACTGGACCAGGGCGTCCTGCACACCGGCGAACACGCCGTAGGACTTGTGGTTCAGAAGGCCGACGGGCACGCCGGCGTTGTTGACCAAGTGCAGCAGCGCGATGGTGACGATGAAGGCCAGATAGAACCAGTTGGCCACATAGATGTGGGGTTCCTTGCGCTTCCAGATCGTGCCGAGGAACACCAGCAGATAGGCGACCCAGACGATCGTGAGCCACAGGTCGGTGTACCATTCGGGCTCGGCGTACTCCTTGCCCTGGGTCGCGCCGATCAGATAGCCGGTCGCGGCCAGCACGATGAACAGCTGATAGCCCCAGAACACGAACCACGGGGCGATGCCGCCAGCCAGCCGCGCCTTGCAGGTGCGTTGCACGACATAGAAGGAGGTCGCGATCAGGGCGTTGCCGCCGAACGCGAAGATCACCGCCGACGTGTGCAGCGGCCGCAGACGGCCAAAGTTCAGGAAACCCAGCTCAGGGAAATAGAACACCGTCGGCCACGAGAGCTGGGCTGCGATGATCACGCCGACCAGAAGGCCGGCGGCGGCCCAGAACATGGTGGCGATGACGCCCGCCTTGACCACGTTGTCTGAGTATTGATCGGGATGATCCAGAAGCGTCCCGCCGGCCATGCCGGCGTTCAGCACGAAGGCGGCAATGACGCCGGCCAACGCGATCGTTCCAGCTTGCAGCTGGAAGATGGGATCATGGCTTAAGCCAGCGCCGAGGATCGCCAAGAAGGCGCCGACGACGGAAATGGCGAGAAGCGCTCCAGAGCCCGCTGGCGGGCCGGCGCTTCTAAGTGTGGTTGCGGACATACGGACTCCCTGGGGCGAACCTCACCCCTGGATGTCACGCTCCGACTCCGCCGGCTTTGATGCGCATCAAAGCCGGCTTCCCAAGCCCGGGTCATGGTGCGCCTACGTCATGGGAGATTGATCGCGTGCCCCACCTTGAGGTCTTGATCCGAAACAGCGTTCCGCTCAGCGGCGCGCTGGCCTTGGTTAGCTGGGCGATCGCGCTTGGCGAGGCGGCGCCGCGCCTGCTGACGGGCCCCCTTTGCACGTCTGCTCAGGATAGCTGGGCGTTCGCGGGCCACTGTCCGGCATGCTATGTCGCCGTCGGCATGACTCTCACCGCACTCGGGTTTGCGTTGAACGCGCGTCGTCAACCGACTCGGGAAACCCTCAGCGTCGAAGCCGGATAAAGCAGCGAAGAGGCGGACGATCAGCCTGAGACGTCTGCCTGCTAGGCCGCCCGACGTCCCGCAGGTTTTGCGCCGCCGATCTTGAATAGACCCATGCGATCACTGAGGTCTTGAGCCTCAGAGCGCAAGGCATGAGCGGCGGCCGTGGTTTCCTCCACCATCGCCGCATTCTGCTGAACAACACGATCCATTTCGCCGACGGTGGTGTTCACCTCCCGCAGGCTTTGCGCCTGGTCGTAGGCGGATCGAGCGATGGCGTTCACCTGCCCATCGATCTCGGCGACCCGGGCGACGATCCTCTGCAGCGCCTCGCGCGTGCGGGCGACGCGTTCCACGCCTGCCGATACTTGGGCGGTGGAGGCGCTGATCAGCGTCTTGATCTCGCTGGCCGCGTTGGCGGATCGTTGGGCCAGGGCCCGGACTTCCTGCGCCACGACGGCGAAACCCCTGCCGGACTCCCCTGCCCGCGCGGCCTCCACGCCGGCGTTCAGGGCCAGCAGGTTGGTCTGGAACGCGATTTCGTCGATGACGCCGATGATCCGCCCAATCTGACCGGAGGAGGTTTCGATCTGGGTCATCGCGTCGACCGCCTCGGTCACCACCGGATCGGACCGCTCGGCCTCAAGTCGCGCCCCTTCAGCCGCAGCATTCGCTTGTCGCGCATTTTCGGCGGTCTCGTTGACCGCGACCGTCACCTGGCCAAGGGCCGTGGCGGTCTGGACAAGGCTGGCGGCTTGTTGCTCGGTGCGGCGCGCCAATTCGTCGGAGGCGCGGCTCATATCGTTGACGCCGGCGCTCATCGTCGAAGCACGCGTGGTCACATCACCCATCGCGGCCTCAAGGCGTTCTAGCGCCTGATTGAAGTTGACGCGGAGACCTTCATACCGCTCCGCGAAGGCCTGGTTCAGGCGCGAGGTCAGGTCGCCATCGGCGAGCTTGGTGATCGCGGCGTCCAGTTCGGACACGACGAGGTTTTGCTCGGCTTCCATCGCCGCCTTGAGCGCCGCGCGTTCCGCGACGGATTGCTCGCGCGCGTTGCGCTCGGCCACGACCGCCTCGCGGGCTTCCTCGGCCTGTCTGGCCGCTCGCTCGGCATTCTGAGTGCGCGCTGAAACAGCCGAGAACAACCGCGAAACACCCGCCGTCATCCAGATCAGCGACCAAGCTGTGGCCGCCGTGACCCCGATCGCGAACCCGGTCGCCATCAGACCGCCCCCGCCGCCCAGCGCATGCGGAGAAGCGAGTTCGGCGCCGACATGGCAAGCCGCGACGGCCAACGCGGCGGCCGCTATGATCCGCCACTCCCCGTAAGCCACCAACAACGCCAGCGCCGCGAGGAAAGCCATGCGCGCTTCCGACTGGAGAGGGCTGCCGCTGAACGCGAGGACAAAGAGGGCGACCTGGCCTACAAGAACAAGCGCCGAAACAAGGCGTTGGCCGAAGTGATCCGCTGCGAGCCGATAAGCGGCGAAGGCCACGAGAGCCAGAACCATGGCCACGCCCGCCAGCTTGAAGACGGGATTGCCGGCGACGAGGCTGGCCAGGGGAGTCAGAGCCACCATGGCCGCGTTGCAGGCCAAGACCAACTTCCCGCCCGTGCGCCGCTGCGCCTCGATGCTGTCGAACTCGATCATAGACGCCCCTCTACTCGCTCCGGCAAGCATTGATCGTCGGGGTTAACCGTCCATGACCTCAGCGTCGGGGCGCACGATTTGTCGCATACGTAGTGTTACGGAGGGAGGAGCCGATTCCCATGACACTGCTTTGAAGAACCGAAGTACTTGACCGCGAACGCCGATCTGCGATCCCCTGCGAGTCCTATTTCGAAACGGAGCTCTTTCGATGCGCATCGCGACCGGCCTTGTCCTCGCCGCCCTGCTGGCGACGCCGGCCTTGGCTCAAAACGCCTCGCCACCGCCCGCGGCCGCGACCGCCCCCGCCTTCTCGGCGGACACCCCCCTGGAAGCGGTGGTCGCTGACCCTGCGGCCAAGGCCGCCTTGGATAAGACCCTGCCCACCGTCGCCAAACATCCGGCGTTCGACCAGTTCAAGTCGATGAGCCTGAAGCAGTTGCAAGGCTACTCGGAGGGCAAGATCACCGACGAGATGGTCGCCAAGGTCGACGCCGACCTGAAAGCGCTCTCGGCGAAGCCGTAACCACCAGACAACGCCAGACCTTGCTGGGCGTATGGATTCGGCCGGGATGGAGCGCATGTCCTAGTGCGCTTCATCTCTGTCGGATCATCCGCCCCCTAACTTCCAGGCGTGACATCCGCCAAACTTGCCTCTAGGCTTGCCTGGATGACCCTCGCCGCCTGCCAACAGCAGTTTTGGTATTTTAGCTATCCGACGCCTCTGGCGCCGGGAGGGGATCGTTTGGCCTGACACCAGGACCATCGAATATCTTCACCAGCCGCCAGGGGTCCCCCGGGCGGCTTTTTTGATGGCCGCCGGACCTCCAAATTTTCCGGAGCCGCGTCCATGCCTTCCACGTCCACCGCCCACCTTGTCACCCTTCCGGTCCCGACCGACGACCTGCGAATCGAGAAGCTCCAGACCTTGAGCCCGCCCGCTCAGGTGATCGGAGAAGCGCCAGCCACATCCTCCGTGGCCGAGATCGTCGGCGACGCCCGCCACGCGGTGCATCAGATCCTGCAAGGCGAAGACGACCGCCTTGTCGTGGTGATCGGCCCGTGCTCGATCCACGATCCCAAGGCCGCCGTCGACTATGCCCGTCGCCTTGCGGTGGAGCGTGAGCGTCATGCTGGCGAGCTCGAGATCATCATGCGCGTTTACTTCGAGAAGCCGCGCACGACGGTCGGCTGGAAGGGGCTGATCAATGATCCTGGCCTGGACGGCGGCTTCCGGATCAACGACGGCCTGCGCCTGGCACGCCGCGTCCTGCTGGATGTCAGCGCCCAGGGCCTGCCCGCCGCCTGCGAGTTCCTGGACGTCACGACCCCGCAGTACATCGCCGATCTGGTAGCCTGGGGCGCGATCGGCGCCCGCACGACGGAAAGCCAGATCCACCGCGAGATGGCGTCGGGCCTCTCCTGCCCCGTGGGTTTCAAGAACGGCACCAACGGCGATGTAAAGGTCGCGGTCGACGCGGTGACAGCCGCCGCGCAGCCTCACCACTTCCTGGCGGTCACCAAGGAGGGACGCGCCGCGATCGCGACGACGAAGGGCAATGGCGACTGCCACCTCGTCCTGCGCGGCGGCAAGACGCCGAACTACGACGCCGCCAGCGTGGAGGCCGCCGCCGAAACGCTCGCAAAGGCCGGCCTGCCGCCCCGGATCATGGTCGATGTCAGCCACGCCAACAGCGGCAAGAACCATGAGAACCAGCCCGCGGTGATCGCCGATGTCTGCACGCAGGTGAGTGCAGGCGCCTCGCCGATCATGGGCGTGATGATCGAAAGCAACCTCGTCGCCGGCCGCCAGGACATCGTCCCCGGGCAGCCCCTCACCTACGGCCAGTCGGTCACCGACGCCTGCGTCGACTGGGAAACCTCGGTCCGGCTCCTGGAGGACCTGGCGAACGCGGTGCGGGCGGGCCGGAACGCGCGCGGCGGCTAGCACACCATAGCGCCCCCTGCACCGCAGCGGTTCAGGGGGTGTTTCAACGAGCTTCCCCGTTGGCGGGCGCGAAACCCGCCGCGCCTGCTAAACGCGCTCTTCAAACACGCGTTCGGCGCGCTAGAGTGGGTTGGCGGAAAACAACAATAAGGCAGGCTCGCGCCATGGCCCACTATGGGGACTACCAGAACGAAATCTATGGCGCCGGTCTGCAGGGCGTCCGGCCGAAGTGGCCGGTCGATTTCAGAAACCTGGAAATGCGGGCGACCGCCGCGATGTCTCCGGATCTGCTCAGCTACGTGCAGGGCGGTTGCGGCGACGAGTTCACGCAGCGTCGCAACGCCGACGCCTTCCACGACTGGGGTGTCGTGCCGCGCATGATGGTCGACGCATCAAAGCGCGATCTCTCGATCGATCTGTTCGGCCTCAAACTCCCGACGCCGATCTTCATGAGCCCGATCGGGGTCATCGGCATGTGCGCGCAAGACGGCCATGGCGACATCGCCACCGCCATCGCCGCGCAGCGAACCGGCGTGCCGGTCATGGCCTCCACCCTGGCCAATGATCCGATCGAAGCGGTCGGCGCGGCGCTCGGCGACGGCGTCGGCTTTTTCCAGCTGTACACGCCCAAGGATCGGGAACTCGCCGAAAGCCTCATCCGGCGCGCCGAGACCGCTGGCTTCAAGGCCCTGGTGGTGACGCTGGACACCTGGGTGACCGGCTGGCGTCCGCGCGACCTGAACGACGCCAACTTTCCCCAGCTTCGGGGCCACGTCCTGCAAAACTACTTCACCGATCCGCGCTTTCTGGCGCTGCTGGGTCGCCCCGTGGCGGAGGACCCCGCCACCGCTATCCGCACCTGGGGCGGCCTCTTCGGCAAGACGCTGACCTGGGATGACCTCGCCTGGCTCAGATCCGCCACCAAGCTTCCGATTGTGCTCAAGGGCATTTGCCACCCCGACGACGCGCGCCGCGCAATAGATCTCGGCGTCGATGGCGTGTTCTGTTCCAACCACGGCGGCCGGCAGGCCAATGGCGGAATCGCTGCGATCGATCTCCTTGAAGACATCGTCGCGGCCAGCGGGAATACGCCTGTCCTATTCGATTCCGGGGTGCGGTCGGGGTCGGACGTCGCCAAGGCGCTAGCGATGGGAGCCCGTGCGGTCGGGATCGGTCGTCCCTACGCCTACGGACTGGCGATCGGCGGCGTGGATGGGGTCGTCCACGTGCTGAAGAGCATCCTGGCGGAGCTGGACCTGCTGATGGCCGTTGACGGCTTCCCAACCCTCGCCGACCTGCGCGCGGCCGGCGTGAGACCTGTCCGAAAGGCGGGTATCCGTTAGACGGCTTCTCGACGCGCGGGTGCGCAGGGCTACCTGGTTGACGGCCGTGCTTGGCTTGGCCTGGCCCCTCCGGCCAATGAACAGCATCAAACTGATATCGCTCCCTCAGCATGCAGCGCGGCGGCCCCTGTGTTCGCGGCGCCTAACGACAAGCTCGTCCGGCCCGATCGGGCCTTCGTAAGAGAAGTGTCACGTCCGTCGCCTAAGGCTCCACGGGCGCATACTTTCAGGACAAGCCGATGCCGCGCCCACGGGTCGCCCCTCAACGCGCCTTCTTGCTGGTCTATGGCGCAGCCCATGGCGCCAAAAGCCTGATCTGGCACGCGAGCGAATTCCTGTTCGCCTTTTTCCTCACCGAGGCCATTGGACTTTCGCCTGCGTATGTCGGCCTGATGCTGGGCTTATCGCTTGTGCTCAACGCTTTGATGGATCTCTGCGTGGGCTGGACGCTTAGACGATGGGTGTCTAACAGCCTGCGCGCCTCGCGCCTTCAGTTGCTGGGAGCCTGGATCAGTGCCGCTATGCTGCTGACCTTCGCTTTCACCGGGCAGCTTCCTCCAGGCCTTCGTGCGGACGTCGCCCTGACCAGCCTGCTAGCCTTCCGCCTAGCCTACCCCTTCTACGACAATCCGCAGAACACCCTGCTCGCCTTCGCCACACGCGACGATAGCGGCCGGGCTCGCCTGACGGCCGCGCGTTACGTCGCAGGCGGCGCCGCGCGGTTGCTGCTTGCCGCTAGCTTCGCGCCCATGATGATCGGACAGCCGGCCGCGATTCAGTCGAACCGGTTCGGAGTCCTCTGCCTGGCCATGGCCTTGGCGGCTGTCGTCACCGCCGGCGGCCTGCAGACTTTCGTCCGGCGGTGGCCGCATATTGAGTTGCATGGAGAGCGACGGAATCTGCAGGCCGGCGCGCGCGGCGGGGAGACCGCGCCGCTGATCGCATTGCTTGCGATCGCCTTTACCCTCTCGATCTCGGGGTCGCTGTTTGGGCGCCTGGAACCTTATTTCGCAGCCTTCGCGGTCCGTCACGTGATCAACGCCGGCGTCATCATGTTGGCCGCGACAGTGGGGTCCCTGCTCAGCCAGTGGATTTGGGCGCGCGCGGCGCACTATCTGGCGCTGGCTAATCTGCTGAGGGTGGCGCTTGTCGTGCTCGCCGCCGGCGCAGGCCTCTTCTACGTCCTGGCGCCGCTTGGCGTGGCTTGGTCGGCCGCCGCCTGCCTAGTCTACGGGATCGGTTCCGGCGGTGTGCACATGTCGCTTTGGTCCCTGCTGGCCGGTCGCGCGTCGGCCTTGACCGGCGCGTTCACGGGAACAGCCGCCTTTGGTCTTTTCACCTGTTTCTCCAAGCTAGGTCTGGCCTTCGCGGCGACGGCGATGGGAATAATCCTGGCCGGGGTCGACTACCACGATCAGATCCTGGCGATGGGGCCGGTCTTCGCGGCGATGGCCGCCGCGCCTGTCGCCGGGGCGCTCGTGATCGGCCTGCTTACGGTCAGCTTCCGGGCCAGGGCGCAGGGCCTTTCGCAGCCCCGGGGAGCCTGGCTGCACTAGCGATGATCAGAGAAAGTAGCCGGCGCGCGCACGGGCAGGGTCGCCGCGCCCACCGCCGTGGACTTGGCCGACACCTGGGCGGTCAGGACCTACGGTGCGGACAGCGGAGCATTTTGGTGAACCGGACGGTCTTCCTGGGGCCACCGGATGGCCACGGCGATCCGGCGAGCCAGGGCGGCCGGCGCGTCGGCTGCCGACGCTAGGCGACCATACCGACCAGCCGGCATACCAGCTTAATGTCTAAATAGTCTTCCAAACCCAGATGCGAGCCTTCCCGACCAAGGCCGGACTCTTTAACCCCGCCGAACGGGGCCACCTCGGTTGAGATTAGACCCGTGTTCAGACCCACCATGCCATAACGCAGCGCCTCACTCACTCGGGCCGCGCGATCGATATCACGGGTGAACATGTAGGCCGCCAGTCCGGCCGCGGTGTCGTTAGCCATGGCGATCGCCTCGGACTCGTTGGAGAAGCGGATCAGCCCGGCGACGGGGCCGAAGGTCTCCTCGCGACAGAGCAAAGCGTCGCGACGAACGTTGGCGATCACCGTGGGGGCGTGGAAATGGCCCACGCCGTCGATGGGCCGCCCGCCGGTGGGCACCTTGCCGCCGCCGGCCAAGGCATCCTCGACATGCTCCACGACCTTTCTTAGGGCCGCCTGATTGATCAGGGGTCCCTGATCCGTCGGCCCGTTCAATCCCGACCCCACCACCATCTTGCCGACCTTGGTCGCCAGGCGTTCGGCGAAGGCGTCGTAAACGCCGTCCTGAACTAGGAAGCGGTTCGCGCAGACGCAGGTCTGGCCGGTGTTGCGGAACTTGGACGCGATAGCGCCATCGACCGCCGCATCCAGATCGGCATCGTCGAACACCAGGAAAGGCGCGTTCCCGCCCAGCTCCAGCGAGACGCGCTTGACCGTCTCCATGCAACGCGCCGCCAGCAGCTTGCCCACCCGGGTCGAGCCGGTGAAGGTGAACTTGCGCACGCGTGGATCGCCGTTGAGCACCTCGCCGATCGGCGCGGCCTGACCCGTGACGACGTTGAAGACGCCAGCGGGAACGCCGGCCTGTTGGCCAAGCTCAGCGAAGGCGAGCGCCGACAGGGGCGTCAGCTCGGATGGCTGGAGGACGAGGGGGCAGCCTACCGCCAGGGCTGGACCGGCTTTGCGGGTGATCATCGCCAGCGGAAAGTTCCAGGGCGTGACCGCCGCGACGACGCCCACCGGCTCGCGCGTGACGGTCAAGCGCATGTCCGAACGGTGGGGAGTCAGCACCTCGCCTTGAACGCGACGAGCCTCTTCGGCGAACCACTCCAGGAAGCTGGCGGCGTAGGCGACCTCACCCTTGGCCTCGGCCAAGGGCTTGCCCTGTTCGGCGGTCATGATGACGGCCAGATCATCGACATTGGCCAGCATGAGTTCGGCCCAGCGGCGCAGGATTGCCGATCGCTCCTTGGCGGAGCGGGCTCGCCAGCCCGGCAGCGCGCTATCTGCGGCCTCGACAGCCCTGCGGGCTTGGTCCGCCCCCAGGTCAGGAACGCGGCCTATGATGTCGCCATCGGCGGGGTTGGTTACGAGTATGTCCTCGTCACTCCGGACCCATGTTCCGCCAATCAGGGCGGCGTCGCGCAGCAACGCCATGTTCTTGAGCGTCAGCATAATGAGGTCCTAGGCCAGGTCGCCCAGCGCCGCTTCCAGCGCGTTCAGCCCTTCGTCGAGCTCGGCGTCTCCGATGGTGAGTGGCGGCAGGAGTCGAATGGCTTCTGCGTTGGTGCCGCAGGTGAGGACAATGGCCCCATGCTCCAGCGCCTTGGCGCAGATCGCCTTGGCCTTGGCCGGATCCCGCGCCGAACTATCGCGGCTGGCGAGAACATCAAACCCGATCATCGCGCCCAGGCCACGCGCCGGGCCGATCGGCGTCCATCACAGAGGCCTTGCCGATCAGGCCCGAGATCGGGAAGCCGCCGCCCAAGGCCTTGGCCACCGTCACGAGGTCAGGCTCGACGCCCGAGTGCTCGATGGCGAAGGTGCGGCCAGTGCGTGCGAAGCCCGTCTGGATCTCGTCGGCGATCAGCAAAATCCCATGACGGTCGCAGAGCCCGCGCAGGGCGACCAAGAGCTCAGTCGGGGCGACATGGAAACCGCCCTCCCCCTGCACCGGTTCGATGATGATCGCCGCGACCGAGCTTGGATCGACGTCGGCCGCGAAAAGCGTTTCGATCGCCCTGAGGCTTTCGGCGACACTGACCCCGCCTTCGGTCGGGAACGGCGCGTGGAACACACCGCCGGGCATCATGCCGAACGGGCGCTTGTATGGGCTGACCTTGCCGGTCATGGCCGAGGCGAACAGCGTCCGGCCATGGAAGCCGCCGACGAAGGCGATCACCACCGGACGCCCCGTCGCCGCGCGCGCGACCTTCACCGCGTTCTCGGTGGCTTCGGCCCCAGTGGTGAAGAACAGGGTTTTGGCCGCCGCGCTGAACGGCGCAATAGCGTCAAGACGCTCGGCTAGCGCCACATAGCTTTCGTATGGCGCGACCTGAAAGGCGGTGTGACTGAACAGGTCCAACTGACGCTGGACCGCAGCGATCACACGCGGGTGACGGTGACCCGTGTTGACGACGGCGATGCCGGCGGCAAGGTCGATATAGCGCCGGCCTTCAACGTCCCAGATCTCGGCGTTCTGGGCGCGCTCAGCGTAGACGCTCGTCGAAGAGCCCACGCCGCGCGGCACGGCCGCTTCACGGCGCGCGACGAGTTCCAAGTTGAGAACCATGCGTAAGACCCTTGTTCAGGCTGCTGAGGATGTCTCCTCTTGGTGACGCAAAAGGGCCAAGCGTGACAGGCGACAAAGGGGGCTGATATGGTAACCTCAGGTCACCACCGATGAGCTTCCTAGCCATGCCGATGTCCTTGCCGCCCTTCGCCATGATGCGGGCGTTTGAAGCCTTTGGGCGCACTGGGCCGCGGCCGACCTGCGCCTGAGCCATGCGATCGTCAGCCGCCATTTGAAGGGTCTCGAAGCTTGGCTTGGGATCATGCTCATCGATCGAGAAAGCGGCGCCCTCACCGCCGCAGGCCACGACTACCATCTAAGCGTCAACCGGGCGCTGGAGAGCCTTTCGAGCGCAACGGTCGCGGCCATGCGCGGGGCCCAAGGACGGCTGGAAATCTGGAGCGTGCCGGGCTTCGCCTCCCTCTGGCTGAACGGGCGGTTGGCCAGCTTTCGTCAGGACCACCCCAAGATCGCGCTCGACCTTCGTCCTTCTGAAACCGGAGCCGAGCTCGTCCACTTGCAGGCTGACGCCGATATCCGCTTCGTGCGCGACGTCGATGCGCGTGCGGCCGCAGGGAACGTTCAGACCCTGGTTCTGGCGCGCCCCGAGTTTTTCCCAGTGGCGGCCCCTGCCCTCGGAGAACAGTGGGGCCCGCGCCTTGGACGCCTGGAGGATCTTTTGAGCGCGCCACTGCTCCAGGAAGAGGACGATGGGGACTGGCGCGCATGGTTCCTTGCCCAAGGCGTCGACGCGCCCGTGCCCGCGCCGGTCGCCAGGCTTTGGCAGGCGCATCTGGCGCTGGGCGCGGCGCGGGAGGGTCAGGGCGTGGCGCTTACCAACGCCTTCCTGGCCCACGAGGATCTAAGGTCGGGGCGTCTACGACGACTGACCCTGGGATCGGGCGGGCAGCCATCTGCGACAATCGGCGCCTATGTCCTGTCCGCGCGTTCCGACCGCTGGGAAAGTCCGCCCCTGACGCGGTTTCGCCGCTGGTTGATCGAGGCTTGCGAAGCGGACCTCTCGGCCTTCTAGGCCGATCGACGCCCGCCCCGAGCGTCCGTTCAAACGCCTCAGCGCTTGAACATGGCGTTGTACTTCTTGATCGGCCCCGGCTTGGGCACGGTTCGCTGACATCCCGCCGCGCCTACTTCGGCTGATGCGCCTCCAAGCGGACCGCCCATCAACAGCCGCTTGGAGGCCGGCAAGGAGCAGGTTCTCCGTCGCAAGACGCAAGTCGCCGCCCCTTATCGTCCGTAAACAAAGCTTTCGTAAGGAGGAGAAGATTAGCGGCGCTGTCGTGCGCCGTCGCGCTCTAGCGCAGGCCTGGCGCGCCTTGTCGGATGAAACCGATAACTACGAGTACGCTATTGTACTCCATAGGCTCTCTAGGAGGGACAAGGGGCGCAAGCGTGGCCCTCGAGTCAAGCACCTGCTCACCTGAGCGCCGCGCCGAGACGTCCGCCTCGCGCCATAAGCTGCCGTTGGCTTGCCTCCAGGAACACGACATTCATGAGACAAGCGTGGCAGGAGGCTTCGCCACACTGAGCGCGTTAAGTTGGAGACCTAGAGGTCGATCTGCTCAGACATCTCGAGGGCGTCGTCGACCTCGATGCCGAGGTACCGAACCGTGCTTTCCAACTTACGATGCCCGAGGAGCAACTGGCAGGCGCGTACCCGCCCATTGGCTTTCAGCTGTTGGCGGATGCCTCATATGTGCTTGGGCTTGAAGGGCGGCTTTGGGCCGATGATGCGGCCAGTGTTCCAAGGACGTTTTGGGGGAAGGAAGAGGTCAAATTGAGCCATGTTCGCCTCCTGCGAATGGCTACTCCCCTCGCCTTATACTACCACGCCAACCCCGATTTGGGCTGCGTCTCCAACTGCCCTTAACTCAATTCCATTTTCCCGACATTCCGAGACCATGACCCAAGAGCGCCACCAGTTCGTCGTGTCCCTCGTAGGTATCAGTCCAATAAAGGCGCTGGCCACCTCCATCCTCAGCGCACCAAACGCTCCAGCCGACCTCGTAGACTTGTTCGAGATCACCCACGCAGATCCGTGTCCGAGGACCAAAGATTAAAGGCCCAAAGTGACGGGTCGCCCCTTCGAGACCCTCGTTCGAAAGCCGCAAGGCGTCGTCGCCGCGTAGCGTCCTGAGACCTCGCCAGCCCAACAGGCCGCACAGAACCAACATGGCCACGGCGGCCTGGGCGACCTGGGGGTCCCTGCCGGTCGCGAGACGGAACAGCGCCGTCGGCAGACAGATCGACGCCAGGCCGAGCCAGAACCAGGCGACGGGGCGGGCAACGTCGAACTCACGCATCCGCAGGCTCCCGCCGACCGAACTCGACGAGCGCCGGATAGAAGTTGTCGTTGTCGTGGCCGGCGCGGGTCAGCTTGATCAGGGCGAAGCGTTGGAGGTCAGATAGCCCGCGCCATTGCGCGTCGGTCGGCGCGGGAACGCCGATCAGGTCCGACCAGGCCGTCACCGCCGCGGCAGTCCGGGTCGGGTCGGCCCAAGCGGGTTCAAGCTCCGCAGAAAACAGCTTGGGCGGCTCGTCGGTTTGCGCCTGGATCTGCGCAACAAGGCCGGCGCGATAATCGGCGATCTCCTCGGCCGTTCCGCAGGCCGCCTCGACCAACCATCCGCGCGTCGGGCGGTCCAACTGGCTCCATTGGCGCAGCGAAAGCTTCACTCCAGCTAGGTCGAGCTTGAAGCGGGCGATCATCGGGATGCAGCGCAGGCTGCCGGCGAAGTCCTGCTCGAAGGCGAAGATCTGTCCCTCGCCATCCGGAACCTGGCGCGCACAGTCGGGAATGGCCTGCGTATCAAAGTAATGGGTCATGCGAAGGCCGTCCGGCCGGTATCCTGGAGAGACTGAGCGGCGGCCGCTGCGGCGACTTCGCCCACGATGATCAGCAGCGGACCGCCCTCCGTTCCGAGCGGACCCGCGCAGAGATCGGCCAGGGTCGTCGTCGTTAGCCGCGCGTGCGGCGCGCCAGCGCTCTCCA
>VYKS01000041.1_pt1 | contig 87599 bp, 80 predicted proteins | sample 5114511 | NCBI WGS metagenome assembly VYKS01 (sample SAMN12291795, study PRJNA351875) | freshwater metagenome | isolation source: freshwater lake | place: USA: Michigan, Gull Lake | collected 2011-07-05 | reverse complement strand
CCCTTTATGGGGAGGGACGGCGGAGCGCAGCGGAGCCAGGGTGGGGTCTGTACGTGCGGAGTGCGATGTCCCTTTCGCACCCCACCCTGACCGCTTCGCGGTCTTCCCTCCCCATAAAGGGGAGGGAGAGGGGCTTGCCTCTCTCTCGGAGCACGGAATGATAAAAGCCGAGGGCAGCGAAGACCGCCCCCACCCTGACCGCTTCGCGGTCTTCCTCCTCGGCTCGCATGCGAGCCATCGTCGACCCCATGAAGGGGAGGGAGAGGATCAGCCCCGCGCCTTCTTGCCCTTGAAGGTCTTCGGGCCAGGCTTGGGCTTGCCGGTCCAGGGGCGGTCGCCGGCGGCGGAGGCGGGCTTGGGGGTCCAGGGCTTTTTGGCGGACTTGGGCTTGTCGACCCAGGGCTTCTTGCCCTCGGGCGGCGGACTGTCCTTGGTGCGCTTGACCCATTTGGGCTTTTCGTCCGGCGATGCCGGCGCTGCGGCGGCCTCGGTCGGGCGGGGCGTCCAGGGCTTCTTCGGCGGCCCTCCCTCGGCGCGGGGCGGGCGCGGGGCGCGAGCGGGGCGGTCGCCGTCGTCGTGACGCGGCTTGTCGAAGCGGCGCAGCGACTTCTCGCCCGGGCCGGGGGCGACGGCGTCAGAGACAGTGACCCCGTCCTCGGTCGCGGCGGCGATGGCGGCCCGGAACTTGGCCTCGGCGGACCGGGTGATCTCGAACTTGGTCTCACGCTCGAAAATCTTGATGGAGCCGACGTCGGGCTTGGTCACGTGACCCAAGCGGCAGATGGTCGGCAGCAGCCACTTGGGATCGGCGTTCTTGTCGCGACCGATGTTGATACGGAACCAGACCATGTCGCCGCTGCGTGCGAAGTCGGTCAGGGGACCGTCGCGCTGGCCACGCTCGTTCACGCCGGACGACTGGGCGCGCTTCATCCGTTCGTCGTCATAGACGTCTTCGGGCGACGGCAGCTTCTGGCGATAGAGGCGGATCAGGGAGGCGGCGATCTGCTCCGGCGTCGAGCGCTCCAACAGCTGACGGCCGAGCTCCAGGGCCTCCTCGTCGTCGACGGGCGCGGTCAGGGCCGGGTCGGCGAGAAGGCGTTCGCGGTCCTTTTCCAGGATCATTTCGGCGGTCGGCGGGCCCTGCCATTCGGCCTTGATGGCGGCCGACTGGAGCATGAGCTCGACCTTGCGACGGCGGGTGTAGCTGACCATCAGGACCGAGACGCCCTTCTTGCCCGCGCGGCCGGTGCGGCCTGAGCGATGCAGGAGCGTGGCCTTGTTGACCGGGATCTCGGCGTGGATGACGAGGCCGAGGTCGGGCAGGTCGAGACCGCGCGCGGCGACGTCGGTGGCGACGCAGACACGGGCGTGGCCGTCGCGCAGCGCTTGAAGGGCTTCCGAGCGCGCACCTTGCGTCAGTTCACCGGACAGGCCGACCACCGAGAAGCCCCGTTCGCGAAGGGAGCTGGTCAGGTGCTTCACCCGCTCACGGGTGTTGGCAAAGACCAGGGCACCCGGGGCCTCGAACCAGCGGAGCACATTGACGACGCCGAGCTCGACCTCATTGGGGGCGACGCGGATGCAGCGGTACTCGATGTCGCCGTGCGGCGCGTTCTTCTGGGTCGTGTCGATACGGATGGCGTCGCGCTGATAGGTGCGGGCCAGGTCGACGATGTCGCGCGCCAGCGTGGCGGAGAACAGGAGCGTGCGGCGCTGGGCCGGGGCGGCGTCGAGGATGAAGGTCAGGTCCTCCGAGAAGCCCATGTCGAGCATCTCGTCTGCCTCGTCGAGCACGACGGCCTTGAGCTGTGTCAGGTCGAGCGCGCCGCGCTCGAGATGGTCCTTCAGGCGACCGGGTGTGCCGACGACGATGGCGGCCCCGCGTTCCAGGACGCGGCGCTCGGCGCGTGGGTCCATGCCGCCGACGCAGGTGGCGATGCGGGCACCCGCCTTGCCGTAGAGCCACTCCAGCTCCTTGGAGACCTGAAGCGCGAGTTCGCGGGTCGGGGCGATGATGAGGGCACCCGGTGTGCCATTGTCCTCGATGCGCTCGGCGTCGCCCAGCAGGGTGGTGGCGAGCGCCAGGCCGAAGGCGACGGTCTTGCCTGAGCCGGTCTGGGCGCTGACCAGCAGGTCGCGCCCTTCCTCGGCTTCCAGCACGGCGGACTGGACGGGGGTCGGCTCGTCATAGCCGCGTTCGGAGAGCGCGCGGTCGAGCGCGGGATGGCTGGCGGGGAAGGGCATGGGGGTCTCGTAGGGCGCTGCCGACAAAAAAGCGAGCGGCGCGGGCGCAGGGCCACGTCGAAAGGGGGAGGGCCTATGCGCCGCGATCAAGGCCGAAATGGGCGCAGGGCGCCGGAATCTGACCCTCGTTCTCCGATCGCGTGACAGGGCGGCTGGCCCCATGCATTGTCGCGGCGTCTTTCGGGGGAGAGTCGCATGCGCAAGTTTCTGTTTTTCACCGCCCTTTCATTGTCGCTGGCAGGATCGCCAATCCTGACCGGAGCGGCCATGGCCCAGCAGTTGCGACCCGGTGGCCAGGTGCAGGGCGAGCTGGCGCGCGGCGATGACCGGCTGGAGTCCGGCGAGTTCACGGACGTCTACGAGATCCAGGGCCGGGCAGGTGAGACCCTGCGCGCCACGATGCGGTCTGACGAGTTCGACACCTATCTGATGATCCGCGGCCCGGGCGGGTTCTCGGAAGACAACGACGATGCAGACGGCGACGGAACCAACTCGTCGCTGGACGTTCGACTGCCGGCCAATGGCATCTATCGGATCAGTGCCACCAGCTATGAGCCCGGCGAGAGCGGGCGCTATGTCCTTCGGCTCGATGGAGCGGGTCAGCGCGGTCCGGGCGGGCTGGGCGGCGGCCAGGCGAACGCCGGCGGCGGTGCCTTGCGTCTGGACGGGACCTCGGGCGGCACCCTGGCCCAGGGCGACCGGCGGCTGACCAGCGGCGAGTTCGCCGACGACTGGACCCTGCCGGTGCGGCGCGGCGAGACCTATACCGTCAGCCTGTCGTCCACGGAGTTCGACACCTACCTGATGCTGCGGGGCGGCGGCCTTTCGGACGACAACGATGACGACACCGGCCAGCGCGGCACGACCAACAGTCGCCTGACCTTCACCGCGACCGCCGACGGCGAGGTCGGTATCGCCGCGACAAGCTTTCAACCGGGCGAGTTCGGTCGCTATCAGATCGCCGTCGAGCGCGACGGCATGGGCGCTCGCGCCGATCAGGGCCGGCGGCCTCAGCCGGACTTTCGGCCGTCGGGTCGAGAGGCCGATGGCCTGATCCAGGTCGGTCAGACCGTCAATGGAGCCCTGGCACGAGGCGACCGGCGGCTGGAAAGCGGCGAGTACATCAACACCTGGACGCTGCGCGGTCGGCGCGGACAGACCGTGGATCTGCGCCTGACCTCCTCGGCGTTCGATCCCTATCTGGCCATCCGGGGACCCGGCGGCCTGTCGGACTTCAACGACGATGATCCGGACGGCGACGGCTCGTTCAACAGCCGTCTCGTCGTCACGCTTCCGGCTGACGGCGACTATGAGGTGACGGCGACCAGCTATGCGGCGGGGGAGGAAGGGGCCTACCGGCTCGCAGCCTTGGCCGCCGACGGGCGCATTGCCCCGAGCCGACCCAGCCAGCAGTCCTATGTCGAGGACGATGGTGGTCGTCAGACCGTGGCGGGCGGGTCGATCCAGATCGGCCAGACGGTCGGCGGTTCACTCCAGGCCGGCGACGACCAGTTGTCGAGCGGGGAGTATGCCGACAGCTTCACCTTCGTCGGACGTCGGGGACAGAGGATCGCAGCCGAGCTGACCTCCTCGGCCTTTGACGCCTATCTGATCCTGCGCACGCCGTCCGGCGAGCAGATCGACAACGACGACGGTGAGAACGGCACCGACAGCCGGCTCGACACCGTCCTGGCCGAGGACGGCGAGTATGAGGTGCAGGTCACCTCGTTTGCGCCCGGCGAAACCGGCTCCTACCGCTTCAGCGTGGCTCCCTCGATGGGCACGCCGCGCCAAGCGGCGGTGCAGGGCGGGGCTCGGGTCCATGCCATCATGGTCGGCATCTCCGACTACGGCGGCGCGGCGGGCGACCTGTCCTACACCGACGAGGACGCCGAGAAGCTGGCCGAGACGCTGAGCCGGGGCGGTGTGCTGGATCCGTCCAGCGTCGTCCTGACCAACGCCGAGGCGACGGTCGCCGGCGTGCGCCGCGCCTTCGCGCAGGTGGCGCGGGAGGCGGGGCCCGACGACATGTTCCTGTTCTTCTTCTCGGGCCACGGGGCCCAGGAAGCAGGCGGGCCGAGCGGGGGCGAGCCGGACGGCCGGACCGAGACCATCGTGCTGCGCGACGGCGAGATCACCGACGCGGAAATGGCTGAGATGTTCGCGGGGCTGAACACCCGCTTGTCGCTGCTTGTGCTGGACAGCTGCTTCTCGGGCGGGTTCGCGCGCAACGTGATCGACCGTCCGGGCGTGATGGGTCTGTTCAGCTCCGAGGAAGACCTGACCAGCTCGGTCGCCGACAAGTTCGAGGCGGGGGGATACCTGTCCCACTTCCTGCGTGCCGGTCTGGCGGGCGAGGGCGACGTCGATGGGGATGGCGCAGTGACGGCCGGCGAGCTGGCCACCTATCTGCGCCGTCAGTTCGTGGCCGAGGTCTCGGGTGTCGAGGCCGAGACGATCGAGGGCCAGCGCAACTACCAGAACCTGGTCATCGACCGGGGTGGGGTGCAGGTCGACGACATCGTCCTGCGGCTGGCGTCGAACGGATCGGGGCAGGGCGGGCTGTAGGACGCGTCAGCGCTTGATCGTGCTGGCGATCGACCAGGTGTGGCCGAAGGGGTCCATGATCCGGCCATAGCGGTCGCCCCAGAACTGATCCGCCAGCGGCATCACGGGGACGGCCCCGGCGGTGAGGGCCCGGGCCCACCATTCGTCGGCGTCATCGACCTGCAGATGCAGGGCGACGCCGATGGGCTCGACGTCGCTGGGGTTTCCATACTCGGGGAATTCGTCCGAAAGCATGATCATGCCGCCGTTGATGATCAGGCGGCTGTGCATCAGCCGTTCCCCGTCCTCGGCTATGTTGCGGAACAGTTCCCGGGCCCCGAAGGCGCGCTGGTAGAACTCGACGGCGGCCTGTCCGCCCCGTCCGGGAATGGTTAGATAGGGAATGACGCCGGTGGGAATGGGATCAGGTTCGGCCATCGGCAGCGCTTTCTTTCGGCAACGTCAGACCCCACCATAGTCCCATGACTGATCTTTTCGAAGCCTCTGGCGTCCATCCGCCCGATGCGCCGCTCGCCGAACGCCTGAGGCCCGCGTCTCTCGACGAGGTGGTGGGGCAGGACCATCTGCTGGGCGAGGGCGGGCCTGTCCGGCGCATGATCGAGGCGGGACGGCTGGGTTCCATGATCCTGTGGGGACCGCCGGGTACGGGCAAGACTACCATCGCGCGGCTTCTGGCGAAGGCGGCGGGCTACCAGTACCAGTCGATCAGCGCCGTCTTTTCTGGCGTGGCGGACCTGAAGAAGGCCTTCGTGCAGGCGCGGGTGCGTCGCGCCGCCGGGCAATCGACCCTGTTGTTCGTCGATGAGATCCATCGCTTCAACCGCGCCCAGCAGGACGGCTTCCTGCCCTTTGTGGAGGAGGGGGTCGTCACCCTGGTCGGGGCCACGACGGAAAACCCGTCGTTCGAGCTGAACGGGGCGCTGCTGTCGCGCAGTCAGGTCTTTGTGTTGAAGCGGCTGGACGATACAGCGCTGGATCAACTGTTGATTCGCGCTGAGGGCAGTGAAGACCGACGGCTGCCACTGACGCCTGAGGCCCGTCAGGCCCTTCTCGCTCTGGCGGATGGCGACGGTCGATATCTGCTGACCATGGCCGAAACCCTGTTCGCCCTGCCCGATGATCCGCTGGACGTGCAGGGATTGGCCGGGACCCTGCAGAAGCGGGCACCCGCCTACGACAAAAGTCGAGAAGAGCATTATAACCTCATATCAGCATTGCATAAATCAGTGCGTGGATCGGACCCTGATGCGGCGCTCTACTGGCTCGCGCGGATGCTGAACGGGGGTGAGGACCCGCTCTATCTCGCCCGCCGGATCGTACGGATGGCGGTGGAGGACATCGGACAGGCTGACCCCCTGTCGCTGCTGGTCGCCAACGCGGCCAAGGACACCTACGACTTCCTCGGATCGCCGGAAGGGGAACTGGCGCTCGCCCAGGCCGTCGTCCATCTGGCGACCGCACCGAAGTCTGTTGCGGTATACGAGGCCTACAAGGCTGCATCGAAGGCGGCGCGGGAGACCGGCTCTCTGATGCCGCCCGCGCACATCCGCAATGCGCCCACCAAGCTGATGAAGTCGCTCGGATACGGCGAGGGCTATCAGTACGACACGTCGACCGAGGACGGGTTCTCGGGTGCCAACTACTTCCCCGACGGGATGGAGCGCCGCACCTTCTATGCGCCAAAGGGCGAGGGACACGAGGAGAAGGTCAAGGCGCGGCTGGAACGCTGGGCAGCCTTGAGGGCGGCGAAGGTGGAAGGCCGGTCATGAACCTCAACCAGGTTACTCTGGAGGTCACCGACGTGCCGCGCGCCGAGGCGTTCTATCGGCGTCTGGGGCTGGAACTGGTCGTCTCGGCCGATCACTACGCACGGCTGGCCTGTCCCGGCGGGGCCACGCTGTCCGTGCATCGCGTCGAGACCGTCTCACCGGGTGGTCCGGGCATCTACTTCGAGTGCCCGGACCTCGACGCCAGGGTCTCAGCGCTGAAGGCGGCGGGTGTCGTGTTCGAGCATGATCCCGTCGATCAGACGTGGCTGTGGCGCGAGGCCTGGCTGCGAGACCCGGACGGCAACCGGCTTTGCTTCTACTTCGCGGGCGAGAACCGCCTGAATCCTCCCTGGAAGGTCCGGCCGACAGGCTGAACCCTTCCGACTTGCTCCTAGCTGTCGTCGGCGTATCGTCGCCGCCTGAACGATCCTTGGGAGGGGATGATGGTCAGCATCATGAGTGCGTCGTCGGGCGCGAAGACGCCATGGCACCTGTGGGTGGTGGGCGTGATTGCCGTATTGTGGAACGGCTATGGTGGCTATGACTACGTCATGAGCATGACCCAGGGCGCGACCTACATGGCTGCCGTGGGCATGACGCCGGATCAGGTCGCTTATTATGAGGCCATGCCGGTCTGGATGACGGCCGTGTGGGCCACCGGCGTCTGGGGCGGTGTTTTGGGATCGATCCTCCTGCTGCTCCGCAACAAGCTGGCGTTCCCGGTCTTCGCCGTCTCCTTCGCGGCGTTTCTTGTCAGCCTCGTCTACACCTATGGCCTCAGCGGTGGAGGCGAGGTCATGGGCTACATGATGCAGGATGGAGTGAAGGTCGCTTCCTCGATGATCATCATCATGAACGTGGTGATCGCCGCGGGTTGTGCCTTTTTCACCTGGTATGCCTGGATGATGGCGAAGCGCGGTCTGCTCCGCTAAGCGGTCGCGGGTGACGACCCGCGCCCCCGTTTCCCTGACCGATCAAGAGATCGCCGCCGTCCGCTCGTGGGTCATCCACGAGGACGCGGCGGTCATCGCTTTCGCCAAGCCGGCGGGCCTGTCCAGTCAGGGAGGCCGCATACAGGCCCATACGCTGGATGACCTGCTCTGGGCGTTCGCCCGGTCGAACGGCAAGCGGCCGGAGCTGGTGCATAGGCTGGACCGCGATACGTCAGGCGTGATCCTTGCGGCCAAGACCAAGCCGGCAGCGGGTTTCCTCGGCAAGGCTATTCAGGCCCGACGGCTGACCAAGACCTACCTCGCGCTCATCTCGGCCGCGCCCGAGCCGCGCGACGGTGACATCAACGTCCCCCTGATCCGTCAGGAGATCGGCCGCGAAAGCTACATGCGCGTCACCGCTTTCGACACCAAGGGGGCGCAGGGGTCGCGCAGCCGCTATCGCACAGTGTCTGCCAGCGAGGAGGGGGCACTGGTCGAGCTGCAGCCCTTTACTGGCCGGATGCATCAGCTGCGGGTCCACATGGCTCACGTCGGTCGACCCCTGATCGGCGATGTCCGCTATGGCGGGGCGCTGACGGCGGCAGGCCGGGCAGCGCCGCGACTGATGCTGCATGCAGCGGCGCTGAGGTTCCCTCATCCCGACGGCGGCGAGCGCACGGTCACCGCCGCGCCGCCGGAGGATTTCAGGGCGCTGGCCGAAGCCATGCGTCTTCCTTCTCCCCTTGCGGGAGAAGGTGGCCGCGAAGCGGACGGATGAGGGGTGTATCTCGGTCTAGGGAGTAGGCGGATCGGCTGCTCCTTCACCGGTCGCGCTGCCTATTCACCCCTCATCCGGCCCTCCGGGCCACCTTCTCCCGCAAGGGGAGAAGGAACATCGTGCACCGCCCGACGCTTAATCTCCCAAAGGACGCGTCGCCATGATCCGCACATTCGCCATCGCTGCCTCGGCCCTGTCGCTCGCCGCCTGTGCCTCGCTCGCGCCCTATGGTCCCCAGAGCGACCCCGGTGGTCAGGGCTTCTCTGAGCAGCGCATCGAAAGCGACCGATACCGCGTCATCTACAATGGTGTCGGAAGCCCCGGCCCGGTCGCTGATCTGGCCCTGCTGCGCGCGGCCGAACTGACGCTGGAACAGGGCTACGACGGGTTCGAGGTCACCCAGCGCTACATCGACGGCCGTCCCGATAGCGCCGGCGGCCTGCGTCCCAGCGTTTCCGTCGGCTTCGGCTCAAGCTTGGGCCGCTACGGAGGCTATCGCTATTCGGGCTCCAGCACGGGGGTCGGTATCGGCCTGAACCTCAGCGGCCCGTCCCCGACCTCGACCGTGTTGGAGGTCCGCCTCTTCCGTGGCCCCGCGCCCGATCGCGGCGAGGCCTATGACGCCCGAGAGGTTCGGGCCAACCTCAGCGGCCGCGAGTGAGCGCCCGGTACTCGACCAGTCGTTCCTTGTCGCGCCGAACCTGGTCGCCAATGGTGTTGTCCAGATCCAGCGAGGAGTAGCGGACCCAGCCGTCCAGACCCAGCTTGTCCTTCACGGCCGCCGTCGGTGTTTGCCAGCGATAGTAGGACAGCCACGACACGATCAGACCCATCAGGAGCGCCACGCCCTGCAACACGCGAAAGCCGATCTCATTGCCCGCCGGGGCCGGCCAGAAGGCGAAGACCGCCAGCCAGACGATCAGGACGAAGGGTGTGCTGATCCGCCCGACCCAGCGCATCCAGTAGCGCTCGCGGCGCAACCGCCATAGCTCCAGCTGGGCGTATTTCTCCAGATGCTCCATCCGCGCGCCGAGCCACAGCACAAGCCGCGTCAGGAACAGCGCCCTCTGGCCCCAACCCTTGCCATCGGTGGCATAGGTGGTCTCGGCCTGGTCCGACAGCGCGCGGGCATTGGTGAACAGGTTCTGCAACTCCCGCGTCCGCTGCACGATCTCGCGCGACAGTTCGTAGGAGTCGTTCTCCAGCCGGAAGCGGTACTGCACGAACAGGATGGCCGAGACGCCGTAGAACAGGCCTGCGGTAATCAGCATGCCCAGCACCGCGAGCCCCAGTCCCTGCGGCTGTCCGCCCGTCCACTCGGCGAACAGGGTGGGTCCCAGGATGGCCATGGCCGCGAACCCGATCAGGGCCAGTCCTTGCGTCAGCCGCTTGGTGATGACGTGGATGCGAAGCGCGTTGAACACACGCCGACCATAGCCATAGATCCGGCCCCGGATGTCTTCATCGGCAGGGAACCGTTCCTCGATCTGGCGCGTGAACAGCACGTGGAACCGGTCTGGCTTGTTCTCCGTTTCCCAGAACGGAAAGATGTCCAGCGCCTGGTTGAAATAGCGGTCGATGTTGGCCGAGATCACCGAGATCGCCTCGGGATCCAGGGTGAAATAGTCGCTTTCCTGGATCGGCCGCAGGATGCCTTCCTGGGCCGTGGTCGGCTGGGGTGTCGCGCTTGGCATCGGCGGCGGAGCGGCGCGATCCTCGCGCGTCTGCGTCCCCGCCGGCTCTGCGGTCACGGGGGGCAGGTTCGCCGGCTGCGGCGCGTGCGGCGTCTGATCCTCGTGCGACATGGTCATGACCCTAAACCGTTCCGGCCCGGCTTCCGATGCCGTTCGCTTCGAAAGCGAAGACGGGTATCGCCGTTAACCCTGAGCGGCGGCAAGTGAAGTTTCTCTAATCCTCCCCCGCAGGGGGAGGTGGATGCGCAGCGAAGCGCAGCAGACGGAGGGGGTCAGCCGCGCAAGCGCTGCCTGACCACGAACAAGACGCCTTCCAGATTTTCGAGAACATCTCGCGCATAGACCCGCAACACGGCCACTCGACGGGCCTCCAGCCACTCCGTTCGCTGCTGATCATAACGCGCCTGATCCGGATGCTGGTGGCCGCTGCCGTCGACTTCAATCGCCAGCCGGGCCTCGTCGCAGTAGAAATCGAGGATGAACGGACCGATCGGATGCTGCCGACGGAACCGAGCGCCATCCAGCTTCCGCCCGCGCAGCGCTCGCCACAGGATCACCTCCGGCAGGGTGAGCTTGCGGCGCAGTTCTTTCGCGCGTTCAACGGTCTCCGGCGGTGCTTCCATTTCGATGTTTTGGGTGCGCGGCAGGCCCCCTCCGTCTCCTCCGCTGCGCTCCGGAGCCACCTCCCCCAACGGGGGAGGATTTCAAGCTAGTATCGCGCCATCGCTGCCGCGAAGCCGACCAAGGGGAACAGCAGCAGCACTTCCAGGCGCACCCACATCACCGCCTTGGCCACCTCGGTGGGCGGCGGATGGAAGGCTGCGTCGGACTTCAAGGCGCGGCTCCACCGAATGAAGCGGATAGTGGGCATGATCGATATCAGGCCGATCAGGGTGAAGGTGGCGACCTTGGCCCAGAACCATGGATTGTCCTGATAGGCTACCCAGCCCTTGGCACCCCAGATTACGCGCACGACGCCGACGATCAGGACGGCGACCGCGATCCCACCGTATCCTGCATCCAGGCGCGCCAGCCGTGTCACTTGCACGGGATCAGCCCGGAGATAGGCCAGTTCCATCGCCAGCATCACCGCCAGGCCGAACACCAGGACATGGTGTGTGACCGCAAGGACCAGATCGAGCATGCGCGCCTCCCTTCGCTTCGCCGTAATCGGGGTTATAAGCCGCGAATCATGACACGTCTCCTGATCGTTGGCCTGGGCGGAGCGCTGGGCAGCATGGCCCGCTATGGCGCGGGGCTGGCGGCCGCGCGCCTGCTGCCGGGAGCGGCCTGGCCGTGGGCGACGCTGTCGGTCAATGTGATCGGCGGGTTGGCGATGGGGCTGCTGGCCGGCTGGCTGGCCCAGCGAGGGGAGGGTGACGAGAGCCTGCGCCTGTTCGCGGCGGTCGGTGTGCTGGGTGGCTTCACCACCTTTTCGGCCTTCTCACTGGAGACGGCGCTGATGATCGAGCGGCGCCAGTTCGGGCTTGCGGGCGCCTATGTGGGTCTATCGGTGGTCCTGGCGGTCGCCGCCCTGTTCCTGGGGCTGATGATCGCTCGCCGCGCCTTCGGAGCCGCACTGTGACCGACGAGGCTACCAAGCGGGAAGTGAAGACCCTTTACGTCGCCGAGGCCGAGGGCGGCATCCGGCTGGACCGCTGGTTCCGCAGGCGCTGGCCGCACCTGTCCAATATCCAGGTGCAGAAGATGGCCCGCAGCGGACAGATTCGCGTCGACGGCGCCCGCATCAAGCCCGAAGGCCGCCTGACCGCCGGTGCCGCCGTCCGCGTGCCGCCGATCCCCGACCCGGTCGTCCGTGCGCCGGGCGAGCACCAGGCGCTGAGCCCCGCCGACGTCGCCTTCGCCAGGTCGCTGGTGCTGTACGAGGACGATCTGGTGATCGCGCTGAACAAGCCCTGGGGTCTGGCGGTGCAGGGTGGCACCAAGACCACCCGCCACGTCGACCGCCTGCTGTCGGCCTGGGGGGAGGGGATGGAGCGCCCGCGTCTGGTTCACCGGCTGGACCGCGATACGTCGGGCGTGCTGCTGCTCGGCAAGGGGCCAGAAGCGGCCAAGCGGCTGGCCGGTGCGTTTGCCCGGCGTCAGGCCAAGAAGACCTACTGGGCACTGGTCATTGGCCTGCCCAAGCCGACGGCTGGTCAGATCGACCTGGCTCTGAAGAAGACCGGCATCAACGACTATGAGATCATGCGGCCCGCCGACACCAAGGAGAATGGGGCCGAGCCTGCCGAGACGGCCTATGCCCTGATCAGCCACGCGGGCCAGCGGGCTTCCTGGCTGGCGTTGCGCCCCTTCACCGGGCGGACGCATCAGCTGCGCGCCCACATGAAGGCCATCGGCCACCCCATCCTGGGCGATCCCAAATACGGCGACGAGACCAGTGCTGAGCTGTCCGGCCCTCTGAAGCTGCAGCTCCATGCCCGGCGTATCGAGCTCGATCATCCCTCCGGCGGCAAGCTGATCGTCGAGGCCCCGATCAGCCCGGAGATGCGTGCGGGCTTTCAGCACTTCGGGTTTGACGAAGGCGAGGCCGAGGCAGATCCCTTCGCCGGCGTGAGGCGCATGCGATGAGTGAGCTTTCAGAAGTCCTCCCCCGTTGGGGGAGGGGGACCGCGAAGCGGTGGAGGGGGGCGGTCGCGCACGACGGAGCTCGAACCGGGCCCCCTCCGTCTCCTCCGCTGCGCTCCGGAGCCACCTCCCCCAACGGGGGAGGATTTTGATGACCCGCCCGCTGGCCATCTTCGACATCGACGGCACGCTGGTCGACAGTCGTGAGTCGATCTTTCTGGCGGCGACTGAGGCCGCGCGTACCCTTGGATTGCCGGAACCCGAATACGACCGGGTTCGCAAGATCGTCGGCCTGAGCCTGCCCGAGGCGATGCGGACCCTGGAACCGCAGCTGACCACGCCGGAGCTCGACCGCTTCGTCGAGGCCTTTCGCCAGTGCTTCCACCGCCTCTACGCCGAGGGGCATGAGGAGCCGCTGTATCCCGGTGCGACCGACCTGCTGCGACGTCTGCACCGGGACGGATGGCGGCTGTCGCTGGCGACGGGCCAGAACCGCAAGGGGGTTGCGCGCAACCTGACCCGGCAGGGCTGGGCGGAGCTGTTCGTGTCCTCGCACTGCGCCGACGACGGACCGGGCAAGCCGCATCCGGCGATGCTGCACGCCGCCCTGTCCGCCGCCGCCTGCGATCCCGACGCCGCGATCATGATCGGCGACACGACCCATGATATCGTCATGGCGTTGAACGCCGGCGTCCGGCCCCAGGGCGTCGCCTGGGGCTTCCATACGCCGGAGGAGCAGATCGCGGCCGGGGCCCCACACGTGGCCGAGACCTTCACGGATCTGGAAGCCGCGCTGGACCGTTTCGCGGCGAGAGCCTTCGCATGAGCCACATCCCCAACCTGGATCCCAACATCGCCGCCCGGAAGGGTTTTCGCGAATCCGAGGAGCGGCTGAAGCGCTTCTGGACTGACGTCTCGGTGGAGCCCCGCGACGGCCCGCACGTCGTGCTGCTGGACGGACGGCCGCCCAAGACCCCGGCCGGCAGTCCCTATGCCTTGCCGACGGAGCCGCTCGCGCGGCTGGTCGCCGACGAATGGGCGGCGCAGGGAGAGTTCATCGAGCCCGCGACCATGTTCGCCACGCGGCTGGCCGCCACGGCCATAGACCGGGTGTCCCAGGCTCGCGAGGCCGTGGCCGAGGAGATCGCCGCCTACGCGGGCTCGGATCTGCTCTGCTATCTCGCCGAGGATCCGACCTCACTGGTCGAGCGACAAGCGCTGGAGTGGACGCCCTGGCGCGACTGGGCGGCCCGGGAGCTGGGCGTGACGCTGGAGCCGGTCGAGGGGATCATCCATCGACCCCAGTCGCCGGAGGCCGTCGCCCGTGTGAGGGACCTGGCCCTGTCTCTCGACCACTTCTCGCTGTCGAGCCTGGCCATGGCGGTTCCGCTTCTGGGCAGCGCCGTCCTGGCCTTCGCGCTTCAGCGCGGAGCGCTAACCGGCGAGGCGGCGTTCGAGCTTTCGCGTCTGGACGAGGCCTTTCAGGAGACCCGCTGGGGCGTTGACGCCGAGGCCGCCGAACGGACCGCCGTGCGTCGCGCCGAGGCCCAGCTGCTGGAGCGCTGGTTCCGGGCGCTTTAGGCCCCGCGCCTGATCGAAGGCGGGTGCGGCTTCCCGAGCGCCGCATTCCCCCCTAAACCGACGCCATGCCGAAGCTGTCCTCTGCCGTCGATCCCAACAGCGCCGCGTTCAAGGCGCTGCACGCCCACAACAGTGCCCTCGTCGCCAAGTTGCGTGAGAAGGTGGCCAGGGCTGCGCGGGGTGGATCGGATGCCAGCCGGGATCGCCACGTCGCGCGGGGCAAGCTTCTGCCGCGCGACCGGGTCGAGCGCCTGCTGGATCCCGGTTCGCCCTTCCTGGAGATCGGCCAACTCGCCGCCAACGGCATGTACGGTGACGAAGCGCCCGGTGCGGGCATGATCTGCGGCATCGGCCGGGTCTCGGGGCGCGAGGTCATGATCGTCGCTAACGATCCGACGGTGAAGGGCGGCGCCTACTTCCCCATGACGGTCAAGAAGCACCTCCGAGCCCAGGAGATCGCCGAGCAGAACAACCTGCCCTGCGTCTATCTGGTCGATTCCGGCGGAGCGAACCTGCCGCACCAGGCCGAGGTCTTCCCCGACCGCGACCATTTCGGCCGTATCTTCTTCAACCAGGCGCGGATGAGCGCCCGGAACATTCCCCAGATCGCCTGCGTCATGGGGTCGTGCACCGCCGGGGGGGCCTATGTGCCTGCCATGTCGGACGAGACGGTGATCGTGCGCAATCAGGGCACCATCTTCCTGGCTGGCCCGCCGTTGGTGAAGGCCGCGACCGGCGAGGTCATCTCGGCGGAGGATCTGGGCGGGGCAGAGACCCATGGCCGCAAGTCCGGCGTCGTCGACTATGTCGCCGAGAACGATGAGCACGCGCTGGAGATTGTCCGTGACATCGTCGGGCACCTGAACAGCGTGAAATCCGTCGAGCTGGACGTCCGTGAGCCGCGCGAGCCCGCGCTGTCGGCCGAAGATCTGTACGGCCTCATCCCCGAGGACGTCCGCGCGCCCTATGATGTGCGCGAGGTCATCGCCCGCGTCGTCGACGGTTCCGACTTCGAAGAGTTCAAGCCGCTCTATGGCTCCAGCCTCGTCTGCGGTTTCGCCCACATCTGGGGCTATCCGGTCGCCATCCTGGCCAACAACGGCGTGTTGTTCTCCGAGAGCGCGCTGAAGGGGGCCCACTTCATCGAACTGGCCTGCAAGCGGAAGATCCCGCTGGTGTTCCTGCAGAACATCAGTGGCTTCATGGTCGGCGGGAAGTACGAGGCAGGCGGCATCGCCAAGGACGGAGCCAAGCTGGTTACCGCCGTTGCCTCGGCCAATGTGCCCAAGTTCACCGTCCTGATCGGCGGCAGCTTCGGCGCCGGCAACTACGGCATGTGCGGCCGGGCCTATTCGCCTCGCTTCCTCTTCACCTGGCCCAACAGCCGGATCAGCGTGATGGGCGGCGAACAGGCCGCCGCCGTCCTCGCCACCGTCCACCGCGACGCCGAAAAGTGGACGCCCGAGGAGGCAGAAGCCTTCAAGGCCCCTGTCCGTCAGAAGTACGAGGACGAGGGCAACCCCTACTACGCCACCGCCCGCCTGTGGGACGACGGCGTCATCGACCCGGTGCAGACGCGCGACGTTCTGGGGCTGGCGATCTCGGCAAGCTTGAATGCGCCCATAGCCGACACGACCTTTGGCGTGTTCAGGATGTAATTGGAGAGTTCCCCGTGGCCGACCCTAAAGATGCAGACCTGAACGCACTGGACATCACGCCCGCGGAAGCGGCCGAGATCAACGCCATTGCCCAGCCCTTGGTGCCGGACCCGGCACCGGACGCCAACAACGATCTGGTGCAGATCGACTCCACGGCTGATGGCGTCGTCTTCATCACCATCAACCGGCCGGGCAAGAAGAACGCCTTCGACGCCCCGACCATCGCCGCCTTGCACGAGGCTTTCGAGACCCTGCACGGGGCGGACCATGTGCGGGTGGTCTTCCTGCGCGGGGCAGGCGGGACGTTCAGTGCGGGTGCCGACCTGGGCTGGATGCGCGACGCCGTCGACTGGTCCGAGAGCGACAACCGCGACGACGCCATGGGCCTGGCGAAGATGCTCAAGAGCCTGCACGACATCCCAGCCCTGACGGTGGCGCTGGTCGAGGGCGCGGCCATGGGGGGCGGGGCCGGCATCGTCTGCACCTGCGATATGGCCGTGGCGGTCGAGGGGACGCGGTTCGCCTTTTCCGAGGTGAAGCTGGGGCTGATCCCCGCGACCATCGCCCCCTACGTCATCGAAGCCGTCGGCGCGCGCCGGGCGCGTCAGCTGTTCCTGACCGCCAACATCTTCGACGCCGACTATGCGGCCCACGCCGGTCTCATCGACATGGTGCTGCCCGAAGGGTCGATGGACGAGTTCGTCTCCATGCTGACCGACAGCCTGAGCCGCAATGCCCCCGGTGCCATGGGCGACGCCAAGCGCCTCGTCCACGATGTGGTCGGCCAGAAGATCGATCGCGGCCTGATGGAAGACACCGCCCGCCGCATCGCCCGCGCCCGGGTCTCGGTCGAGGGCCAGGAGGGCGTCCGCGCGTTCCTGGACAAGCGCGATCCGAGCTGGGCGGTCTAGCTCCCGTCGCCCTTCTCCCCTTGCGGGAGAAAGAGCTACGCCGCCGCTTCCCGCTCGGCCGCGCCGGGGTCGTAGTTGAGGATCGGCGCCAGCCAGCGCTCGGCCGTCTCGAGATCCCAGCCCTTGCGTGCCGCATAGTCCTCGACCTGGTCGCGGTCGATCTTGCCGACGCCGAAGTAATGGCTCTGCGGATGGCCGAAGTAGAGGCCCGACACTGACGCCGGCGGCGTCATGGCGAAGCTTTCGGTCAGGGCCATTCCCGCGTTCGCCTCGGCCTGCAAAAGACGGAACAGCGTCGCCTTCTCGGTATGGTCGGGCTGGGCCGGATAGCCAGGGGCGGGGCGGATGCCCTGGTACTTCTCCTCGATCAGGTCCTGCACCGTCGCGGCCTCGTCGGGCGCATAGCCCCACAGCGTGGTGCGCACCTCCCTGTGGAGCCGCTCGGCGAAGGCCTCGGCCAGACGGTCGGCCAGCGCCGCGGCCATGATGGCGGAATAGTCGTCGCCTGCGTCCTTGAAGCGTTTGGACGCTTCCAGCTCGCCATGACCCGTTGTGACCGCGAAGGCCCCGATCCAGTCGTCGCCGGTGGGGGAGACGAAGTCAGACAGGGCGGCGTTTGGCTTTCCGTTCGACTTGGCGATCTGCTGGCGCAGGGTGTGGAAGCGAGCGATCTCGGTTGTTCGCGCCTCATCCTCGAACACCACGATGTCGTCGCCCACGGCATTGGCGGGCCAGAAGCCGACGACGCCTTTGGCCGTGAACCACTTCTCCTCGACGATGCGCTTCAACATCGCCTGGGCGTCCTTGAACAGGTCCTTGGCGGCCTCGCCGACGATCTCGTCCTCGAGGATGTGCGGATAGCGTCCGATTAGCTCCCAGCTGGCGAAGAAGGGCGTCCAGTCGATATGGTCGGCCAGATCGGCCAGGTCCCAGGCTTCGAAGGCCCGAACGCCCGTGAAACTCGGCGCGGCCGGTCGGGGCGTGGTCCAGTCGATGGCGACCGGGTTCTTGCGCGCCTCAGCGATCGAGGTTCTGGCCTTGACCTCCTGCCCGCGCGCGTACTGCTCGCGGATGCGGGTGTATTCGTCGCGCGTGGCAGCCTCGTTCTTCGCGCGCTCCGTTTTGGAAAGTAAACCTGACACGACGCCGACGGCGCGACTGGCATCCACAACATAGGTGGTCGAGCCCCGGCGATAGGCGGGCTCGATCTTGACCGCCGTATGGGTCCGGCTGGTGGTCGCCCCACCGATCAGCAGGGGAATGTCGAACCCCCGCCGCTCCATCTCGCGCGCCACGAACACCATCTCGTCCAGCGAGGGCGTGATCAGTCCCGACAGGCCGATGATGTCGACGTTGTGCGCCTTGGCTTCGTCCAGGATGCGGTCGGCCGGGACCATGACCCCCAGGTCGATGACCTCGTAATTGTTGCACTGCAGCACGACGCCGACGATGTTCTTTCCGATGTCGTGGACGTCGCCCTTGACGGTCGCCATCAGGATGCGGCCCGCCTGCTCACGCGGCTTGCCCGCCTTCTCCGCTTCCATGAAGGGCTCAAGCCAGGCCACGGCCTGCTTCATCACCCGCGCGGACTTCACCACCTGGGGCAGGAACATCTTGCCCGCGCCGAACAGGTCGCCGACGACGTTCATTCCGTCCATCAGAGGCCCTTCGATGACGTGCAGCGGACGCTCCGCGCCGGCGCGGGCTTCCTCCGTGTCGGCCTCGATGAACTCGGTAATGCCGTTGACCAGCGCGTGCTCGATGCGCTTGCCGACCGGGGCCTCGCGCCAGGTCAGATCGACGACCCGGCCCGCGCCCTTGTCGCCCTTGTAGTTGGGCGCGATGTCGACCAGCCGCTCTGTGTTGGACACATTGGTCCGCTGCGGCCGGTTCAGGATCACATCCTCGACCGCCTCCCTCAGCGTCGGATCGATGTCGTCATAGACGGGCAGGTCGCCCGCGTTGACGATGCCCATGTCCATGCCCGCCTGGATGGCGTGGTACAGGAACACCGAGTGGATCGCGCGGCGCACCGGCTCATTGCCGCGGAAACTGAACGAGACGTTCGACACGCCACCGGACACCCGGGCGTAGGGCAGGGTGGTCTTGATCGCGCGCGTCGCCTCGATGAAGTCGACGGCGTAGTTGTCGTGTTCCTCGATCCCCGTCGCCACCGCGAAGATGTTCGGGTCGAAGATGATGTCCTCGGGCGGGAAGCCGACCTCGTCCACCAGGATGCGATAGGCGCGGGTGCAGATCTCGATCTTGCGCGCGGCGGTGTCCGCCTGGCCCACCTCGTCGAACGCCATGACCACGACGGCAGCGCCATAGCGCAGACATTTCACCGCCTGCTCGCGGAACTCCGCCTCGCCCGCCTTCATCGAGATCGAGTTGACGATCGGCTTGCCCTGGACGCACTTCAGGCCCGCCTCGATCACCTCCCATTTGGAAGAGTCGATCATCACCGGCACGCGGGCGATGTCGGGCTCGGCCGCGATCAGGTTGAGGAAGGTCCGCATGGCGACGGCACCGTCCAGCAGCCCCTCGTCCATGTTGACGTCGATGATCTGGGCCCCCGCCTCGACCTGCTGGCGCGCGACGTCGAGCGCGGCGGCATAGTCGCCCTCGACGATCAGCTTCCTGAACTTGGCCGAGCCGGTGACGTTGGTCCGCTCGCCGACATTGATGAAGGTGAGTCGCATCTAGATCCTCCCCAGCGAAGCGGGGGAGGGGGACCGCGCGAAGCGTGGTGGAGGGGGCGGATACAAACTCGATGTCCTGATTTCGGAACAATGAAATGCGACGCGGCTGAAGAAGAGTGTGCGTTCGCCCCCTCCACCGCTTCGCGGTCCCCCTCCCCCGCGACGATGCGGGGGAGGATTTGAAGTGGCCATTCTCACGCAACCATCTCGAACGGTTCGAGCCCTGACAGCCTCAGCGCCACCGGCCGCTCCGGAATCTCGCGCGGCGTGACCCCCGCCACCTCTTCGGCCACATGTCGGATGTGCTCCGGCGTCGTGCCGCAGCAGCCGCCGACGATGTTGACCAGGCCCGATCGCGCCCATTCCTCGATGAAGTGGGCGGTCTCGTGCGGTTCCTCGTCGTACTGGCCCATGGCGTTGGGCAGGCCGGCGTTGGGATAGGCCGCGACCAGGGTGTCGGCGACGCGGCTCAGTTCGGCGATGAAGGGCCGCATCACATCGGCGCCCAGCGCGCAGTTGAAGCCCACCGCGAACGGTTTGGCGTGGCGCACGCTGTTCCAGAAGGCCTCAGCCGTCTGGCCAGACAGGGTCCGGCCCGAGCGGTCGGTGATGGTGCCGCTGATCCAGATGGGCAGGGGCTCCATCCCCTCGTCTTCCAGATCCTTGATCGCCTTGATCGCCGCCTTGCAGTTCAGCGTGTCGGTGATGGTCTCGATCAGATACAGGTGCACCCCGCCTTCGTTCAGCGCCTTCACCTGATGGCGATAGGCCTCATAGACCTGGTCGAAGGTCACCAGCCGCGCGCCGGGATCGTTCACGTCAGACGACATCGACAGCATCTTGTTCAGCGGCCCGATGGAGCCTGCGGCGAAACGCGGCTTGTGCGGCTCCTTCTCGGTCCAGCGGTCGGCGGCCGCGCGGGCCAGTTTCGCGCCTTCCAGATTGATGTCCCACACCGACTGCGCGTCCAGGTGATAGTCGTCCTGGGCGATCGTCGTGGCCGAGAAGGTGTTGGTCTCGGAGATGTCCGCTCCGGCCGCGAAATACTGGTCGTGCAGATCGGCGATGACGTCGGGCCGGGTGATGCAGAGGATGTCGTTGTTCCCCTTCATCTGTCCGTTGTGGGCGGTGAAGCGGTCACCGCGAAAGTCAGACTCGTCCAGCCCGCGCCGCTGGATCATCACGCCCCAGGAGCCGTCGAGCACCAGAATGCGCTCTTTGGCTGCGGCGTGCAGACGGGCGATACGATCGGAACGGCTCATGCGGCGGCCTTGTGTTCGCGCACGCCCAGCACCCGACAGATCGCATAGACCAGGTCGGCGCGGTTCAGCGTGTAGAAGTGGAAATCGGCGAAGCCTTCTTCCTGCAACCGCGCGCAGGTCTCCGCGGCGACCGAGGCGGCCAGCAGCTTGCGGGTCTCGGGATCGTCATCCAGCCCTTCGAAATGGGCCGCCAGCCAGGCCGGGACCGAGGCACCGCAGGATGCGCTCATCCGCTGCAACCCGGCGAAGTTCGATACCGGCATGATCCCGGGGATCAGGGCGATCTGAACGCCGGCCGCCCGTACGCGGTCGCGGAACCTGAGGAAGGCGTCGATGTCGAAGAAGAACTGGCTCAGCGCGCGCGTCGCCCCCGCATCGACCTTGGCCTTCAGCACATCGATGTCGTGATCCAGCGACGGGCTTTCCGGATGCTTTTCCGGATAGACTCCGACCGACGTCTGAAAACCGCCGGCCCGCTGGATCGCACGGGCCAGTTCGGTCGCGTTGGCATAGCCGTCGGCGCGGGGCTGATAGGCGCCGCCGATACCGCTGGCTCCCGGCGGATCGCCGCGCAGGGCGACGATGTGGTCCACGCCGATGGCCTTGTAGTCCTGGATGACCTGATCGACCTCCTCGCGGCTCGCCTCGACGCAGGTCAGGTGGGCGGCGGGCTTCAGGGTGGTCTCGGACAGGATGCGTTGCACGGTCCGGTGCGTCCGCTCACGCGTCGAGCCGCCCGCGCCATAGGTCACGGAAACAAAGGCGGGGTTCAGGGGCTCCAGCCGCCGAACCGCCTTCCAAAGATTGGCCTCGGCCTCATCGGTCTTGGGCGGGAAGAACTCGAAGGAGACACGCACCGGATTGGCGTTCTCGCCTGCGCGGGCGACAGGACCCAGGGGCGACAGCAACAGCGCCCGAGCTTCGGCAAGAGAGGTGGCGGCCATCAGGCGACGCTCCGGTTGGCGACGGCCGGGCGCTCGGCTGTCCAGATGGTGACGGTCAGGCCCGCCGTGTCCGGGGGCAGGGCGATGGTCGCCGACGGCTTGAGCCCGGCTTCACCGAGCCAGCGCCCGATCTCATCGTCGGCGAACCCAAGGCGGCGGTGCTGATGCTCGTCGCGCAGCCGCTCCAGCTCATGGGGGGCGAAATCAACGATCAGCAGTTTTCCACCGGGCATGACCAGGCGAGCCGCCTCGGCCACCGCAGCCGCCGGATCGGCCAGATAATGCAGCACCTGATGCACCAGCACGAGGTCAGCCGACTGTGCCGGCAGGCGGGTCGCGAAGATGTCGCCGTGCCGGAGCTCGACCTTGTCCAGTCCGGCCTTGGTCACATTAGCGCGGGCGATGTTCAGCATGTTCTGGCTCAGATCGAGCCCGATCGACATCCGGGCCTTCTTGCCCAGCAGGGTCAGCATGCGGCCCGAGCCGGTGCCCAGATCGACGACCCGCTCAAACGGCCCCGGCCCGGCCGCACGCTCGATTGCGCTCTCGACGGCCGTCTCGGACACATAGAGAGATCGAATCCGGTCCCAGCTCGGGGCCACCTGTTCGAAGTAGGCAGCGGCGGCGGTGGCGCGCTCGTCACGCACCTCGTCCAACCGGCGGTGGTCTGCTGCCCCGGCGGCGTCGTCCAGCAGGTCAAGCACCGTGTCGATCAGGCGGCGCACATCGGGTTCGTGGCTGATCCGGTAGAAGACCCGCGCGCCGTCTGGAAAGCGCTCGATCAGTCCCGCGTCGGCCATCAGCTTCAGATGGCGTGAGACGCGAGGCTGGCTCTGGTCCAGCACGCGGCTGAGTTCCATGACAGACAGCTCTTCACCGGCCAGCAGAGACAGCACGCGTAGACGGGTCGGCTCGCCGGCGGCGCGCAGGACATCCACGGTCTGATCAGCGGTCAAGCTCATGAGATAATCATATAAGGATATCCTTATATGCTGTGAAGCCGGAAAAGCAGCGACTGCTGCGGCGGTGAAGCGCGTTATACAGAGGGCATGCCGCCACGGAGTATCCAATGCGTCGCCAGTCCTTTCTCGTCCTGATCGCGACGCTCGCGATCGCGGCCTGTTCGCAGGCGGAGACGGCCGCACCGGCCATCGCCGAGCCTGCAACCCTTGAAGATCCAAGCGATGACTCTGCGGAGCTCCTGCTTGAAGAGACGGCTCTTGACGTCGAGCCTCTGCCGCCGCGACCGCTTCCTGCCCGACCGGCGGCGCGCCGCCAGGCAGAACAGGGGCCGATGACATTGGAGCAAATGCTCGAGCGGGCCGAGCGTGGCTTTGACCGCGCCGACACTGATTCGGACGGTGTGGTGACGACTGCAGAGCTGGAAGCGGCCGCCGAAACCCTGCCCAATGCCCGCAACTGGACGCGTGCCGACCGCGACGGCGACGGTCGCCTGACCCGTGACGAGTTCCGCTCGGTCGTCGCATGGCGCTTCCAGCGCATGGACGCCGACGGCGACGGACAGGTCAGTTTGCAGGAGCGGCAGGCACGACGGGGCGGCGACGAAGGCTAGCTCTTGTCGCCGCCCGTCAGGGATTTCGCAGCGCCGACGGCCGACCAGGTGGTGAAGCCGACATGGGCGCGCGCGGGCGCGGCGGGTTCGGGTGCATCGGGCAGGGGGGCGAGGCGGCGCTTGTTGACGTGATCGACCTTGCGCTCCCCGACCTGATCGGGGAACTCGCCGCGGAAATAGAACCTCTGCCAGGCCTGCTTGACGGCCTCTGGGTCGCCGGCCGCCATGCGGGTGTTGAAGTCGGTGCGGACCTCGGACCACTTGCGATACTGTACAGCCAGATCGCCGTCGTCGTCGAGCGAGCGCCGCACCGGCTGAAACCGCTCGATCCTGTGGTGCGGGATCGGCTGCAGGAAGCAGAAGGGCTCATCCTTCTCGAACCGGATGACCCCCGGTGCGGTGAAGCGCCAGTTCATTGTGAAGGGGTAAGGCAGCCAGTCGGTCTCGGTCACGCCTTCCAGTGGCGCGATGCCGTGCTTGGCCCGGTTCGGCGGACCAGAGGCTCGCATGCCCCAGCCCTCGGGCGTGCGGAACATCCAGCCGGTGTGGAACGTCAGCACACCCTCGGTGAAGTGCGACTGGGCGAAGTGTTCGAAATACAGGGCGTCCGCGTCGGGTCTGAACTGGATGGCGTCCGCCCCCATCCGCCCGTCCCATTCGGCCTCGAAGCCGAACGGGCAGAGCAGTTCCCATCCTGTGGTGTTGGCCATGGTCAGCGGCAGACACCGATAGGGGTGACGTCCCGCGAAGGCGTCCATCCAGTCGCGATCCGGTCGCCCAGGGACCATGCGCGGCGGATCCGGACGCATGGGGAAGCATTCCAGCGTCAAGGCGTCGGTCTCGGCGGCGATATCGTTCACGGGTGGCCTCGAAACTATGGTCGGTGGACTCTAGTCAGTCCCGCGTGCCTTCGCACCCCGGAACCGGCGTCAGGGGCGGTTCGCCCGCCGCCACGGCCTGAAGGTTTCGGATCAACAGTCCCAGCATGCCCTGGACCGCTGCCATCGTCGCGCCAGCGGTGTGCGGAGTCAGGACGACATTGGGCACATCGGCCCACCGCGCGGCGGGCGTCGGCTCGGTCTCGAACACGTCCAGGGCCGCTCCACCCAGTCGCCCGGCCTTAAGCGCAGCAATGAGGGCGTCCTCGTCGACCAGCGAGCCCCGCGCCACATTGACCAGCAGGCCAGTCGATCCCAACGCCTCGGTGACCTCGGCCGAGATCAGTCCGGTGTTCGTCTCATCCGCCCGGCACGCGACAACCAGCACATCGGATGACTTGGCCAGATCAACCAGCGACCCCGCCCTGGGCCACGCCGCGTCAGGCTTGTCTCTCGGACCCCACCAGCGGACCTCACAGCCCATGACGGAGACCCGTCTGGCCAGCGCCTCGCCGATAGCCCCCAGACCGACGATCCCGACCCGGCATCCGCGCATGGAGGGCGTGATCAGCCGCTGCTCAATGACCCAGTCCCCGGCCCGCACGATACGGTCACCGTCGACGACCCGCCGTCGTGCCGCGAGGATCAGGGCCAGGGCATGATCGGCGACGTCCTCGTGGTTCACCGCCGGCGCATGCGTCACGATCAGTCCGCGCGACCGGCACCAGGCCAGATCCAGCCCGTCGTATCCCGAGGTGAAGCACGCGACGTGCCGCAGCCTGGGCAGCTGATCGAGGACGACTGTGTCGAGGCAGTCCTCGCCAGCCACCACCACGGCAGCAACTTCGCCGGCCGCGTCCGCCGGGAGTCCTTCCCACTGACGAAACACGCGATAGCTGCTGTCCAGAAAGGGCGCGATCGGGGCCAGGGCGCGCGACGCGATCAGAAGGGCGGGAAGGGTGGTCATGTGCAGCGCTATAGGCTGCGTCTGCGAGACTGGGGAGAGGCTTGCGTCCTTTGGCCAACCACAGTCAGATGGCGGCCTCTGATTGACCCTTCGCTCAGCCTGGGACTGCGACATGATCCGACCGGCGATCGTCACCCTGGCAGGCCTGACCCTGCTGTCCGCATGCCAGGCGGCCGGGACGGCGTCCGCTCCGGCCGAGCCTGCCTCAGCCGCGCCATCACAAGCCGCCGTCGAGGGCGTCCGGGGCGGTGAGACGACGCTCAGCGTCGGCCAGACCCTGCACATCGCCCTGCCGAGCAATGCCACCACCGGCTATCAGTGGCAGATCTCCGGCGTCGAGGGATCCGTCCTGACGCCCGCCGAGCCGTTCGGCGACGAAGTGGTCGATCCGCTTACGCCGGGCATGGTGGGCGTCGGGGGGCAGACGCACTGGCGCCTTGTCGCGTCGCGCCCAGGATCGGTCACCCTGACGTTCACCTATGCCCGGTCATGGGAGCGCAACACGCCCCCTGCCGAGACGGCGACCTATCGTATCGTGGTCCGGTAGGTACCCGCGTCAGAACGCACTGATAGCGCTCTCCAGACCCGCGGAATCGGTCATGCGCAGCCATTCGAGCGTCTGCTCGACCAGGACGTCGGGCTCGTCGCCTTGGATCTCCGGGCTCAGGGCGTTGGACGCGCTGGCGAGAGTCGCATCATCCTCAGACGACGGTGCGGATTGCGCACCTGCACGCGAGGTCGTCAGCGTGTAGCTGCCCGTTCCGGTCGACGTCGCCACGACATAGACGCTTCCTGCCGCCGCGGTGGATGTCTCCACCGGTACGAGGAACGACACGTTCCTGCCGTCCGCATCGAACAAGAGCAGCTTTCCCCTAACATCATAGATCGAGATGCTGGTGACGGCGTCCGACCCGTTCACGGTGATCAGGGTCCGGGTGGGGAGATTGGCGAAGAACCAGTCCTTGTCTCCCGCAATCTCGAACGCCCCGCTCGTGACGGACTGACCAGAGGCATTCAGCAGGGTGAGCACCGGATTGGACTGATCGCGGCCGAACGCCCCCTCGCCCTGACGACCTTCGTCTGCGCCGTAAGTCAGCCAGTGCGTTCTTGCCGCGCTGAGCACCTGCGACGAGGGCGTGAAGGCCAGCGAGGCAGCCACATCGGGGTTGCTCAGCAGATAGCCCACGGTGTCGAAACCGCTGGTTCCCCGGCCTTCGTTCAGGCCATTGGTGATGTAGTGCCGCGCCGCCGCCGCCGTGTCGGTCCCTATGGCCCGGGCCAGGTCCACCCAGGCCGCTGCATAGGCCGCCCCGTCGAAGGTGATCGTGCGGCCCTCAGCGATGCCATATTGCTGGTAGTGGGCCACGCCCGCCGCATTGTCAGCCCCGAACGCCCGGATCAGGTCTGGGTAGCTGGCGATGTAGGCCAGGCCATCGAAGGCCGTGGCGACCCGACCCTCAGCCTTGCCGTACTCGAAGTAGTGCCGGTAGGCCTTGACCTGATCCGTCCCGAAGGCAGCCCTCAGGTCTGTGTAGCGGGCGAGATAAGCGGCCGCGTCGAAATCCAGGGCCGTCGCCTGCTGGAAGCTCATGGCTGGTCCCGATGCGAACTGAACGAACTCCAAGCTTCTGGCTATGCTGGCGGCGGCCTGCCCATCGTATATGGTCCAGCCCGTCTGGTTCTGTACGATCAGGTAGTCCGAAGCGGCCCCGGACAGCCGCAGCAGGTCCGATCCGTCACCGCCATCGAGCGTATCGGATCCGCCAGCGCCAATGATGACGTCATCTCCGCCCAGGCTCTCGATCAGGTCCGCCCCTCCGGTCCCCGTGAGTGTGTCAGCTCCGGCTGTACCTATGATCGTCGGCATGGCGTTACTCCCTTACTGGTTGCAAGGAGTAACAGCCATTTCTGAAACATTGAAGACAAAGCCGGGGCAGACGCCCCGACCGGTCAGCGCCCGAACTTCTGGAACTTGATCCGGTGGGGGATCAGGGCGTCGGTGCCCAGACGGCGCTTCTTGTCCTCTTCGTAGGCTTCAAAGTTGCCTTCGAACCATTCGACGTGGCTGTCGCCCTCGAAGGCCAGGATGTGGGTCGCCAGGCGGTCCAGGAACCAGCGGTCGTGGGAGATGACCACGGCGCAGCCGGCGAACTCTTCCAGCGCCTCTTCCAGGTTCTGAAGCGTCTCGATGTCCAGGTCGTTGGTCGGTTCGTCGAGCAGGATCAGATTGCCGCCGGTGGCCAGCGTCTTGGCCAGGTGGACGCGGTTGCGCTCCCCCCCTGACAACTGGCCGACCTTCTTCTGCTGGTCGCCGCCCTTGAAGTTGAAGCTGCCGACATAGGCGCGGGTGTTGATCTCGCGCTTGCCGACCATCATCACGTCAGTTCCGCCCGAGATCTCTTCCCAGATGGTCTTGTTCGGGTCCAGCGCATCGCGCGACTGGTCGACGTAGGCCAGCTTCACCGTCTCGCCCACGCGGATCGAGCCGCCGTCCGGCGTCTCCTGACCGGTGATCAGCTTGAACATGGTCGACTTGCCCGCGCCGTTGGGCCCGATCACGCCGACGATACCGTTTGGCGGCAGCTTGAAGGTCAGGTTGTCGAACAGGAGCTTGTCGCCATAGGACTTCTGCAGGCCCTCGACCTCCAGGACGACGTTGCCCAGCCGCGGGCCGGGCGGGATCTGGATGACGGCGAAGGACTGGGCCTGACGGCTGTTTTCCTGCTCGGTCACCATCTTCTCATAGGCCGCCAGACGGGCCTTGGACTTGGCCTGACGGGCCTTTGCGCCCGATCGCACCCATTCCAGTTCGCGGGTCAGGGCGCGCTGGCGAGCCTCGGATTCCGACTGCTCCTGAACGACGCGCTTCTGCTTCTGCTCCAGCCAGCCGGAGTAGTTGCCCTCGTAGGGGATGCCCTTGCCGCGATCGAGCTCCAGCGTCCACTTGGTGACCTGGTCCAGGAAGTAACGGTCGTGGGTGACCAGGATCACGCAGCCCGGGAAGTTCTCCAGGTGGTGCTGCAGCCAGGCAACCGACTCGGCGTCCAGGTGGTTGGTCGGTTCGTCCATCAAGAGCATGTCGGGCTTGGACAGCAGCAGACGGGCCAGCGCCACGCGGCGCTTCTCACCGCCCGACAGGTTCGTCACCGCCCAGTCGTCGGGCGGGCAGCGCAAGGCGTCCATGGCCATCTCGATGCGGCTGTCGATGTCCCAAACGTCGCCGGCGTCGATTTTTTCCTGGAGGGAGGTCATCTCCTCCATCAGTTCGTCGGTATAGTTTTCGCCCAGCTCGCCCGCCACTTCGTTGAAGCGGTTGACCCACTGCTTTTCGACGCACCAGGCCTCGACGTTTTCGCGGACGTTCAGGCTGTCATCCAGGTGCGGTTCCTGCTCCAGATAGCCGCGCTTGACCCCGTCGGCCGCCCTGGCCTCGCCGGTGAACTCGGTGTCCAGCCCGGCCATGATCTTCATCAGGGTCGACTTGCCCGAGCCGTTGACGCCGACGACGCCGATCTTGGCGTCATTATAGAAGCTCAGCCAGATGTTCTCGAAGATCTTCTTGCCGCCGGGAAAGGTCTTGGTCAGACCCTGCATCTGGAAAATGTACTGCTGCGCCATGGGTGCGTGTCGCGCCTGTCGTTCTGGGGGCGGGTGGGGATGGCGTGGGATGTAGCGACTGGGGACGCCAAGGGCAAACGCGCCGGCGCTTGAGGATCCCACAGAGCGGTCGTTCGACTTTCCGCCCGTAAGGCAGTAAGGAGAGCCATGGGGCTGTACTTTTCCAGGATCACCTCGAAATCACAAACCACGGTCCCGCGGGAGGTGCGCGAGGCGCTGAAGGTGGGACCAGGTGACACCCTGGCTTACCGTATCGGGCCCGAGGGGGTCACCGTGACCAAGGTCGAACCGCTGGACTGGCCGTATCTCCGGTCGCTGGAAACCACGCTGGGCGAGTGGAGCACGGCCGAGGATGCGGCGGCCTTCGATGATCTGTGACGCCGGCGACGTCGCGGTGGTGCCCTTTCCATTCAGCGACATGGCGGTCGCCAAGGCCCGACCGGCCGTGGTGATCTCGTCGGCACCGCTCAATGCCCGCCTGGGCGAGACCCTGCTGGCGATGATCACCACTGCCGCTGCCGGCGAACGAGCCGGCGATACGCGTCTGATCGATGTGGCCGAGGCCGGGCTGAAGACGTCCTGCGTCGTGCGGCTGAAGCTTTTCACCCTCGACAACCGCCTGATCGCGCGGCGGATAGGACAGCTGTCCCATCGGGATCGCACCCGTGCCGCCGAGGCGGTCCGGAACCTTGTGGCCCTCTGAGGCCGCGGCCTACCAGCGGAACAGGAACCGCCCGATCCCCGCACCGATCCCCGCCGCGATCGCTATGCCCATGGAGTACCAGACCGCCACGAACGGAGCGGTGTGTTCGGGGCAGTGCAGGCCGTAGAGGGTCGTCGCAAGGCCCGCCGTCAGCAGGCCTGCGGCGGCCCCGGCCAGGGTCGGCCGTGTCGGCGCAAACGCGCGGGCAGACCAGAACACGAACGGAGCAGCCAGGGCGCTGAGCAGCAGGATGTTCGGCGCGCAGACCCGGGCCGAGTCGCCCATCAGGGCGGGCATCCGCTCGGGCATCGGCATGGTGATCATCTCATGGAGGGCCAGGGCCATCACCGAGGTCACGAGGGCGACCAGAACCAGCAGGGGCGCGCGCGCTGGCCCCGGGTCGTCCAAGCCGCGCCAGCAGCCAGAAGCCCGTGGCCGCAAGGGCGGCGGTATAGGCCGCCTTGGCCCGGAAGGTCGGGCCGATCATGGCCGAGGCCAGATCGCTGCGGAACCCCAGCCACAGGCCGACGCCGGCCAGGACCAGAAGAGCCGCGGGGGCCAGCCAGAACAGCAGCCGGCGTTCCATCTGGCGCGGCCCGGCGACGGGCAGGTCAACCGACAGGGCCTCGATCAGGTCTTCAGTCTTCATCGTCGCCTCCGTCTGCGGCGGCGGGCGCGAACCGGGCGTTCAGCGACTTCAGGCTGCGGTGGATGCTGACCTTGGCGGCGGTCAGGGTGTAGCCGTGATTGGCGGCCGCCTCCGCGACGGTCAGCCCCTTCCGACGCACGTCCTCGATCAGGCGGCGCTGGCGCGGCGGAAGCAGGGCGAGGCAGCGGCCGAGGTCGGCGCGGGTGGTGCCGTCCTCTACGGTATGGTCGGCGAACAGGGCGGAGGCCTCCTCGATCGGGTGGGTGGGGCGGCGGCCCTGGCGTCGCAGATGGTCGATCAGCTTGTGGCGGGCGATCGCAAAGGCCCAGGCCGTAAAGGCCTGGTTCCGGTCCCAGGTGGCCCGTTTGGCGTGAATGGCGATCAGCGTTTCCTGCACCAGGTCCTCGGTGTCCGCGCCGCCGTTAAACAGGCGACGCTTGAAAAAGGGCCGCAGATGCGCGCCCAGATCGGACAGCAGCAGCCGCCAGGCCTGGGCGTCGCCGTCCAGGCCGCGGGGCATCATGGCCCTCAGGTGCGCTTCACGGTCGGTCACGGTCCACGTAGGCTACGGCAGGGCCTGGTGAAGGGTTACACGGTGCCGATCCCGAGGTCTTCAGCGCGCGGGCAGCAGCGCCATCAAGGCCTGGGTGAAGCCGCGCGGTGCGACCGACAGATGGTCTTCGTCCTGAAGCACGTCGCTGTTGATCGTCAGGCCGGGATAATTCCGCGACCTCAGCAGCCTCTCGAAGCGGCGGCTGTCGGCGACCATGTCGTGGTTGCGGTTATAGCGCGGGCCGTCGCCCACGCTCTCGAACTGGCCGATGTACATATAGACCGTGGCGGGCAGGTCGCGGTGGGTCTCGGCATAGGCCGCTTCGGTCGTGAAGATGGCGTCGTTGCCGTGCCACAGGGACGGACTGCCCAGGACATAGGCTGAAAACAACTCCGGCTCGCTGAGCAGAACCTGCGCGCCCAGAAGGCCACCATACGAATGGCCGAGCAGAATGCGTCGCGCCGGGTCGGCCTGGAAACGGTCTTCAATGAACGGCAGGACCTGGCTCTTCAGATAGGCCTGATAGGCTGGGCCACCGCCGCCGCCATTCACGATCTTCGCGGTCCGATCCGTCCGCGATGCGGTGTAGTCGCGGGTTCGGCTGACGACCGGATCCTCGCCGAGCGCATAGGACAGGCCGACCAGGATGAACTCCTGGACGCGCGGCCCTTCGCCGTTCAACCGTCGACCGATCTGGCGAATAATCGGAAAAGCATAGTCGGCGTCGGTGACGTACATGACGGGATAGAGACGATCCGGGGATTGCGTATAGGACGGCGGCAGGTGGACGAACACCTGGTAGTCGCGGCCGGATACGGGATCTGGCACGTTCCAGACCTGCGAGCCCAACACTTCATAGGGCGCACCGTTGCCGCGCTGGGCGATCGGCGCAGCCGGTGTCTGGGTCACGCCTTGCCCCGACGACTGAGCGCCCGCCCGATCGGAACAGGCCGCGATCAGCAGACAAGCCAACAACGAAGCGCCATGACCTCGAATATGCATGAGAGCCCCCCGGCGAAGCACGCTTTCGATAATGGCCAGCCTTGCCGGAAATGTGGCGAGGCCTTGGCTCAGGCGTAGTTGAAGCTGATCGAGATCCGGTCCGATTTCGCCGCGTTCACCGGTACCTCATGGCGCAGCCAGCTTTCCCACATCAGGACGGTGCCGGGGCGGGGCGTCAGATAGACGAACGGCCGCTCGGCCTCGGGCGCATCGGGGTCGACCCCGGGGCGGGCCATCATCATGGGCAGGCGCGGGTCCTCCAGCTTCAGGGCCGAGGCCCCGTCGGGCACCTCGATATAGACCGTGCCCGACAGGAAGGCGTGAGGGTGGATGTGGCCGGAGTGGGTGCCGCCGGGCTTCAGGATATTGACCCACATCGTGTCCAGCCGGGGCTTGCGCGCCAGATCGAAGTTCAGGGCGCGGGCATAGGCCAGGGCGTGACGGTCCAGATGTTTCTTCAGTTCCGCGAACTCGGGCAGCCGATGGGGCAGGTCGTTCAGCGAGCCATAGGAGGTATAGCCCCGGTATCCATGCGCCTTGCACCAGGCGCGACCGGCCCCGTCCTCGATGGCCAGCATCCGGCAGGCGTCGGCCAGACCGGCGTTGAAGGCCTCGAAGCCGGGCGTGCCGGCCAGGGTGGCCTCATAGACCTGGGTGACGAAGAGGGGGCGCAGGGACATGGCCTCTCCCTAGCCTTTGCAGTCGCGACTCGTCCACGCGGTGTGCGACCGATCCTGACGCACCCGGCGGTCAGGATGACATACAGGCTGATGGAGCGGCCGGGACGAGGACACGCGGAATGGACTGAAATTGGACTCGCGGCGACAAGAGTCCAAACCAGAAAATCGTTCTAATCGAGGAGCTTCAGCCGGGTTCCTGTCGATTTTGGACTCTTTGGACTCAGTTTTTTTTGCCGTCCAATCCTGCCTCTCCGCGAAGGATGGCCTCAGCCTCGGGCGTGTGCTTCGCGCCCGATCGGTCATGCAGGACCAGGGCCGGCAGCAGGCGCAGGGGTGCCCGGCCGCCGCGAACGGCCTGGACCAGAACGCGTTTGGCCGGCTGGTCGGCGAACGGCTGGACCGGACGAATGGCGAAGGAGCCGCACCGCTCGCCCAGCAAGGCCAGCAGGTCGGCCAGGCGGTCGGCGCGGTGGATGACCACGATCCGGCCGCCGTCGCGGACGCCATCGATCAGGAAGCGCGTCCAGACGGCCAGCCCGTCGTCGGCGATCCAGGCCCCGCGCTTGGCGTCGGCCGGTGCCCGCAGGGCCGTCTCGTCGTCAAAGAATGGCGGGTTGGAAATCGCCCAGTCGAACGGAGGCCGCTCCAGCGCCGGGAAGCCGTTGGCGACGTCGCCCGCGATGATCTCGATCCGGTCGTCCATCGCGTTGAGGGGCGCATTGCGAACGGCGAGGCCGGATGCAACCGGGTCCCGCTCCAGACCGGTCAGAAGCGCGCCGGGACTGCGGGCGGCGATCTGCAGCAGGACGGCCCCGGCACCGCAGCCCGCCTCCAGGACCCGGTCTCCCGGGCGGGCGTGGACCGCAGCGGCCAGCAGGGCCGCATCCATGCCCGCGCGATAGCCCCGGGCCGGCTGGAGCAGGCGGACTTTTCCCCCCAGAAGGGCATTGTCGGTGATATCGCCGTCGGCCGATGCGTCCGGCGGCGCAGGGGATGCGACGGTCATGCGGCTTGACCCTTCTTGGCGGGGTCACCATTGTCCGCCCGAGCGCGACGCCGCAAGCCGCCGTGACGCCCATGCGACGCGATCTTCTGCGCGTCGCGGTTTTTGAGAGAGTTTTCTGTTGGATGCCGTCACTCTGACCGCTCCTCGCGCCAAGGGCCCCCGGGCCGAGGGCGACGTGGAGGCCCTGGCCCGACTGGCCCGGGCCGACATGGCGGCGGTCGACGCCCTGATCCTGGCGCGGATGCAGTCCCCGGTTCCCGTGATTCCCCTGCTGGCGGAACACATCGTGTCGGCGGGTGGGAAGCGACTGCGTCCGCTGCTGACCATCGCCGCCGCCCGCGCCGCGACCCAGGGTGAGGAGGGGGCGTCCTTCCACAATGCGCTGAAGCTGGCCGCCTCGGTCGAGTTCATTCATACGGCAACCCTGCTTCACGACGATGTCGTCGACGGCTCCGAGCGTCGGCGGGGCAAGGTCGCGGCTCATCTGATCTGGGGCTCGGCCACAAGCGTGCTGGTCGGGGATTTCCTGTTCGCCCGCGCCTTCGAGCTGATGGTCGAGACCGGGGCCATCCGTGCGCTCGGCATCCTGGCCCAGGCCTCGGGTGTCATCGCCCAGGGCGAGGTGCTGCAGCTGACCCGCGCCCACGACCTGAACCTGGATCAGGAAACCTATCTGCGCATTATCTCGGCCAAGACGGCAGAACTTTTCGCCGCCGCCGCCGAGGCCGGGGCCGTGGGCGTCGGTGCCGACGAGCGGACCACCACGGCGCTGCGATCCTACGGCCTGAACCTGGGTCTGGCCTTCCAGCTCGCCGACGACGCCCTGGACTACGGCGGTTCGTCCGAGGCGCTCGGCAAGAACGCCGGCGATGACTTCCGAGAAGGCAAGGTTACTCTGCCGCTGCTGCTGGCCGTAGCGCGCACGCGCGGCCGCGAGGACGCTTTCTGGGACCGCACGATCAACCGCAATGAACGCTCCGACGAGGATTTCCGTCGCGCCCGCGAGCTGATCCTGGGAACCGGAGCCGTCTCGGCCACGCTGGACGCCGCCGGCGACTACGCCGACGCCGCCAAGGCCGCGCTAAAGGTCCTGCCGCGCAGTGACTGGCGTTCGGCGCTGGAAAGCCTCGCCGACTTCGCCGTCAGCCGGGCCAGCTAGCGTAGGCTGGCCGCGAACCGCTGGATGCGCGCACACGCATCCTCCAGCACGTCCTCTGACGTCGCATAGCTGATCCGGAAGTAGGGGCTCAACCCGAACGCGGCCCCATGCACAACCGAAACGCCTTCGGCCTCCAGCAAGGCCGTGGCGAAGGTTTCATCGCTGTCGACCACGGTCCCGTCCGGAGCCGTCTTGCCGATCAGGCCCTCAATCGACGGATAGACGTAGAAGGCGCCTTCCGGCGACGGGCAGCGGATGCCGGTCGCCTGGTTCAGCATCGACACGACCAGATCGCGACGCCGCTCAAAGGCCGCGCCGCGCTCGGGCAGGAAGTCCTGCGGCCCGTTCAGCGCCTCCACGGCCGCCCATTGGCTGATGGAGGCCGGGTTCGACGTCGTCTGGCTGGCGACCTTGCGCATCAGGTCGATCAGAGGCTTGGGACCACCCGCATAGCCGATCCGCCAGCCGGTCATGGCATAGGCCTTGGAAACGCCGTTGACCGTCAGGGTCCGGTCGTAAAGGTCGGGCGCGACCTGGGCGATGGTCGTGTACTCGAACCCGCCATAGGTCAGGTGCTCGTACATGTCGTCGGTCAGGATCCAGACGTGCGGATGGCGCCGCAGCACCTGCGCCAGCGCCTCCAGCTCGGCCCGCGTATAGGCCGCGCCGGTCGGGTTCGACGGGCTGTTCAGGATCAGCCACTTCGTCCGGGGCGTGATCGCCGCCTCCAACACCTCGGGCCGCAGCTTGAAGCCGTCCGTTTCCACGCCGGTCACGAACACGGGGTCCCCGCCCGCCAGCAGCACCATGTCGGGATAGCTGACCCAGTAAGGGGCCGGCACGATGACCTCGTCGCCAGGGCTCAGGGTGGCGACGAAGGCATTGTAGATCACCGGCTTGCCGCCCGGGGCCACGTGGATCTGGGCGGTCGTGTAGGTGAGGCCGTTCTCGCGCGCGAACTTGGCCACGATAGCGGCCTTCAGTTCCGGCAGACCGTCGACGTCGGTGTACTTGGTCTCGCCGCGCCGGATGGCGGCGATGGCGGCGGCCTTGATGTTCTCCGGCGTGTCGAAATCGGGCTCGCCGGCCCCCAGGCTGATGATGTTGCGGCCCTGACGCTTCAGCTCGCGCGCCTTGGCGGTCGCGGCGAGCGTCGCGGACGGCGCGACGCGGGCGAGGGCGGAGGACTGCAGGTCGGACATCTTCGATTCCCCGGGGAGGTCGAAATCCTTTACGCAGATGCGAAAGACGGATCAAACGACAGGCTCGCGCCGACGCCGCGACGGATGCTAAGCGCCGAATATGAGGCGCATCCTCGACTTCATTCTGAACATGGAGGCGCGGCGCTGGCGCACGGCGCTGGCGGCGGTCCTGCTCATTGGCGCGACCCTGGCGCTGCTCGCACTGGGCAAGACCCAGTTCGCCCTGGATGCCGAGGAGAACCTGGAGGCTTGGCTGCAGGGCTATCGCGGTAGCCCGTGGGCCTTCGCCGTGACCATCGCCCTGTTCGTGGCCGCGGCCTTCGTCGGGGCTCCGCAGTTCATTCTGATAGCGGCTTGCGTGGTCGCCTTCGGACCGTCGCTCGGCTTCTTCTACAGCTGGGCGGCGACGGTGGTTTCGGCAGGCGTGACCTACTGGCTGGGCCGGGGGCCGACGGCGAGGCTGATCGACCGGCTCGACAGCCGCACGCTGGCGAGGCTGAAGCGGTTCGTGGGCAAGAACGCCTTTTACGCCAGCTTCATGATCCGCAACGTCCCGTCGGCGCCTTTCATCGTCGTCAACATGGCGTTCGGGGCCACTCGGGCCTCATTTCTCGCCTTTCTCGCGGGGTGCGCGCTCGGCGTTTTGCCCAAGACGGCGCTGGTCGCCTTCTTCGGCGGCGCGGTCGTATCAGCGGTCAGCGGTGACGGCGTCTGGACCTCTGTGATCCTCGTCGTGGTCGCCGTGATCTGGCTGGCGATCATGCTGGGCGTGCGTGAGCTGGTCCGCAGACGCGAGACGGCCTCGGACAATGGTCCGTCATCCTGAACGGAACCGTCACCGCCTCGTGATCGATGGAGGGAAGCCGGACGGTTTCGGGGCTTGTAATCGCCTGTAGCAGCGGGCAAACGGGCGCTTAGTCCGTCAGGCGAGGACGATCAGGAGACTGGCTGCGCATGGGGATGCGTTCCGGTCAGGGGCGTCGCCAACGCGGGCTGGACCAGAATCGCCTCAGACGGCCCCAACCCGAACGGTAACCGACCCCCATGAGCTTCTCCCTCTTCGGCGCGATCTCCAATGACATCGCGATGGACCTGGGCACCGCCAACACCCTGATCTACATGAAGGGCAAGGGCATCGTCCTCAACGAGCCGTCCGTGGTGGCGCTGAGAAATGTCGGTGGACGCAAGATCGTGCACGCCGTGGGCATCGAGGCCAAGCAGATGCTGGGTCGCACGCCCGGTCACATGGAAGCCATCCGCCCCATGCGCGACGGGGTCATCGCCGACTTCGAAGTCGCCGAGGAGATGATCAAGCACTTCATCCGCAAGGTTCATAACCGCAAGGGCTTCGTGAACCCCAAGATCATCGTCTGCGTGCCCTCGGGCGCGACGGCGGTCGAGCGCCGGGCCATCAACGACAGCTGCCTGAACGCCTCGGCCCGTCGCGTGGGCCTGATCGACGAGCCGATGGCGGCTGCGATCGGCGCAGGCCTGCCGATCCACGAACCGACCGGCTCCATGGTGGTCGACATCGGCGGCGGCACCACCGAGGTGGCCGTGCTGTCGCTGTCGGGCATCGTCTATTCGCGTTCGGTCCGTGTCGGCGGCGACAAGATGGACGAAGCGATCATCAGCTACATGCGCCGCAACCATAACCTTCTGATTGGCGAGACGACCGCCGAGCGGATCAAGAAGGACATCGGCACTGCCCGCATTCCTGCCGATGGCGAAGGCCTGTCGATCGAGGTCAAGGGCCGTGACCTGATGCAGGGCGTGCCGCGCGAGGTGCGCATCTCGGAGCGTCAGGCCGCCGAGGCGCTGGCCGAGCCGGTTTCGCAGATCATTGACGCGGTGAAGGTGGCTCTTGAAGCCACCCCGCCGGAGCTGGCCGCCGACATCGCCGACAAGGGCATCATGCTGACGGGCGGTGGCGCTCTCCTGCGCGGTTTGGACGCGGAAATCCGCGATCACACCGGTCTGCCGGTCTCGGTTGCGGATGATCCCTTGTCCTGCGTCGCCATCGGCTGCGGCCGGGTGCTCGAGCATCCGCGCTGGATGAAGGGCGTTCTGGACTCGGCGCTCTGATCCAGGGCGGCGACGTCGCAGCAAATCCCCGTGATTGCAGAGATCTAGCCGGTTCCAATCTGGCGCGCTTTTTGCAATAGGCTGGCCGCACCGGTGGGGGGCGTCCCGCCGATTCTGACCTCTTTTGGAAGGCAAGGCCGTGGCGTTCCGCGACGGACCGTTTGATCAGCTCAAGGTGCCGCTGGCGTGGACCGCCGCGGTCGCGGTGGTCATTGCCCTGATCGCATCGGTTCTGATGATCCTGGCTGACCGGCGAAACGACGGCGGTGCCCACGGCTATGGCCCGGTGCGGGCGGGCTTCGATGCGGTCTTGGCTCCGGTCAACGGCGTGCTCGCAGCGCCTGTGCGCTGGGTGGGTGGCGCCTCGGATTACGTGGGGAGTTATTTCAACGCGGTGGACGAAAACCGCCGGCTTCGTCGCCAGGTTGCCGAGCTTCAGCCCTGGCGTGACCAGGCGATTGCCCTGAAGAACGTCAACGCTCGGTATGAGGCCATGCTGGGACTGCGGACCGAACCGCCGGTCGCGATGGCCACGGCGCGCTCAGTGTCGGAATCGCGCGGGCCCTTTGCACATGCGCGACTGCTCGATACGGGCGCGGGCCAGGGTGTGCGCATTGGCAACCCGGTGATCAACGAGCATGGCTTGGTCGGCCGCGTCGTCGGGACCACCGACGGCGTTAGCCGGATGCTGCTGGTTACCGACGTCGCCAGCCGGGTGCCAGTCCTGATAGACCGTACCGATGCCCGTGCCATCCTGACCGGCGACGGCTCGGGCAATCCCCGACTGGAGTTCGTCCGTGGCGTTGGGTCAATTCAGGCCGGGGACCGCGTCCTGACGTCCGGTGACGGCGGCGGCGTTCCCCGCGGCGTCCCGATCGGCGTCGCGGCTCGCGGCATTGACGGCAGCTGGCGGGTGAAGCTGTTCAGTGACCGGGGTGCCATCGATTATGTGCGCGTAATGCTTTTCGAGGATTTCGGCCAGCTGGTCGATCCCGAGGCCCTGAATGCGCCGCCTCTGGCGGGTCTCGCGACCGCTCCGGCCCCTGACGCCGTCCAGGCGGCAGCGATCGGCGACGCGGCTGCGCGGCGCGCGCGTCAGGCCGACACGGCAACCACCGCGCCTGCGACGGCGGAGGCTCCGGAGTGAGGCGGCCCGTCGCGGTCAGGGTCGTCGGCTCGTTCGAGCTGGTGTTTCGACCGGCCCTGATCGCCATCGCCCTGACGATCGTGCTGGCCACGCCGGTCAAGGTGTTCGGAATGACCCTGCCTGAGCCGGTGTTGCCCATGGTGCTGGCCTTCGCTTGGCCACTCATTCGGCCCTCCATGCTGGCCCCTGCCGTGCTGTTTGCTCTGGGACTTTTCCTCGACATCTTCTGGGGCGGGACGCTGGGAACGTGGCCGTTGGCCCTGCTGACTGTCTATGCCGTGGTTCTGGGGTCGCGGAACCTTCTGGCCGGGCAGGAGACCCGGGTGCTGTTCATCTGGTATGCGATCTGCACCGGCCTCGCCTTCATTCTGGCCTATCTGGTCGTCAGTCTTGATGCCGGGCGGCCGCCCAGCCTTCTGGCTCTGGTGCTTCAGGTCTTGCCGACGCTTCTTCTGTTTCCTTTGGCCGACTGGATGGTCCATCGGTTCGACGATGGTGATGTGCGCTTCAGATGAGCAGCGAACCGTCCATCTTCTTTTCCGATGTGAATGAGCGGCAGGGTTCGTTCCTGCGGCGCACATTCGTTGTGGGCGGCCTGACCGCCGTTGGTGTCACGGCCCTGACCGTTCGCCTCGCCCAGCTCCAGGTCGTGCAGGCCCAGGAGTATGCGACGCTCGCCAGCCAGAACCAGTTCAACTTCCGTCTGGTCCCGCCGCCGCGCGGACGGATCCTTGACCGTAACGGCGTGGTCATCGCCGGCAACCGGCCGAGCTTCCGGGTTCTTGTCGTGCGTGACGAGACCAAGGATCTGGATCAGACGCTTGACCTTCTTGGGCAGCTGCTACCGGACACCGTTGACCGGCGGCGTGCCATAATCCGTGACGTGAACGCGGCCCCAAGGTTCTCGCCGGTTCCCGTCAAAAGCGACCTGACCTGGGAAGAGTTCGCCCGGGTCAACCTCTATGCCAACGAACTGCCCGGCGTGATGGCCGACATGAACGAGGCCCGCTATTATCCGTTCGGCGGATCCTTCGCCCACGTGGTGGGCTATGTCGCCAAGCCCTCCGACCGGGACGTGCAGAGCTTCAGGGACCGCGGCGAAGAGGTTCCTCAACTCCTCTACAACCCGGGCTTTCGCATCGGCCGCACGGGCGTCGAGAAGGCCCTGGAGGTCGATCTGCGCGGCGTGGAGGGCGGCAACCGGGTCGAGGTCGATGCGCGGGGTCGGGTCGTTGCCGAGGATGTCGGCGGTTCCCGGCCGGCGGTTCCGGGCAAGGAGGTGGTCCTTACCCTGGACGCAGACGTCCAGAACCGGGCGCTCGAGGTTTTCGGCGAGGAAGCCGGCGGCGCTGTCGTGATGGACGTCCGCAACGGCGACATCCTGTGCATGGTATCGGCCCCGTCCTTTGACCCCAATCTCTTCGTCAACGGCATTCCAAGCTCGATGTACCGGCCGCTGGCCGACTATGAACGCAGGCCCCTGCTGGACAAGTCAATCTACGGCACCTTCGCGCCAGGCTCGACGTTCAAGCCGATTACTGGCCTCGCGGCGCTTAAGCGCGGTGCCAATCCGGACCGTCGGATCGTCTGTACTGGTGGCTACTACCTGGGCCGCCGTTTCGCCTGTCACGCCACGCATGGCTCGCAGAACATGCGCGAGGCGATCAAGAACTCCTGCAACGTCTACTTCATGACCATCGCGGTCGAGATGGGGCCGGACGCGATCGCAGAGACCGCGCGCGAGATGGGCTTTGGCCAGACCTTCGACATCAGCATCGACGGGCAACGCCGGGGGCTGGTGCCGGATCGCGATTGGCGCCGCCGCAATCCCGTACAGGGAGATCCGGTGTGGTATCCGGGCGAAACGCCCAGCTATGCCATTGGTCAGGGAGCCCTGACGGTGAACGCCCTGCAGTTGGCCACATACACCGCGCGCCTTGCGAACGGCCGAAAGGCGGTCATGCCTCGGCTGATCAAGAGTATCGACGGAGTAGAGCAGGGCGGCTCGGCGGCGTTCGCAGACCTGCCCTACGCCGCCGCCCACATGCAGGTGCTACGCGAGGGCATGGAGATGGTGACCGAAGCGGGCGGCACCGCTTTCAGGAACAGCCAGCTCGGGCTCGGGGCCGTGCGCATGGCGGGCAAGACCGGAACGGCGCAGTCCAGAAACTATGGCACCGGCTCGCGCAGTGGTGCTGGGCGACCCTGGGCCCAGAAGGACCATAATCTCTTCATCGCCTACGCTCCCATCGACAATCCGCGTTACGCCGTGTCTGTGATCATCCAGCACGGGGGCATGGGCGGCGGCACGGCCGGCGCACCGCGTGCACGTGAGATCATGAAGACGGTGCTGCTCAAGGACGACGAGATTCGCCAGCGTATTGAGCGCGAAGGCTTTGCCGAGACGCCGGACGACCCCGGCGCACATGGGTCCGACACTCTTGGCGCTTCTACCGCGCCCGCGGAGAGCGTTCCCGCCGCTGCGACGGAGCCTGCGGGCCCCCGTCCCTATGTCCCGGAGGCTCCGCAGTGACGTCCTCTGCCCTGACCCGCCCCGGAGAGCGTGACCGGCTTTCAACCAAGCTGTCCGAGCTGGATTGGCGCCTGATTGCCTTGCTCTCCGTGGTCGCGCTGGTGGGCACGGCCATGCTCTACTCGATCGCAGGGGGAAACTGGCAGCCCTGGGCCATCGACCATCTGTTGCGCTTCAGCGCTATGATGATCGTCATGATCGGCCTCGCCATGGCCCACCCGAAATGGTGGTTCCGTGCTGCCTATCCCTTGTATGGCCTGGTCGTGCTCATGGTCCTGATGATCGAGTTCACGCCCCTAGGCTATGAGCCTGCAGGGGCCGGAGCGAAGAACTGGTTGAACCTGGGCTTCATCCGCATCCAGCCGGCCGAGTTCGTCAAGCTGGGGCTCGTTCTGGCCCTGGCCCGATGGTACCACGATCACACCGCCCAGGAGGCGCGCTGGTCGTGGAAGCTCATATTCCCGGCTGGCATGATCGCCCTGCCGTTCCTGCTCGTCGCCAAACAGCCGGACCTGGGGTCCGCCATGATCATCGGCCTGACGGGCGCGGCGGTCATGTTTGTCGCCGGCCTGAGCTGGAAGGTCATCGCAGCCGGCGGTATTGCCGCCGTGGTCACGGTTCCGCCGTTCGTGATGTTCGGCATGCACGACTATCAGCGCAATCGCGTCCTGACGTTCCTGAGCCCGGAATCCGACCCATCGGGCACCGGCTACAACATCATCCAGTCCAAGATCGCGCTTGGTTCAGGCGGCCTTTTGGGCCGGGGCTATGGCCTGGGCAGTCAAAGCCAGCTGGAGTTCCTGCCCGAACGGGAGACTGACTTCATTTTTTCGACCGTGGCCGAAGAGTTCGGCTTCGTCGGTTCGTTCGCCCTTCTGGCCTGCTACATCGCCATCATTCTGATCGCGCTCCGCATTGCTTCCCTTGCGCACAGTCATTTCGCGCGCATCGGCGCGGCCGGGATGACGGCCTTCTTCGCCCTGTTCGTCATGATCAATGGCGCAATGGTCATGGGTCTTGCACCCGTCGTTGGCGTGCCGATGCCGCTCCTGTCGTACGGCGGATCGTCCATGATGACGATCATGCTGGGCTTCGCCTTCGTTCTGTCGACCCGCGTGCACCGCTATGCAGAGCTGCCCAAGGGGTACGGGCTCGTCTGAGGATGCTAAAGCGACGCCGCCCAGTCGGTACCGCGCACCAGACTGTCGACGATGCCGGGTTCCGACGAGGCGTGTCCGGCGTCCGGGACGATGTCGAGCCTGGCCTCCGGCATGGCTCTGTGCAGGGCCCATGCGCCGGCGATAGGTGTGACCACGTCGAACCGTCCCTGTGCGATCCATGTGGGAATGTGGCGGATACGGCCGATGTTCTTCAGCAGCCAGCCTTCCTCCGGAAAGAAGCCACCGTTGGTGAAATACCAGTTCTCGATGCGCGCAAAGGCCAGGGCGAAATCCGGCTCGGCAAACTTGTCCGGACGCGCCGAGGGACCTTCCACGCTTACGGTTTCGCCCTCCCAGCTGGACCAGGCCACGGCACAGCGCTCGCGCTCGGCAACGTCTTCGCCAATCAGCCGCTTGTAGTAGGCCCCCATCAGATCATGACGCTCGTCTTCCGGAATGGGCGCGATGAACCGCTCCCAGGCGTCTGGGAAGATCATTGAGGCCCCGTCCTGATAGAACCAGTGCAGCTCCTTCTTGGTCAGCAGGAAGATGCCGCGCAGCACCAGTGCCTTGACCCGCTCCGGGTGCGTGATGGCATAGGCGAGCGACAGGGTCGAACCCCAGGATCCCCCGAACACGGTCCAACGTTCCACGCCGCAGCGTTCCCGCAGACGTTCAATGTCCTCGATCAGGGTCCAGGTGGTGTTGTCCTCCAGCGAGGCGTTCGGGCGTGATTTTCCGCATCCCCTCTGATCGAACAGGATGATGCGGTAGATTGAGGGATCGAAATAGCGCCGCATGGCCGGATTGACCGCGCCGCCCGGGCCCCCGTGCAGCACGAGGACCGGCTGTCCCTGGGGATTGCCGCATTCCTCGAAGTAGATCTCATGGACGCTGTCTGTCTTCATCCACCCCGACGCGAAGGGTTCGAGCTCGGGATAGAGCTCTCGGCGGGGCGTCTCGGTCACGGGGAAGGCCATGCGGTCTCAGGAGTTACGGCGGAAGGGTCAGGCGTCGGAGGGAGAGGATCGGAACGCCGCCAGAGCGACAAACAGCCAGGCCGCGATCATCAGCACGCCGCCCACGGGGGCGACCGCACCGAACGCGGGCAGGGAGGCCAGCCCGATGATAGCCAGGGCCAGGCTGAAGATCAGACCGCCTGCTGTCCCCAACCAGCCTGCGGTGCGCGCCAACCGAGGGGCTCCCGGCCAAAGGGCGCAAGTGAGGCCCAGCAGGGCGTGAACCAGCTGGTAGCTGGCCCCCGTGGTCAGCAAGGTCTTCACCTGCGGCTCGGCTCCGTGAGCCGCGAACGCTCCGAGAGCGACAGCGGTGGCACCGTTGAGTGCAGCAAAGCCTGCGAGCGAGCGATTCCAACTCATTATGGGACCGTAGCCTACGGAATCTCCTGCGTCTGCTATCGGATCGCCCCATGACCCCCGCGAGCCGCATGGCATTGCAGTATGTTATCCTGTTCGCAGCCAACGGCGTCAGCCTGCCATTCGCGGGTCTGTGGCTTTCGGCGCAGGGGTTCACGGCGTCCCAGATTGGTGGGCTACTGGCCGCACCCATGCTGGCGCGGCTGGTGACCGGGCCTGTGATCGCGGTCTGGGCTGACGGGTTCAGGCAGCGTCGCACCCCGATCGCCATCCTGGGCGCGGTGGCTTGCCTTGCCTATATCGTGGCGGGAGTGGGCGAAGGGCGCTGGGTACAGGGCGGCGCATGGTTCGTGGCAGCAACCGCGATGGCAGCCCTGATCCCTCTGACCGATGTGCTCAGTTTGCAGGCGTCGAGGGCATCCGGCTTTGCTTTCGCCTGGCCGCGAGGATGCGGTTCGGCGGCCTTCGTCGTCGCCAATGTGCTGATGGGGGCCATACTCAGCGGTGCCCCGGTCGACAGTCTGATTGTCTTCGTCGCCCTGGCGTGCGGGCTTCTGGCCATGTCTGCGGCCACCCTTCTGCCGACGGATGGCTTGTCGGAGCGTGGGCGGGCACGAGACCGCTTCGCCGGCGTCGGCCGGCTTGTGCGAGAGCCGGTATTCATGACCGCGCTGATCGCGATCGGTGCGATCCAGGCGACCCATGCCTTCTACTATGGCTTCTCCGCCATCGCCTGGAAGGCACAGGGCATCGACGAGCGGACGACAGGCCTGCTGTGGGCCTTCTCGGTGATCGTGGAGATCGGCTTCATGTGGTGGGTCGAGCCTTGGCGTCGTCGACGCGGGATCGGTCCCATGATGGTCCTGACGGTGGGTGGTGTTGCGGCTGTCGTGCGCTGGACAGCACTGGCCTTCGCTCCGCCGCTGATCCTGTTGTGGCCGCTGCAGGCGCTACACGCCCTCACGTTTGCCGCGACCTATCTGGCGGGGGTGGAGATCATTGAACGCCTCGCTCCGCCGGGGCAGCACACAGCGGCCCAGACGTTGAACTCTGTGATGGCGGCAGGGGTCCTGATCGGGGTGGCGACCCTCGCGGCCGGCCCCCTCTATGGGAGCTACGGCACCTTGGGATATCTCTCCATGACGGCCTTGGCTGGCATTGGCCTTGCAGCGGCCTGGCAGCTCAAGGGCCGGATCAGCTGAGCCGGGTTCTCGGCAGCGGCGACAGGTGCCGTGCGATCGCCATCGCCGCCGCCTCGACACCGCGCCGGGCCGCGTCCGGTTCCAGTCCTGCAGGCGTTCGCAGCAAGCCCACCGAAACCGCATCGGCATTGTCCGGCAGAGCCGTCAGGACCCTGTAGAGCAGGTATGATCCTGCGTCGTCCTCCGAGTCCGACGTCGCATCGGCCGGGAAACCGGCTTCACCCAACGCCCGAACCATCTCCGAGGCCGGAGCAGTCGCCCGGGCAACCGCGGGACCCGTGACCGCCAGCTTGTGGCCGCCCGAAAGGGATCGGTTCTCGGCGCGGAGCTGGATGTGGAACCGATCCGACTTCCTTGCGCGGCCAACCAGAAGCACGGCGCGGCAGGCTTCATCGCCCAGTTCGCTGGAGATCAGACCAGCGAGTGTGTCGGGGTCGTTGGGGCCGAGCGACCGGATGCGGGCACTCGCCGTTCCGGCGGCTTCCAGCGGCCATACCGGATCTGAGTCCTCATAGACGCAGATCAGCATCGCGGGCCTGCGGTCGGCCTGTTCCTCGGCGGCGGTGTCGAGCATGAAGCCTTGCAAGAGCCGTTGACGCAATCCAGCGGCCCAGACAGGGCCCTGGGCTGTGCATGACAGAGTCGTGACAGCGGCCGGACCGTGTCGGAAATCGAGCGTCGCCGTCAAGTCGAAAGCGGAGATCAGATCGTCAATCCGCTCGGGAATCTCCTGTCAGGCGAGATCACCGATCGCTGCGTCGAGTAGCATGAATGCACGTCCGGTATCCGTGGCCAGCACAGCCATCACGGAGGTCGCGCCGTCGCCTGCTTGCTGAGTCAGCCGGTTGGCAAGCTGGCGGACAAAGCGTTCGGCGTCTGACCGCAACTCGGGGTCACTGATCACACGACGAGACACGCTCCGCACGGCAGCGGGGGCCACGCGACGGACAATCTGACGGGCCCGATCCGGGTCGCGGCTCGCAAAGGCCTCCGCCGCTTCTTCAACCCGGGAACGCGGAAGGAGGGCATTGGGGTCGACGCCCATGCGGCGGATCGCGGCAGTGATCCTGTCGGCCAGCGCCCCCGAGTCGTCTGGCATGACCGGTGTGTCGAGCTCCAGCGGTGCCTCTGGTTCCGCGCCATCGACCAGATCAGCCCAGTCCAGCCGATCCGATCCCGTCGGAGTGGCGCGCGCTCCGGGGTCGTCGGCAGTTGGCGCAAGGCGAAGACGGCCCCGCAGCCCGAAACCCCGCTCTCGCTCCGGTGCAGGTCGCTCCGCCTCACGCGGTGATGGAGCCTGGGTAGCCACGGGTGCGGCCGGCTCGGCGGGCGGCTCGCGCCGCCGGATCGGAGCCGGATCGCCCGACACGACGCCCATCAGCCTGACGGCCTCGGTCAGCATGTCGTAGTTGCGACGCACGCGTTCCTGGAAGCCGGCGTCCAGGGCCTCGGTGTCTTCGGCGGCTTTGCGGGATGCGGCAGCAAGGGCAGCAAGGCCATCCTCGACCGTGACCCGGACGGCCTCAGCGCGTGCGCGGGCTTCTTCTGGCAATCGGGCGGCACGTTCGTCCAGGTCGCCGATGGCCGCGTCGACCTCGGCGAGCGCCTGGGTCATGCGGTCGAGCGTGGACTCCAGTTTCTGGATCGCCTGTTCTCCGGCTACGTCAACCAGACCGGTGGTCTCGAGGACAATCCGGCGCGCGCCCTCGACTCGGGCGTCAGCGGCTTCGTCGGCTTTCTTAGCGGCGTCGAAAAGGGCTTCTCCAAGCCGGTCGGCATGAATCTGGGCCTGCGTCGTCGCATCGGTCGCCGTCTGACGGCTTTCCTCGGCCGCTGCATGAAGCATGGCCAACGCGCGCCGGGTCTCTTCGATCAGGGTATCGCGCGCTTCTGCCGCAAGGGCCTCGAACCTGTCGAGCGAGAGCTTGGTGGCGGCGTCGAACCCGTCGGCCTCGCGCTGTGACAGATCGACGAGCGCGCGGAACTGATCCGCTGCCGCCTCGACCAGATCGCGAATGCCTTCGGATGCCCGGGTCGATGTGTCGCCGAGATCGGCCGTTGCAGCCCGGGCGGCCGACAGCTGTTCGGTAAGCTGCGCGCGCTGGCTCTCAACCTGGGCCGAGAAGTCCTCCTGATCGGTACGGAGCGCATAGGCAGCAGTGACGAGCGCCGCCCGTTGCTGGCTCAGGCCTTCTTCAACCGACTGAATTTGCTCTGCGACACCCGTCCCGGCGTTCTCCAGCCTCAGGGTTTGGCGGGCCAGATCATCGGCCGCGAGACGGGCAGCGTCCTGGGCCTCGGTCGCGGCGGCGGCGAGGTCAGCTGCACGGGCTGCCAGGGCGGCCTCGGCTTCTCTGAGCTGGGTTTGTGCCAGGTCCGACGCATCGACGATCAAACGGGATTGCTTCTCCACGGCGTCCAGAACACCAGCCGCCTGGGTGTCGAGACGACCGCAGAGGCTCGCCATTTCCTCGCGTTCCTTGCCGAGCTGCTCCACCAGCCGTCGCGCGGTGCGGCCAGCGACCTCTGCGGCGTCGTTCAGACGCTGGGTCTCCTGGGCCAGAGCCTCGCGCAGCAACGCCATGTCGCTCCGGGCCCGCTCCGCCGCCAGCGCCGCCTGGTCGATATCGTTACGCAGCGTGACCAGAACCTCGCCGGTCTGCTGGGCCGCCAGAGCTGTCGGCGCGACGAGCGCCTCGGCCAGATCCCGGGCACGACGGGTTTCTGCGGCCAGACCGGCACCTTGGCGGACGGCATGAGCCAGCATCACCGCCAGTCCGGCGGGTGCTAGGGCGATCAGGGCGTAGAGCGCAAGGCGCAGGGGATCGAGCATCACCTCGCCGGCACCGACCTCATAGGCGGCCCAGGATGCTACGCCTGCGATCCAGAGGGCGGCGGCGACACCGGCGATCAGGTAGGTTCCACTGGAAGAGGGCGCTGCGCCGGTTCGGCTCACGGCTATCGGCGTCGGTGGCAAGATCGCTTCGCGCGTCACCGGAGGAGCGTCGGCGCTGGTGGTAAATGTGATCTCCTGGCTTTCCTTTTCCACAGGGTCTTGAACCGGTGGCGGCACAGGCTGCTCTTCGACCCCGATCGGGACCATGGCGGCCGAAGTGGTTTCCTTCTCGTGGCGCTGCTGTTCCTGAAGCCGGCGCCGGCGGCGTTCCGACATCGGGCGCAAACCATCCATGACGGGTGCTGAGACGGGCGCTGCATCCGATGCGAGGTCACTGCCGGGCGACGGCTCGACCGTCGAGCCGTCACCATCCCGCGCCAGAACGGTCTCCGGTTCGGGGTCGGACAGGGTCAGGGGCGGCCGGTGACGGGACTTCATGGGACGCGGTTTCTCGGGTGGGCAGAGGCCAGTCGGATGCGAGCGCTGGACCCTAGCGACTAAGCCCTTATCCCGAAAGGCATCGGGTGCGATTCAGGCTTGAGGATTCAGCAGTCGCGCGGCGTTTCGGCCGGCGCGCCAATCGAGGCCGACGGTGTGCAGTCAACCACGCGGTGAACTTCCGGCTGAGGCTCTGCAGCACGGTCCAGCGACACCCCGAACTGCGCCAGGGCGGCCGTCGCCAGCATGATGATGAAACCGGCAAGCAGTTCTATCAGCGCCTGCACGTTTTCGTCTCCTCACCGACGGCAGACCTTATGCCTGATTTCGGCGAACCGGACAATACAGCGACGTCTCGCGCCGTTGACCGCGCCAAGGGCGCATGGGAACGGAGAGTCCTCCCGCGCGTCATGACGTTGCCGGGGTACGCCTGTGCCGGACGGGGGAGACGCCAGATATGCGACAGGAGGCCGATCACAGGCCGGCCCTGGACCCGGCGAGCGTGCTTACGCCGGGCGACACCTGCTGGCGCATCGAGCCAGCCGACCGACTGGCGATCCTCATGGAGAATGAGGCCTACTTCGATGCTCTTGCCTCGGCGCTGTCCAAGGCGAGACGGTCGGTGGTCATTCTGGGCTGGCAGTTCGACCCCCGAACCCGACTTGATCCCGAAACCCGACCTGGAGACCGACAGGCCGAGATTGGCCATCAGCTGCGCATGCTCGTGAAGACCCGACCCGAGTTGGACGTACGGCTGCTGATCTGGAAGTCGCCGCTGCTGATTGCGGCGTCACAGGGCTTTTATCCGCATCGGGCGCAGGGCTGGTTCCGCAAGCGTATGGTCGAGTTCCGGCTTGATCAGCCAGGTCCGCTCGGGGCCTGCCATCATCAGAAGGTCGTCATCATCGATGACGCTGTGGCCTTCTGCGGCGGGGGCGACATCGCGACGGATCGCTGGGACTCCGAAGTCCATGGCGATCAGGACCCTCGGCGAACGCAACCTTCGGGGGCCATCTCACCGCCCCGCCACGAGACCATGTGCGTCATGGACGGCCCAGCCGCGCGCGCCCTGGGTGATCTGGCCCGTGAGCGCTGGTTCAGAGCGACGTGGGAACGAACCGTACCGGATCCCGACGGCTTCGACCCCTGGCCCGAGGGTGTCGAACCGGACTTTCGCGACGTGCCCGTAGGAATCGCTCGGACGGAGCCCCGCCATGGTGGCCGGACCGAGGTTCGCGAGAATGAGCGGCTTCACGTGGAAGCCATTCGTCAGGCCAGAAGTTTGATCTATCTGGAGAACCAGTACTTCACGTCGCCTGTGATCGCTGCGGCACTGGCCGAACGGCTCGCCGAACCCGACGGGCCCGAGGTCGTGCTCGTGTCTACCGGGCGAAGCCCAAGCTGGTTCGACAGTCTGACGATGGACACGGCTCGCGCCGAGGTCTTGTTCCGCCTGGAGAGCGCGGACCACCACGACCGGTTCTTCGCTTTCAGTCCTAACACGGCGGGTGGCGAGCCCATCATCGTCCACGCCAAGGTGACGATCGTGGATGACCGGATTCTCCGGATCGGATCGACCAATCTGAACAATCGGTCGCTGGGTATGGACACGGAGTGCGACGTGGCGGTGGCACCCCAAGACACGGAGGGTTGGGACACCATCCGCCGTTTCCGTCATCGCACGATCGCGCACTTCATCGGCACGACCGTCACTGAGTTCGCTGCGGCCGAGGCGGCGTTGCAGTCCGCTGGCAAGGCCATGCGCCAGTTCGAGACCGGTCGTCTGACGCCGCTCGGTGCGACACCGCCGTCCATGATCGAACGTGTGATCGCCGAGTTCCAGATCGGTGATCCCATCTCTCCCGCGGACGCCTGGCGACCCTGGAAGCGGAGAAACCGTTCCCAGCGCCCTCAGCCGGCGGGCTGAACCTCGAAATCGACCACCAGAGGCAGGTGGTCCGAAGCCATGCGTGTCAGCGGCGAGAAGGGTGCCTTCACTCCGGTGACCCTCACATCGGGAGTGACGAAAACGTGGTCGATGCGGATCGCTGCAAAGCCCGACGGAAAGGTCTTCACGGAGGGGCTGAGCCCAAGCTGTCGCTGGCAGTCTTCCAGCCTGGCAGCGATCGTCCGATAGGGTCGGGTGATGGACGTTGCGTTGAAGTCGCCTGCCAGCAGTGTCGGTGCCTTGCACTCCGGATGCCCCGCCCAGTCCCTGCCCACCAGAGCGGCCGCCTGAAGTGCCTGTTCGCGAGGAACCAGGCCCAAGTGGGTGTTGATCACGTTCAGTTCGACGCCTTCGATTTCTATCCTCACCCACAGGGCACCGCGCGGTTCCAACCCCGGGATTCCCTTGATCGTCGGCAGAGGCCCGGAGCGGATCAACTGCTCGGGCCAGCGTGTCAGGATGGCGTCGCCGTACTCCTCGGCCTCGATCCGCATGGCTGCGTGAAACCGCACAGACATCGACAGCCGGTCGGCGATGGACTGCGCCTGATCCACCCCGCCTGTCCGGGCGCGACCCACGTCGAGCTCCTGCAGACAGACGATGTCAGGTTCATGCTCGGCGATGACTGCCGCGATGCGATCGACATCCAGCCGTCGATCCACGCCGACGCATCGATGTACATTGTAGGTGAGGATGCGCACGGCGCGACGCGCTAATCCATTTGTTGCCGCTTGGCGACCCGGCCCGGTTCAGATTTCGACCAGGCGATCGGCGATCTCGTTGGGATTGCGCGGGCGGGGCGGGAAGTGCTCGGCGAGAACCTCTCCCACCATCCCGATCGCCGCTTCGAAGCCGTCCGCGGGTCGGTTCGACCCAAGTCCGTCGGTCAGGGCTTCAACGGCCCGCGCCCAGACAGACTGATCGACCCGCGAATGGATGCCGCTGTCGGCTATGACCTCAACCTGATGATCCTCCAACGCCGCAAAGATCAGAACGCCCGTCCGCTCCTCGGTGACGTGCAGCCCGTGGGCGAGAAACTGATGAAGCGCGGCCTTGCGAACCCGAGCTCGCCTAACCCCGCGGGGCGTTGCGAGGCGCCGCAGCATCGGCAGGCGCAGGGCAGCATAGCAAAAGATGAAGATTGCCACCTGGACCAGTGCGTAGGCCGCCAGCGACTGACTTGTCTCGGTCCCACGGCCCGCGAGATGGGCTGCATCCCAGCCCGTCGAGATGCCCGGGATCCAGGATGCATTGAAACCCAGGGCGATCAGTCCAAGGGGCACGATGAACGCCAATCCTGCGGCCCAAAGCAGGCTTATGTCGCGATAAGACGACACCTCGCGGGCGAGCACGCAGAAGATTTCGCCCGACGTTTGCGACTCCGCCGCTCGGATGGCTTCCGAGATCCGAGCATGGTCGATTTGCGAGATGCGCTTTACCATCCGCCGGAGGCTCCCCCACCACCGAAGCTTCCGCCTCCGCCGGAAAAGCCGCCGAAGGCGCCGCCCCAGTCAGAGCCGCCGGAACGACCTCTGCTCGCGCTTCCCAGAACTTCGGCCGCCGTCCAGACCAGGACCGGATCCAGCCCCCTCCCGCGCCGTCTCCGCCGACCGCCGCCGGCGGCGCGCAGGATGTTCACGAACAGAAACAGGAAGATGATCGTGATGACGATGGCTGGGTAAGCCGGAAGATCGGCCTCGCTTGGCGCTGCGGCTGCAGCTCGCGCCTCGGCCTCCGCCGGGTCGAGCCTTAGTTGTGTGTCTATCGCGTCTACGCCTGCTGTGATCCCCCGCTCGAACCCGCCCTCGCGGAACGGCGGCAGGATCTCGTTCTGAATGATCTGGTTGGACAGGGCGTCGGTCAGGATGGGCTCCAGTCCATAGCCGACCTCGATCCGGACCTTGCGTTCATTGGGCGCGATGATCAGCAGGACACCGTTGTCTTCGCCTTCCTGACCAATTCCCCAGGCGCGGCCGAGCTGATAGCCGTACTCTTCGATCTCAAGGTCCTGCAGGCTGTCCACCGTGACCACGACCAGCTGGTCGTTCGTGTCCACTTCCAGAGCCTCGAGCTTGGCGGTGATCTCGGCTTCCCTGGTGTCCGACAGCAGGCGGGCCTGATCGACCACGCGACCGCTGAGCGACGGAAAGGCGGGCTGGGCTTGAACACCCCCGCCAATCGCCAGAACCGACGTGAGACCGAACAGGAAAGCGACGAGGCCGGCCTTGGTCGTCTGGATCAAGCGGGCAGCGGTCACTGAGCGGGTGGCGTCGATCCGGGCGCGACAGGGGCCGCGCCGCCGCCGGGTGCGGATCCACCGGTTGGGGCGGGCGTGCCGTTCATGTTGAACTCGACGCGCGGGGCCGACTGGGCTTCGTCGGTGGCGTTGAACAGCTGCATGGGCTCTTCACCCGAGAAGACTGTGTTGGCCCAGATCATGGTCGGGAAGGTTCGCAGGCTGGTGTTGTAGTCCCGGACGGCCTCGTTGTAGTCGCGCCGCGCGATGGTGATCCGGTTCTCCGTGCCTTCCAGCTGGGACTGCAGGTTCAGGAAGTTCTCGTTGGCCCGCAGCTGCGGATAGGCCTCGACCAGAACGCCCAGCGAGCGGACGCCCGCCGTCACACGGCCCTGGGCGTTCACGAAGGCCTGGACGGCGGCAGGATCGTTCAGTTGGTCGGCGTTCAGAGGGGTAGCGACCGCGGCGTTTCGTGCCTCGATGACCTCTGTCAGGGTGGTGCGCTCCTGAATCCCGGCGGCCTGCACGGTTGCGACCAGGTTCGGGATCAGGTCCGCGCGACGCTGATACTGGCTTTGGACGTCGGCCCAGGCGGCTTCGGCCCGCTCCTGTTTGGTCGGGATGTCGTTATAGCCGCAGGCAGCGACGCCTTGGCCGAGCACCAGCACTGCCAAGGTGACCATGAGACGATGCGAACCGCGAGCCATGGAAACCCCCTCGAACTGTCCAATGCGGACGTTGGCCGAGACTATCCTCGCAAGATGACGGGTCTTCAAGCGTCCTTTGGGCTTCAGCCCAAAGGCTCGGGCTCCACCCCCGCCGCGCGGCAGGCGGCGGTGTAGGTGTTTGCCAGCAGGCAGGCGATCGTCATGGGGCCGACGCCGCCCGGCACGGGGGTGATCGCGCCTGCGACCTCAGCGACTTCAGTGAAGGCGACGTCGCCGACGACCCGGGTCTTGCCCTCCGCCGCCTTGACCGGATCAGCCGAGAGCACCCGGTTGATGCCGACGTCGATGATGGTCGCGCCCGGCTTGATCCAGTCCCGCCTGATCATCTCCGGTCTGCCGACCGCCGCAACCATGATGTCGGCCGCTCGACACAGGGCTGGCAGGTCGCGGCTGCGCGAATGGGCCACGGTAACGGTGCAGTTCTCGGCCAGCAGCAGTTGGGCCATCGGCTTGCCGACGATGTTGGACCGCCCGACGATCACGGCGTTCAGCCCCGACAGGTCGCCCAGCGTATCCTTGAGCAGCATCACTGACCCCAGCGGCGTGCAGGGGACGAGGCCGGGCAGGCCAACGGCAAGCCGCCCGGCGTTGACGACGTGGAAGCCGTCCACGTCTTTGTCCGGATCAATGGCACCGAGCACGGCGGAGGAATCGATGTGGGCGGGCAGGGGCAGCTGGACGAGGATGCCGTGGAGGCCGGGATCGGCGTTCAGCTCCGCGATCAGGGCCAGAAGTTCGGCCTGTGAAGTCGTTTCAGCGAGACGATAGGTGTCCGAGCGCATGCCTGCGCGCGCTGTGGTCTCGCCCTTGCTGCGGACATAGATCTGGCTGGCGGCATCCTCGCCGACGATGACGACGGCCAGGCCAGGCTTGACGCCATGATCCCTCTCGAGCCGCCCGGCGGCAGCGGCGACACGCTCTACCAGACCAAAGGCGAAGGCCTTTCCGTCGATCAGTCGGGCGCGCGCGTCGCTGTGGGCCACGGAGGGCTCCGTCTCGTCAGAATCCGAAGGGTCGGCGGCGATTTACAGATGTCATGGAACGGCGTCTATGTTGTTCACGCACAACGGGGGAAACCATGCGCCGATCGACAATCACCGCAACTGTCAGCGCGCTCGCGCTGTTCGCCTCGGCAGGCTCTGCACTGGCCCAGGACCCGACACCGCTTCGGCTCGATCAGGACGTGTCCGGGGCCCTGACGGAGGATGACGCGCGCGTCGACAACATGGATATGGGTCAGTACGTCTACGACCTGTACTCGATAAACGCTTCGGCCGGCCAAAGGCTGGAGTTCACGATGCGGTCGGATGCTTTCGACAGCTTTCTGGAGTTGATGCTGGAAGGCAGCGACGAGGTACTGGCGGCCGATGATGACGGCCTCGGCGAGGGGCTGAACTCGCGCCTGCGCTTTAACGTCACCGAGAGCGGTACCTATATGCTGCGCGCAAGGACGCTCGGCGGCCTGGAGGGCGGCGACTATGCGCTGAAGGTCATCGACCGCGGCCCGGCCCCGCCGCCGCCTCGTCCGACCCCGATCCGTCTGGGCTCGACCATTGACGGCGCGATTTCTGACGCCGACCCGGAACACGACGGCGCGGATCAGTTCTCCAGCTATCTGTACGACGCCTACAGCTTCACCGCGCGCGAGGGCGACCGGATCGCCGTGACGCTTCAGAGCGATGCGTTCGATCCCATCGTCCGGGTCGGCGGCATGGCCCTGAGCGGGCTCTGGGAAGAGCTGGCGGCAAATGATGATCGGCCGGGCGGCGGCGACCTGAACTCCTATCTGGTGTTCACTGCACCCGCGGATGGCGAGTATCTGATCCGTGCAGCCCCGCTGAGGGGGACACAGACCGGCGCTTACACCATCGGCATCGCCGAAGCGCCGCCGCCGATATCGATACAGGCGATTGGCATCGGTACCACCATCGACGGCCAGCTGGTGGACGGTGACGGCCAAACTGACGCCGGTCAGATCGCTGACGGCTACACCTTCGAGGGCCGTGCCGGTCAGCGGGTCATCGTGACCATGAGCTCGGACGAGTTCGATACCTGGCTCGACCTCTATGCGGGCGAGGGTGGCGGCCAGTATCTGGTCGATTCGGATGATGACGGGGCGGGCGAGGGGACCAACTCGCGCCTGACCTACACCCTGTTGGGAGATGGTCTCTACACCGTCCATGCCCGAGGTTTCTCTGAGGATGGCCGAGGGGACTATGAGATCACACTGACCGAAGCGGTTCCCGATCCCGACCCCACGCCGCTGGCTTTCGGTGCCACAATCGAGGGCGAGATTTCCAGCAGCGATCCGCGCGACGATGACAACCGCGGCTTCGACGCCTTCCGCATCACTGGACAGGAGGGCAATCGAATCCAGGTCATCATGCGCTCGGGCGATTTCGACACCTTCCTCCAGATCGGCAGCCCGGAAGGCGACTTCTATGCGCTCGCCAGCGACGACGACGGGCTGGGCGAAGGCACGGATTCGCGTTTGAACTACATCCTGCCCTCGACAGGGGACTTCATCCTGCGGGCTGGACCGTTGTTCACCGACGCGGACGGCCTGTACTCGCTTGAGCTGATTGATCGCGGGCCCCAGCCGGCCCCGGGTAGCATCATCGTCGGGGCGACTGCGCGCGGCACCCTCAGCGAGGACGACGCCATTGCCGAGGACGGCAGCTTCTACGATGCCTATCGCATCAGCGTGAAGGCGGGCGACAAGCTGCGCTTGACCATGGTCTCGAACGAGTTCGACACCTTCATCGATATCGGTCGCGATCAGGACGGGAGCTGGATGACCGTCGTCTCGGACGACGATGGTCTCTCGGACACCCATGCCAAGGTCGATTGGTCAGTCGAGGAGGACGGGGACTATGTGATCCGCGCCCGCAGCTTCGCGCCGGGTCAGTCGGGTGCCTATGCGCTTACGATAGAACCCCGCGACTAGGGGGTCGGCTAGGTTGATCGCCTGCTTGGACCCGGCACCCTTGTGCCGGGTCCTTCGCATTGGAAGGTCGAAAAGTGACAACAAAAGTTGACACTCAAGTGTCAATCAATCTTGTCAGTTCGCTCGAAACGATGCGAGATGCGCTTCAGGGTAGGCCGGTTCACCGGCAGCGAGGCGCTAGAAGACGATGACGGCGACCCGGTTCGGACAAGAAGAGACGGCAAACTGGCAGAGGAGGGACGCGTTCTACGACTCCCTTGATCCGCCTTGGGTGCGCTACTCGAGAGCCGCCCGCCGCGCGTCGGTGGCTCCGACCTTCAGCGGTGCAGGACCTGACGGGGCTCCCCGTTTCGACGCCGATGTACCCCCTGGTGGCTATCTGTGGTGGTACATGGACGCCCAGAGCGATGACGGGCGCTACGGTCTAACGCTGATCACCTTCATCGGCAGTGTCTTTTCGCCCTACTATGCCTGGTCGGGCTGGGCGGACCCGTTCAATCACTGCGCTGTCAACCTGGCTCTGTACCGTCTCGATGGCGGGGCGGGCCGTTGGGCAATGACCGAGCGGCCCGAGCGACGATTGAAGCGGGATGCCAGCCACATCACCATCGGTCCCAGCAGCCTGTCCTGGGAAGGCGGCGTTCTGACCGCCAGGATTGATGAGATTACAAGCCCCCTGCCTGAACGACTGCGGGGAACGATCCGCCTGCGACCCGAGGCGCTTACCGGTCGCGCCTTCGCCCTCGATGCGGCTCAGGAGCATGTCTGGCGGCCGCTCGCCCCGCGTGCCCGGGTCGATGTGTCGTTCGACACACCCGGGCTCTCGTGGAGTGGTGACGGGTATCTTGATACCAATCATGGCAGCGAGCCGCTGGAAGTGCGCTTCCGTCGCTGGGACTGGTCACGGGCGCACACACAGGACGAGGCCTTGCTCTTCTATGACGTCGATCGCCTCGACGGAGAGCGGCATGAACTGGCCCTGCGGGTCAGCCGGAACGGTGAGATCCAGCGGATCGAGGCACCGCCGGCCCGGGCCTTGCCGCGGACCGTTTGGGGCGTGCCGCGCCATGCCCGCGGGGATGCCGGAGGTCCGATGACGGTTACGAGAACGTTGGAAGACACACCCTTCTATTCCCGCTCGGCCCTGTCGGGTGACATCCTCGGGCGGCCGGCCACCATCTGGCATGAGAGTCTCATGCTCGACCGGTTCAGCAATCCGGCCGTGCGTTGCCTGCTGCCATTCCGGATGCCTCGGATGCCCTGGTAGTTCGGGCTTTTCAGCCTGCCTACTCGAACCAGCTGATGTCGCGTGTCGACACCTCCCCGAAGGACCGACCCTCGCGGATGGATGCGAGGATGATCTGGAGGGACGTCACGGGCATGGTGACGAAGGGCCACGGATCGGCCGCGCTCCAGCTGACGTCCTTCGCCCTAATCAGGGTCGCGAGATTGGGACCAAAACGGGCAGGCTGGAATACGGAGCCCTGGGTCTCGGTCAGGGTCGGGTAGAACTGCTGCATCTCTCGCGTGGCCCGCAGTCGAGGCGAGGGGGCGGCCGGGTCGAGAGTCGAGGCCGCAAGGTCCTGTGTTTCGATGAAATGAACACCACTGGTGACCCGGGGATTGCATTCGATGGCCTGGGGAAGCCCGTCGCTGTCGACGATGAAGTCGAATGAGATGAAGCCCGTATGGCCGGTGCGTTCAACGAAGGCCTCGACCCAGGCCGCTATGGCGGGATGTTCGACGCGTTCGAAGGCCACTGCGACCGTGCCGGACATGACGAGTCCGCGATAGATCACGGTGACGCTCACCCTGCCGCCATGGGCGATCGAGAAGGTGCTGAAGTGCGGCCCGCGAATCTGCTGCTGTACAATCTGTTGCGCATCGGCGCTGGCGGGGCAGGGTGTCGTCCCGGCTCGCCCAAAGACTATTCCACGACCCGAGCATGAAAGGGTCGGCTTGACGACATAATCACTCGTCTCTGCCAGAGCCCTAGCTTCGGCGCTCCCAAGGACGGCGGTGCGAGGGACCGCAAGCCCCAGGGATGCGGCGAGTGCAGCGAACCGCGCCTTGTCATGAAGCGCCAGCAGCTGCTCGACCGGCGGAGCGTAAACGCTCACTCCGGCCGGAAGGCAGTCGCGAAGATGGGCAACGTGCATCGTCTCTTCGGAAAGGGGCAACACCAGATCCACGCCCTCTTCGACAACGATCCGTCCAAGGGCTTCGAGATACGCGGCTTTGCTCGCCGAGGGGGCGGGGGTCACGCGCCTTTTCGCCACGGAGTTGGACGCCCCCGTCAGGTGATGGCGGAAGGGCTCTGCGACGATCACAGTCCACCCGGCAGCATGGAAGGCGCGGGCGAAGTCCAGCGCCTTGGGCAACCGGCCGATGGTGATCAGCACTGTACCAGGCGTCATGCGGCACCCTCCGTCCGCTGGATTCGCACCATGATCTCCTCTGCCGGACGGGTGGTCAGGCGTGCCACTGGTCGTACCCGCTCCGGACGCTCGACGACGAACCGGTAACGTCGAAGGAGGCGTCCAAGGATCAAGGTCGCTTCCGTGGTGGCGAAGGCTGCACCGATACACACGCGTCGACCGATCCCGAAGGGGATATAGGCACCGGGCGTCATCTCATGTTCGCGTTCGGGCAGGAACCGATCCGGGTCAAAGGCATGAGGGTTCTTCCACAGGGCACTGTGGCGATGGGCGACCCAGGGCGCGATCATCACCATCGAGCCGCGCCTAAGCTGATACCGACCGAACTTGACCGGCTTCAGCGCCACACGGGGAAGAAACGTGATCGGCGGATAAAGCCGAAGCGTCTCGCGAAACACATTTCGGGCATAGGTGAGATGTCGCGTCTGCTCGAAGGAGAGCGACTGGTCCTGTGCGTGCTCGCGCGTTTCGGCCTCTATCCGGTCTGCCACTTCGGGGCTCATGGCCGCAATGAAGAAGGCCCAGGTCAGGGCGCTGGCGGTCGTCTCGTGTCCGGCCAGGAAGAAGACGCCCAGTTGGTCGATCAGCTCTTCTCGCGTGAAGGCCGCGTCGCCCTGCGGATCCCTGGCCCCGATCAGGCTGGCCGTGATGTCTTCGTAGCTGGCCCCCGCCGCGTGGTGCCGGTCCAGCAGCGTTCCGATATGGTGCCGGATGCGGGCGCACGCTTCCAAAACAGCGGGATTCTGCGGGATCGCTGAAAAGGCCTTGTCGAAGATCAATCGACGCAACTCGACGTGAGCGACGCTACGTTCGAAGACAGCGAAGGATTCGAACACATCCCGCGCCGTATCGTTGGCCAGCGAGGTGGAAAACACGGTCCTGCAGATGATGTCGGCCGTCAGCTGACTCAGCATCATGTCCAGGGAAAAGGCCTCCCCGGTTCGACAACGCTCGTCCAGGCGCGCCTCCATGTCGTCGATTGCCGCCGCCATCGCCGGATAGGCGAGGCTTAGCCGAATGTGGGAGAAGGAGGGGTCAATCATCCTGCGCTGTGCCCGCCAGCGGTCTCCGGCCGAGACGAAGATGCTGTCGCCAACGAGAGGCTCCAGCGCCCCCACCATCAGGTCGCTCTTGGGAAACACATCTTCGGGGTCGGCCAGCACGGAGCGGATGTGTTCGGGATCGTTGACGATCAGGATGAAGCGGCGCGAGTAGCCCAGGGGGCCGAACGGAACCTTGTAGGCCGATGCGGGCAGCAAGCTCAGCAGGTTGCCCTCTCCGCTCAGGGCCGTGCGCAGAAGGGCAGCCAGCGGCGGCAGCGGGTCCGGCCCGGGCGGGACGTAGAGGGCTGGCGCATCCGTTCCATGGGGCAGCGTCATCTGAGATTTTCCCCGCTGCCCATTCTGATCCCTTGAATCTTCAACGGCTCCGCTGAAGGATGAACAGACCGCCAGATGCCGCCGTCCGCAAGGCTCGACCATGTATCTCCTGTTCAAGAGTCTGATCGCAGTCCATGTGGTGTTCGGCACTGTGGGTCTGGTGAGCTTCTGGGTCCCCGTGTTGAGCCGAAAGGGATCTCCGGCTCATCGCCTCTGGGGTCGCGTCTTTGCTAACTCGATCCTCGCCGCCGGCTTGATCGCCATCCTGCTTTCGCTTTGCACGCTGTATGATCCGCTGGGCACCCATCCCCACCTGACGGATCCTGTTTTCGTGCGCAGCGTCTTCGGCGTGCTGATGTTCCATCTCGGCGTCCTGACCGTGAACCTGGCCAGTTATGGTCGGGAGGTGTTGAAGAACAAGGGCAATCCGGCCGCCAACCGGACCCGCATGAATCTCGGTTTGCAGGCTCTGCTGGGACTGACATCCCTGACCTGTGTCATTGAAGGTACCCTGACCGGTCAGCCGCTGATTGCAGCGGCGTCGGTGATCGGCTTCGCCACTGTGGCGACCAACCTTCTGCACATGCTGAACCCGGCCCCACCTCCAAAGGCTTGGTTGAGGGAGCATGTGAAGGGGATCGTGGGTGCCGGAATCTCGGTCTACACAGCCTTCTTTGCTTTCGGCGCGGTTCGGTTCATGCCTGAACTCGCCCTGCATCCCGGACTCTGGGCGATACCGCTCTGCGTTGGTCTGGGCCTGATTCTCTACCACTATTGGAAGATCGGTCAGTCCGGCTCGCGGCTCGGCAAGCTGGCCGGCGGCGGATGACTGAACACCCGGTTCTGGTCATTGGAGCCGGTATGGGCGGACTGGCCGCGGCCATTGATCTGGCCCGCGCGGGTCGCCGTGTGATCGTTCTGGAGAAGGCCTCTACGCCCGGCGGAAAGATGCGCCAGGTTCACCCTGCGGGGCGCGCGGGGATCGATGCCGGCCCCACCGTGTTCACCATGCGCTGGGTGTTCGAAAGCCTGTTTGCAGACGCCGGCTCCTGTCTGACCGATCATGTAAGGCTGGGTACCGCAGAGACCCTCGCCCGGCACGGCTGGACCGATGGGTCACGACTGGACCTGTTCGCTGACACGGAGCGTTCGATTGCAGCCATCGGGGACTTCGCCGGGAAGGCCGCAGCCGAGGGCTATCGCGCATTCTGTGGGCGCAGCGAGGCCATCTATAGCGTTCTGAGGGACTCCTTCATCTCGGCCCAGCGTCCCGGGCTCCTCGACATGCCCGTCCGGGTCGGGCTGGCGGGGTTGCCGGCCCTGCTGGATACCGCGCCCCACAGAACGCTCTGGGCGGAACTGGGGCGCTACTTCCGTGACCCGAGGCTGCGTCAGCTTTTCGGGCGCTACGCCACCTATACGGGCTCATCACCCTTTGCGGCGCCGGCGACCCTGATGCTGATCGCCCATGTCGAGAAGGACGGTGTCTGGTTTGTTGAGGGCGGGATGATCCAGGTCGCCCGCGGCATGGAGGCCCTGGCCCGCTCGCTGGGAGTCGAGTTTCGTTATGCCGAGGATGTCGTTGCGATAATTCACGCGGGCGGATGTGTCTCCGGCGTCCGACTGGCGTCCGGAGAGACCCTGGAAGGCGGGGCCATCGTCTTCAACGGCGATGTCTCCGCTCTCGGGCGGGACTTGCTCGCCGAGGGGAGGCCAGCGGGACCCAAGCCGGTTCCTGTCGTCGGGCGCTCACTCTCGGCGGTCACCTGGTGTGTCGAAGCGCGGACGGAAGGGTTCCCGCTCTCTCATCACTCTGTCTTCTTTTCGGATAGCTACGAAGAGGAGTTCCGAGCGATCTTCAGCCGGCGGGAAATCTGCGCCGAACCGACGGTCTATATCTGCGCCCAGGATCGCCAGGATGACCAGCTCCCGGTTGGTCAGAAGGAGCGGTTGTTGCTTCTGGTCAATGCTCCTGCGATCGGGGGTAAGGGGGCCTTCGGCCCGTCGAAGCTGGAGGAGTTGCGTGGCCGAGCCTGGGCGATGCTGGAGCGTTGTGGTCTGACTGTCGAGGCACATGAGGAGGCCATCGCGGCAACCGGTCCTGACGACTTCGAGCGTCTCTTCCCTGCGAGCGGGGGGGCGCTCTACGGCCGCGCCAATCACGGTCTGATGGGTAGCTTCCAGCGTCCTGGCCCAGAAAGCGGTCTCGAAGGCCTCTATCTCGCAGGCGGTGGCGTTCATCCGGGACCGGGTATTCCCATGGCCACCTTGTCCGGACGTCTTGCGGCGACGCAGCTCTTGGCAAGGGCGCGCGGCCATCGTACCGGCTGGCGGCTGGGCCAAAGCGCTGTTCAGTAGTCAACACGCATCGGTGCCGTCGAGAACGCGCGAAAACGGCTCACGTTTGCCGCCGTCTGGCCTTATAAGTCTTGGGACTCGAGGCGACCCGGCGAGCTTGGGCCGGGCGTGTAACTGAGACCGGAGGGGACAGGGGCATGATCAGGTTTGGACGACTGGATCGTGACAGGCTGACAGAATCTGCGGCTGGCACCCTTTGCGACCGACCGGTAGCCGGATGAGCGCTGAAGCGGCCGAGTTTGACCTTGTCCTTGTTGGCGGCGGTCTCGCCTCCTGCCTGATTGCATGGCGTCTGGCACTTGACCGGCCGGAGATACGCGTGGCCGTGATCGAACGTGAGGGTTCGCTGGGCGGCAATCATACCTGGTCCATTTTCGACAGCGACATCGCATCCGAAGACATGGACTGGCTGGCCCCGGCGATCGCCCATCGCTGGCCCGCCGGCTATGACGTTTTCTTTCCGCACCGCAGTCGAACGCTCCAAACCGGCTACAGCAGCCTGACATCTGAGCGACTGCACATGGCCGTCTCCGCACTTCTGGGTGACCGTCTCATCATTGGCGAAGCCGTTCATGTGGATGCCCAGGGCGTCACTCTGGCCGACCAGCGTCGCCTGGGTGCCGCTGGCGTCATCGATGCCCGAGGGCCCAGACCAACCGACGCCCTCCTTCTGGGTTGGCAGAACTTCGTCGGCCGGACGTTCCGCCTCGCCGCACCCCATGGCTTGACCCGACCGACGATCATGGACGCGACGGTGGAGCAGTTCGGCGCGTACCGGTTCGTCTATCTGCTTCCGTTTGACGACCGCACCGTGCTTGTCGAGGACACCTACTATGCCGACCAGCCGAACCTCGACCGGCCCGCCTTGAAGCAGCGGATCGATGACTATGTCCGTTCGCGCGGCTGGACGATCGAGGCTGTGGTCGCTGAGGAAGAAGGCGTTCTACCTATCGCGCTCGACGGGGACATTGATGCCTTCTGGGCGGACGGTCCCCCTGTTGCCCGGGCCGGACTTCTGGCCGGGCTGTTTCATCCGGTGACTGGCTACTCCCTTCCGGACGCTGTGCGCCTTGCACGGATGATTGCCGAGCAGGAGGACCTGTCTTCTGCGGCTCTCCGAAGGCTTACAGAGTCCCATTCAAAGGACCTGTGGCGTGGTCGCGCCTTTTATCGCCTGCTGAACCGCATGCTGTTCAGGGCGGCCCGGCCTGATGAGCGCTGGCGTGTGTTTCAACGGTTCTACGGCCTTTCGGACGGAGTGCTGCGGCGCTTCTACGCAGGGACGAGTACGATGCTCGACAAGTTGCGTATCCTCACGGGAAAACCGCCCGTGCCCTTCGGTCGGGCGCTGCGGCAAGTCCGCGAGACAGGACGGGGAAGTCGTTGATGAGAGACGTTGCAGCAAAGCGTGCGGTGGTCATCGGAGCCGGATTCGGCGGCATCGCACTGGCGATACGGCTTCAGCGCGCGGGCGTGCAGACCACTCTGGTCGAGAAGCGCGACAAGGCGGGAGGACGCGCCTACGTCTGGCATGAGAAGGGCTTCACGTTTGATGCCGGCCCGACGGTCATCACCGATCCGGATTGTCTGACCGAGTTGTTCGAGGGTACCGGATCGGAGCTCAAGGACTACGTCGAGCTTATGCCGGTCGATCCGTTCTACCGCCTGTGCTGGGAGGACGGCACCAGCTTCGACTACAACAATGACCAGGCGGCGATGGAGCGCCAGATGGCGGCCCTCAATCCGGCCGATGTGGAGGGTTACCGGCGCTTCCACGCGCACTCGGAAGAACTCTACCAGGAAGGCTACATCAAGCTGGGTTCGGTCCCGTTCCAGTCCTTCTGGACGATGATGAAGGCCGCTCCAGTTCTGGCACGGCTTGAGGCATGGAACAGCGTCTATGAGATGGTCGCACGCTACATTGAGGATCCCCACCTGCGTCAGGCGTTCAGCTTCCATACGCTTCTGGTCGGGGGCAATCCGTTCAAATCGAGCTCGGTCTATTCCCTGATCCATGCGCTTGAGCGCCGCGGCGGCGTCTGGTTCGCTCGGGGCGGCACTGGCGCGCTGATCGCCGGCCTTGTCCGATTTTTCGAGGACCTCGGCGGCACTGTCTTGCTGAACAGCGCGGTCGAACGGATCGAGACCGAGGGTGAACGCGCAATCGCGGTCACCCTTGAAGGCGGTGAGACGATTCCGGCGGATATGGTCGCGTCCAACGCCGACGTCGTTCATACCTACGACAAGCTTCTGGGGCGGACGCCACGTGGCAAGGCGAAGACGAAGTCCTTGAAGTCCAAGCGGTTCTCCATGTCACTGTTTGTGCTGCATTTCGGCGTTTCCACGCCGCAGCCGCAGCTGGCGCACCACACGATCTGCTTCGGCGCGCGCTATCGGGAACTGATCTCGGAGATCTTCTCCGGACCCGAGCTGCCCGAGGACTTCTCGCTTTATCTTCATGCGCCGTGCGCGACGGACCCGTCGATGGCCCTTCCGGGACAGTCGAGCCACTACGTGCTTTCGCCCGTGCCGCACCTTGGGGCAGCCGACATCGACTGGTCAGTGAAGGGTCCCGAATACCGCGAGAAGATTATCGACTACCTCGAAGAACGCTACATGCCGAACCTGCGCCGTGACCTCGTGACGACGCGCATCTGGACCCCCCAGGACTTCAAGGATGATCTGAACTCCCACCTGGGTTCGGCTTTCTCGCTGGAGCCGATCCTGACCCAGAGCGCCTGGTTCCGGCCGCACAACAGGGACGACGTCATTCCCAACCTCTACATCGTGGGCGCAGGCACCCATCCGGGCGCGGGCATTCCCGGCGTGGTCGGTTCGGCCAAGGCGACCGCGGGCCTCATGCTGGAGCAGGCCGAAGCACGATGACTGACGCCGTCCTCGCCGCGTCCAAGGCGTCGATCGTCAAGGGGTCCAAGAGCTTCCGCTCGGCCTCTCGACTGTTCGACCCTAAGGTGCGCGAGGACGCCTGGTTGCTCTATGCTTGGTGCCGCGCCTGCGATGACGAAATCGATGGGCAGGACCACGGCTTTGCCCACGAGGCCCTGACGCCCGAAGAGCAAAGGCGCAGGCTCGCACGTCTTTACGACCTGACACGACGCGCCATGACGGGCGAAGCCATGTCGGATCCCGTCTTCGCCGCCTTCCAGCGGGTCGCGATCCGACATCGCTTGCCAGAGCGCTGGGCGATGGACCTCATCGACGGCTTTGCCATGGACGTCGAGCACCGGGATTACCGCACGGTGGACGACGTCATGACCTACTGCTGGCACGTCGCGGGCGTGGTCGGGGTGATGATGGCGCGGGTCATGGGGGTGACGGATCCAGAGACCCTGCGTCGAGCCCAGGATCTCGGTCTGGCCTTCCAGCTGACCAACATCTCGCGTGACGTGATCGAGGACGCCGAGGACGGCCGGGTCTATCTGCCGGCGGACTGGCTGATCGAGGCGGGGCTGGAGCCGACCGCTGAGGCGGTGGCCGAGCCGGCGAACCGGGACCGGGTCCACGCCGTTACTTCACGCCTTCTGGCTGTCGCCGAGCCCTACTACGACAGCGCGCGAGACGGGCTGCGGGGTCTACCATTCCGCTCGGCCATGGCCATCGCGGCGGCGCGCGGCGTCTACCGCGAGATCGGCCGGAAGGTCCGTCGAGGTGGGCACGGCGTCTGGCGTGAGCGGGTGTCCGTGGGACGCGTCATGAAGCTGTGGCTGTTCGGCCGTGGCGCGCTGATCGCCGTCTGGACTCAGACGATCGATCGCGGCAAGCCGCCGGCGATCAGGCCTGCGCTCTGGACGCGCGTTTGAGCGTTTCTCGCCGGACCTCGGGCAGTCGCCACCAGGGTGCCGAGGGTATCAGGTGGTGCTCGTGGTGCATCCCGAAGTGAAAGCAGGTCAGCAGCGAGGCGATCCACGGCATGGGGATCGTGCGGGCGTGGTGATGGTCGGCAAACCCGTCACTTTGCGTGTGGCGATGGGGAAGCCATGTGCCGAACACGAACAGTTGCAGTGCACTGAGGATCGCGGGCAGGCCCCAGAACAGAGCCAGATTAGCCACTGAAGCGCCGATCAGCAGGTATGCGATCAGCACCGCCGTCACGATTGAGAACTCGCGCCAGCCGAAATAGCGGGTGAAGAAGCTGTAGAACCACGGCAGAAAGGCCTCGGGCCGATGTGCATGGAAGTCTGGATCGTCGGCCGTGCCGGGTGCCCGGTGATGCTGATGATGGCAGATGGTCAGCTTGCGATACGAAAAGGCGGCATAGGCTCCCACGCAGATCTGGCCGACCAGAGCGTTCACGCGTGGCCGGCCCGGTGCCAGTGACCCGTGCATGGCGTCGTGGGCGACAATGAACATGCCCGCTCCCAGCCAGCTCTGGGTCAGAATGAGAAAGGGCGCGGCCAAAAGCGCTGGTCCTTCCAAGGGTTGAAAGAAGACGCCCCACACGTGCACCGTCAACCAGCCGCCCAGGATGAGGACAGCGAGGCTCAGGCCGATAATCGTCTGCCGCGCGCGCGTCACTCGGCCGGGATATCGTTCGCGGCGCGCTCGGAGCGACGTGCCTTCAGGATCGCGCTCAGGCGCTGAGGATTGGGTGCGAAGACGAAGCCGAACGACACAGCACCCTCGCGTGTCTGCACCGCGTGGTGAAGCTTGTGGGCCTGGACCAGGCGACGGGCATATCCGTTTTTCGGCATCCAGTGGAACGGCCAGCGCTGATGCACCAGTCCGTCATGCACGAAGGCGTAGACGACGCCGTAAAGAGTAACCCCAAGCGCGATCGCCCTGACCCACCACAGGTCTGTCAGCCAGGCGACGACGAACAGGCTGGTGCCAACGACGGCCCCGACGACGCCATACAGGTCGTTGAGCTCGAAGGTCTTGTCGTGGGGTTCGTGATGATCGCGGTGCCAGCCCCAGCCGAGAGGGCCGTGCATGATGTAGCGATGCGTCGTCCACGCCACGCCTTCCATCAGGAAGAAGACGGCCAGCGTCAGCAGAGTGAACCAGACGAACGTCATTCCTGAAGTCTACGCCGCGTCGCGGACGGTTCCAACCGCGACCGCACGTCGCTAAGCAGGAACCATGAGCGATGACGTGATCCGCGACCGCAAGGACCAGCACCTGGACGTCGTCCTGTCCGGTGGCGGGCGGCATGCGCGTGATGCCGGCTTTGACGCGATCCGCTTCGTTCACGAGGCCTTGCCGGACCTCGATCACGCCAAGATCGATCTGGGCGTCGATTTCCTGGGACGCAGGCTGAAGGCCCCGTTTCTGATCAGTTCCATGACGGGGGGTCCTGCGCGCGCCGAGGCGATCAACGCCCATCTGGCCGAAGGGGCTCAGCACCTGGGCATAGCGCTCGCGGTCGGGTCGCAGCGCGGCGCGCTGGAGGGCGGGGCGGACGGAGGGCTGAACGCCTCGTTGCGCCACCGCGCGCCGGATACGCCGATCCTGGCCAACATGGGCGCGGCCCAGCTGACCCAGGGCTTTGGCGTGGATCAGGCGCGGCGCGTCATGGAGATGATCGGTGCTGACGCCCTTATCGTTCATCTCAATCCGCTGCAGGAAGCCTGTCAGCCGGAGGGCGATCGCGACTGGTGGGGTGTCGGCGCCGCGCTTGAGGCGTTGATCCGCAAGCTCGATGCGCCGGTTGTGATCAAGGAAACGGGGGCGGGCATCTCGGCGGCGACGGCACGACGCCTGATCGACATGGGCGCGGCGGCCATCGACGTGGCGGGAGCGGGAGGAGCGAACTGGGGGCTTATCGAGGGTGAGCGGGCAACGGAGCCCTCCGACAAGGCCCACGCCCTGGTCTTTGCCGACTGGGGCATTCCGACTGCGCGCGCAATCGCCGAGGCACGAGCCGCCTGTCCCGATGCCCTGATCATTGGCTCGGGCGGCGTGAGGAACGGTCTGGACGCCGCCAAGGCCATCCGGCTGGGTGCGGACATGGTGGGCCAGGCGGCGGGCGTGCTGGAGGCTGCAACCGTTTCGACGGACGCCGTGGTCGCGCATTTCCAGCTGGCGATCCGCCAACTTCGCACGGCGTGTTTCTGCACAGGCTCGGCCAGTCTGGCGGACCTGAAGCGGGCTCCGCTTCAGGCCTGACCATGGCGACCGAGACCGACATCGTCATCATCGGCGGCGGTCATAACGGCCTTGTCTGCGCCTTCTACCTGGCCCGCGCCGGACTGAAGGTTGTGGTGCTGGAGCGCCGGTCGGTGATCGGCGGGGCCGCCGTGACGGAGCAGTTCCATCCGGGCTTTCGCAACTCGACCGCCAGCTACACGGTCAGCCTGCTGAATCCCAAGGTCATCGCGGACATGGAGCTGGCCCGGCACGGTCTCAGGATCGTCGAGCGGCGGATGTCGAACTTTCTGCCCTTGCCGGACGGCCGCTTTCTGGAGGCGGGCGAGGGCGTTACGGCTGCCTCTGTGGCGCAGTTTTCGCACCGGGACGCGGAGCGCCTGCCCGAATACGAGCGGCGGCTCGAAGCGGTGGCGGACGTTCTGCGTGCCCTTGTAATGGAGATCCCTCCGAACCTGCCGGATGGCGGCTGGCTGGATGCCCTGCCCGAGATGCTGAAGTCGGCCTCGCTGGCGCGCAGGCTGGGCGGGCTCGACCTCACTGGTCGACGCGACGTGCTCGACCTCTTCGCCAAGTCGGCCGGTGATTGGCTGGACGGCTGGTTCGAGAGCGACCCGATCAAAGCCCTGTTTGGGTTTGACAGTGTGGTGGGCAACTATGCCAGCCCCTATACGCCGGGGTCCGCCTACGTGCTGCTGCATCACGTCTTCGGCGAGGTGAACGGAAAACGTGGCGTATGGGGTCATGCCATTGGCGGAATGGGAGCGATCACCCAGGCCATGGCGGCCGCCTGCCGGGACGCCGGCGTCGAGATCCGTATCGACGCCGAGGCAACGGAGGTCGTGACAGAGCGGGGGAGGGCCGTCGGGGTGGTCACTGCGACCGGGGACGTCGTTCGTGCACGGGCCGTTGTCGCAAACATCCATCCGCGTCTGCTGTTTGATCGTCTGATTGATCCCGCCGAAGTGCCGGCCGACTTCCTCGAGAGGATCGGCCGCTATGCCTCAGGGTCGGCGACCTTCCGGATGAACGTGGCACTGTCGCAATTGCCCCGTTTCACAGTGAAGCCGGAACCGGGTAACCACCTGACAGCCGGGATCATCCTTGCGCCCAGCTTGGCCTACATGGATCGCGCCCATGCCGAGGCGAGACTGAACGGCTGGTCTTCGCAGCCGATCATTGAAATGCTGATCCCGTCCACGTTGGACGACAGCCTTGCGCCATCCGGCGCCCATGTCGCCAGCCTGTTCTGCCAGCATGTCGCTCCGCAGCTCTCGGACGGCCGCAGTTGGGATGACCACCGCGAGGCCGTGGCGGACCTCATGATGGAAACAGTCGACCGCTGGGCACCGGGCTTCAAGGCGTCGGTGGTCGGGCGGCTCGCGCTGTCGCCTGTTGATCTGGAACGGCGCTTCGGGCTGGTCGGCGGAGACATCTTCCATGGCCGCCTGACCCTGGATCAGTTGTTCAGCGCCCGGCCGGTCCTCGGGCATGCCAATCACCGGATGCCGGTACCGGGCCTCTATCTGTGCGGATCGGGGGCACATCCCGGTGGAGGCGTCACGGGCGCGCCTGGCCACAATGCCGCGCGCACAATCATCAAGTACGTCAAGCCAGGCTGATGCCGAGCGTGGTTTGCAGGGCTTCGCGCACCGAGGCCTCCGTGAAAGGCTTCTGAATCGCCGGCCGGTCGCGCCACTCGTCCGGCAGGTTCCCCGCACCGAAGCCCGTCGAGAACATGAACGGGATGTCGCGTTCGACCAGCGCTGTCGCGATCGGGAAGACCACGCGCCCCGCAACGTTCACGTCCAGCAGGGCCGCGTCGAGCGCGGACGCGGCGGAGATGAGGTCCAGTGCTTCCTCAATCGTTCCGGCGGGGCCAATGACGATGCACCCCATGTCTTCGAGCATGGCTTCCAGCAGCATGGCGACCAGGGACTCATCCTCAACGATGAGCACGCAGCGTCCTTCCAACCCTGTGGTCATGGAACTCTCCGCCCTTCGCGGCCTGCCCACGATTGGTGTCGAGCCCTAGTCCAGATCGTCCGCTACCGCCACATGGCCATTGAGCATTGCCGACGGGGTCCCAGCGTCTAGGATCGCCGAATGTCGTTTGCGGCCTTGGTGCTCGGAATGTCCCTGCTGTCGTCGCCTACGCCTGAAGCGCATGAAGTGCAGGTCCAGCAGGGTCGGCTGGCTGGACGGCTTGCAGGGGGCATTTTGTCCTATCAGGGCATCCCCTACGCGGCCCCGCCTGTGGGACCGTTGCGCTGGCGGCCGCCTCAGCCGGCCGCATCGTGGTCCGGGACACGGCCGGCGGACCGTCCAGGCGCGATCTGTATCCAGCCGCCCGCAAACGGAGATCCCGGTGTCGGCCCTCCACCAATGAGCGAGGATTGCCTGACGCTGAACGTCTGGGCCCCCCAGGGTGCCAACGGTCTGCCGGTCATGTTCTGGATTCACGGCGGCGGATACAACAACGGCTCCGGTACGGCGGCGCTTTACGACGGGACCAACCTGGCCCGGCGGGGGGTCGTCGTGGTGACGATCAACTATCGGCTGGGACGGCTCGGCTTCTTTGAACACCCCGCGCTCGCCGCCGGGCGTCCCGAGATGGCGCCTGCCGGCAATTATGGCGTCATGGACCAGATCGCGGCCCTGGGATGGGTGCGCGACAATATCGCCGCCTTTGGAGGTGATCCTGAGCAGGTCACGATTTTCGGCCAGTCGGCCGGAGGGGCGGCCATGACCCAGCTTATGGCCTCGCCCGCCGCCCGAGGCCTGTTCCACGGGGCGATCGTTCAGTCGGGGCTGGGCCGCCAGAGATCAGCCTTGCTTTCAGAGGATCGGCCAGGTCGACCGTCTGCGCAGTCTTTGGGGGTCCAGTTCGCCCGATCCGTGGGCCTGCCGAACGCGACAGCCGATCAGTTGCGCGCCTTGGCCGCTGAGCAAGTGCTTGCCCCAATGCCCGCCTTCTATTCCGACAATCTGATTGTGGATGGGCAGATCATTCCAGAAGACGTCGTTCAGGCCTTCGCGGCCGGGCGACAGGCCCAGGTACCAATGATCATTGGTACGAACAGTGCTGAGTTCTGGTGGATCAGACCGAGCGACGCCGGGGCCTATGGTCGCCTCGACGATGCGCTTTTTGATAGCGAGCATCAGGCTCTGATCGAGGCCTACGAGGGTCCCGCTGGCTATGACTCGTCTATCGTGAGCGACCTGGTCTTCAATGAGCCGGCCCGTCATCTGGCCCGCCTGCACCTGAGAGCAGGCCATCCGACCTGGCTGTATCGCTTTGATGTCGTGGCCGCATCCAACCCGGAACCGAGCGGTGGAGCGACCCATGCGTCGGAACGCCCGTATGTGTTCGACAATCTGCACACCGTCGGTCGGCCGATGCAGGCGAGGGACCAGATGGCGGCGGACCTCATGGCGGGTTACTGGGCCGGGTTTGCGATAACAGGTGCGCCCGTGTCCGCCACTGGCATCCACTGGCCGCAAGCCGTCGGAGATCAGCTCCTGGAATTCACCAATGACGGCCCGCGTGCCGTCGATGTCCCGAACCAGCGCAGACTTGATCTGATTGCAGCCTACTACGGTCGCGTCAGACCTGGGCCTTGAGAGGCTGCGCGGCCGCATCCCGCGCTTTTTTCCCCTGTGGCGAAATCTTGGCCCTTGCGGGGCACCTTGTGGCTGTGTCATGTAACCGATTACAGACACCCGACAGGCCGTCGCCAAGACGGCTGGAACGGCTGGAACGTTTCAGGACACAGGATTTGGGCTCGCTGCTCTTGCAGATATCTAACCGCTTGAACGGGGCGCGCTGGTGAAGGCCGCGACGATCCGTGATGTCGCCGAACGCGCCGGCGTATCGGTCGCCTCTGTGTCGCGCGTCCTGACTGGGGCGGGCGTGGTAGCAGAGCCCACCCGCTCTAAGGTGCTCGAGGCTGTCGAGGCCCTGTCCTACGTTCCGCACTCGGGTGCGCGCAGCCTTTCAACCAGTCGAACAGATGTCGTGGGCGTCATTCTCCCTGACCTTTTCGGGGAGTTCTTCTCCGAGTTGATCCGCGGCATGGATGTGGCCTGCCGCCAGCAAGGTCGACACCTGATCGTATCGAGTTCTCACGATGATGCGGCCGTTGCCGCTGCGGCGATCCGATCCATGCGGGGTAGGGTGGATGGCCTCATCGTCCTGTCACCGCATCTGGACTCGGGCGAGTTAACGAGCAGCCTGTCCGGGCGTTTGCCGGTTCTGCTCATGAACGGTGCGGACCTCGATGGCCGGCAACCCTCCATGGCGGTCGACAACGCCGGTGGTGCGCGCGCCGCTGTTGAGCACCTGCTGGCCCTTGGTCGACGTCACATTGCCCATGTCGGTGGCCCCACCGGAAACGTTGAGGCGCGTCAGCGCAAGCAAGGCTATCTGGACGCGATCGCCCAGGCTGGCCACGAGCCCATTCTGGCCCAGGGAGAGTTCACACAGGCCAGTGGGTTCGCCGCGACTTCGGCACTTCTCGCATCCGGCCGGACGCCCGACGCGATCTTTGCCGGCAACGATGCCATGGCCATTGGCGCGTTGCTGGCGATCCAGGAAGCCGGGCTTCGCTGTCCCGATGACGTCGCGGTCGTTGGCTTCGACGATGTGCCGATTGCCGAACTTGTGCGGCCCGGCCTGACCACCCTCAACATCGACATCGTTGGCATGGGTCGACGGGCGGTCGAACGTCTGATCGCCGAGATCGAGCGCGGTGAAGCAGCCCAGCCTCAGGCCGCCAACGATGCCGACCGCGAAATCATCGTCCCCCGACTGGTCGTTCGCCAGTCATGCGGTGCACCGACCTCCACCCCGAGCCTTTCAGGAGAGAGACCATGAACTGCCTCACTACGCGTCGTCGCGCCCTGGCTGCGGCATCGGCCCTCGCCCTTGCAACAACGGTCGCTGGGGCGGGATCCGCCGTGGCGCAGAACACCACCTCGACCCTCAGGGGAACGGTTTACGAAGGCGCCGCCGTCGAGCCGGGCGGCTTTGTCGTCGCCCGCAATGCCGAGACGGGATACACGAGCCGGGCATCGGTTGCAGCCGATGGTGCCTATGTGCTCGTTGGACTCCGTCCTGGCAGTTATGAGGTGACCGTCACCAGTGGGGACGGTCAGACGGCGACGGACACGGTTACCCTGGGCCTTGGCCAGGTCGGCACGCTGGACCTGGATGTCGGTCAGGGCGGCGGCGCTTCCGTTGATGCCACCCAGCTGGGCGATATCGTGGTGACCGGACGCCGGATTTTCGAGGTTCGCACCTCGGAAGTGGCGACGAACGTGACTCGCCAGCAGATCGAGGATCTGCCGCAGATCAGCCGAAACTTCCTGAACTTCGCTGCGCTCGCGCCCGGCGTGGTCGTGCAGGAGGGCGATACCGAGCGGACCATCTCGGCGGGAGGCCAGCCCTCGCTCGCCGTCAACGTTTTCATCGACGGTCAGAGCCAGAAGTCGACGATCCTCGACGGCGGCATCGCCGGTCAGGATGACAGCCGCGGCAACCCGTTCCCGCAAAGCGCGGTGCAGGAGTTCCGGGTTCTGACCCAGAACTTCAAGGCCGAGTATGAGCAGGCCTCTTCGGCCATCATCACCTCGGTCACTCGGTCAGGCACGAATGACCTGTCCGGCGACCTGTTCGTCTATTACCAACCCAGCGATTTCATCGCCCAGGACGTCTTCGGCATCCGTGCCGCTCGACCCCAGGCCCCGTTGGAGCGCCTGCAGTACGGTGGCTCGCTCGGGGGTCCGATCATTGAGGACCGACTGCACTACTTCCTGAGCTACGAGCGCAAGGACGAGACCCGCGAGCGGCAGGTTTTCCTGAACCGCACCGAGTTTGCACCTCAGTTCGCAGACCGTCTGGGCACCTTCCCCGCGCCGTTCGAACAGGACCTGTTCTTCGGCAAGCTGTCCTGGCAGGTCGATGACCGGCAACTGGTTGACCTGTCCACGACCTACCGAACCGAGCAGGATCTTCGCGACTTCGGCAACGGCCCGACGGACCGTACCCGGGCGACCGAGATTAATGGCGAGACGATCAGTGTCGTCTTCCGCCACCAGTACCAAGGCGACAGCTTCCTGAACGAGTTTTCGGTCGACTACCTGAACTCGGTCTACAATCCGCGCGCGGCGAACTTCACCGACCCCGGCCAGAGCTACGTCATCTACCGCGACGCTAATGCGACCGCTGCCGGGTTCCAGTTCGACTACAACCAGACCGAGGCCACCGTCTTCAGCCGGGGTGGCGGGTCGAACAATCAGGACATCGAGCAGGAAAGCCTGACGTTCCGCAACGACCTGACATTCACCAACTTCGAGTGGATGGGCTCCCACACCATCAAGATGGGCATCAAGTACTCCATGCAGGAGTACTACGTGGACAAGCAGTTCAACCGGAATCCGCAGTTCACCTATGACATCAGTGCCAATCCCTCGATCCTGGGATCCTCGACCATCCCCACGCGCGTATTCCTGAACCTGCCGGTCGAGGCGACTCGTGCTGAGAACAATGTTCTCGGGCTGTACATCCAGGACGACTGGCAGATCACGGATCGTCTCGAACTGAACCTAGGCTTGCGCTGGGATTATGAGGACAATGCCGTCAACAACGATTACGTCACGCCGCAAGTGGTTCGTGACGTCCTCGCCCGGGTGGTGTCCGACCCGAACTACGTCGCTCAGGTCAATGTGAACGACTACATCACGACCAGCGGCCGTGATGCCTTCACTGAAGCCTTCCAGCCGCGCGTCGGCCTGTCCTACGACGTCTTCGGTGATGAGCGTACGGTCCTGTTCGCCGGGGCCGGACGCTACTACGACCGGATCGCGTTCAACTTCGCTTTCGATGAACGCTACAAGCCCTACCAGCTGACCCGGACGATCTTCTTCTCGCCGGCGGGCGGTGCCTTCGGAGGGCAGGCCAATACGGTCGCGTGGAACCCGTCCTATGCCACGCCGGGTGGACTCGATGCCCTGCTGGGCGGCACTCAGGGACGTGGCGAGATCTTCCTCGTCGACAACAACGCCCCGCCGCCGCGCACGGACCAGTTCAACATCGGCATCCGCCAGAAGTTCTGGGACATCCAGACGGCGCTGACGTTCTCGTATGCGAAGACCGAAAACGAGTTCCAGTGGTCGCGCCTGAACGTCAACAACGCCAACCAGATCACGGTCCGGCCGAGCCAGTTCACCAATCCGGCCACGGGCCAGCCCTACGCGTTCAACGACAGCATCTTCTACTCGGATCACAACCGTGAGCGTGAGTACATGGCCATGTATCTGACGATTGACCGGCCCTATACTGAGGAGTCGGGTTACGGCTTCAACATCGCCTATACCCTGGCGGACGGCGAGCAGAACGGCAGCCGTGGCGATGGCACTGGCAACTTTGACTTCGACTATGCCACCGTCGCGCTCAGCCCCTACTACAACCTGGCGGGCGTCGAGCGTCACCGGATCGTGGCGTCGGGTACCGTCCGGCTGCCATATGACTTCCGACTGTCGTCGATCGTCACGCTGGGCTCGGGCCGCCCCTTCACCGGCTTCCCGGGGATTACGGGCGCTCCGATCGAGTGGAACGCCTACTTCCCGGAGAAGCGTAGCTTCCTGCCCGGCCTGAACTTCGCGTTCCGTCAGGTCGACCTTCGCCTTGCCCGACCGATCGAGCTGTGGAACGGCACCCGGATGGAGCTGACGCTGGATGCGATCAACGTGTTCAACTTCCGCAACTACTCTGGCTACAACCAGACCATCAATCTGGACGGCAATAACCCGGCGCTGCGCCGTCCGAACCCGATGTTCGGCAACCCGACAGCGCAGTTCGTGCCGACCCGGAGCTTCCAGTTGGGTCTGCGCTACGTTTTCTGAGTTTGACCTCCTGAAACTGGCCGCCCGAACTTGCGTCGGGCGGTCATTCTTCTTCGGCCCTCACCCCGGTTAGCGACGTCAGTGTTTTCGCGTTAGGAGTTCACCATGGATCGCCGACAGTTCCTGATGGGCTCGACGGTCGCCGGTGCAATGTTAGCGGCGGGGGGCTGCTCCACACTTGCAGACCGCAGCATGGGTCTGGCGTTGGACCCGGACGTCACCGAGCTGCAGCGGCGCACCTTCGACTGGTTCGTCCATGTCACCGATGTCGAGCGCGGCCTGACGCCGGATCGCTGGCCGACGGAGTCTTTCTGTTCGGTCGCGGCCGTCGGGTTTGCCCTGGCCTGCTGGCCCGTCGGCGTCGAAAACGGATGGATGAGCCGGGAGGAGGCGAGGGAGCGCACGCTGAACACCCTGCGCTTCTTCCATGACGCGCCTCAAGGGCCCGACGCCCGGGGCATGACGGGCTACAAGGGTTTCTTCTACCATTTCCTCGAGATGGACACCGGCCACCGCTATGGCCGCACCGAGCTGTCTACCGTCGACACCACCCTGCTGCTCGGCGGAATGTTGTTCGCCGCCCGCTACTTCGACCAGGACCTGGCGGATGAGGCAGAGATCCGCCGCCTTGCCCAGGCCATCTACGATCGCGTCGAGTGGGACTGGGTCGTCATTCGGCCAGACCGCGTCAGCATGGGCTGGCACCCCGAGACTGGCTTCATCGAAGCGGATTGGCACGTCTACAATGAGGGCATGCTGGTGCTGCTGCTCGCGATGGGCAGTCGCACCCATCCGGTGCCGGCCTCCGTCTGGACCGAGTGGTGCAGCGTCTACGATCGGAGCTGGACGGACGCCTACGGCCCCGCCCACCTGCATTTCCCGCCGCTGTTCGGGCACCACTACAGCCACATGTTTGTCGACTATCGCGGGATCCAGGACGCCTGGATGCGGGCGAAATCTGGCGAGATCGGCCCGTTCGACTACTTCGAGAACAGCGTGCGCGCCGTTGAGGCCCAGCGGAACTATGCCATCGCCAATCCCGGCGGCTGGGATGGCTACTCTGCCGACGTCTGGGGCCTGACCGCCTGCGATGGACCCGGCGACTTCAAGCAGGTTATCGACGCGCGGGAGCGGGAGTTCTTCAGCTATTCCGCCCGGGGCCCCGGCGACCGCGATGACGGCACCCTCGCGCCGACCGCTGCCATGGCCAGCTACCCCTTCGCGCCGGACGACGTCACGGCCTGCCTGGGGGCCATGAAGGCGCGCTACGGCGAGGCCATCTATACCCAGTACGGCTTCCTCGACAGCTTCAACCCGACCCTGACCGAGCGGGAAGGGCGGCTGCAGCACGGCCGCATCGTGCCGGGCGTTGGCTGGGTCGATGGCGACTATCTGGGCATCGACCAGGGGCCGATCGTCGTCATGATCGAGAACGCCCGCACCGACCTCGTCTGGCGGTTCATGCGGGAAGAGCCGAACCTGCGCCGCGGCCTGGAAGCGGCCGGATTCACCGGCGGATGGCTTGGGACATGATCCACCGCCGTGCGGCGATGGGGCTGATGGCCGGCACCGCGGCGGCTCTCGCGGGGTGTGGGCGCGACGATGGGATCACCCGCCTGACCTTCTGGGCGATGGGCAACGAAGGGACGAACGTGCCCCGCCTGATCCCGGCGTTCGAGGCTGCAAATCTGGGCATCAAGGTCGAGGTCCAGCCCCAGCCCTGGTCGGCCGCACATCAGAAGCTGCTGACCGCGTACGTCGGAAACTCGCTGCCGGACGTCAGCCAGATCGGCAACACCTGGGTGGCGGAGATGGCAGCCATCGGGGCCCTTTCACCCCTGCCGGGGGCGGCCGCCGACCTTCTGACCGACCAGTTTCCGGCCGTTCTCGACACCAATCGCATCGACGGACGCGTCGTCGCCACACCCTGGTACGTCGACACCCGCCTGATTTTCCACCGTACCGATCTGCTCGCGCAGGCAGGCTACGCCACCCTGCCGATGACCTGGACCGAGTGGAAGGCTGCGATGCACGCCGTCCGGCGCGTCGTCGGTCCCGACAAGTACGCGATCCTGTTGCCACTCAATGAGTTCGAACAGCTTCTGACCTTCGGGCTTCAGGGCGATCAACCCTTGCTGCGCGATGACGCGACCCGCGGAAACTTTTCGAGCCCGTCCTTCGAGGCAGCTCTGGCCTTCTACAAAAGCCTGTTTGATGAGGGCCTTGCCCCCGTCGCCTCAGCCTCTCAGATTTCCAACGTATGGACCGAGTTCGCGCGCGGCTGGTTCAGCTTTTACTTCTCCGGCCCCTGGACCATCGGCGACATGAAGGCCCGTCTCCCGCCGGAGACTCAACCCCACTGGACCACAGCCGGCGTACCAGGTCCCACCGGTCCAGGCGCGTCGGCACCTGGGGGATCGTCACTTGCCGTCTTCCGCTCCTCGCCGAACCCCGGGGCGGCGTGGAAGCTGGTTCGCTACCTGTCCGATCCGGCGGTGCAGGCCGAGTTCAATGTCATGACGGGAAGCCTGCCGGCCCGCCCGACGGCCTGGGCGGCCCCGAAGGTCGCGTCTGACCCCTACGTCACGGCCTTCGGCGGCCAGCTCGAGCGGGCCAGGGCTGTGCCCAAGGCCCCGGAGTGGGAGCGGATCGTCACCGAGATGCAGATCGTCGCTGAGCGCATGGTGCGGGGCGAATTCACGGTCGCGCAGGCCGCCCGCGAGATCGACCGGCGCGCAGACCGCCTGTTGGAGAAGCGCCGGTGGATGCTGGATCGGGGGCGAGGATGAAGACGAACATCGTCCCTTCTCCCCTTGCGGGAGAAGGTGGCCCGCAGGGCCGGATGAGGGGTGAAAGGAACCGTCTCCGCTGGACTACGGACGGCTTTCCCAACTCCACCCAGCGAGTGTCACCCCTCATCCGACCTCGCTGCGCTCGGCCACCTTCTCCCGCAAGGGGAGAAGGACAATGACGGGTCGCGAACGCGCTGCCTGGGGCTTCGTCGCACCCGCCCTGATCGCCCTGGCGGTCTTCTTTGTCGTTCCGGTCGTTTCGTCGCTGCTGCTGAGCCTGACCGACTTCGACATCTATGCCCTGGCGGACCTGTCGAACCTCCGTTGGATCGGGCTGGAAAACTACGCCCGACTGTTGGGTAATCCGCTGTTCTGGCAGGCGATGAAGAACACGGTGCTGTTCGCCGTCTTCGGCGTGCCCCTGTCGATCGCGGCGTCGCTCGGCGCGGCGCTGCTGCTGAACGCTCGGACGGTGAAGTGGCGGCCGATGTGGCGGGTGATCTTCTTCGCTCCCTTCGTCACCACGCTGGTCGCCACGGCCGTGCTGTGGAACTACCTGCTCAACACCCGCTACGGCGTCATCAACTGGGCGCTGACCTCGATCGGCCTGCCCGCCGTCGATTGGCTGGGCGATCCAGCGACCTCTATCCCGGCCATCCTGCTGTTCGTGGTGTGGAAGACCTTCGGCTACAACATGCTGATCTTCCTCGCGGTGCTTCAGACCGTGCCGGACGAGCTGCATGAGGCCGCCCGCATCGACGGCGCGGGTCCCTGGAGCCGCTTTCGCCATGTGACCTTGCCGGCGATCGCCCCGACGCTGCTGCTGGTGTCCATCATCTCGGTCGCCGGCTTCTTCCAGCTGTTCGCCGAGCCCTATGTGATGACGCAGGGGGGACCGGCCCAGTCGACCGTGACGGTGCTCTACTTCATGTACGAAGAGGGCTTCAAATGGTGGAACCTTGGCTCCGCCAGCGCCGTCGCCTTCGTCCTGTTCGTCTGCATCTTCGCGGTAACCATGCTCCAGCTGGCGGTGTCGCGTCGCCTCGGCGGAGAGCACACATGAAACCCCGCGATATCCTCCTGAACCTCGGCGTCGCGGCGATCGGTCTGATCGTGCTGTTTCCGCTCGCGTGGATGGTCTCGGTCAGCCTGATGTCGAGCGGGGAGGCGGTCAACTTCCCCCCGCCGCTGATCCCGTCCGCACCCACGCTTGAACACTACCGCGAGCTCTTCGTGGAACGCGGCATGGGCCGTTACGTCTTCAACAGCTTCGCGCTGGCGACGCTGGCCACCGGGCTGGCGCTCCTGTTCACTGTCCCCGCCGGCTACGCCTTCGCCAAGCTGCGCTTCGCCGGGCGAGACCGCCTGTTCCAGCTGCTGGTCGCGGCGCTGGTCGTGCCCGCCCAGATCGGCACGCTTCCGCTGTTCCTGATGCTGAAGTCCGTTGGCCTGGTGAACACCTATGCCGGGGCGCTGGTCCCCTGGCTGGCCTCCATTTTTGGCCTGTTCCTCGTGCGCCAGTATGCCCTATCCATCCCCGACGAGATGCTGGAGGCCGCCCGCGTGGACGGTGCCACCGAGGGGCAGATTTTCCGCCGCATCGTGCTGCCGACCCTGACGCCGATCCTTGTGACGCTGGCTTTGTTCGTCTTCCTGGGGAGCTGGAACGACTTCCTGTGGCCTCTGATCATCCTGACGGACCAGTCGAACTACACACTGCCGGTGGCGCTCGCGGCCCTGTCGCGCGAGCACGTGCAGGACATCGAGATGATGATGGCAGGCGCGGTTATCACCGTGGCTCCGGTCCTTGTCCTCTTTCTCGCGCTTCAGCGCTTCTACATTCGCGGTATGCTGGCCGGGAGCGTCAAGGGATGAGCACGCACACCCAAATCCTCCCCCGTTGGGGGAGGTGGATCCGAAGCGCAGCGAAGGAGACGGAGGGGGCTTGGGCCACACGACGCCAGTTGCGGCTGGCCCCCTCCGTCTGCTCGCAAGGGCTCCCATCCACCTCCCCCAACGGGGGAGGATTAGCGGTGCTTCTGGTCGCCTTTTTCCTCCTTGCCGCCCCCGCCCACGCCCAATCCAGCCGCACTCTCGACGCCTTCGAGGACCTGTCACCCTGGACCGCAGGTGCCTCCACCGACGTGTCCTCCACCATTCGCTCCGTTGACGGCACTCGCGGTCAGGCGATCCGGCTGGACTACGATTTCAACGGTCGTTCCGGCTACGCTTTCGCCGCCCGCCCTCTGTCGTTCGAGGCTCCCGAGAACTACGAAATCCGCTTCCGGGTGCGGGGCGAGGGGCCGACCAACACCTTCGAGATCAAGTTCACCGACGCGTCGGGCGAGAACGTCCACTGGCGCCAGCTGGCCCGCTTCGATTTCCCGGGTGAATGGACCGAGGTGGTGATCAAGCGCCGGCAGATCATCTGGGCCTGGGGCCCCAACTCCGACCGCACCTTTCGGGGCGCCGAGCGGATCGAGTTCGTCGTCGTGGCCGGGGAGGGCGGTCAGGGCTTCATCGAGGTCGACGACCTGACGCTTCGTACCCTGCCGCCGGAACCCTCGGTCCCGCCGCGCCCGGTTGCCGAGGCGTCGAGCGAAGATGGAAACTCAACGGCGTCGTTGGCTGTCGATGACGACCCAAGAAGCGCATGGATCACCCAAGGTGCCGGTCCGCAGTCCCTGACCCTCGACCTCGGCTACGATCGCGAGTTCAGCGGCCTGTCCCTGACCTGGGTCGAGGGCCGCGCCGCTTCCCGCTATCGCCTGCTGGCCTCGTCAGACCGCCGCCGGTGGCGCGAACTGGCCCGGGTCGACGGCTCGGATGGCGGTGTGGACTGGCTCATGACCACCGAGGCCTCCGCTCGCTGGCTCCGTCTCGACCTTCTCGAACCCCGGACCGCGCCCGCGTCGGGTCAGATGGGGGCGGGCTTCGGCGCGCACGATGGTGCGCGCGCAGGCTATGGCGTGGCCGACCTGCGCATCGAGCCTTTGTCGTTCGGTCAGAGCCGCACGGCTTTCCTCACCGCAATCGCCAACCTCAGCCGACGGGGGCTGTATCCGCGCGGCTTCCGGGGCGAGCAGCCCTACTGGACCCTCGTCGGCGTCGACGGGGGCGGCGAGAGCGGCCTGATCTCGGAGGACGGCGCCATCGAGCTGAGGCGCGGCGGTCCCTCCATCGAACCCTTCGTGCTGGACAATGGTCGGCTGATCACCTGGGCCGACGCCCGCATCGAACAGGCCCTGATCGACGGCGACCTGCCCATCCCGACCGTGACCTGGACCCATGACGACTGGACGTTGAGGGTCACCGCCATGGCCGAAGGAGCGCCGGACGCCGCCTCCCTTTACGGTCGCTACGACCTGACCAACACCTCCGGGCGCGAACGCACCCTGACGCTGGCCCTCATGGCGCGGCCGATGCAGGTCAACGGCCCGGTCCAGTTCCTCGCCGTGCCCGGCGGTGCCTCGCCTCTGGAGCAGATCCAGTGGACCGGGGCCGAGCTGGTCCTGAACGACGCATTGCGGGTCCGCACCCTGGTCCAGCCCGACGAGGCTCGGCTGGCCACGTTCCATGCGGGCGCCGATCCCCAGAGCCTGCTCGCCCGTGGTCCGGACGCCCCGCGCGACGCCGTTGTCGAATCCGACCGCACCGGCCTGATGGCCGGGGCCCTCACCTGGACCGTAACGCTCGCCCCCGGCGAGACCCGCACCGTCGGCTGGGTGACGACGCTGGCCGGCCAGGCACCCGCGCTTCCGGCCACGGGATCGGTCACAGCCGCCCTCGATACTGTCCAGGATCGCATCGCGGCCACATGGCGCGAGAAGCTGGATCGTTTCGAGCTGATCCTCCCGCCCGAGGCCCAGCGGATCGAGGACACGATGAAGTCCTCGCTCGCTCATATGCTGATGTCGCGTCAGGGCCCGATCCTCCAGCCGGGCACGCGCAGCTACAACCGCTCCTGGATCCGTGATGGGGCCATGATGGCCGAAGGCCTCAATCGCCTGGGTCACGCCGCGCTCAGCCAGGACTATCTCGCCTGGTACGCCCCCTTCGTCTTCGACAATGGCAAGGTCCCCTGTTGCGTGGATGCGCGCGGTGCCGATCCCGTGCCCGAGAACGACAGCCACGGCGAGTTCGTCTTCCTGGCGGCCGAGACCTACCGCTACACCGGCGACGAGACCCAGCTTCGCGCCGTCTGGCCCCAGGTTCAGGGGGCGATCCGCTACATGGACGAGCTTCGCGCCTCGACGCGAACGCCCGAGAACCAGACGCCCGATCGGCGACACTTCTACGGCCTGCTTCCCCCGTCGATCAGTCATGAGGGATATTCGGACCGACCGGCCTGGTCGAACTGGGACAACTTCTGGGGCCTGCTCGGCTATCGCGATGCCGTCTTCATCGCCCGTACCCTAGGGGACACCTCCGTCGCCGAACGCTACGACGCGGCTCGTCAGCAGTTCCTGACCGACGTCCTCGCCTCCATCGAAACGACGTCGGCGCACCACAACATCGACTGGATCGCGGGCGCGGCCGACCGGGGCGACTTCGACGCCACCTCGACCACCATCGGCCTGTCACCCGGCGGACTTCAGGACCAGCTGCCGCAGACCCTGTTGACCAACACCTTCGAGCGCTACTGGGCAAACTTCGAGGCCCGAGCCGCGAACCGCGCGGCCTGGCGTGACTATACACCCTATGAGCTCCGCAATGTCGGCGCTCTGGTCCGGCTGGGACAGCGTGAGCGGGCTCTTGAGGCGCTGGACTTCTTCTTCGCCGACCGCCGCCCGAGTGCCTGGAACGGCTGGGCCGAGGTCGTGGGACGCGATCTGCGCGAGCCGCGGTTCATCGGCGACATGCCCCATGCCTGGATCAGCTCGGACTACATCCGCTCTGCGCTGGATCTGTTCGTCTATGAGCGGGACGCGGACAACGCCCTGATCCTGGCGGCCGGTCTGCCGATGCGCTGGATCGATAGCCCAACGGGGACTGGCCTGCGAAATGTGCGGACGCCCTACGGCGGGCTATCTTACAGCCTGCGTCGTCGGGCGGGCGTCACCTTGCTGACCCTGAGCGGCGAGGCGATACCTCCGGGCGGCTTTGTCTTGCGCTGGCCGGAGAACGAGACCCCTCCGCAGCGGGTCCGCATCGACGGCCGCGCGGCCTCCTGGACGGGTCACGACCTGCCGATCCCGGCGGGAGCGCGACGGATCGAGCTTCGCTGACAGTTCCAACGGGAAGGCGCGGAGGGTAGACAGGGCCCATGACCCAGCTTCGCCGTCTCATCGACCTGCCCGGTGTCGCCGACCTTGAGGGCAAGGCCCTGATGAAGCCCGGCTATGCCGACCCGCTTCGCCGCGATGAGTTCTCCGAGGTCGATGCCTGCCTGACGGAGCTGTTCGGTCTGACCGGTGCGGAAGCGGAAGCAGCCCAACGGCCCGAGGACTGGGACGGTATCGAACGCCTGTCGCCCCGAGAACAGGCCGACTTCTTCGAAGCTGAAGGCTGGGACGTTTGCGACGCCAAGGGCCGACCCCTCAGAATGCTCGGTCAGATGGCCGAACCGCTTGCCCTGGCCGTGCGCGGCGTCGCCGGCCGGTTGCCCGAGGCCCCCTTTGTGCCAGAGCCGTCCGAGACGCGCGACGCCTGGGGTTCCGGTCTCGCCGCCGAGGCGGCGCGTTTTCGAAAGCGTTGAAGGATCAGTTGCCGGGACGGACGACCATGCAGGTCACCCGCCGAGCATCCAACGCCTCGCAGGCCGCGCGGGCGGCGGCTTCCGACATGCCTGTGAAACGCGAGCGGTGCCAGCCCGCAGCCGAGGCCACGGTGCGCTCGGCGCTTGAGAACTGACTGCGGAAACGACGATTGACCTCGGCCAGCCACTGGGTCGCGACGGACTCGTCACGGAAGGCTCCGACCTGAACGCTCCAGCGCTCGGCCGCCGGTCGGGCAGGGGCCGCCGGTCGGCTGTTCGCCGCGGCGGCCGGACGCGCGGGTGTCGTCGCCGCGTTCCGGTTCAGCGTGCTGGTCCCGGCAACGCCGCTGTTCAGGTTTGCGGTCAGGTTGCCCGTGGTTCTGGCCGGAGCGACCTCGGCGCGCTCGACGGCGGCCGGAGGTGCCGGGGTGGCCCGGGTATAGCCGGCCGGTGGCGTATTGGAGACCGCCGTGGGCTGCGGGACGGAGGCGGCGCTCAGCGAGGTATAGGCCACCGCGTTCGATCCCTGACCCGTACTGTCTTCTGACGTCGGAGCACCATTCAGCGACGCATAGGACACTGGTGCCCCCGTGTCCGGCCCGCCGATGCCAAAACCACGGGCTTCGAAGAAGGCCTGTGCCACCTGGATGCGTTCGCCGGCGGCGCGACGACGCTCAACCTCAAAGCCGGTGTTCATCAGGTCTGCAACATGGGCGTTACGGGTAGCGCTCGACCGGCCACCCAGCACGATGGTGATCAACCGACGCCCGTCACGGACCGCCGAGGCCGCCAGATTGTAGCCCGAGGCATTGGTGAAGCCGGTCTTTATGCCGTCATAGCCGTCGCCGGAATGCAGCAGGCCGTTGGTGTTGCGAAAGTCGCGCCCGTCATAGACCCAGTCATGCTGACCGAAGTAGGCGTAGTATTGCGGATAGTCCCGCATGACCGCCCGCGCCAGGATCGCCAGGTCGCGCGCCGAGGTCAGCTGTCGGCTGTCGGGCAGGCCGTTCGGGTTGGCGTACCGGGTCTGGGTCATGCCCAGTTCCTGGGCCTTGAGCGTCATCATGGAGACGAAGCGGGCCTCGGAGCCCCCAATGTGTTCGGCGATGACCACGGCCATGTCATTGGCCGAACGAACGGCGGTGGCCCGCATGGCATCGTCCAGCCGAATCGTCTGACCAGCCTGCAGCCCAAGCTTCGACGGCGGCTGGGAGGCGGCGTGGGGCGACACGGTCAAGACGTCATCAAGCCGGACCTGGCCACGCTCCAGCGCTTCGAAGGCGAGGTAGAGCGTCATCACCTTGGTGATCGAGGCCGGAAAGCGCCGGCTGTCGGCATGGCGGGCGAACAGCACCTCGCCCGATGTGGCGTCCACGACGATGGCGGCATAACGCGTGTTCTCGCCGGATTGCGCCTGAACCTTGGTCAAGGCACCGAAGCCGCTGCCCAGGGCAAGCGAGATCATGAGGAGCAGCGCCACGACGCGTCGCGGTTCGCAAAGCAGTCCCTTCGACAGCAGACGCATCATCAGCAAACAGCCTCATCCGTTCTTGACGCGACGGCGGCCCCCCGGCGCGACGCAAGTGTCAGCCTAACATGAGGGCCGCAAGTTTCATGTCGGTTAAGCAGACGTCAACGTCGAATTGAACGGAAGAATCCTGATGGGCGAACGCCAGGTGGTCAGCGATTGTGCGATGCACAAAAACATCTTGACCTGCCTTCGCACTTGCATCATATGAGCCACATCGCCTCAGCAGGGGTGAAAAGATTCTCGCGGGCCAACCGCGATCCAACAGAGTTCAGGAGACTTCACATGGCTGACACCGCCGAGACCATCACCAAGACCGTCAAGCAGACCGAAGCCGCCACCAAGGCCCAGGTCGAGCAGTTCAAGGCCCAGGCCGAGACCGTCCAGGCCGCCGGCGTCAAGGCCGTGCGCGAAGGCATGGAGAAGACGACCGCTTCGCTGACCGAGCTGGCCGCCCAGTCCAAGTCGAACCTCGACGCCCTGACCGCCTCGGCCACCGCCGCCCAGAAGGGTGCCGAGGCCCTGTCGGCCCAGGCCCTGTCGTACGGCAAGACCAGCTGGGAACATAGCGTCGCCGCCGCCCAGTCGATGGCCCAGGCGCGTTCGATCCAGGAGCTGATCGAGCTGCAGACCAACTTCGCCAAGTCGGCGATGGAAACCCATCTCTCGGAAGTCACCAAGATGACCGAGACCCTGACCGGTTCGGTCAAGGACAGCTTCAAGCCGATCAACGAGCGCGTCACCGCGACCGTCGAGAAGTTCCAGGCCGCTCGCTAAGCCTGAAGATCGCCTAGCCTAACGAGGGGCCTCCGGAGCGATCCGGGGGCCTTTTTCGTACGTCCCGCGCCCGCGCTGAGCATGCTGTTTTTCCCAATCATCCAAACTCGCCCGGATTCCCCCAATGAATCCAACGCCAGTCGCGATTGAGACGCCCTGAGCTCGCCCGCATTGAAGATGGCCGTAGACTTTCTCCCGGTTCCGTCGCTTGGGAAGGGCGCAAGGCCTTGCGAGCTTGCTGCGGCGGAAGCGGTTGGAGCGGGAGCTCCGGATCCGTTTGCCAGGGGCCTTTGCCTCGGGA
>VYKS01000073.1_pt1 | contig 90168 bp, 66 predicted proteins | sample 5114511 | NCBI WGS metagenome assembly VYKS01 (sample SAMN12291795, study PRJNA351875) | freshwater metagenome | isolation source: freshwater lake | place: USA: Michigan, Gull Lake | collected 2011-07-05 | reverse complement strand
CGGGCCGGTGCCGAAGCTGTTTCAGCTTGCCGAAACATGCGCTAACGGGTCCAGCATGCGCGCCCGTAGCTCAGTTGGATAGAGCACGAGCCTTCTAAGCTTGGGGCCGCAGGTTCGAATCCTGCCGGGCGCGCCAGCCATTCCGCGCAAAGCGGAAGGACCGGGAGGGGACGCGATGCCGCAGTTCGGCGACTATCAGCATGCGATCTATGGCGCGGGGCTGCAGGGCGTCGTGCCGACGATCCCGGTCGATTTCGCAAGCCTTGAGCGGCGCGCAGAGGCGGCGATGGCGCCGTCCCTGCTGTCCTATGTTCAGGGCGGCTGCGGGGACGAGCAGACGCAGCGCGCCAATGCCGACGCCTTCCGCCATTGGGGTATCGTGCCGCGAATGATGGTCGATTGTTCGACCCGCGATCTGTCGGTCGATCTGTTCGGGATGAAGCTCCCCTCGCCGCTGTTCATGGCCCCGGTGGGGGTGGCGGGCATGTGTACGCAGGATGGGCATGGCGACATTGCCGCCGCACGCGCCGCCGCGCTGACCGGGGTGCCGCTTACCGTCTCGACGCTGACCAACGACCCGCTGGAGGATGTCGCCGCCGCGATGGGCGATACCCCGGGGATGTTCCAGCTCTACACGCCCAAGGACCCCGAACTCGCCGCCAGTCTGGTCAGCCGGGCCGAGGCGGCGGGGTATAAGGCGATCGTGGTGACGCTCGACACCTGGGTCACCGGCTGGCGGCCGCGCGACCTCAACACCGCGAATTTCCCTCAGCTGCGCGGGCATGTCCTGTCCAACTATTGGTCCGATCCGCGTTTCCAGAAGATGCTGGCCAAGCCGGTGGCGGAGGACCCGCGCGCGGCGGTAATGACCTGGGCCGCGACGTTCGGGCGGGCGCTGACCTGGGCCGACATGCCCTGGCTGCGGTCGCTGACCAAGCTGCCGATCGTCCTCAAGGGCATCTGTCACCCCGACGATGCGCGCCGCGCGATCGATGAAGGGGCGGACGGCATCTATTGCTCCAACCATGGCGGGCGTCAGGCCAATGGCGGGATCGCGGCGATCGACCTGTTGCCCGATGTCGTCGCGGCGGCGGGCGATGTGCCCGTGCTGTTCGATTCGGGGATTCGGTCGGGCAGCGACGTCGCCAAGGCGCTGGCGCTGGGCGCGACCGCCGTCGGCGTGGGCCGTCCCTATTGCTACGGCCTCGCGCTCGGCGGCGCGGAGGGCGCGGCGCATGTGCTGCGATCGATCCTGGCCGAGGCTGATTTGCTGATGGCAGTCGATGGATTTCCGAGCATCGCCGCACTGCGCGCAGCTGGCGCGAAGCGGCTGGGCTGAGCGCAGACAGACGCGCACAAAACCCCGATTGACCGGCGTTGTCTGATAGCGCTACCAATCACTCCTAACACGGCCCGTCAGTGGCCGGAGCTTTGAGGAGAGATGTGCATGATCGGCCCGTTGGCGCTTGCCGCCCTGTTGTCCGCGACGCCTCAAGCAGCGCCCGCGCGTACCGACAAATTGCCGGTCGGCATCTGCATCAACATCGGCAACACGTTCGAGCCGCCGGCCGAATCTGCCTGGGGCGGCAAGCCGCTGGCCGATGACGATATGGCGATCATCGCCAAGGCCGGGTTCAAGACCGTGCGCCTGCCCGTCCGCTGGGACACGCATGCCGGGCCGGGGCCGGACTTCAAGATCGACGAGGCCTATATGAAGCGCATCCGCGCCGCCGTCGAACAGGCGCGCGCGGCGGGGCTGAACGTCATCCTCAACAGCCATCATTTCGAGGCGATCCACAAGGACCCGCTTGGCAGCGCACCCCAGCTCGCGGCGATGTGGCGGCAGATCGCAGCACGCTTTGCCGACATGCCGCGCGACCATGTGTGGTTCGAGGTCGAGAACGAACCGCATGAGAAGTTCGACAACAAGAATCTGATCGCGGTCATCACCCCGGCGCTCAAGGCGATCCGCGAGACCAATCCCGATCGCCCGGTGATCGTCGGCGGCGAATTCTGGAGCGGGATCGACAGCCTGGCGACGCTGCCGCTGCCCGACGATCCCCATGTCGTACCGACCTTTCACTATTACGAGCCGTTCGATTTCACCCATCAGGGTGCGACCTGGGTCAATCCCGCGCCACCGCTGGGCCGCGCCTATGGTACGGCCGAGGACGTGCTGCGCCTGAAGCGCGATGTCGAAAAGATCCGCGCCTATATCGCGCGCACCGGCAAGACGCCGTTCATGGGCGAAACCGGCGCGCATACGACGACCAGCCTGGAGCAGCGCGTCGCCTATCACCGCGCGGTTACCGCCGCGTTTGGCCCGATGGACATCGGCATGTGCACATGGGCGTACAGCAATACCTTCCCATTTTACGACAAGGAGAAGAAGCAATGGCTTCCGGGTCTGCGCGGCGCGATGGGGCTGCCGAAATGAAGCGCGTTCTGATCGCGGCGGCGGCGCTCGCCGCCATGGTCCCCGCCGCCGGTGCGGCACAGGACCAGCCGACGGCCGAGCTGCAGGCGCTGGACGATGCATTGCCCGGCACGCTGATCAACGATCCGTCGCGGATGGATTGGGCCTTTTACGGCGCCGAGCAGAAAACCAAGAATGTGCAGGACCCGTCGATCCCCGGTGGCGGTGCCGCCGTGCGGGTCGAGGTGCCGCGCGCAGGTGCCAACATCTATGACAGCGGCGCGAATGTGCCGATCCGGCGCGGCATCGCGGTTGGGCGCGACGTGACGGTGGCCTTCTATGCACGGACGGTGAAGTCCGAGGCGCCCGGCGGCAAGGGCAAGATCGGCGTGCGGTTCCAGCAGAATGCTGCGCCCTATGCCGGTTTTGGCGACACCGTGCTCGACATCGGCAGCGAATGGGCGCTCTACGAAGTCACCGCGCGATCGGACAAGGCGCTGCCCACCGGCCAGGCCGTGGTTGGCCTCCAGCTTGCCGGGGCCAAGCAGGTGATCGAAATCGGTCAGGTCATCGTGGTTGAGGGCGCGACGAGCATCCGCACGACGAAGCGGGTTGAGGCGGCCGCCGCGCCCGATCCGGAGCTGCCGCCGCAGCTCAAGGACAAAGGCAAACTGCTCAACGATCCGGCCAACCGCGATTGGGGGTTCCACGGGGCAGGACAGACGACCAAGGCAACGGTGACCAACGTCTACGGCCGCGTCGGCACGCTGTTCAGCGTCGCCAATGCTGGTGCCGCCCCCTATGCGTCGGGCGCAAGCGTGACGCTGAACGAGGAGATCAAGGAGGGCGACGTGCTGCTGGTCGCGGTGCTCGCGCGCACGCTCTCGGCGGCGACGACGGACGGCCTGGGCATGTTGTCGGTGCGTATTCAGAAAAACGCCGCGCCCTATGACGGCTTCCTCGACAAGCCGGTGCAGGTCGGGCCGAACTGGCGGCTCTACCAGTTCCGTACCCAGGCGCCGATGGATATCGCCAAGGGCACGGCCCAGCTTGCGATCCATACCGGCGCTGCGCGGCAGGAGATCGAGGTGGGTTCGGTCTATGTCGTCCGCGAAGAGGCGGTGCTGAACCCGTCGGGCAACTGATCGTCGCGGTGATTGCGGAAAATGGATAGCGTGACGGCATGAACGACCCGGTATCCAGCATCGTGATCGTCGGCGGCGGCACCGCCGGATGGATGGCCGCCGCCGCCGCCGCGCGCTTCTTGAGCGACGGTCAGCGCCGCATCACGCTGATCGAGTCCGACGCGATCGGCACCGTCGGGGTCGGCGAAGCGACCATCCCGCCGATCCGCGAGTTCAACCACCGGCTGGGCATCGACGAGCGCGCGTTCGTGCGCGAGACCGGCGCGACGATCAAGCTGGGCATCGAATTCGTCAATTGGGGACAGGTGGGTGACAGCTACCTGCACCCGTTCGGCGAATTGGGGCATGATTTTCAGGGCGTCTCGTTCCACCAATATTGGCTGAAGCACCGCATCGGCGCGCTGGAAGATTACTGGATCGCGGCGCAGGCCGCGCGGCGCAACCGCTTCGCTCATCCCGCCGCCGACCCGCGCTCACCGCTGGGCGGGATGGCCTATGCCTATCATTTTGATGCCGGCCTTTATGCAGCGTTCCTGCGCCGCCGCGCCGAAGCCGGGGGCGTTGCGCGGGTCGAGGGCAAGATCGCGTCGGTCGAGCGTGATCCGGCAACCGGCCATGTCGCCGCCGTGCTGCTCGACGACGGGCGCCGCATCGCGGGCGATTTCTTCATCGACTGTTCCGGGTTCCGCAGCCTGCTGCTCGGCGACGCGCTGGGGGTCGGTTATCACGACTGGTCGCATTGGCTACCCTGTGATCGCGCGATCGCGGTACCGTGCGAGCGCGTCGATCCGCTGACCCCGCTGACGCGCTCCACGGCGCATGAGTTCGGCTGGCAGTGGCGCATCCCGCTGCAGCACCGCACCGGCAACGGCATCGTCTATGCCAGCGCCTTCGCGAGCGATGAGCGCGCGCGCGACACATTGCTCGCCCATCTCGACGCTCCGGCGACGGCAGAGCCGCGCGGGCTGTCCTTCACGGCTGGCGTGCGGGAGCAGCAATGGGTCGGCAATGTCGTCGCGCTGGGCCTGTCCGCCGGCTTTGTCGAACCGCTCGAATCGACCAGCATCCACCTGATCCAGACCGGGATCTCAAAGCTGATGTGGCTGTTCCCCGACCGCAGCATGGGCGCGGCGGGGCGCAACGAATACAACCGGCTGATGCACGAAGCCTATGAATATGTGCGCGATTTCATCGTGTTGCATTACAAGGCGACACAGCGGCGCGACAGCGAACTGTGGCGTCATGTCAGCACGATGAAAGTGCCTGACAGCCTGGCCGCCAAGTTGGAGTTGTGGCGCGAGCGCGGGCGGATCCGGCGCTATGACCATGACCTGTTCGGCGTGCCGAGTTGGGTCGCGGTGTTGCTGGGCCAGAGAATCGTGCCGGAGGGCTATGACCCGCTGGTCGATTCGATGGACGACGCGCGCATCACCGCCGCGATGCGCCAGGTCGCCGCGACCTATGCCGATGTGGCGGGGAAGCTCCCCGGCCATGCCGATCAGATCGCGGCGATGGTGCGTTAGAGTTTCTTTCAGCAAAGCTGAAACGGTGCGGCACCGGCCCGCTCCCCCACCCGACCACCCATATCGTGCTGCCGCTGGGTGGCCGGGTGGGGGAGCGGGCCGGTACCGCGACTCAGCGCAGCTCAGTCTAACTCCGGATCACGGACACGCGATCACGCGGTCCGCCGCAGTTCCCAGTGCAACCCGCGACAGGCTGAACGTAAACGCACCCTCGCTGCGCAGCATGAACGGTGCCTCGACACGGCCGAGATTCGCGCCGCCCTTCGCAAAACACTTCAGCGGGACGCCATAGCTGACCCAGTCGCCGGGCTTCGCGCCCTCGACCGCAGTTGCCCGGACAGCGGCGTTGCCCATGCGGAAACTGACCGCACCCGCAGGCTTGGCATCGACACGCATGGTTGCGACCAGCATGACGTCTCCATTGGTCTCGCGCGTCAGGTCGAGCGGAGCCTGGGTCGCGATCGTGACATCGGCATTGCCCGAGGCGATCGCGAAACGCCGTGCGCCTTCCTGCACGACATGGTCGACCGCCGTCACGCGCACGCGCCCGCTCGCCGCCGCTGCCGGAACCGTCGTGATCCGCGTTGAGTCCGAGGAATCGCCATTAACGAAGAGCGACCAGGACGCCGCCGGCACGCCACCCGCGAAATAGACATTGCCCGCGTCTTCCGCCGGAACCTCGCTATCCTCCGACAGCGGCTTCCACGGCACGGCCCCGCCCGCCAGCGTCAGCCCATAGCCAAATGGGAACAGCGTCGGCCCATCGGCGCGCGCGGTGGCGGGCCAGGCGACGGGCAGCTTGCCGGTGAAATCATAGGGTGCCCGGCGATCCTTGCGCTGGACCAGCAGGTCGGCGATTCCCGCCCCTTCCGATCCCGGCAGCCATGCGACGACGAACGCGTCGGCGACGTTGAGCTCCGGGTTCATGAACAGCGGGCGGCCGGTGACCATCACCGCGACCACCGGGATGCCCTGCGCCTTGAGCTTCTTCATCGTCTCATAGGGCTTGCGCAGTTCGGGGCGCAGCTGGAGCGTTTTCAGGTCGCCCTGGAACTCGGCATAGGGCGTTTCGCCGAACACCACGATCGCGACGTCGGGCTTCTTGGCGAACGTGCCGTCCGCCGCCAGCTCGGCGCTCCCGCCGGTCGACGTCACTGCGTCCTGCAGCCCCTTCCAGATCGAGGTCGCGCCGGGGAACTGGTCGTTCTTCACGCCGGTGCCCTGCCAGGTCAGCGTCCAGCCGCCCGACTGACGGCCGATATCGTCCGCCGCATCGCCCGCGACCAGCACATGCGCGCCCGCCTTCACCGGCAGCAGCGAACCACTGTTCTTGAGCAACACCAGCGACTTGCGCACCGCATCGCGCGCCACGGCACGGTGATCGGCATGGCCGAGCAGCGACCAGTCGCCCGAATATTTGCGCGTCGAAGGCTTGCCCGCCTCGAACAGGCCGAGCCGCATCTTGACCCGCAGAATGCGCGCGACCGCGTCGTCGAGTCGCGCCATCGGCACCTCGCCGGACTTCACCTGCGCGACCAGCGAATGCCACAGCGGCTTCCAGCTGTCCGGCGCCATATACATGTCGAGCCCGGCATTGACCGCTTTGGGGCAGGAAGCGTTGGTGCAGCCTTCGACCTGGCCGTGCGCATTCCAGTCGGAGACGAGGAAGCCGCCGAAATTCATGCGGTTCTTGAGCACATCGGTCAGCATTCCCTTGTGCCCGGTCATCTTGGTGCCGTTCCAGCTCGAGAAGCTGACCATCACCGTCGCCACCCCCTGTTCGATCGCGGGGACATAGGGGGCGCCGTGGATGTCGCGCAGTTCGGTCTCGCTGATCCGCGCATCGCCCTGATCGCGCCCCTCATGCGTCCCGCCATCGGCAAGGAAATGCTTGGTCGAGGCGAGGACATAGGGCCCAGCGAGCAGGTTGGTGCCGCTGCCCGGCCCCTGTAGCCCGCGCACCATCCGCTCGACATAGGAGGCGACCAGCTTGGGGTCGGACGAATAGCCCTCGTACGCGCGGCCCCAGCGGAAATCGCGCGGCACGGTGACGGTCGGGGCGAAGGTCCATTCCTGCCCGGTCGCGCGGATCTCCAGCGCGGTGGCTTGGGCGATCTTCTCGATCAGGTCGGGATCGCGCATCGCGCCAAGGCCGATATTGTGCGGGAACAGCGTCGCGCCGATGATGTTGCTGTGGCCATGCACCGCATCGGTGCCCCAGATGATCGGAATGCCGACGCGCCCACCGCTCTTGTCGACGGACGCCTCGTAAAACTCGTCGGCCAGCTGCAGCCATTTGGGCGCAGCGGCGAAATCATCGCCATAGGGACCGCTGCTACCGCCGTTCAGGACCGAGCCGAGATGATAGGTGCGGACGTCCGCCGGGGTGACGCTGGCGATGTCCGCCTGGACGATCTGGCCGACCTTTTCCTCGACGCTCATCTTCGCGATCAGCGCCTTGATCCGTGCTTCGACAGCGTTGTCCGTCTGCTGCGGCCAGGCCGGGCTCGGCCAGATTTCGGGATGGACCTTGCTTTCCTGAGCGGCGAGCGGCGCGGCAAGGGCGGCGCCGAGCGCCAGGAGGATCAAGCGTTTCATCGGTTCGTCTCCACGATGCGGATCAGTTGGTCTGTCGGAAGGGCGCGAGCGGTCGGGTCGATCCGCGCAGGGCGGACCCCGTTCGCGAACCACCAGCCCACCCATTCGCCCGGGGTAACGGGATCGCCGTCGCGATAGGGAATGCGCCCGCGCGCGGCAAATCCGGCGCGCAGGGCAGTCAGATCGTCGTTCGCCGGGACGCCCCAGCGTTCGCTCGCCCAGTCGAGCACGCGTTGATGCGCGACGGCAGTGCGGCGGTTGTATTCGGCCGCCTCGCGCGCGCTCGGCTCGGCATGCGGCATGAACTCGATCGCGCGCAGGATATCGGCGTGCGCCGCGGAGAGCGCATGGCCGTCGAAACTTTCCGCGACGAGCGCAGCCTCCCCCAGCTTTATGGTCCGGCCGGCGCGTGGCATCGAATGGCGACCGGGCGATAGTCCGGCCCCACCGGCAAGCCGCCAGCCCCAGGGCGGTGCCTGCCACTCGACCGCGCCGTCCGCGATGTTCAGCGTTTCACCCTCGGGAGCACCTGCCGCGATCGGCTCGGCAACCAAGCTCGGCAGCGGAGCGCCCAGCCAGTCGGCTCCGGGCGCGGTGCAGTCGAGCAGCAGGTCGGCAGCATCCGCCTCGCCCCTGACGATGCCCAACGCCGCCGCCATTTCGGCGAGCAGCGCGATGTAGGCCGGCATGTCGAAGCGCACGCCGAACGGCTCGGCCCCGGGCACGGTGAGCGCAGCCCAGCCGGGCGTCGTCCCGGGTCGCTCGGTCAAATTCCGCAGCCACAGCTGATGCAGCGCAACGCCCTCGACATGCGGGATCGCGCCGGGCGCGCCCAGCAGTTCGCCGTTCAGCGTCACGCGATGGATCGCGACCGCGCCGGTGCGGCGGATAAACAGCTGCTGGTCCAACCCGATCGCGCGGTGAAAGCCATCGATCGCCAGCGTCGCGGCACCGATCCGGTCGAGTAACGACCGGGGGTCGACCGCTCGCTCGACCAACGTGATCCGCGCAGCAGGCAGCGCGCGGCGAAAGGCGATGGCGGCCGACAGCGCGACCACGCCGCTGCCCAGCACCGTGACGCTGGCCGGGCCGCTCATGCAGCCCCCCATGCGCCTTGTGTGCGCAGTGCCGCTTCATGGTCGGGCATCGCAGCGACGCGGCTACGGATCGTGTCGGCGATATCGTCGAGCGCGCGCTTGAGCGCAGGAGGAGCCGGGTTGTCGGCGCGCGGATCATGGCGCTGCGGCATCACCCCCTGTCCCAGATAGACGGCGACCCAGCTGGGTTCGAGGAACAGGCCCTCGCCATATTTCTCGATCCGCCCCGCCTCACGCCACAGCTCGAGCTTTCCGGCGAGCGTATCGGGCAGTTCCATCGTGCGGACATGGTTCCAGAAGTCCGAATCATCGCGCGTCGTGGCGTGATAATGCAGGATCAGAAAGTCGCGCACGCGGTCATATTCATAATCGACCGTCGCGTTGAACGCGGCGCGATCGGCGGGGTCGATCTGACGCTCCGGAAACAGCTCGATCAGCCGCATCACCGCCATTTGCGCCAGATGGATGCTGGTCGATTCGAGCGGTTCGAGGAAGCCGCTGGCGAGGCCGATGCTCACCACATTGCCGACCCAGCTTTCGCGCCGTCGCCCGGCGCGGAAGCGCAGGATGCGCGGATCGGCGAGCGGCGTTCCCTCGACCGCGCCGAGAATCGCATCGCATGCCGCCTCTTCCGACAGGAAGCTGCTGGCGAACACGTAACCGTTGCCGACGCGATGTTGGAGCGGGATGCGCCAGCGCCAGCCGGCGGTCATCGCGGTAGCGCGGGTATAGGGCTCGATCGGTCCGGCGGGCGATGTCGCGGGCAGCGCGGCCGCGCGATCGCAGGGCAACCAGTGCGACCAGTCCTCCCACGGCGCATCCATCGCCCCACCGATCAGCAGCGCGCGAAAGCCCGAGCAGTCGATGAACAGATCACCCGCCACCCGTTCGCCACTGTCGAGCACGAGCTGCGTGACATCACCGCTCTCGCCGTCGCGCTCGACCCCGGTGACCCGCCCCTCGGTCCGCGTGACGCTGCGCGCCTCCGAATAACCGCGCAGCATCGGGGCGAGCCGGGTGGCATCGAACTGATAGGCCCAGCCATAGCTGGTCGACAGGAAGTCGCCATCGGCCGGGGGCAGCGCAAAGCGATTGGCACGCGCGGCGACGATCGGGAGCGAATAGTCCTCGATTCCGCGCGCGCTCCCCTCGGCACGGGCGCGGAGCCAATAATGGTGGAACCCCACCCCCGCGACATCGACACCATAGGCACCGAACGGGTGGATGTAGCGGTCGCCGATTTTGCCGAAATCGCGAAAATCGATGCCGAGTTTGTAGGTCGCGTTGGTCGCGCGCATCATTTCCGCTTCGGGAATGCCCAGCCGCTCGAGAAAGGCGCGCAGGTGCGGGAGGGTCGCCTCCCCCACCCCAACGATGCCGATTTCCTCGGATTCGATCAGGCGCACGTCGGCCACGCCGGGCAGGAAGCGCACGAGCGCGGATGCGGTCATCCACCCCGCGGTTCCGCCCCCGACGATGACAACGCGCACCGGGTCTATCATGGCGTTCCCGACGCTGCGTGCGGGCCGACGACCAGCCCCATGAACAGTCCGGCATGGATCGTGGCGAGCCGGGAGACATCGATGTCGCGCCCAATGCTGCGCCACGCGGTTGTCCCAACCGGGCGCCATTCGGCCTGAGCGGTGCCCGCGTCGAAGCTCAGTTTCAGCTCGACCTGCGTTGCGCCTTCGCGCGGGACCGATGCGATCACCACGCCATTTTCGGGCTCGTCCTTGCCGACGCGACGCCGCACTACGAACTTGTCGCCCTCAAGCCCCGCGAACAGCAGATGATGTTCGTTGGCAACGGCGAGCAGGCCGGCGCGCTGCGCCGCGTCCTTGGGGTCGAAGGTAACGCGCGTGGTCCAGCTCGCCTTGCGGTGCTGCATCCGCTTGCCGATGTAGCTGGGCTGGGCGAGCGCGCCAGCCGCGACCGGTCGAGCGTCGAGCGTCAGCGCGCCATCGGCGATCCGCCACCACGGCGCGCCCTTGGGTGTGCGCAGCATCAGCCAGTCCTGCGCGAGTTTGGGCGTATCGAACTCTTCGCGCCAGTCGCGCGCCTCGCCGGGCGAGGCGGGCAGGTTCGGGCGCGCGACGCTGGCGGGCAGCGGGGTCCGCGCTGGCAGGATCAGCGGCCAGCCATCCTTCCATGTCACCGGCAGCAGGAAGGTCTCGCGTCCGAGCAGCGTTTCCTGGCCCCGGAACGGTCGGGTGGCCAGGAACACCGCCCACCAGCTGCCATCGTCGAGCTTCACGAAATCGGCGTGTCCGGTCGCCTGGACCGGGTTCGGGCGGTCCTCGGGCAAGTCGCGTTGCGTCAGGATCGGATTGACCGGGCCGGGCGTGTAGGGGCCGGTCAGGGTGCGTGAGCGGTAGATGGTCTGCGAATGCTGGTCCGCCGTGCCGCCCTCGGCCGCGAGGAGATAATACCAGCCATCGACCTTGTAGATATGCGGCCCCTCCGCCCAGATCGGCTTGGTCGACGGGTCGACGCCCTTGTCGACGAGCAGGTGGCGCGGCCCCTTCATCTTGAAGGTGGCGAGGTCGATTTCCTGCATCCACAGCGCGCGGTGGCCGTCATATTCGGGCGGTCCCGGCGGCGCATCATTGTTGACGATCCACGCGCGACCATCCTCGAAATAGATCGACGGGTCGATCCCCCCAAAGCTGAGCCAGTGCGGCCCGCTCCACGGCCCCGCCGGATCCTTTGCCGTCAGCATGAAGTTATCGCGGCACCCGACACAGGTGTTGAGGATGTAATAGGTGCCGTCATGATAGTCGATCGTCGGCGCGAACACGCCCCGGTCGAGCACCAGGCCGCTGAAGTCGAGCATCTCGGGCCGGTCGATCGCATTGCCGATCTGGCGCCAGTTCACCAGGTCGCGACTGTGATAAACCGGGATGCCGGGGAACCAGGCAAAGGTCGAGGTGACGAGATAGAAATCCTGCCCCACCTTCACGATCGACGGGTCGGGGCGAAAGCCCGGGAGCACCGGATTGGCATAGTGCCCGGCGGGCAGCGCCGGACCGGCGGAGTCGCCCGAATAGGTCACGAAATCGAATCGCGCGGTGCTTTGCTGCGCAACAACCGGCGCAGCGATCACAAGCGCCATTATGGCGGCCAAACCCTTCATCACGCTCCTCTTCTCCCTCTCTCTACGGCGTTCCCCGCAGATGCACCGACGTTTTTTCCGACCGATGCTTGACACCTTCATAGGAGCATGATGTTAGCGCTATCAAGAACAATGATGGCGGAGGGGTGACGGATATGGCCATCGCGCTTGCAGAGATATTGCCGAACGATTGGCGCAGCGGCCGCTTCCTCGGTCGGATCGACCTGGGCGATGGCCCGGTGCCAGTCCTGATCGCCGATGGCGCGCTGTTCGACCTCACTCCGCACGCGGCAACGGTCGCCGGAGCGATCGACCGCGGCCTGACGACTCCCGAGTTCGGACGCCGGATCGCCGATCTGGATGCCGCTGATCCGCGCCTGCCTGAGGGCACCGCGTTGCTCGCCCCGATCGACCTGCAGTGCATCAAGGCAGCGGGCGTGACCTTTGCCGTTTCGGCGATCGAGCGCGTGATCGAAGAGCGCGCACGCGGCGATGCCAGTCAGGCGGCGGCAATCCGCGGTCGGCTGGAGGAGCGGATTGGCGGTGGTATCCGTTCGGTTGTACCCGGATCGCCCGAAGCGGCGGCGCTCAAGGCGGCGCTGATCGAGGATGGCATGTGGTCGCAATATCTGGAGGTCGCGATCGGCCCGGATGCGGAGATCTTCACCAAGTCGCCGGTGCTGTCGGCGGTCGGCCATGACGCGCCGATCGGGGTGCGGTCGGATTCGAGCTGGAACAATCCGGAGCCCGAAATCGTGCTGGCCATGTCGCGGCGCGGCGAGGCGGTCGGCGCGATGCTGGGCAACGACGTCAACCTGCGCGACTTCGAGGGGCGATCGGCGCTGCTGCTCGGCAAGGCCAAGGATAATACCGCCTCCTGTTCGCTCGGTCCGTTCATTCGCCTGTTCGACGACGGCTTCACCATCGACGATGTGCGCAGCGCCGATGTCGCGCTGACGATCGAGGGCACCGACGGCTTCAGGCTGGAGGGTGCAAGCCGGATGAGCGAGATCAGCCGCGACCCGCTGGAAATTGCGTGTCAGGCGATGAGCGAGCATCACTATCCCGACGGCTTCGTCCTGTTCCTCGGCACCTTGTTCGCGCCGACCCAGGATCGCGATGTGGCCGGCGGTGGCTTCACCCACAAGGTAGGCGATCGCGTGACAATCGCTTCGCCACGGCTCGGGACGCTCGCAAATACGGTGACGACGTCGAAAAATGCCCCCATATGGGAAATTGGAATAGGCGTTCTTGTTCGTGACCTGGTGCGTCGCGGACTCGCCGACCGGATCTGAACTCTGAACTGCAGGAACCGCGTATCATGAAGCTGACCCACCTGATCAATGGCGAGCGCCTCGCGGTCGACACGCCGCTGGAGAGCCGCAACCCGTCGAACACCGACGAGGTCGTCGCGACCTTTGCTGCGGGCGATGCGGCTGTGGTGGATCAGGCGGTGCAGGCCGCCCGCGCCGCACAACCGGCCTGGGCCGCAGCGTCGCCCGAAGTGCGCGCCGATCTGCTCGACAAAGTCGCCGCGACGATCATGGCGCGCGCCGCCGAGCTCGGCGAACTGCTCGCCCGCGAAGAGGGCAAGACCCGCGCTGAGGGCATGGGCGAAGTGATGCGCGCCGCGCGCATCTTCCGCTATTTCGGCGGTGAGGCGCTGCGCCGCCACGGGCTGACGCTCGAATCCACCCGCCCCGGCCTCGACGTCGCGACCTATCGCGAGGCGGTGGGCGTGGTCGGCCTGATCACGCCGTGGAACTTCCCGATTGCGATTCCGGCGTGGAAGGCCGCGCCTGCGCTCGCCTTCGGCAACACCGTCGTGATCAAGCCGGCGAACGTCACCCCGGCGGTCGCCAGCGCGCTCGCGGACATCATCCAGGAATGCGGCGCGCCCGCGGGTGTGTTCAACATGGTGCTCGGGCAAGGCGGGGTCGGCCAGGCGATCGTCGATCATCCGCATGTCGACGCGATCAGCTTCACCGGGTCGCAGGGCGTCGGCGCGAAGGTCGGGATGGCCGCGATGATGCGGCAGGCGCGGGTGCAGCTGGAAATGGGCGGGAAGAACCCGCTGGTGGTGCTCGCCGACGCCGACCTCGACAAGGCGGTGGCGATTGCGCTCGATGGCGGCTTCTTCCAGACCGGGCAGCGCTGTACCGCGTCGAGCCGCGTGATCGTCGAGGACGCCATCCACGACCGCTTCGTCGCCGCGCTCGCCGAGCGCGCCAAGGCCCTCAAGGTCGGCCCGGCGCTCGCCGCCGACACGCAGGTCGGCCCGGCCTCGAGCGAGAGCCAGTTCGAACAGAATCTGCGCTACGTCCGCAAGGCGATCGAGGAAGGCGGCCGGGTCGCCAGCGGCGGGCCGGACCCGCTCAAGCTCGACACGCCCGGTTACTTCATGGCGCCGACCCTGATCGCCGACACCGATCCCGACATGACGATCAACCGCGAGGAGGTGTTTGGCCCCGTCGTCTCGACCGTCCGCGCGAAGGATTACGAACACGCGCTGGAGATCGCCAACCAGGGCGAGTTCGGCCTGTCGTCGGGTATCGTCACCACCAGCCACAAATATGCCCGCGATTTCCGCAAGCGCATCCGCGCCGGCATGGTGATGGTCAATCTGCCGACCGCTGGCGTCGATTATCACGTGCCGTTCGGCGGCACCCGCAAGTCGAGCTATGGCGCGCGCGAACAGGGCTTCGCTGCGGTCGAATTCTACACGACCGTCAAAACGGTCTATTCGGGGGATTGAGGGTTGCTGCAGAAGTCCACCGGAGCGGCCGCGATGCGCGCAATCTACCCCAGCCTGCGTGATCGCCATGTGCTGATCACCGGCGGCGCGTCGGGGATCGGCGAGGGGCTGGTCGAAGCGTTCGTCGCACAGGGTGCGCGGGTGACGTTCGTCGATGTTCAGGAGGAGGCTGCGCACAGCCTCGCCGCGCGCCTGACCCCCGGCGCGGCCCATGCGCCGCACTTCATGCAGTGCGACCTGACCGACGTCACCGCGCTGCAGACGTGCCTCGCGACGATCATCGCCGAGCAGGGACCGGTGGACGTGCTGCTCAACAATGCCGCGAGCGATGATCGCCACGGGATCGAGGAGGTAACGCCGGCCTATTGGGATGAGCGAATGGCGGTCAATCTGCGCCACCTGTTCTTTGCTGCGCAGGCGGTGGTGCCGGGGATGAAGGAAGCCGGGCACGGCGTCATCATCAATTTCGGATCGATCAGCTGGCATCTCGGCCTGCCCGACCTGACGCTCTACCAGACCGCCAAGGCCGCGATCGAGGGGCTGACCCGCAGCCTCGCGCGCGAATTGGGGCCGTTCGGCATCCGCGCCTGCACCATCGTGCCCGGCAACGTCCAGACGCCGCGGCAGGAGAAATGGTACACGCCCGAGGGCGAGGCGGAGATCGTCTCGGCCCAGGCGCTGAAAGGGCGCATCCAGCCGGCGGACATCGCCGCGATGGCGACCTTCCTCGCCAGCGACGACGCGCGCATGTGCACTGCGCATAACTATTGGGTGGATGCTGGATGGCGATAAGCGAAGTGCGGGTAGCCGCGCGCCTTGGCGCGACGCTGGGCGAAGGTCCGGCCTGGGATGCGCAGCGCGGCTGCCTGTGGTTCGTCGATATCAAGGGGAAGAAGCTGCACCGCTTCGACCCCGCGTCGGGCGCACTGACCAGCGCGGATGCACCGGGCGAAATTGGCTGGGCGCTGCCCGCCGATAATGGCCGATTGCTGTGCGGCTTGCAGAGCGGACTCCACTGGTTCGATCCCGACACGCGCACCTTCACCTTCTGGCGCGTGGTCGAGCCCAGCTTACCCGGCAACCGTCTCAACGACGCCTGCACCGACGCGCAGGGGCGGGTGTGGTTCGGATCGATGGACAATAGCGAGCGCGATGCGAGCGGCTGGTTCTACCGCCTCGATGCCGGGCAGCTCGACCGGGTCGGGCCGGGGCCGGTGAGCATCACCAACGGGCCGGCGGTGTCCCCCACGGGGGACCGCATCTATTTTACCGACACGATCGGTCGCCGCATCTGGGTGGCACCGCTGCATGACGATGGCTCACTCGGCGCGGTGCAGCCCTTCCTGACCTTCACCGGCGATGAAGGCTATCCCGACGGGTCGATCACCGATGCGGAGGGCAATGTCTGGGTCGGATTCTTCGCCGGGCATGGCGCGCGCCGCTTCGACCCGACCGGGCGCGAGATCGAGTTCGTCCGCCTGCCGGTCGCCAATGTCACCAAGCTGGCGTTCGGTGGCGCGGGGCTGACGACGCTTTATGTCACCACCGCCGCCAAAGGATTGAGCGAAGCCGAGCGCACGGCCCAGCCGCATGCCGGCGACCTGTTCGCGTTCGAGGCCAGCGTCCCCGGCCACCCCCTGGCACAGGTGCATATCGCATGAAGATTGCAGCGATCCTGCTCGCCGCAACGGCGCTCGCCCCCCTCCCCGCTGCGGCGCAGTTGAGCTTCGCTCCCGCCATCGGCGACCATGGCGTGCTGCAGCGGGACAAGCCGATCGTCGTCGAAGGGGAGGCAGCACCCGGCCTGTCGCTCACCGTCACGCTCGGCGACACGATCGCGCAGGCCAAGGCGGGCAAGGACGGCCAATGGCGTGCGACCTTCCCGGCGATGAAGGCTGGCGGCCCCTATCTGCTCCGCGCCGCGACCGGTGACACCGCGATCGAGGCAAAGGGCGTGATGGTCGGCGATCTCTGGCTGTGCTCGGGCCAGTCGAACATGGAGATGCCCGTTCGCCGCGCGCTCGATTTCGACAATCAGATGAACAGCGCCGCCGATCCGATGCTGCGCCTGCTGACCGTTCCCAAGGCGACCTCGACGCGGCCCTTGCGGAAGTTTGCCGAGCCAGCCAGCTGGCAGGCATCGACGCGCGATACCGCACCCGAATTCTCCGCCGCCTGCTGGTATATGGCGCGCGAGTTGCGCAAGGCCGAGCCGGGCGTTGCGATCGGCCTGATTGACGCGACCTGGGGCGGCACCGCGATCCGCGCGTGGCTCGATCCGGTCGCGACACGCAGCATCTATGGTCCTGAGGACGCGGCGCTGCTCGAAACCTATGACCGCGATCCGCTGACCGCGAACACTGCCTTTGCGCCGCGCTGGATCGACTGGTGGCGGACGCAGGACAAGGTCGAACCGTGGCGCACGCCCGATGCCGTCACATGGTCGCCGATTGCGGGCGTGGGACCGTGGGACAGCCTGAACGAGCCGGCGTTGCGCGGCTTTACCGGCTGGGTGTGGTTCCGCCGCACAGTGACGCTGACGGCGGAGCAGGCACGCGGTGGCGCGACGGTGTCGCTCGGCATTATCGACGATGGCGACCAGACGTTCGTGAACGGCAAGCCGATCGGCAACAGCTTCGGCTGGTCCAACCCGCGCGATTACAAGGTACCGGGAAGCTACTGGAAGGCTGGGGCGAACGAGGTCGTCGTCGCGGTGTGGAACAGCTATGGCACCGGCGGCTTCATGGGTCCGGCCGAGCGGCTGAAGCTGACCCTGTCCGATGGATCGAGCATCGCGCTGGGCGATCAGTGGCGCTACTGGATTTCCACGGCCAAGGGCACTCCGCCGCGCCCGCCATGGGACAATATCGCGGGCCTCGGCCTGATCGGCAATGCGATGGTCGCACCGCTCGGCGGGATCGGGCTGCGCGGCGTCGCCTGGTATCAGGGTGAGAGCGATTCGGGGCAGACCGGCTATGACGTTCGGCTGCGCGGGCTGATCGACGGGTATCGCCGCCAGTCGGGCGATCCGGCGCTGCAGGTGCTGGTCGTAGGCCTCGCCGATTATGGCGCGCCGGCCAGCGCTCCGGTCGAAAGCGGCTGGGGCAAGCTGCGCGATGAGCAGAGGCGCGCGGTCGCCGCCACGCCAGGGACGGCGCTGGTATCCGCGATCGACCTGGGGTCGCGCACCGACATCCATCCCGGCGACAAGAATGAATTGGGCAAGCGCCTCGCGCGCGCAGCGCTGGGCAAGCCGGGACCGCAGGCAGTGTCGGCGCGGCGCGATGGCAGCGATGTGATCGTGTCGTTCAGCGGCGTCGAGGGTGCGCTGACCAGCTGGAGCGGCGCGCCGATCGGGTTCGAACTATGCGCGCAGAGCTGTCGCTTTGCGGTGGCGCGGGTCGAGGGCGGCACGGTCCGCGTGCTGGGCGATGGCCAGCCGGTGACGCGGGTGCGCTATGCCTGGGCCGATACGCCGGTGGTCAATCTTTACGACGCAGCAAACATGACGCCGACCTCGTTCGAGCTGGGGGTGGAGTAGCAAAACAATCCTCCCCCTGGCGGGAGAGGATTATGGCCCTCAATGATTATGTCGCGGCAACGTCTTCGACGTCTGGCGATAGTCCAGCGCGAACTCCAGCACCGCCCCCTCGCCCAGTTGCCCGGTCTTTTCGCGCGCGAGCTGCTCCCATGGCGTGTTGCTCGCCGGAACCTCGGGGAGCCCATCGCCCTTGCGCCGCTCGATCTCGTCTGCATCCACCAGCATGTCGCAGCAGCGGGTGTTGAGGTCGATGCGGATCGTATCGCCGGTGCGCAGCCACGCCAAGCCGCCGCCCGCCGCGCTTTCGGGCGAGGCGTTGAGGATCGAGGGGCTATCCGACGTCCCCGACTGACGTCCGTCGCCGAGCGTCGGCAGCCAGTTCACCCCGCTGCGGATCAACGCATCGGGCGGCTGCATATTCACCACTTCCGCCGACCCCGGCCAGCCGAGCACCCCCGCCGAGCGCATCACGAGGATGCAGTCGGCGTCGATGTTCAGCGCGGGATCGTTGATGCGGTGGTGGTAATCGTCCGATCCGTCGAACACGATCGCGCGCGCCTCGAACACATTCTCCGCACCGGGCCGCGAGAGATAGCGGCGGCGAAACTCGGGCGAGATCACCGAGGTTTTCATGATCGCGAAATCGAACAGATTGCCGCTCAGCACCAGGAGCCCGGCATTCTCCTGCAAGGGATCGGCGAAAGGGCGGATGACCTCACGGTCGCTCGCCTCGCTGTCCGCCAGATTCTCCGCGATGCTGCGCCCGGTCACGGTCAGGCAATCGCCGTGAAGCTTCCCCGCCTGCAACAATTCCCACATGGCGGCGGGCACGCCGCCAGCGCGGTGGAAACGCTCGCCGAGATACTTCCCCGCGGGCTGCATGTTGACCAGCAGCGGCAGGTGATAGCCATGATCGTACCAGACCTCCGGTTCCAGCTCGATCCCGGCATGGCGCGCCATGGCGACGATATGCGGCTGAGCATTGGACGATCCACCGCACACGGTGACGGTGGCGATGGCGTTGAGGAACGCTTCGCGCGTCAGGATCTTCGACGGGCGCAGATCCTCGCGCACCATCTCCACGATGCGCTGGCCGGTGCGATAGGCGATCTGCCCGCGTTCGCGATAGGGAGCCGGGATCGCCGCGCAGCCGGTGAGCGACAGACCGAGCGCCTCGGCCACCGCGTTCATCGTCAATGCCGTGCCCATCGAATTGCAATGCCCGGCGGATGGCGCGCTGCTGGTCGCGCGGCGCAGGAACTCCGCCTCGTCGATCTCACCCGCCGCAAGCGCGCGGCGGCTGCGCCAGATCACGGTGCCGGATCCGACCAGCTCGCCCTCATGCCAGCCATCGAGCATCGGGCCGCCCGAAAGCACGATTGCGGGGATGTCGACCGTGGTCGCCGCCATCACCTGACTCGGCGTGGTCTTGTCGCAGCCGGTGGTCAGCACCACGCCGTCGATCGGATAGCCGTTGAGCAGTTCGACCAGGCCGATATAGGCAAGGTTGCGGTCGAGCGCGGCGGTCGGACGGCGGCAATTCTCAAAGATCGGATGGACCGGAAATTCGATCGGGATGCCGCCCGCGTCGCGAATACCGTCGCGCACCCGCTTGGCGAGATCGAGATGGATGCGGTTGCAGGGACTGAGGTCGCTGCCCGACTGGGCAAGGCCGATGATCGGCTTTCCCGACTGCAGCTCTTCGGGTGTGACGCCATAGTTCATGAACCGCTCGAGATAGAGCGCGGTCATGTCCCAGCGTTCGGGGTTATCGAACCAGTCGCGCGACCGCAGCCGCGCGGGAATATCGTCAGGCATCAGGGCTCCGTTTGGGCGCGGCGCGGCGGGCCAGCGTCGGCGCGGAATCCGAATCGCGGCGCACCAGCGTGTAGGGCAAGGTCTTCTGCTCGACCTCGAGCGGTTCGCCATTGCGCTTGGCCTTGAGGAAGCGCACCGCCGCCGACACCGCCCAGGCGGTCATGCCACGGATCGGCTGGCGCACCGTGGTCAGTTCGGGCCAGATCGTGCTCGCCATCGCGGTATCGTCGAAGCCGCAGACGGTGATGTCGTTGGGCACGTCGAGGTGCAGCCGGTGCGCGACCGCGACCGTCGCGGCGGCCATGTCGTCGTTCGACGCGAAGATCGCGGTCGGGCGCGGATCGACCGAGATCAGCCGCTCCGATGCCTGCATGCCCGAGCGATAGGTGAAGCGGCCCTGCGCGATCAGCTCCTCGCGCACCGGGATGCCGGCGGCTTCAAGCGCAGCCTTGTAGCCGTTGAGGCGGCGGCCGCTCGACACCTGTTCGGGGTTGCCGATGATGAAGCCGATGCGGTTGTGGCCCAGGTCGATGATGTGCCGCGTCATGTCGTACGCGGCCTGGAAATCGTCGATCAGCACGGCCGCATGCGACCCGCTCGCCTTACCCGGACCCACCGCGATGGCGACGGCCCCGGCATCGGTGATCAGGTCGAGCACGCTCTGGTCGTCGCACAAGGGCGGCGGCAGGATGAAGCCCTTGATCCCGCCATCGATCAGGTGGTGGACCAGCGACTTGGCCTCGGCAGCGTTCTCGCAATTCTGCACGACGAGGTGGATGTCGGCGCGGCTTGCCTCTTCCAGCGCCCCCATCAGGAACTCGCTGAGATAGGAGGCCGAGGGGTTGTCGAACATCAGCGCGATGCGCAACTGCTCGCCGCCGGCCAGGCTGCGCGCCGCGCGGTTGGGCGCGAAGTTGAGCTTGGCGATCGCGGCGAGCACCTGTTCGCGCGTATTCTCGCGCACATTGCCCTCGCCGTTGATCACCCGGCTGACGGTCATCGGCGAGCAGTGCGCCTCCGCGGCGACATCGGCGATGGTGGGGGCGCCACCACGGCGGCGGGACGAACGGGGCTTGGCAGATGCAGGTGAGGCCATAGTCACGGCACATACGCCCCGTTTGGCCGCAGCGGCAAGCGCAGCGTGACCCGAAGTGGGAGCGCAATCATTCGCCGGGCGCCTCGGGGAAGTTCTGCGCCTGATACCAGCTGAGCGGGTGCGGCGGCGCCGCGTGCCCGGGCGGCAGGGGCCGCTGCGCCATCGCCGACCAGTAAGCCAGGCTGGCATCGCGCCACCAGCGAGCCTCATCCGCCTGGATGCCGAGGAAATCGGCGACCGCGCGGTGGCGCTGCGCGTCGACATAGGGCGCGAGACTGGCCCAGGTTGCGCGCATCCGCCCGACCGTCGCGACACCGCGGTCGTAGCGGCGCGGCAATTCTTCCCACAGCGTCCGCCCATTGCTCAGGCGATGGTCCCACGAGATGCGGCGGAACCACAGCAGCAACTCCTCGTCCGCGAGCAGCCGCTTTGCCACGTCGGGTGCATATTGGGCGAGCGCATCGCTACCCGTCGGCGTCCGGTCGAACCCGATGCCGTCGCGATCGGCGCGGTGGTAATAGACCGGGTTCCATTCGGGCCGGGCAAGGTCCGACACCCATGGCGCGGGGCCATAATGATGCCCGGTGCCCATCACATGCGCTAGGCCGAGCGGGGTCATGTAATCGACCACCGCGTCGCGGCTGCCCAGCATCATCGGCACGACCGCAGCGATGCTCTCGCTCGACAGCATCGGATCCCAGGCAAGGCGACCAAAGGCATACCAATTGGCCTGGTCGAAATGCGATCCGGTCCAGTTGCGGTCGCTCCCCGTATTCGCGACCCCGGCGATGACGCTGACCGTCTGCGCGACGCTGCCGCTGCGCCCGGTATCGGCGTCGAGCGTCTCCTCGAACAACGGCGCGAGGAAGGCGAGGTGCGATGCGAAGCCGAGATATTCCTTGGTGATCTGCAGCTCCAGGCTCAGCCGCGTCTTCGGCATCGCGCCGAACAGCGGGTGGAACGGCTCGCGCGGCTGGAAGTCGATGGGTCCGTTCTTGACCTGCACCACCACATTGGGCGCGAACTTGCCGTCGAGCGGCTGGAACTCGGTAAACGCCTGTTTCGCGCGGTCCTCTCTATTCTCGGCGGCATAGACGAAGGCGCGCCAGATCACGGTGCCGCGGTTGCCGATCGCCTCGGCCAGCATGTTCGCGCCATCGGCATGGGTGCGGCCGTAATCCTGCGGCCCCGGCTGGCCTTCGGAATTCGCCTTGACCAGAAAGCCGCCGAAGTCGGGGATCGCGGCATAAATCTCGTCGGTCTTCGCCTTCCACCAGGCGCGCACGGCGGGATCGAGCGGGTCCGCCGCCTTCAACCCGCCAATGTCGCGCGGCGCGGAAAAGCGCGCCGAGACATAGACGCGGATGCCCCAGGGCCGGAACGTGTCGGCCAGCGCCTTGATCTTGGCGATGTAGCGCGGCTCCAGCATCATCGCGCGGGCATTGACGTTGTTGATCACGACGCCATTGATGCCGATCGAGGCATTGGCGCGCGCATAATCGGTCATCCGCGCATCGACATGGCCGGGCAGATGCCACCAGTCGAAGATCGACCGCCCGGCATAGCCGCGCTCGACATGCCCGTCGGGATTGTCCCAATGGTTGAGCATACGCAGGTCATAGGCCGGGCTTTCGTCGAGCCGGACCGCGGCGAGCGGCTTGCCCTGCCCCAGCTCCCGCAGAAGCGCAAAGGTGCCATAGAGCAGCCCGGTGTCGCTGGCCGCAGTGATCTGCGCCCCGCCGATGCGGAACGCCCCTTCGCGCTGGCCCGGTGTCTTTACCTTGCGGAGGGTAATCGCGGGCGCCAGCCGCAGCTCGGCCAGGCCGCGCTGCAACTCGTCGCGCGCAAGTCGGGCAGTCGGGGAATCGCTTCCAATCAGCGTGACGACCGCGGGTTTATGCTGCGCAGCATTGGCGATCGGCGCATTCCGCAGCCACAGGCGATAGCCATCCTCCGCGCGCGCAGGCCCGGGAGTCCACAACGACGCCAGCGCAAGCACCAGAATGCAGAGACGCGCGATCACCATCCTCACCCCCATGCCCCGCGCCGATCCGATTGCTGGACGGTCGCGGGTTGACAAGCTCAAGCGCGTCATATCATGTTAGCGCTAACAATAAAGACCGTTTTCGCGGTCGATAGGGGAGAGTTTCGATGCGTAAGGCCTGGGTCGCCCTGTTGCTGGCGAGCGTGACGGTGACGCCTGCCGTGCTGGCCGCTCCGACCGTCACCGCCGCCCCTACCGATGCGCAACGCCCGCCCGCCGACGCTCCCTATCGCAACGCAAAACTGCCCCTCGAAACCCGCGTCGCCGACTTGCTCGCGCGCATGACGCTGGAGGAAAAGATCGCCCAGATCACATCGGTCTGGGACACCAAGGTCGAGATTCAGGATGCGCAGGACCGCTTCGATCCCGCCAAGGCGAAGGCGAAGCATCCGCACGGCATCGGCCAGCTCGCCCGTCCGTCGGACCGGAGGGGCCCGGCGTCTCCGCGGGTTGTGCCACCGCGCAGCATCGCCGACAGCATCGCCTATGTGAACGCGGTGCAGAAATGGGCGGTGGAAGGGACGCGGCTCGGTATCCCGGTGCTGTTCCATGAGGAGGCGCTGCATGGTCTGGCCGCGCAGGATGCGACCAGCTATCCGCAGGCGATCGGGCTCGCCTCCACCTGGGACCCCGATCTGATCCGGGAGATCAACGCCGCTATCGCGCGCGAGGTGCGGGCGCGCGGTGTCCACCTCGTCCTCTCTCCCGTGGTCGATGTCGCGCGCGATCCGCGCTGGGGCCGGATCGAGGAGACCTTCGGCGAGGACCCGCATCTGGTGTCCGAAATGGGCGTCGCCGCGGTCGAGGGACTACAGGGGACCAACCGCGCCCGCATACTCGGCCCGGGCAAGGTCTTTGCCACGCTCAAGCACATGACCGGCCATGGCCAGCCGGAAAGTGGGACCAATATCGGCCCCGCGCCGATCGCCGAACGTACGCTGCGCGAAATCTTCTTCCCGCCGTTCGAAGCGGTGGCCACGCGCACCGGGGTCGAGGCGGTGATGGCCAGCTATAACGAGATCGACGGGGTGCCGAGCCATGCCAACAAATGGCTGCTCGGCGACGTGCTGCGCGGCGAGTGGAAGTTTCCGGGCGCGGTGGTCAGCGACTATTATGCGATCGAACAGATGGCGGGCATCCACCGCATCGCCGGGTCGAATGCCGAGGCCGCCAAGCGCGCGCTCGCGGCGGGGGTCGACAGCGAGCTGCCCAACGCCACCGCCTATTCCACGCTGATCGAGCTGGTGCGCAAGGGCGAGGTCAGCCAGTCGGCGATCGACACCGCGACGGCGCGGATGCTGAGCATCAAGTTCCGCGCCGGGCTGTTCGAAAACCCCTACGCCAAGCTCGCCGAGACCAAGATCAACCATAGCCCGGAATCGGTGGCACTAGCGCGCAAGGCGGCGGCCAGGTCGTTCGTGCTGCTCAAGAACGAAGGCGGCGCGCTGCCGCTGTCGCTCGACACGCCCCAGACGATCGCGGTGATCGGACCGAATGCCGATGTCGCCCGGCTGGGCGGCTATTACGGCATCCCGCCCGAGACCGTCTCGCCACTCGCAGGGATCCGCGCGCTCGTCGGCGACAAGGCCAGAATCGTCCATGCCGAAGGTGTGAAGATCACCGAGAATGACGATTGGTGGGCAGACGAGGTCAAGCTCGCGGATCCCGCGCAGAACCGCAAGCGCATCGCCCAGGCGGTCGAGACGGCGCGGAATGCGGACACGATCCTGTTGTTCATCGGCGACACCGAACAGACCAGCCGCGAGGCCTGGGCCGACGCGCATCTCGGTGACCGGGCCAGCCTCGACCTGGTCGGCGAGCAGATCGAGCTGTTCGACGCGATGAAGAAGCTGGGCAAGAAGCTGGTGGTCGTGCTCGTGAATGGCCGTCCGCCCTCCTACCCCAAGATTGCGGCTGAAGCCGATGCAGTCCTCGAAACCTGGTATGGCGGCGAGCAGCAGGGGCATGCCATCGCCGACACGCTGTTCGGGCGCGTCAATCCGGGCGGCAAGCTGCCGGTGACGGTGGCGCGCCATGTCGGGCAGCTGCCGATGACCTACAACGTCAAGCCGAGCGCACAGCGCGGTTATCTGTTCGACACCACCGCACCGCTCTACCCGTTCGGCTACGGACTCAGTTACACGCGCTTTGCCCTGTCCGCCCCGCGCCTTTCGGCCCAGACGATCAAGGCGGGCGACAGTGTCGATGTGCTCGTCGACGTGACCAACAGCGGCGCGCGCGAGGGCGACGAGGTGGTGCAAGTCTATCTGCGCGACAAGGTCGCCAGCGTCACCCGCCCGGTCAAGGAATTGAAGGCGTTTCGCCGCGTGACGCTGAAGCCCGGCGAGACGCAGACGGTGAAGCTGACCCTTGGCCCCGACGCGTTCCGGATGTGGAATATCGACATGCAACGGGTGATCGAACCCGGGCAGTTCGACATCATGACCGGGGCTGACTCGGCGACGCTGCAGACCGTTACGCTGAAGGTGACCCCATGAACCGCCGCACCGCGCTCCGCCTGCTGGGCCAGGCCTCCGCCGCCACCGTCGCAGTCAGCTTCGCCCCCGCCGCGCACGCGCTCGCCGCACCGCTCTACAAGGATGCGCGCGCGCCAATCCCCGCGCGCGTCGCCGACCTGCTCGGTCGAATGACGCTGGAGGAAAAGGTAGGCCAGATGATCGCCATCTGGGCGCGCAAGGCCGAGGTGATCGACGATCTCGCCTTCAACCCGAGCAAGGCGAGCGCGGCCTATCCCAACGGCATCGGCCATGTCACCCGCCCGTCGGACAAGCGCGGCGTGCCGGGGATCACCGGCGCGTCGGGCGGCACGGCGGCGCGCTGGCGCACCCCGCGCCAGACGGTCGAGTTCATCAACGCGATGCAGCGCTGGGCGCTCAACGATACCCGGCTCGGCATTCCGGTGCTGTTCCATGAGGAATCGCTGCACGGCTATATGGCGACCGACGCGACGATGTTTCCGCAGGCGATTGGCCTGGCGGGTGCGTTCGACCGTGACCTGATGCGGCGCGTCCAGTCGGTGATCGCGCGCGAGACGCGGGCGCGCGGCGTCCCCTATGTCCTCTCCCCCGTGGTCGACATCGTCCGCGACCCGCGCTGGGGCCGGATCGAGGAGACCTTCGGGGAGTGCCCATATCTTGTCGCCGAACTGGGCGTCGCGGCGGTCGAGGGGCTGCAGGGTCCGGGCAAGTTCGACACGCTCGCCGACGGCAAGGTCTATGCGACGCTCAAACACATGACCGGCCATGGCCAGCCCGAAAGCGGCAACAATGTCGCGCCGGCACAGCTGTCCGAGCGTGAGCTGCGCGAATATTTCTTCCCCCCGTTCCGGGAGATCGTGAAGCGCACGTCGATCGGCGCGGTGATGCCGAGCTATAACGAGATCGACGGCGTGCCGAGCCACGCCAACACCTGGCTGCTGGACGATGTGCTGCGCGGCGAATGGGGCTTCGACGGGCTGATCGCGAGCGATTATGGTGCGGTCAACGAGCTGGACAGCATCCATCACGTCGCCGCGAATCTCGAGGAAACCGCCCGGCTCGCGCTCGCCGCAGGCGTGGACAGCGAATTGCCCGACGGCATGGCGTACCGCACGCTGGTCGATCAGGTGCGCGCAGGCAAGGTTGAGGTGAGCGCAATCGACCGCGCGGTCGCACGGATGCTGACGCTCAAATTCCGCGCCGGCCTGTTCGAAAACCCCTATGGCGACGCCGCGCTTGCCGAGCGCATCACCGGCAATGCCGAGGCGCGCACGCTGGCGCTGGAAGCGGCACGCAAATCGCTGTGCCTGCTCACCAATGACGGCACGCTGCCCTTTTCCGAGGACAAGGTCCGCAAGCTTGCGGTGATCGGGCCAAACCACGCCATCGCACGGCTGGGCGGCTATTCGAGCGTGCCGAAGCAGACCGTCAGCCTGATCGAAGGGCTGCGCGCGCTGGTAGGCGACCGGGTCGAGCTGCTGACCGCGCAGGGCGTGTTCATCACCCGCAGCGAGGACCGGTCGGAGAGCAATGTCCAGCTCGCCGATCCCGCGAAAAACCGAGAGTTGATCGCGCAGGCGGTCGAAGTGGCGCGAAACGCGGATGCGATCGTGCTGGCGATCGGCGATACGGAACAGACCAGCCGCGAGGGCTTTGCGCGCAATCACCTCGGCGACCGCACCAGCGTCGATATCGTGGGCGAACAAAATGAACTGGTCACGGCGATGGAGGCGCTCGGCAAGCCGCTGGTAATCGCCGCGATCAACGGCCGCCCGCCAAGCTGGCCGAACGTGGTCGCCAAGGCCAATTCCGTGCTCGAATGCTGGTATCCGGGCCAGGAAGGCGGCACCGCCATGGCCGAGGCGCTGTTCGGCCGGATCAATCCGGGCGCGAAGCTGCCGGTGACGGTAATCCGCGACGCCGGGCAAATCCCGTTCTTCTACAATCACAAGCCATCGGCGCGGCGCGGTTACCTGTTCGCCGACAAGTCGCCCTTGTTCCCGTTCGGCCATGGGCTGAGCTACACGACATTTTCGATCGGCGCGCCGCGGCTATCGGCGGCGACGATGCCGCGCGATGGCAGCATCAGCGTGTCGGTCGAAGTGCGCAACACCGGCGCCCGCGCCGGCGACGAAGTGGTGCAGCTGTACATCAGCCGCCGCACTGCATCGGTGACGCAGCCGGTCAAGCAGCTCAAGGGGTTCGAGCGGGTAACGCTTCAGCCGGGCGAGGCGCGAACGGTGCGGTTCGACCTGCCGGCCGAAACCTTCGCCTTGTGGGACGCGTCCATGCGAGAAATCGTCGAGGCTGGCGACGTTGACATCGCGGTTGGAAACAGTTCGGCTTCGCTTCAGTCGACCCTGCTCACCATCGTCTGAAGGACCGCCCCCGCATGCCCAGAATCGTTTCCGCACGCGTCATCGTCACCTGCCCCGGCCGCAACTTCGTCACGCTCAAGATCGAGTGTGACGACGGCACCACCGGCCTTGGCGACGCAACGCTCAACGGGCGTGAGCTTTCGGTGGCAAGCTACCTCACCGACCATGTCATCCCGTGCCTGATCGGTCGCGACGCGCACCGGATCGAGGATATCTGGCAATATCTCTACAAGGGCGCATATTGGCGCCGCGGCCCGGTGACGATGAGCGCGATTGCGGCGGTCGACACGGCCCTGTGGGATATCAAGGGCAAGATCGCGGGACTGCCGCTCTATCAGCTGCTCGGCGGAGCGGTGCGCGAGGGGTGCATGGTCTATGGCCATGCCAATGGCGCGACGATCGACGAGACGATCGACGCCGCGCTGGATTACCAGCGACAGGGCTACAAGGCGATCCGGCTGCAATCGGGCGTGCCGGGCCTCGCTTCGACCTATGGCGTCAGCAAGGACCGTTATTTTTACGAGCCCGCCGACGCCGACCTGCCGACCGAGAATGTCTGGTCGAGCGAGAAATATCTCCGCTCGGTCCCGCCCCTGTTCGCCGCGGCGCGTGAGGCGCTGGGCTGGGACGTGCACCTGCTGCACGATGTCCACCACAGGCTGACTCCGATCGAGGCAGGACGGCTGGGCAAGGATCTTGAGCCCTATCGCCCATTCTGGATCGAGGATTCGACCCCGGCGGAAAATCAGGCGAACTTCCGCCTGATCCGCCAGCACACGACGACGCCGCTGGCGGTGGGTGAGGTGTTTAACTCGATCTGGGACTGCAAGACCCTGATCGAGGAGCAGCTGATCGACTATATCCGCGCGACCGTGGTCCATGCCGGGGGCATCACGCATCTGCGCCGGATTGCTGCGTTCGCCGACCTGCACAATGTCCGCACCGGATGCCATGGCGCGACCGACCTGTCGCCGGTGTGCATGGCCGCCGCGCTGCATTTCGGCCTGTCGGTGCCCAATTTCGGGGTGCAAGAGTATATGCGTCACACCGCCGAGACCGACGCGGTGTTCCCGCATGCCTACAGCTTTGCCGATGGCCTGATGCACCCCGGCGACGCACCCGGGCTGGGCGTCGAGCTGGACGAGAGCCTGGCCGCGACCTTCCCCTACAAGCGTGCCTATCTGCCGGTGAACCGGCGAGAAGACGGCACGATGCACGACTGGTAAACCTCGAGGAGCCCAAATGAACCCGACCCGCCGCCAGACGCTCGCCGGCCTTGCCGCGCTTCCGCTCGTTGCTGCAACATCGGCGGGCGCCAGCCTTCCGCCACCAGGGATCGACACTCTGGCGAAGACCCGGGGGCGCCGGTTCGGCACAGCCGTTGCCTGGGCACCTCCGGGCGCGGATGCCGGCTCGTTCAACAACCCGAACTATGCCGCGATCGTCGAACGCGAATGCGGCGTGATCGTCGCCGAAAACGAAATGAAGTGGCAGTCGATCCGCCCCTCCCCCACCGAATATCGCTTCGACCGGTTCGACGCGATGGTCGCCTGGGCGCGCGCCAAGAATCTCGACGTACGCGGCCACACCCTGTTGTGGGCACGGCCGAAATGGTTTCCCAACTGGCTCAACGATTACAATTTCGGATCATCGCCCAAGGTGGCGGCAGAGAAGATCCTGACCGACCACATCCAGACCGTGATGCGGCGGTACAAGGACACGATCCGCAGCTGGGATGTGGTCAATGAGGCGGTCGATCCCGAAACCTCGGGACTGGTCGAAACGTCGTTGTCCAAGGCGATGGGCGGCGTCGAGCCGGTGCTCGACCTCGCCTTCCACACCGCGCGCGCGGAAATGCCGAACGCCGAGCTGGTCTATAACGACTATATGAGCTGGGAGCCGGGCAACGAAAAGCACCGCGCCGGCGTGCTCAAGCTGCTCGAAGGCTTCCGCAAGCGCAACGTGCCGGTCGATGCACTGGGCATCCAGAGCCATATCGAGATGTTCACGCTCGATCCCGCCACCGGCCTTGGCCCGCGTCAGGAGCGCGAGTGGCGCAAGTTCATCGATGAGGCGGTTGCGATGGGCTATCGCCTCGTCATCACCGAGCTGGACGTCAAGGACAATGCCCTGCCCGGCGATCCGGCGCAGCGCGACGCGGGCGTGGTCGCCTATCTGCGCGCCTATATGGAGCTGATGCTCTCCTACCCGCAGCTGCGCGACGTACTCGCCTGGGGCATGGTCGACAAATATAGCTGGTTGCAGGGGTTCGCCCCGCGCAAGGACGGCCTGCCGCAGCGCTGCTGCCCTTATGACAGCAGCTTCCGCGCCAAGCCGATGCGGCAAGAGCTGGCTCGTTTGTTCGGGGACGCCAAAGCCATCGCCTAGCCGCGCTCTTTATCAATAAAGGCCCCGGCGCTGCGCAGCCCATGCTGCGCAGCATTTTTTTGTGCGTGCTTGCTACCTTCGGCGCGGGCAAAAAAATGCCGCCGCCCCCGGGGAGGGGCGACGGCGGGGAGGTTGGGAAGCTAACCCTTAGAAATTGAAGCGGATCATGCCGGTGACGCGGCGGTCGTTCATGTACCAGCCGCGCGGGACGAGGCGGACCGCACCCGTCTGATCGGTCACCGCCGCGCTCGTCTTGGTTACCGAGTTGGTCAGGTTCACGCCCTGGATACCCAACTTCAGCTGATCGCTGATCGAGATCGTGATCGACGCGTCGAGCTGCCCATAATCTTCCTGGAAGATCGGATCGAACGGCGTGATCACGTCGCGCAGCGTCAGCAGATATTGCGAACGCCAGCTGTACGATGCACGCGCCGAAACCGGTCCGATATCGATGAAGGGCGTAATGTTGAACTGGTGCTCCGACAGCCCCTGCAGCGGGAAGTTCGCCCCGGAAATCGTCGGCTGACGGCCAGCCGCCACGTCCGGATCGGTTTCCGACAGCGTGCTCTGCGGTACACCCTCACTCGCCACATAGGTGTAGTTGGCTTGCAGGCCGAGACCCTTGAGCGGTCCGGGCAGGAAGTCGAACACCTGCTGATAGGCGATTTCGAAGCCCTTGATCTTCCCGACATCCTGCGAGTTGACCGGCGTGGTAACGACCGCTTCGAAGGTCTGGCCGTTGTTCGTGAAGGAACGGCGCACCGTGTCGTTGGTCAGGACGTTGTGCAGTTCCTTGTAGAACAGCGACGCTGTCAGCTGGCCAACCCGCGAGAAGTACCATTCTGCGGTGACGTCGAAGCTGTCCGCCTCGGTCGGAAGCAGTTCCGGGTTACCGGCGTTGAACGAGCCCTGGATCAGAACCTGGCCCGGCGCGATCGTGCCGTCCGAACCATAGGCACCGGTACCGGGCGCGACCGGCGTGACCACGATCGGGATCTGGCTCCCGTTGGCGTTGACGCGCGGGACCGCATTGACGTTGACCGGGAAGTAGTTGCGCACCAACCCCAGTGCAGGCGGCGACACGCCCTTCGAATAGGCGGCGCGGAACTGAAGCCCGCCGCCGACTTCCAGCTTCACGTTGAGGCTGGGAAGCCAATAGTCATAGTTGAGATCGAAGCTGTTCGCGACCGTTGCGCCGTTCAGGAAGGCGTTGATGCTCGTCAGCTGAGCAGGGGTCAACGCGCACAGCGTGTTCACCGACCCACCCGCACCAGTCAGCGAGTTGTTGATCGAGTCGCGGCATGTCGCCGCGTCGGGAAGGTTGGTCGCGAAGGGGAACTCGGCGAAGCCCTGCGATTTGCGATTGGTTGTCGTGTACCGCACGCCGGCATTACCGCTCAGCTTGAAGCCGTTGCTGAACTCGTTTCCGAAGCGCAGCATGATGTAGGCGGCCTTGTTGATTTCCTGCTGCGGGTTGATTTCGCCCGGGGTGAAAGGAGTCCCCGCGATCGCGTTGGGACGATCCGCCAGCGAGCGCCAGCCGCCATTGATCTGACGTCCGCCGGCACCCGCCACGGTGGGTTCCCACTCGCGATTGATGCGGTTCGCATAGTCAATATAGGCAAGATAGCCCGACGGGGTCGTCGTGTTCGCGTTATAGAACAGACGGCACTGGCCACCCAGCGGATTGCTGACAGCGTTACCGAAGAAATTGTCGAAGCAGAAAGGCTGAACCCCCTGCAGCGGCGCGCCGCCGGTCCCTCCGGTGACGTTATCGACCGGATCGCTCGCCCAGACCGGGCCGCCATTGCCCCACTGTTCGCTCAAGCGCCCCCAGTTATAGGTCGAGAAGCGCGCGGTCTGATCGCGGTCGGCATAACGGCCACCGACGCGGACCGATTCAAAGAAGCTGCCGTCCGGGAAAGACAGTTCGGCGTCGAGCCGGAAGGCGTCCGAATTGCCATCGCTCGCCTCGATATGATCCATGGCCGAGCGATAGAAGCTGTTATACGGATCCGAGAAGCTCTGATGCGTTCCCGTATAATAAGACGGGTAGTTGGCCGAGCTGCCCGGCGCACCGGTGCAGGGCAGGGTCGGACAGCTCTGCGGCGCACGGAATTCGACCGTCGGCAGGTTGCTTCCATTCAGCCGGATTGCAGCATCCTGATACGAAGACAGCCACAGACCATTGTCGATGATGTCGACGAACGATTCGACATGCTGATAGTCGAGGCTGACGCTGAGATTATCGGCGACCTGATAGCGGAAATTGAACGAGTAATCGTCCGTCACCGCACGCTCGTCATGGTCGCGGCGGATATTGTTCGACTGCAGACCCAATGCAGGGGTGCGGATGTCGCCAGCGGTATTCTGGTCAGCGCGCCAGCCGGTCGGGCCGGTGATGACGCCGCTCTCGAACAGTCCCGAAGAGTCAAACACGATCGACGTGCCGTCGCGGGCGCGCGAGTCGCCGTTCGACGTCACGTTGTCGGTTGCGATCTCCACCGTGTGCTCGGTCCAGGCCTGACGCGCGTCCGAGCGCAGGAACTGGAAGGTCGCTTCGGCGCGACGGTCATTGCTGCGCCACTGGGCGGCCGCAGCATAACCGAAGCGGCGACGCTCGAATTCCTGCGTGCCAAGCACGGCGCCGCGCGGAAAGAGGCCGCTCCCCCGCTGGGTTGCCGTGCCGAACGGGACCACATCGGTGCGCGCGCCGTCCGAGTAGATCGGGCGAACACGGAAGCTGGACACCTGGAACCGATCGGCCCGCGAAAAGAGCTGCGAATAGGAGACGCTGCCCAGCAGGCCAATCTCACCGATCCCGGTGTCCCAGGTATTGCTGACTACCAGCGCGGCGGTCGGCGATGCCTTCTCGACGAAGTCCGAATAGTTGAGCTCAAGCGAGCCGGCGAGCACGAAGCCCTTCTTGTCGAACGGCAGGCGCGTGCGCAGGTTGACGATACCCGCGATGCCGCCTTCGATCCGATCGGCCGAGGGGCTCTTGAACACGTCGACGCCGCCGAGCAGTTCGGACGGCACGTCGGCAAAGCTCAGCGAGCGCCCGTTATTGGCGGTGAACGCTTCGCGTCCGTTGAATTCGGACCGGACATAGGTGAGGCCGCGCACCACGACGCCCGAACCTTCGACCGAGAAGTGGTCGGGGTCGACGCCCGCCGCGAAGCGGTTGATCGAGATGCCGGGAATACGCTGCAGCGTTTCGGTGACCGAACGGTCAGGAAGCGCGCCAATGTCTTCGGCGGTAACCGAGTCGACAATCGTGTCCGACGTGCGCTTGCGCGACTGCGCGTTCTGCAGCGACTCACGGAACCCCGTGACAACAACCGTATCCGGATCAGTGGCTTCTTCCGCAGCGGGCGTTTCCTGTGCCCATGCTGCAGTCGGCACGGCCAGCGCTGTCATCAGCGCGGCGGTCGAAACTCCGAGACCCCATGCAGCGCGACCTTCGGTGCGCACACGCTTCCGCCAATTCGACATCCATCCCCTCCTCATTCGAGAGCCTTTACGGCTCTTCTGCCCTGTTACGCCGCACAAGGTAGCGCTAACATTTTTGTGTCTTAAGCGAACGCGCGCCTTTCGGCAAGAGATGTTGTGCGCTACCACAAAGAAAATGACGCGTATGTTGCAGCGATGCTGCACGACAATCTGTGGGGAGGCAATGTAGCGTGGCGGAACGAATCCGATCGATCGTAATCGTTGGCGGCGGCACGGCTGGCTGGATGACGGCAGCCGCCATGGCCCGAATCCTCGGCCCCGATTACGCGACCATTACGCTGGTCGAGTCGGACGCGATCGGCACGGTCGGCGTTGGCGAGGCGACCATTCCCCAGATCGGCACCTTCAACCGCCTGCTCGGCATCGACGAGAATGATTTCGTCCGCCGTACCAAGGGCAGTTTCAAGCTGGGGATCGAGTTCGTCGACTGGGGCGGGCTGGGGCGGCGCTATTTCCACCCGTTCGGCAAATATGGGATCGATATGGAGGGCGTGTCCTTCCACGCCTTTTGGCAGCGCCTGGCGCATGAGCCGCAATTCGCCAATGTCGATGCCTTTTCCCTGATGGCGAGCGCGGGGCGCGCCAATCGCTTCATGCCGCCGATCGATGCCGGCAATTCGCCGCTGTCGGGCATCGCCTATGCCTATCATTTCGATGCCGGGCTTTATGCGCTGTATCTGCGCGAACTGGCTGAAGCGATGGGCGTCAGGCGGATCGAGGGTCGGATCGTCGATGCCGAACGCGATGGCGAGAGCGGCCATATCGCCGCAGTCGCACTCGAATCGGGCGAGAAGGTCGCAGGCGAGCTGTTCATCGACTGCTCGGGCTTTGGCGGGTTGCTGATCGGCAAGACGCTGGGCGTCCGTTATGTCGACTGGTCGGCGCAGCTGCCGTGCAACCGCGCGGTCGCCGTGCCGTGCGCCTCGGTCCCGGGCGGCCTCACTCCCTTCACGCGATCGACGGCGCGCACGGCAGGCTGGCAATGGCGCATTCCGCTGCAGCATCGCACCGGCAACGGCATGGTCTATTGCAGCGACTATATGAGCGACGACGAAGCTGCGGCGACGCTGCTCGGCAACCTCGATGGCGAGGCGCTCGCCGATCCGCGCTTCATCCGCTTTACCACTGGCCATCGCGAACGCTTCTGGGACGGCAATTGCGTGTCGATCGGGCTGTCCGCTGGCTTCATGGAGCCGCTCGAGTCGACCAGCATCTGGATGATCCAAACCGGTATCGCGCGATTGCTGTCCAACTTCCCCGACTCGACCTTCGCGGAAGCCGAGCGCGCGCGGTATAACCGGCTGATGATCGAGGAAAGCGAGCTGATCCGCGACTTCCTGATCCTGCATTATTGCGTCACGGATCGCACCGATTCGCCCTTCTGGAACTATTGCCGCACGATGCCGATCCCCGAGCGACTGGCGGAAAAGATCCGCGTGTTTGAAAGCTCCGGCCGCTGCTTCCGCGAGCATGAGGAGCTGTTCAACGATACCAGCTGGTTCGCGGTGATGGTGGGCCAGGGGATGCGCTGGGGTCGCCACGATCCGGTCGCGGAACTGCTGACGCTCGCCGAGACGCGCGACCGACTGGCGCATATCGCTGGCGCGGTGGCGAAGTCGGTCGACTACATGCCCGACCATGCCGAGTATATCCGGCAGAATTGCGCGGCGTGACGATGGCTCAGCGTCGCTAAACCAAGCAAAAAGAAGGGGCGGGAGTTGCCTCCCGCCCCTGCCCCCTTTTGATGGTCGGCCCGATCAGCCTTCCATGTCCTCGAGCTCGCGGCCCTTGGTTTCCGTGACGAAGCGCTGGACCAGGAAGAAGCTGATCACCGCGCACACCGCGTAGAAAGTATAGGCGCCCGCCAGGCTCCACGTCGCCATCGCCGGGAACGTCTGTGCGATCAGATAGTTGGCGAACCACTGGAAGAAGCCCGCCACCGCCAGCGCCGATCCGCGGATCTGGTTCGGGAACATCTCGCCCAGCATCACCCACATCACCGGGCCCCAGCTGACGTTGAAGAAGATGACGTAGAGATTGGCCGCGACCACCGCGATCATCCCCAGTTCCGACGATAGCGCCAGCTTGCCGCTGGCGTCGAGCGAACCCTGGCTGAACGCATAGACCATCACGAACAGCGTCACCGCCATGCCGGCCGAACCGATCAGCAACAGCGGCTTGCGCCCGATCTTGTCGATCACCGCGATGGTGATGAAGCACGCCGCGATCGACACACCGCCCGAGACGATGTTGATCATCAGCGAATCCTGCTCGGTAAAGCCGGCCAGCTGCCACAGCGTCGCGCCGTAATAGAAGATCACGTTGATGCCGACGAGCTGCTGGAACACCGCCAGCATGATGCCGACCCACACGATGCTGCGGATGCCGAGGAAGCCGCCTGTACCCTTTGACAGGATGTCGCTGAGGCGCGGGTTGTGATCGGTCGAGAAGCTCGCCTTGATCTCGCCCAGCTTGGCGGTGCCGGCTTCGGTCCCGAACAGATTGGTGAGCACGGTCAGCGCCTCGGCATCGCGGCCCTTGGCGACGAGATAGCGCGGGCTTTCGGGGATGAAGAACAGCGCGATCAGGAACACCGCTGCGGGCAGCGCCTGCATCAGGTACATCCAGCGCCATGCCTCGATGTCCGCCCAGAACAGCGCGAGCGAGGAGCCGGCCGCCTGGGCGAGATAGTAATTCACCACGAATGCGGCGGTCAGGCCGGTGATGATCATCACTTGCTGCAGCGTGGTCATGCGCCCGCGAATATTGGCGGGAGCGACTTCGGAAATATAGGCTGGCGACAGCACCGATGCCGCGCCGACCGCGACGCCGCCAAGGATGCGCGCGGCCACGAAGATCGTCTGGTCATGCGCGAAACCCTGGATCAGCGCACCGATCAGGAACAGCACCGCAGCAAGGCGCATCACGTTGCGGCGACCCATCTTGTCGGCCAGCGTTCCGGCGAAGAAGGCGCCGATGACGCAGCCGATCAGCAGCGAGCCGACGGTGAAGCCCAGCGTCGCATCAGTCAGCGTGAAGGCGGATTTGAGACCGTCCTGCGTGCCGTTCACGGCGCCGCTGTCATAGCCGAATAGCAAGCCGCCGATCGTCGCGACGGCGACGATGGCGAGTACCAGGCCGGTATTGGCCTGTGTGGACGATGAACCACTCAACGCGCTTCTCCCTCTCCCTGACGCGGTGCGTCCGCGTTTATGTTAGCGCTACCTACGCGCGAAACGGCGTGGTGCGCAAGAGGAGATGCTGCGCGGAATCGTGGCCCGGATCAACCGTGCCAGTCGAACCATTCACCATAGGGGTGGCAGGTGGCAAGCACGCGGCGCGCGCCGTCGGGCCAGCTGGTCATCGCGAGCTCGACCCGCTCGCGCCGCTCGGTCCATTCGAGACTGAGCCAGGCCATGGGACGATCGGTCGTAGCGCGCGCGCCAGCCGCGCGGATCGACTCGATCAGCGACGCCCGTGCGGTCGGAGCCAGATACTGCAGCACCATCGAATGGAACACGACCCGGCACGTGCCGCTAGCCTGAGGCTCGGCGAGTTGCTCGGGCAGCCATAGCGTTGCGTCGCCGCGCGTCAGCACCGGCGGATGCGCCCGCGCGATCCGCAGCGCAGCCTTGAGCCGTTCGATCCGGCGGGGCTGGTCGGCCCAGACGAACGACAATAATCGCTCGCGCGACCCGCGATGCTGGGCGTCGAGTGGATTGAGGTCGACCCCATGCGCGGCGACCACCTCGATCGGTGCCGCTACCGGGCTCATCCCGCGCCATTCGGGCGCGATCCGCACCGCGGAGTCGGGATCGCCCGCAGCGACGTCGCCCAGCGTGTAGCTGTAGCGCGCCAGATTGAGGTTGAGCCCGCAGCTCGAGCCCAGTTCCAGCAGCTCGACCGGCATGCCGGTGCGCGTGCGAAGCGCCATCAGCGCTGCGGCAAAGCCGGCGGCGCGTGCGACCTCGTTGGTCTGCGTCGGCGCGCGCATCCACCGCACGATGAATTTGTCATGCGTTGCCAGCGCCTCGCCGATCGCGCGGTCAAACTCATTATGTTCACGCTGATACAGCGCCGTCAGATCGGCGACGTCGCCGCGGCGTGCGATCGCATGCAATGCGGCGTTGAAGCGCATGGCGAGGGCGGCGGCCGATGGGTCGTCGGGCCAGCCATCGATCAGCGCGGCGGTCTGCGGCGCGCGGTGCAGCTGGCGATCGCCCGCTTCGAGCACTGCGGCAACGAAGTCCGACCCCAGCGCCCGGATCACCCGAGACTGGCGACGCAGCTCGCCTTGAGCTCCGACGCGCGTCATCATGTTCATTCGACTTCCCCCGCCCGCACCGAGGCGGCGTTACACGTTACACAGACCGGACGACGGTCCCGCTGGGAGGTCGCGATTACGCGGCCTCCCAGGTCGCATCGCCCAGCGAATGGGCTAGCCGGTTCTGCATCCCGTGCACGGGGCTGCGGCTACCGGGCTCGAGGGTGAACTGACCTGCCTGGCCGGCGAGATGGGTCACTTCATTTGCCAGCTGGCGCGCGGCGTTCGAGCTCTCCTCGACCATGGCGCTGGTCTGACGCGTGGTCTGATCCATCGTGCTGATTGCCGAGCTGACTTCGGTGATGGCGAAGGATTGGGCGTTGTTGTCCTGCGCGATCTTGTCGAGCAGCGAGTGAACCTCGCCCACATCGGTGGAGATTTCCACCAGCGCGCTGTCGACCTTCTGCACCATTTCGACCGCAGCGACGATGTCGGTCTGGGTCGCGGTGAGCTGGTCGCGCGCGCGGCCGGCCTCTTCCTCGGCGCGCATCGCGAGGGCCGAGACGAGGTCGGCGACGACCGCGAAACCGCGACCTGCCTCACCCGCACGGCCCGCTTCGACCGCCGCGTTCATCGCGAGAACGCGGGTCTGGAAGGCGATCTTGTCGAGACCCTCGATCACGCTGTCGATGCCCTTGGCGCTTTCGGCGACGCGACCCATGGCGGTCACCGCACCTTCGGCAACCGCGCGGCCATTGGCGACCGTACCGATCGCACCATTGGCGCGCTCCACCGTCTGGCCCGCAGCAGCGGCAGTCGTCTTGAGGCGCTGGTCCATCTGGACGATCGCGGCGGAGGTCTGCTCCAGGCTCGCGGCATTGGCCTCGGTCCGGCGCGCCAGATCCTCGGACGCTTCGGCGATGCGGCCCGACCCGGAATGGATCGAGGCGGTCGCATCCATCACCGATGCGATCAGTTCGCGCAGGCTGCTGACGGCGGCGTTGAAGTTCGACTTCACCGCAGCATAGTCGCGCGGGAATTCGGCGCTGATCTCGGCGGTGAGATTGCCCGATGCCAGCTCGGACAGCTGGGCCGAGACGATCTCGACCACCATCTTCTGCTCGGCTTCGGCCTTGGCAGCGGCGGCGTCGGTCGCCTGCTTGGCGATCGCGGCGTCGCGGAACACCAGCACGGCGCGCGCCATGTCGCCCAATTCGTCCGAGCGATCGGTGCCGTCGACATCGACGTCGTTGCGACCCGATGCGAGCGTGCTCATCGTGCCCGTCAGTGCGGAGATCGGCGTGGCGATGGCGCGGCTGAGCAGCCAGGCAAGGCCGATGGCCAGCGCGATCAGGCCGATGCCGCCAACGATCAGGACCGTGGTCGCGGTGTCCATCGCCGCCTTTTGCGTCGCCATGCCTTCTTCGATCGCCGCCATTTCGGCATCGCGCACGTCGCGCAGCGGCGTGACTGCGGCGCTGACCAGCACCGCCTTGCCCGCAGCCTGCACTTCGGCCTGTGCGCCGGCAAGATCGCCGCCATCAACGCGCTTGATCAGGCGGTCGCCCCATTTGGCGCGCCAGTCGAGTGTCTCCTTGCGCGACACCTTGACCGCTTCGACCAGCTTGGGATCGGTCAGTTCCGCCTCGAGCTCCGCCGAAGCCTTGTCGTAATCGACGCGCCCTTCGTCATAGGATTTCAGATAGGTCTTGTCCCCGGTGACCAGATAGCCGCGCATCTGGCTGTTCTGCCGCAGCAGCGCGGTCTCCAGCGCCAGCGCCTTGGCATAGCGGCTCTGCGCTGCGCTATTGGCGTCGGTCACCGACCGGATCATGGAGATGTTCGAGAAGAACACCGCCATCATCGCCGCAGCAGACGCGCAGATGATCAGGAACGAGAGGCCCAGTTTCCGCGGGATCTTCAGGGACTTCAGCATAAGTTCTGCTTCCGGCTCAAGTTACTGGTGTCAGGCGGGTGCCGGAACACGGAGGTTCCGGCACCCATATGGTCAGAAGGAGAAACGGACCGACGCCGCGACCGTGCGCCCGTTAAGCGCGCGGGCCGTGACGATGCCGCTGGCCGGGATCGCCGGCTGATTGACATCGGTCAGGGCAAGCGTGTCGAACAGGTTGGTCCCGGTCACACCCAGCTCCACCGCGTCCGTCAGTCGGAACTGCACGAAGCCATTGACCAGCGTGTAGCCGGGCAGGCGCAGCTGGTTGCTGTCCTGGGCATAGCTGCCGGTGGTGCCGACGATGTTGGCACCGACGGTGAAGCGCTTGTCCTCATATTGCGCCGTGGTCTGATAGATCAGGTCCGGCTGGTGGCGCGGTGTATTGCCGACCACTGCCGCATTGAACTGGTCCCTGGCGATTTCGGCCTTGGTCCAGGTGGCGCCGGCGGTGACGCTGAACGGACCATATTGATAGCCGCCCTCGAACTCGACGCCATAGGCGTCATAGGTCCGATAGATGCGCTCGACCTGCGTCACGCCACCGGCGCTGGTGTTGATCTGCGCGGTGCGCTCGTCGGTGCTGGCCCAGAAGCCGGTGAGGTTGAGCGTCAGGTTCGCCTTGCGATACTTCACACCGCCTTCCGCCTGCTTGACCAGGCCGTAAGCGTCGGCCTGATCGACCAGCGCGCCCGTCACCGGATCGTGCGCCGGGCTGAACAGCGGACCGGTCGCGCCGGCGCGCCCGCCGCGGCTGTACCGCGCGAACAGCGCCAGTTCCTCGGCAACGCGATAGTTGACGCCGACCGAGTAGCTGATGAAGTCATAGTCGAAATCGACCGGGGCCGGGCTGGTCAGCGGCAGGAAGCCCGAACGGCTTTCCGCGGCCGAGATCACCCCGTCGCCGTTGATGTCGAACGGGACGATCACCGGACGACCGCCGCCCAGCTCGCCGCCATAGATCGACCCTTCCGCCTTGCCGCTGTTGAAGCGGATGCTGCCGCCGATCGCCACCTTGCCGATGTGATAGTTCAGCGAGCCATAGGGTGCGTTGGTGTGGAAATTGACGTCGTAGCGGCGGCGATAGGCCGAAGTGGCCGGCAACGCGCTATAGGCAAAAACGCCATTCTGCGTCTGCGGCACGCCGGTCGCCGTGGTCAGGTTGACCAGCGCAGTCCGCCCCTCGCCATGCACATCGTGGATCACCGACGTGAACAGCCAGTCGGTATCCATCGCCTGGCGCGACTTGTAGAAGCCCGCCGTAACCGTGAGCTTGCCCTTGCCAAGGTCCCAGACCCGGCTGGCGCGGATATCGTTGGTCATGTTGTCCAGGCTGTTGAGCTGGAGGTTCATGAGCAGCGACGTGGCGAGCAGGCCATTGCCGTTGAGCGTCAGCGGATTGATCGCCTGACCCGCATTCGGACCGGTGGCAAAGCTCAGCGTCGCGCCGGGGCCGGCGAAGGACGGTGCCAGCGCCGCCGCCGGAGCGATGGTCAGCGGGAAGGTCTGCAGCATCTGGCCCGAAATGTCGGCGAAGCGGAAGCGTTCGGTCACCGTCCACCCGGCGACGTCGAACTGCGCCTCCAGCCCGACCGACTTGACCACCGGGTTGATGCCGTCGGTCAGGTCGAACGAACGCACCGCATTGTTGCCGTCACGCGTTACTTGCGTGGGAATGTACGGCGACAGCAGCGTATCACGGGTGATGTCGAAATTCGGGACGTTTTCGTACTTCGGCTTGTCATTGGTGCCGGTCACGCGCAGCGGCGCGAAATAATAGGTCGGCACCTTGTCATCGAGATACTTGCCGTGCAGGCGGATATAGCCGTTCGGCAGTTCCTTGGTGATGTTCGCCTTGATCTGGCCGCCGCGATAGCCGGTATAGCCGGTCGCGCGCGGACCTTCGCCCTCGCGATAGAAGCCGCCGACCTGATAGCGCAGCGTGTCGCTCAGGCGACCGCCATAGGTGAAGTCGAGACGGTACAGTTCCTCGCCGATCCCGGTCGTCGCCTGGATCGAGCCGCCCTGTTCCTCACCCGACTTGGTGATGAAATTGATGACGCCGCCCGGTGCATTGGACGCGAAGGTCGATGCCGATCCGCCGCGGATCGCTTCGACCGCATTCAGCGTGGCGTCGGCGCGCAGGAACATGTCCGCGCCGGTGAATGAGAAGTCGCCGAACTCCAGGATCGGCAGGCCGTCCTCCTGGAACTGCAGATACTTCGATCCGATCGACGCGAGCGGGAGGCCGCGGATCGTGTAGCTATTGTTGGCGACACCCGAAGACGCCTCGACGCGCACGCCGGGAATATTGCGCACGATTTCGGCAACCGAGCCGGGCTCGAGCTTGTGCACCTCTTCACCGCGGATCGCGCTGGTCGAGGTCGCCTGGTCGAGCCGGTCACGGCCCTTGGCGACGCCGGTCGAGAACACTTCCTTCTTGGGTCCAGCGCTCTGCTCCGCGCTCGGCTCCGAAGCATCGGCATCGCGAGCGTGCGCCGGCGCGGCAAGTGCCAGCGGCGCGGCGGCAAGGAGGAGGAAATACTTCGTCATTCTGTCGTGCCCACCTTCAGTCTAGATTGCGGGTCGAGATGCCCGCTTTGCATAAAGTCGTCGGCCGCCATCGAATGACGGGCAGACGTCCAGACTATGATAGGATGGGGAGCGCCGGTCGGGCGGCGACGCGCACGAATCTTTCCCGGGGCGCTAACGATGATCAACTGCGGGGCGACGTCCGGAGCGTCGCGGACGTCATTCAGCACGACCTGGCCCGAACTGCGATCTGCAGCGGCCCACATCCATCAGGATGCGCGATTCATCAGAAGGTCGCGGGTGGGTTAATCGTCCATGCAGGCGAGCGGCGGTGCGGGCGTTGCCCGACACCGCCCCGTGATCGCGCGCCCGGATTCAGGCGATCGCGCCGACCTCGGCCTCGTTCCAGCGCAGCGCCTTCAGCACCGTTTCGACGATGTGCGGCGCGTTGAGGCCAGCCTCGTCATATTGCAGTTCGGGCTTGTCCTGATCCTGGAAGCGATCGGGCAGGCGCATCGTGCGCAGCTTCAGCCCCGCATCGATCAGCCCCTCGTCGCTCGCCATCGTCAGAACGTGCGCGCCGAGACCGCCGACCGCATTCTCCTCGATCGTCACCGCCACTTCGTGCGTGGTCAGCAGACGACGGATCAGCGCTTCGTCGAGCGGCTTGGCAAAGCGCAGGTCGGCGACGGTGGCCGACAGCCCCTTGGCCTCCAGCATGTCGGCGGCCTTGAGCGCTTCGGCGAGGCGGGTGCCGAGCGACAGGATCGCGATCGACTTGCCCTCACGCACAATGCGGCCCTTGCCGATTTCCAGCACCTGCGGTTCGGCCGGCATCTCGACGCCGACGCCATTGCCGCGCGGGTAACGCACCGCAATCGGCCCGGCATCATACTCCGCCGCTGTCTTGGTCATATGGGCCAGTTCCGCCTCATCGGCGGCGGCCATCACCACGAAATTGGGCAGCGACGCGAGATAGGTGACGTCGAAACTGCCGGCATGGGTCGCGCCATCGGCGCCGACCAGACCGGCGCGGTCGATCGCGAAGCGCACCGGCAGATTCTGGATCGCGACGTCGTGGACGACCTGATCATAGGCGCGCTGCAGGAAGGTCGAATAGATTGCGCAGAACGGTCGCATGCCCTGCGCCGCGAGGCCTGCGGCGAAGGTCACCGCATGCTGTTCGGCGATGCCGACATCGAAGCTGCGGTCCGGGTGCGCCTTGGCGAACTTGTCGACGCCGGTGCCGCCCGGCATCGCCGCCGTGATCGCGCAGATGCGCGGATCGGTCTCGGCCAGCTTGGCGAGGGTTTCGCCGAATACATTCTGATAGGCAGGCGGGCCGGGAGGCGCCTTCGCCTGTGCGCCGGTGATCACGTCGAACTTCTGGACGCCGTGATATTTGTCCGCCGCCGCTTCGGCGGGGGCATAGCCCTTGCCCTTTTGCGTGACGACATGGAGCAGCACCGGGCCTTCCTTGGCGTCGCGGATATTCTCCAGCACCGGGATCAGATGGTCGAGATTATGACCGTCGATCGGTCCGACATAGTAAAAGCCCAGCTCCTCGAACAAGGTCCCGCCGGTCGCCATGCCGCGGGCATATTCCTCGGCCTTGGACGCAGCGCTGGTCAGGCGGCGCGAGATGCGGCCGGTGATCTTCTTGGCAAGGTTGCGCAGCCCGAGATATTCAGAGCTCGACACGACGCGGGCGAGATAGGCCGACAACCCGCCCACGGGCGGCGCGATCGACATGTCATTGTCGTTGAGGATGACGATCAGGCGATTGCCCGCCTGTTCGGCGTTGTTCATCGCCTCATAGGCCATGCCCGCGCTCATCGCGCCATCGCCGATCACCGCGATTCCGCGCCCCGGCGTCCCCGCCAGCTTGTTGGCAACGGCAAAGCCGAGCGCGGCCGAGATCGAGGTCGAGCTGTGCGCTGCGCCGAACGGGTCATATTCGCTCTCGCTGCGCTTGGTGAAGCCGCTGAGGCCCCCGCCCATGCGCAGGGTACGGATACGATCGCGACGCCCGGTCAGAATCTTGTGCGGATAGCATTGATGCCCGACGTCCCACACCAGCCGGTCTTCGGGTGTGTTGAATACGTAGTGAATCGCGACGGTGAGTTCGACTACGCCAAGCCCGGAGCCGAGATGGCCACCGGTGGTGCCGACCGCGCTGATCGTTTCGGCGCGGAGCTCGTCCGCGAGCTGGCGGAGCTGCGACGGCGCAAGCTTGCGCAGGTCGTGGGGCGTGTCGACCGTATCGAGCAACGGCGTCATTGGAAGTTCAGACATTCGACCGCGTTTACTCCACTGTAACGAACCTGTCCAACGACTGACACCGCTGGCCAGCGCGCGTCATGAGCAAAAACTGAGGGATGGGTGAGAGGCGCGGTGACGCGACGTCAATCGCACTGCAGCGCTTCGATAGCGGCCACCGCTGCGGCAAAGCGCGCGTCCCAATCGCCGCGAATCGCGATCCAGTTCACCCCGGCTTCGTCGAGTACGTCGCGGCACAGTGCGGCGAACTGCCCGCGACTCGCATCGCTGCCATAGATGCGCGTGCCGTCATCGACCCAGGCGACATCGGGCTCGAGCAGCAGATACAGGTCCGCGCGAGGATGGGTCAGCAGCGCATCAGGCGCGGACCCGAGCATCATCCGCGCCCACGCCGCGGTCATCAGCGCATCGGTATCGACAAAGAGGTAACGCCTCGCCCAGCGCTTCCACGCGGCGATCATCACGGTCTGCGCTTCGCCGATCAGGGTCAGGTCAGCCGCGTCCATCTCGACGCCATGCACTTCGGCTTGTGCGCGGCCATATTCGGGCACCCAGACGGTGCCGAAATGGCGCGCGAGCCGCTCGGCCAGGACCGACTTACCGGTGCTCTCGACGCCGTGCAGCACGATCGTGCGCGTATAGTGCGCGCGCACCGGGCCCGGGAGAAAGGCCGCATGCGCCCAAGGGTCGGCGCGCACCGCGCTGCCCGACAGACCGCCGATGCCGTGGGAATCGGCCGCCATGATCCGCGCGCCGAGCGGAACGAACAGCCCGCCGACCTCTTCGGCCAGCCGCTGGCCATAGGCTTCGCCCGCGAACAGCAGATCGATCGGTTCGGGATGCGCGGCGCGAACGATGCCGCGCCAGATCGGCCAGAAATCGGGGCTGTCCTCGGGCGCCTGCGGCACCGGCGCGCCGTGGCCGACGACATCGCAATCGGGCAGCAGCTCGCGCATCCATGCCAGCCGCACTTCGCCCGGGATCGGATCGTCGGGCAGCCAGCACACCAGCACGGTCAGCCGGTCGACCATCGCCCGCGCCGCGCGTGCCAGCGTCAGATGCCCGGCATGCGGCGGCATGAACTTGCCCAGCAGGAAGCCGCGCTTCACCGCGTCGCCCCAAGCTTTGCCCGCCACGCGAACAGGCCCCACACCGTCATGCCAAGGAAGATCGCGTAGAGGATTGCCGTGGGGTACAGCCCCCGGCTCCAGAACAGCCCGACCGCGAGCACATCGACCGCGATCCACAGCAGCCAGCTTTCGACGCGGCGCTGCGATTGCAGGATTTGCGCCGCGACGCTCATCCCCGCCACCGCCGCATCGGCATAGGGGGCGGCGGCATCGGTAAAGCGCGCCATCGCTGCGCCCCAGGCGATGCTCGCAGCCGCCGTACCGACGATCCACCCGACCCGCGCGGAATAGTCCAGGCTACGCACCGCGACCCCGTCATCGACCCGGTCGCTGCGGCTCCAGTTCCACCAGCCATAGAGCTGGATCACGAGAAAGAAGATCTGGAGCAGCGCATCGCTGTACAGCTTCGCGTCGGCGAACACGAAGAAGTAGAGCGCGACCATCGCGATGCCGAACGGGTAGTTCCACAGGCTGCGCCGCGCCACCAGCGCGACATTGATCAGCCCCAGCGCCGCCGCGGCAAGCTCGACCGGGTTCAACTTGGTGGCTTCAGTCGCAGTCGGCGCACTTGCCGCGCACCTCGATCACCGGGCGCACGGGCGAGAAGCCCGCGCCCTTGGCGGCAGAGCGCACCGTGCGTGTGATCGAATCATCGTCGAGATGCGTGGTGTTCCCGCACGAATCGCAGACCAGGAAGATGCAGTCGTGCAGGCAGTCGGGATGCGCGTTGGCGACATAGGCGTTCGCGCTTTCGACCCGCCGCGCGAGGTTCGAGGACACGAACAGGTCGAGGATGCGATAGACGCTGTTCGCCGCGACCCGCCGCCCTTCCCGCTTCGACACCGCCTCGGCAATGTCATAGGCGGAGGCCGGCTTGTCGAACCCGGCGAGCACTTCGAAGATCGACGCGCGCATCGTCGTCCACTGCTCGCCCGCCTTTTCCAGCGTCGCCTGTGCGGCGGCGGTCAGGTCGGACCCGTGATGCTCATGATGATCGTGCGCGTGCATGGCAGAAATGTAGGCCCGTGTTAGGCGGCGGGCAAGCGCCGGATCAGTAGGTGGCGCGGCGGTTCAGGTCGTGACCGAGCGCCAGGATCGACACACCGATCACCGTCCACACGATTTCCGGCCCGCCATGTTCCAGCGTCAGCGCGCCGGCCATGATACCTAGGCCGAACGCCCCGACCGCCGCCGGCATCATATAGCCATGCTTCAATATGCCACGTCCCAGCGCGACGATGCCGAACAGGATCGCGGCGACCAGCCCGACCTCGTGGATCAGCGGGTGCATCAGCGACCCCGCCGCCGAGGCGAGCGCGAGCAGCACCGTCGTCAGCAGGCAATGCGCCAGACACAGGCTCGACAGCCCGATCGCGACGCGATCGAAGCGCATGTCGATCTGTTCCCAGAATCGGGGGGCAATTACCGGCTGCATGGGCGCGATATAAAGCGTCGGCGGAAAAGTTACAACATCACATGCACCGTCGGACAGGTACCCCGGCTGGCATTTGTGGTTACAGCGGGATACATGGATGACGTGTCCGAGTTCCGCCGCCCCATCCGCCCGCGCGCGATCGCCAATTGGCTGACCGTTGTCGCCGTCCTGATCGTTCTGATCGTCGTTGTCGGCGGCATCACCCGCCTGACCGAATCGGGCCTGTCGATCACCGAATGGAAGGTCGTTTCGGGCATCCTTCCGCCGCTGAGCGAAGCGGCGTGGCTGTCGGAATTCGAGAAGTACAAGCAGATCCCGGAATATCAGCAGATCAATCAGGGGATGAGCCTGGCGGCGTTCAAGTTCATCTATTTCTGGGAATATATCCATCGCCTGCTGGCGCGGGTGATCGGCTTTGCCTTTGCCGCACCACTGCTGTGGTTCGCGTGGCAGCGCGCAATCCCCAAGGGCTATGGCCTGCGGCTGACCGGGCTGCTCGTCCTGGGAGGGCTGCAGGGCGTGATCGGCTGGTGGATGGTGAGCTCGGGCCTCGCCGAGCGCACCGATGTCAGCCATTTCCGCCTCGCCGCGCATCTGTTGCTGGCATTGTTCATTCTCGCGACGCTGACCTGGACGATCCTGGACCTGCGTCAGCTTGCGCGCGATCCGGCGTACCGGCCTGCGCGCATCACCGGCTTTGGCTTTGCAGTCGCACTGATCCTTTTCGTGCAGCTGCTTTATGGCGCGTTCACCGCCGGACTGAACGCGGGGCTGGTCACCAATGAATGGCCGCTGATGAACGGGAAGTTCTTCCCGTCCGAAGTGCTCAGCGTCCGCCCGCTGCTCGACGCGGCGGTCAACGACCCGGCGATGATCCACTGGATCCATCGCTGGTGGGCATGGGTCTCTGTGATCGCACTGGTGCTGCTCGCTCGCCGCGCCCGCGCCGCGGGAAGCCGCGGCGCATCGGTTGCGATTCACAGCGCGTTCGGAATCCAGATCCTGCTCGGTATCGCCACGGTGATGAGCGGCGTCGACATCACGCTGGGCGTGCTGCACCAGTTTGTCGGTGCGCTGCTGGTGATTGCCACCGCCTGGGGCCTCCATGTGACCGGGCGGCGCGCGCGCGGATATCGCGGATGAGCGACATCGCGCTGGTCCATGCCACCTTTGCCAATGCGGCGGAGGCGGAACGGATCGGCGCGGACATGGTCGAACGGCGGCTGGCCGCGTGCGTCAACCTGCTTGGTCCGTGCATTTCGATCTATCGCTGGCAGGGTGTGGTCGAGCGCGGCGAAGAACATCGCGCGCTGTTCAAGACCACGCCCGAACTCGCGCGCGAGCTGGCCGACGCAATCGCTGCGGCGCATAGCTACGACCTGCCGGTCATCGAAATCTGGCCGGTCGCGGCGGGTGACGCGGTGATCGACTGGGTGCGGGCCGAGACCCGGTGATCATCGCTGCCGTGTTGATGGCGGCGCAGGCGGCGCCGGTGTTCGCGCCGCCGCTCGACCGGCCGCTGACCGTGACGACCGAAACCGTGCGCACCGATGGGGCGAACACGCGCAGCTTCATTGCGCGTCGCAGCGTGCGGTTCATGCCGGCACCGGGTGGCTATCGCGTCGCCGTCACCCTGGACGCAACCGCGCCGGGCGAAGAGGGCAGCGACCCCGCCGGGCTCTTGCATGCAGGCTTTGCCCGGCTGGCCGGGCGCACCGTGGTGCTGCAGCTCGACCGCACCGGCGTCGTGACCGGCATCGACGACTTGCCCGTAATCTGGCGCGCAGTGACCGACGGGATGCGCGCGCTGGCACCGACGGGCTCCGATCCCGCGACGCAGCAGCGCGCCGCGCGGGTCCGCGCGATCGTGGCCCAGCTCTCCGCGCAGCCCGAGGCGGCACAGCGCCGCATGATCGCGTCGCTGATCACGCCGCTGATCGCGCCCGAACTGATCGCCGAAGCGGCCAACCCCGCGCCACCCCGCGCGGTGCGGGTTCCCGCCACTTCGGTCTATGGACGCGCCGAGCTGGACGGCCTGCGTTCTGTGCGGTCCCGTCCCGACGGGATCGAAGTGGCGGTCAGCGCCACCGGCCCGGTTGCGGTCAGCGCGCTGGAAGGCAAGGCCAGTGCTACAATCACGCTGGAAACGCTCCGCCGGATCGACCCGCGCACCGGGCTGGTGCTGGAGAGCCGCGAGCGGGTGGAGACGATGGCCCCTGACGGGAGCCTGCAATCCGAACGGCTGACGGTGACGCGCCTCACCGGATAAGGTATCCAGATACCCGTCAGCAATCCCGCCATTTGCTTGACTTTCGACTCCGATTTCGTCAATTGGCCGCCGTTCGCGCCGTCCTGCGCCATTCGGCAAGGGGCGGCGTCATTCATTTAAACCCAAGAGGTCTGGCCCCATGAAGGCGCTCATGAAGACCACCAAGTCGGTAAAGCCGGCCGAGGTGGAAAAGAAGTGGCATATCGTCGACGCCGAAGGTCTGGTCGTCGGCCGCGCTGCAGTCGTCATCGCCAACGTCCTGCGCGGCAAGCACAAGACGAGCTTCACCCCGCACGTCGATTGCGGTGACAATGTCATCGTCATCAACGCGGACAAGGTCCGTTTCACCGGCAAGAAGCTGGCGGACAAGGTGTACTACAAGCACACCGGCTATGCTGGCGGCATCAAGGAAATCACCGCGCAGAAGGTGCTCGAGGGTCGTTTCCCCGAGCGCGTCCTGGAAAAGGCGGTCGAGCGCATGATCCCGCGCGGCCCGCTGGGCCGTCAGCAGATGCGCAACCTGCGCATCTACAAGGGCGCCGAGCATCCGCACGAAGCGCAGAACCCGCAGGTCCTCGACATCGCCGGCATGAGCCGCAAGAACAAGGTGGGCGCATAATGTCCGACAATCGCCAGTCCCTTTCCGATCTGGGTGCGATCGCTGACGGCGCACCTGTTTCCGAAGCTACCGAAGCCGGTGTTGCGACCCCCGCGGTCTCGACCACCCCGCTGCGCCAGCAGGAAATCGACAAGCTCGGCCGCGCCTATGCGACCGGCCGCCGCAAGGACGCCGTCGCCCGCGTTTGGCTGAAGCCGGGTTCGGGCAAGATCACGATCAACGGTCGCGATCAGGAAGTCTATTTCGCGCGTCCGACGCTGCGTCTCGTCATCAACCAGCCGTTCGGCGTTGCCGAGCGTGACGGCCAGTATGACGTCGTCTGCACCGTCAAGGGTGGTGGCCTCTCGGGCCAGGCCGGCGCGGTCAAGCACGGCATCGCCCAGGCGCTGACCAAGTATGAGCCGGTGCTGCGCGCCCCGGTCAAGGCCGCCGGGTTCCTGACCCGCGATCCGCGCGCCGTCGAGCGCAAGAAGTACGGCAAGGCGAAGGCCCGCCGCAGCTTCCAGTTCTCGAAGCGCTGATCGACCTTCGGGCACGATCTTCGAAATGCGAAAGGGCGGTCCGCACGGGCCGCCCTTTTTCGTTTCGCCCCAGTGTTGCCCCGGTGCATCGTATCACGCGGAACCTTTCTGCCGTGCGTCATTGGTCTTGACGCGCTGCAAAACTGCAATAGCCTCTCCCCATCAACCGCGCGCTGTCCTGCCGCACGCGTTTTTATTGGGGGATATCATGAAGTTTGCACGCATCTCGCGCGCCTCGCTGCTGCTTTCGGTGGCTGGTCTCGGCCTGACCGCGATCGCCACGCCCGCCCTCGCCGCTGACGAACCCGTCGGCCGCGGGTTGCTTGACCCGGGCAACAGCACGCTGACCGCGCACACCGGCGCGCCGACCGGCTCGATCGAATCGCCGCACACCGGCCCCGACGAAGATGTCGTCACCCCGACCGGCAATGGCTTCGTGTCGCCCGAAGACGTGGTCGATACGCCCGCGATCACGATCAACAACGGCTTCACCCCGGTCCAGGCCTATGACCCGACCAACATCACGGGCGTCGGGCAGATCATCACCGACGCCGGCGGTGGCAGCGTCGGCCTGTGCACCGGCACGCTGATCAACCCGCGCACGATCATCTTTGCCGCGCACTGCGTGAACACGCGCGCGGCGACTGCTTACGGCGCGAATTCGGGCGGCACCGGGATCGGCGTCGGTTTCGAAACCAACACCCGCGCCAACGCGGCGGGTCAGGTCGACGAACTGGTGCGCTGGCTGCTCGGCGGAACCGGCGGCGCCGGACGCTTCCAGAGCAACACCGTCCAGCATTTCTACAACATCAACCAGGTCTTCTATAACCCCGCCTCGCAAGCGGCCGCATCGTGCACCACCGCCACCTCGTGCTTCCTCGAAGCCGATATCGCGACGGCTGTGCTCGACACCCCGGCAGCTGGCGTGCCGACCTGGGCGCTGCTGTTCTCGCCGCTTCCCACCCCGGGCTCGATCGATCCGGCCAACGGCACCGGCTATCACGTCAACATCACCGGCTATGGCAGCTTCGGCACCGGCACCACCGGCGCATCGAGCAGCGGCAACTTCCGCCGTCGTGCCGCTGAGAACATGCTCGGCGCGCTGGTCTCGCTGAACACCCGCAACGAATTCCTGTTCGGCTCGGCCGGTACGGTCTCGCGGCCGCAACAACTCTACTTCCTCGATTTCGACGACCCCGCACGCGGCACGGCGACCGCCAACACCCGCGATTTCAACGGCTTCCGCGACAACGCCCTCACGCGCGAAGGTCTCACCGGCCCGGGCGATTCGGGTGGCCCGCTGATCCTCGACCGCGCCTTCTCGACGCCCGTCGTGATCGGCGTGCTCTCGGGCGGTTCGACCTTCTACACCGGCCAGGTCGGCGGCAGCTATGGCACGCAGAGCTTCTATCAGCCGCTGTTCCTGTACTGGGACTGGATCGTCGCCAACAATCCCTATCGCTACGTCACTGCGGTGGCTGGCAACCGCAACTGGGAAGACGGCGCCGCCTGGGTGACCGAGCTCGACCCGGCCTATCGCATCATCACCAATGGCCAGCTGGTCAACGGCCTGCCCACCAACCTCGGCGGGACGAATTCGGGCAATGGCCCGCAGTTCGGTGAAATGTGCTTCCAGGCGCCCAACACGTCGCCGAACCCGACGTTCGAGTGCGTCGACCTCGCCACGGGGACGTTCACGACCAATGCGCCGACCGGCGGGACCGAAACGAGCGCCCCGGCGGTCGCCAATCTCGCTGGCGACGCCGATGTCGCTGCCGACCCGAACGTACCGCAGGCAATTCCCGGCTATTCGGACACCGTCCGCCCCGCCCCGACGCTGGCCAACGGCCTGCCCGGCGCGACCGGCTTCGTGCCGAACAATGTCGACGGTGTGCGCACCACCGGTGCAATCGGTCGTTATTATGACGTGACGCTGCGCAACACCGGCGTGATCACGCTGAACTCGACCGTAACCGTCGACCGCTTCACCATCATGGGTGCCACCTCGCAGCTAACCATTGCCAGCGGCGCGTCGCTCACCAGCCTGATGGAGATCCGCCAGAACACGGGCACGATCCTCAACAACGGCACGCTGACCTCGACCGGCGACTATCTGCTGCTGTCGGGCCTGCTCACCGGCACCGGCACCGTCAACGCGCCCTTCACGACCAGCGTTCTGGGCAGCTTTGCTCCCGGCACGATCGGGACGACCGGAACGCTGACCTTCAACGGCGGGCTCGTGCTGTCGTCGGGCTCGGGCTATCTCGTCGACCTCGGCGCGACCGGCACCTCGGACCGCATCGTCGTCAACGGCGCGGCGAACCAGGCCAATCTGGGTGGCAGCCTGCAGCTCAGCTATTCGGCATCGACGCTGCGCGCCGGCAACAGCTACACGATCCTGACGGCCGCAGGTGGCGTCGTCGGCACGTTCAACACCCCGGCAGCGATCAGCGCGATCCTGACCCCGACGCTCGTCTATTCGAGCAACTCGGTGGTGCTGAACATCACGGCAGGCAACTACACCAGCATCGTGCCGGCTTCGAACGTGATCGGCTCGACCTATGCGCGCCTGCTCGACCAGAACCGCAGCCAGCAGGCGAAGTTCGACGGCCTCTATGGTCCGCTCGACCTTCAGAACGCTTCGACGATCGTCTCGACCCTCGGCAGCTGGGCACCGGCTTCGGAGACGACCGCCCAGACGCTGGGCATCGTCACCACCGATGCCACCAGCACCTTCATCCGTAACCGCCTCAATGGCCTCGATCCCGCCAACCTCGGCGGTTCGCTGGCACATTATGGTCGCCCGGTGCAGGTCGCCGCGCTCAACCTGATGCCGGCCATGGGCGCGGCACCGGTGCGCAGCGACGCCGCAGCGCCGATCGTGCAGGAAGGCGCGCTGCCCGAAACCATGAGCGGCTTCATCTCGGGCGGCTATCTGAACGGCGATGGCGCGGCGATGTCGGGCATGGGCGGGCGTGACAGCTATAATGGCTGGTATGTCGGCGCGGGCCTCGAAGCGTCGCTGGGCGAAACCAGCCTGATCGGCTTCGCCTTCACCTACACCGATACCGACGGTACCGCGTCGTTCGGTGCGCAGAGCGCGACGGGTGAAGCGTTCCAGGGCACGCTCTACGCCAAGAAGGACTTCGGCAAGGTCACGCTCGACGGTCAGGTGACGGCCGGCGCTCTGGGTGTCCGCACCCGGCGCACCGCTGGCTTCCTCGGCACCAACTACACGCTGCGCGCACGCGACAACGCCATGATCGTCGGGACCGAAATCGGCCTCGGTTTCGATCTGGGCAGCGACGCGATCGAGATCGCACCGCGTATCGCCGGGCGCACCACCTGGATCGATTTCGGCAGCGCGCAGGAATCGGGCGGGCCGATGGCGCTCGACATCGATCGCAACGACTATGAAAGCTATCAGGGCCGTGCCGGCCTGACGGTGGCGGGCAAGTCGTCGGGCATCCGTCCGTTCGTGACCGCGACCTATGTCCATGAGTTCGGCGATCGTCCGGCAACGGTCGGCGCAAACCTGGTCGGTGGCACCGGCGCGAACGTCGCTTTCGCCCTCAACGGGCAGGACAAGGACTGGGGCGAAGTGTCGGGCGGCCTGACTTTCCGCACCGGTGCAGTCGACCTGTCGGTCTCGGCGGACTCGACCTTCCTGCGTTCCGACCTTTCGGCTCAGACCTATCGCGGATCGATCACTTTCCGCTTCTGATCCGTAACCTGCATCACTTGGAAAGGCCGTCCCTGCCGGGGCGGCCTTTTCCTTTGTTCAGCGCATTTCGCGTACCTGCGTTGCGAGCCGGCCGGACTCGACATGCAGCTCGTTGAAGGAAGGTCGGGTGTCGCGCACGCGTTCGGACAGCGTACCCGCTCCTATCAGCCGGACCGGGCCAGCGGCGGTGTCGTGCGTGATGTCGAACGGGTCGTGGACATGACCCGTCAGCACGCCATGCGCACCGGCCAGCGCCAGCGCCTCCAGCGCCGCCGCCCCGCCGCGGGTGCGGGACGTGCTGCGCGTCCCCGCCTCCACCAGCGGGTGGTGACACGCGACCAGCACCAGATGCTCCTCCGGCGTCTCGGCAAGTTGCGCCAGGGTGCGCGCGATCGCACGGTCGCTGACATAACCCTTTGACCAGTTCAGCCGCAGTTGCGCGCGCGCTGTGGTCTTGAGCGGCACGATCGACACGCCGCGCAGCTCGAGCGGTCGCTCGATCATCCGCTCCAGCGCCTGATAGCGCCGATACGGCGTCACCAGCCGCGCCCACGGGTTGAAATAGGGCAGGTCATGGTTGCCGACCTCGACGGTCACTGGCCGACCCAGCGCCTCCAGCCAGGCCTGCGCCGCCGCGAATTCATGCCGCCGCGCGCGCATGGTCAGGTCACCAGTGACGATCACCGCATCGGGCTGTTCCGCCGCAACGCACTGCGCGAACCAGTCGAGTGCCGCGCGATCCTCCGCGCCGAAATGAATGTCGCTGACGTGGAATAACCGGGTCATGCCGCCTCCTGCGCGGTGGCCAGAAACATCGGGCGCGTGGCGTCGCTGCGCACGATCGTGCCGGGCGCCAGCGTCACGGGTTCGCCGTCGAACAAAGCCAATACCGGACGGCTGCTATAGGGCTCGATTTGCGCCGCCTCACGCCGCGTAACCGCGCGGGCTGCCACCCAATCGCCGGTCAGCCACGACCAGCCCAGCTCGGCAATCGCGCCCCAGTCGCGCGCGTCAACGGCATTGACCTGCAGCGCGCCGTCGGTCGGAGCGACGAAGATCGCCTGATAACGGCCGTCCATGTCGGAGATACCGCGCAGGCGGATGCCGCGGCCAAAGGTGCGCCGCCAGGCGTTGCGCAACGCTCCCGCCAGTCGCGCGACGCGCCCGGCGCGTGCCGCCTCACGCGCACGTCCCCAATGCGCCGCCGGACCAATGATCAGCCCGACAAAGGCGCGATGCGGACCCGCAGCCACATAGGGCAAGGCGACACGACGCGCATCGACATGCGCCGCATGGACAATGGCGGCAGGATCGGCGTCGCCGTGCAGCATCTTGGCAAGCATGTTCATCGTGCCGCCCGGCAGGATCAGAAATGCGCCGGACCAATCGGCCAGCGCGCACAGCGCCGCGTTGATCGTGCCGTCGCCGGCAAACAGCACCACGGTATCGACCCCGGCGGAATCGAGCGTGGCCATGTCGGGGATCGGCTCGGCCGGAAATGCGGTGCGCCCCGCGAGCGTGAGCCCGCGTTCGGCGAACACAGCCTCCAGCGCCACGCACTTCTCCTGCGTTGCCGATCCGGATTGCGGGTTGGTGACGAACCACAGAGTCTTCATGTCGCGCCAACGCATGGAAGCCGGATTGTTTCGCGGCAGGCACAAAAAAGGGGGCCGCATGCGGCCCCCTTTCGTCTGCGATCCTGTCGATCAGCGCTGCTGCTGGCCCGAATCGTCTTCGTCCTGCTCACTGTCCACGCCTGGCGCGCGGTCGCCCTGCGGGTCCCGCTGCTCGCTGGGCTGCTGGTTCTGCTGGCGATCGACATTCTGGTTGCCCTGCTGATTCTGCTGGCCGCCCGGGGTCTGGTCCTGCTGACGCTCGTTCATGTCACTCTCCTGCGATATCCCACTCGTGCAGCAAGAACACGCGACCAGCCCACAAGGCTGCTCGCTTCATCGCATCGTTCGTCGCAAATGGAATCAAAAAGGCCCGCCATCGCAATGCGTTGGCGGGCCTTATGATGGTGGGCGTGGCAAGGATTGAACTTGCGACCCCTGCGATGTCAACACAGTGCTCTACCACTGAGCTACACGCCCACTCGCCTTGCGGCGAATCTCGGGAAGCGGCGCTCTAGCGGGGGTCGTCCCCCGATGCAAGCGCCTGTTTCAATTCAGGCTGGGGATTTGTCCGGACTCGAACAAACGATCGACCTCCAGCACCAGATCGCGCAGATGGAACGGCTTGGACAGCACGCGTGCCTGCGGCACCTGTTTCCCCGCCTTCAGCGTCACCGCCGCAAAGCCGGTGATGAACATGATGCGCATATCGGGCGCAATCTCGGCGGCGCGCTGCGCCAGCTCGATTCCGTCCATCTCCGGCATCACGATATCGCTGAGCAGCAGATCGAACCGCTCGGTCTCGATCAGCGGCAGCGCGGCGGTACCGCGATCAACGGCGGTGACGGCATAGCCGGACTTTTCCAGCGCGCGCGTGAGATACTCACGCATCACCTGATCGTCCTCGGCCAACAAGATCCTGATCATTCACCCCTCGTCTGCGGCCGAAAGCGGCGCGTTGCCCGCGGCGATACTATGCGCGAAGCCCTTAAGAAATTCCAGCCATGCGGGCGTTGCGGGGTCGGCGGACGCGCCCTAGACTCATGCAGGTGAGCGCGACGCCATCTTTCGACCGCCACGGCCCCGCGCTTCCGGCGTCGCCGATCGTCCTGTCGGTGCCGCACGCCGGGCGCGATTATCCGATGGCGCTGCGTGCCGCGCTCAAGGCACCGCTGGCCTGCCTGCTCCCGCTGGAGGACCGCCATGCCGATACGCTGGCGCTTGCCGCGCGGGGGATCGAGACGCTGTTTGTCGCGACGCGCCCGCGCGCCTGGATCGATCTCAACCGCGGCGAGGAGGAACGCGACGCTCGCATCGATGAGGGTGCGGTACCGATACCCGAAGCCGCCCAGTCGCTGAAGCTGCGCAGCGGCCTGGGCCTGGTGCCGCGCCGGGCGGGTGGCATCGATCTGTGGCGACGGCGCTTTGCGGCGGAGGAGATCGCCACGCGGATCGCGCAGGATCACCGCCCCTATCACGCGGCAGTCTCAGAGGCGCTGGCAGCGGCACGTGCACGCTTCGGGGTTGCCGTGCTGGTCGATGTCCATTCGATGCCGCCACTGGCGCCGGGCGGGGCGCGGCTGGTGATCGGCGACCGCTTCGGTCAGGCGAGCGCCGCCCGCTTCGTCGCGCGGATCGAGGGGGTGGCGCATGCCGCGCGGGTGCGCAGCGCAATCAACACCCCCTATGCCGGCGGCCATGTGCTCGAGCGGCACGCTGACCCGGCAAACAATATCCACGCGATCCAGCTGGAATTCGACCGCAGCCTGTATCTCGACCGGCGCGGCGACCAGCCGGGGCCGGGGCTCGAATCAACCGCGGCCTTGCTGCGCGCGATCCTCGATGCGGTGGCCGACGAAGCGCTTCCGCTCGCAGCCGCGGCGGAGTAGCGGCGCACTCCGCGCATAAAAAAACCGCCCGGTGTTACCACCGGGCGGCCAAGGTTCAGGGAGGAGACACGCCCGAAGGCGTGCCGCGCGGGTCCGCGAAAGGGGGGACACGAAACCGCGCTGAACACAGTATAGTAATGCTTGACCGTGGCTTCAAGGCCACAGCCGGAAATGCGACGAATGGAGGATGTGGACGGGATCAAACCCGTCATTTCAGGCCAGAATCGGCCGAAATCACCTCCGGGGCCGCGCGCGCAGCCCCGGAGGGAAAAGGTCAGACGGCCGAAGCGATCTGCGGCGCAACCGCGCCCAGCGCCATCTGGCGACCGAAAATCTCGCGGGTCAGGCCGAGCGAGAAGAGATGGGCATAGATCAGCGGCAGCATGCCGTTCTGCTGGATCTTGCGCAGCTGGTCACCGCGCAGCTCGTTGAGCTTCGCTTCGTCGACCATGCGGAAACCGCGATAGATGTAGGGCTGCGCCGCGCCTTCCGGCTGGATCGCGACTTCGCCGTCCATCAGCAGGCCCATATCGTTGAGTTCCTTGAGGAACGCGCCGGTCTTCTGACCCGCGATCTCGAACTCCTCGTTGAACTTCAGGATCTGCTGGACCAGCTCGCTCGGCTTGCCGTCCTCGAACAGCGCATCGCCATCCTCGAACGCACCGATCGTCTCGGTGGTCGGGTCGAAACACAGCGACAGCTCTTCCGCGTCCGGGCGCAGCTTCGCAAGCAGGAACGGATAGCGGCGGATATAGGCCGGGATGTACATCGGCTCGGTCCCGCGCGGCTTGCCGTCCTCGTCGAAGAAGACGTTGACGCCCTCGTTCAGGCCCATCAGCGCGAGCGGCACCGGCTCGTCACCCGCCGAGAACACGATCGGCATGTAACGCTGCACCAGCGGGAATTCCTCGACGGTCAGCGGCACCGCGTGCTGCTTGCCCAGAAACGGCGCCGTGGTGGCCGGACGGATGCGGAAATTGCCATGCATCTCGCTCGAGAGCGGGAGAAGGTCGTTGTAGAAAACGGGAAGACCCTGTGCTTGCGGCGCGCTGGCCATGAAATTCTCCTGGAGTTAGGTGTGCGCGGTCTATTGGTCGGCGCGCGCGGGCGCAAGCGTAACCAGTTTCCCCGGATTGAACAGATTGTCCGGATCGAATGCCCGCTTGATAGCGGCAAGGGCATGCATGCGCGCAGGAGAGGATAGCCGCGCCAGTTCGTCGCGCTTCATCTGGCCAATACCATGCTCGGCCGAAATCGAACCGCCGGCCGCGACCACCAGGTCGTGCACGAACGGGCTGATTCGGGCTGAATTCTCCGCGACCCAGCCGCGATCGGCGCCCGCGGGTGCGCGGACATGGAAATGGACATTGCCGTCGCCCAGATGGCCGAACGCCCCGGCGCTGGTCCCCGGAAACGCCGCCTCGACCGCCGCCGCGCCGTCGATCATGAAGTCGGGCATCGCCGCGACCGGCACCGAAATGTCGTGCTGCAGCGCGGGACCGCTCGCGCGTTCCGCTTCGGAAATCGAATCGCGCAGCTTCCACAGCGCCTCGGCCTGGGTCTCGCTCGCCGCGATCGTCGCGTCGCGGATCAGGCCGCGCTCCAGCCCGGCGGTGAGCAGTTGCTCCAGGATCTGCGCGGGCGGTGCGGCGCGCGGGTCGCTCGCCACCGTTTCGATCAGCACGTGCCAGGGATGCACCCCCTCCAGCGGCGCGCGCGTGCCCGGAATATGCTCCAGCACCAGATCGAGCGAGTGCGCGGGCACGACCTCGAAACTCTCGACCGCGCCGGTCATCGCTTCGCTCAGGCGCAGCAGATCGAGCGCAGCATGCGGCGACTCGACCCCGACCCAACCAACGGCGCGCGCGGCAATGGCCGGAACCAGGCGCAACGTGGCGGCGGTGATGACGCCCAGCGTCCCCTCCGCACCGATCAGCAGCTGGTTGAGGTCGTAGCCGCGATTGTCCTTCTTCAGCGGAGCCAGTCCGTCATGCACGCTGCCATCGGGCAGCACCGCTTCGACCCCCAGCACCAGCGCGCGCATCGTGCCGAAGCGCAGCACCTGCGTCCCCCCGGCGTTGGTCGACGTCAGGCCGCCGATCGTCGCGCTGCCCTTGGCCCCCAGGGTCAGCGGAAAGCGCCGCCCCTGCGCCAGCGCGGCGTCGTGCAGGTCCGACAGGATCACTCCCGCCTCGGCAACGGCAAGGCCCGCATCGGGATCGACCCGGCGAATCGCGTTCATGCGGCGCAGCGACAGGATCGCCGCGCGACCATCGGCCGGCGGCGTCGCGCCCCCGACCATCGACGTATTACCCCCCTGCGGCACCAGCGGAACGCGATGCGCGGCGGCAAGCGCGACCACCGCCGCCACCTCCGCGGTCGTACGCGGCTGCAGCAGCAACGTGGATGCGCCGTGATAGCGCCCGCGCCAGTCCACCAGCCACGGCGCGATATCGCCCGGATCGGTCACCACCGCGTCGGCGCCGATGCGCGCGGCGACGGCGGAAGCGAGGGCGTCAAGGGCGGCCTGCGGGTCGGGCGTGGTCATGGCGGCCCGCTACCATGGCGGGACACCGGGGAGCAATTCATCCACTGTTCAACCGTCCCGCCTATATGCATCATAGCATGGTGAAGCTGTTGGTTGCGTCCTTGCCGGTTGCCTTGTTGCTGCCCCTCGCTGCGTCGGGGCAGAGCAAGCCGCAGCCGTCGCCATCGACCAGCACCCCCACCCGGCTGGCACAGGTGCGGATTCAACAGCATATCGTGATCCGCGTGCCCCGCCCCGATCCGGTGCGGCGCCTTGCGTCACCGCCCCCCGCCCCGCTGCCTCCGATCGCATGGGTCGAAAAGCGCGCGAGCGATTGCGTCAGCGTCGACTCGCTGTCGGGCGCGGCGATCATCCGCTCGGACAGCGTCGACCTGGTGCTCGCGGGCGGGCGCCGCCTCCGCGCCAAGCTGGGCAGCGAGTGCCCCGCGCTCGACTTCTATGCCGGCTTCTATGTGAAGCCGAACAAGGACGGAAAGGTCTGCGCCAAGCGCGACGTGTTCCGTTCACGCGCTGGCGGCGAGTGCCAGATCAGGTCGTTCCGTACGCTGATCCCGGGGCGCTAGAGTCTGCTTCAACGGTAGCGGCACCGGCCCACTCCCCCACCCGGCCACCCATATGATGCTAGCGCTGGGTGGCCGGGTGGGGGAGCGCACCGGTGCCGCGATTCCGCGCAACTGAATCCAACTCTATCAACACACCGCGTTTACCTTGACTTTTCGCGCGCTTTCCCTGAGAGCGCGGCACAGTTTATTTCAGGGGGTGCGCCCCCGTTTTTCCGGACATCTGGATGAGCTTTGCCGATCTCGGCCTCTCTGACGAATTGCTGAAGGCCGTCTCTGAGGCCGGCTATTCCGAACCTACTCCAATTCAGCGCCAGGCGATCCCGTCGGTGCTGATGATGCGCGACCTGATCGGGATTGCGCAAACCGGCACGGGCAAGACCGCCAGCTTCGTGCTGCCGATGATCGACGTGCTCGCCGAAGGGCGCAGCCGCGCGCGCATGCCGCGCAGCCTGATCCTGGAGCCGACCCGCGAACTCGCGGCGCAGGTGGCCGAGAATTTCGAGAAGTACGGCACCCACCACAAGCTCAGCATGGCGCTGCTCATCGGCGGGGTGCAGATGGGCGATCAGGTCAAGGCGCTGGAAAAGGGCGTCGACGTCCTGATCGCCACGCCGGGCCGCCTGATGGACCTGTTCGAACGCGGCAAGATCCTGCTGACCGGCTGCAACCTGCTGGTGATCGACGAGGCCGACCGGATGCTCGACATGGGGTTCATCCCCGATATCGAGACGATCTGTTCGAAGCTGCCCGCGAACCGCCAGACGCTCTTGTTCTCGGCGACGATGCCGCCGCCGATCAAGAAGCTGGCCGACAAGTTCCTGTCGAACCCCAAGACGATCGAAGTCGCGCGCCCGGCATCGACCAATACCAACATCACCCAGCGGCTGGTCCCGGCGCCGTCGAGCGGGTTCGCCAAGCGCGACCTGCTCCGCCGCCTGCTGCGTACCGAGGATGTCCGCACCGCGATCATCTTCTGCAACCGCAAGACGACGGTCCGCGAACTCAACAAGAGCCTGCGCAAGCATGGCTTCCGCTCGGCCGAAATCCATGGCGACATGGACCAGTCGTCGCGCATCGCCGAGCTCGACCGGTTCAAGGCGGGTGACGTCAATATCCTCGTCGCCTCCGACGTCGCGGCACGCGGGCTCGACATCAAGGGCGTGAGCCACGTCTTCAATTTCGACGCGCCCTGGCACCCGGACGACTATGTCCACCGCATCGGCCGCACCGGTCGCGCGGGGGCGACCGGCACCGCCTATACGCTGGTGACCAGCGCCGACGCCGAAGCGATCGAGAATATCGAAAAGCTGCAGGGGCAGAAGATCGAACGGATCACCGCCCTGCCCGACGACGAAGCGGAAGAACCGAAAAAGCCGCGCGGGCGCAAGGCCCGGCCGGAATCGGAGCCGGCTGCCGCAGTCGAGGCACCGCGCGAAGCAGCGCGCGCGCCGAAGCCGCGCGAAGACCGTCCCCGCGACGATCGTCCCCGCGACGACCGCCCGCGCGGCCGCCGTGACGATCGTCCCCGCCGCGACCAACGCTACGAGGCCCGCGACGACGGCCCCGATGCAAAGGATGATGGCGGCTGGAACGGCCCGATCCCGGACTTCCTGAACTTCACGATTCCTGCGTGACGACCGCGATGGACGAGGATGATTTCCTCGCCTTCACCCCGGTGCCGGGCGTTGCCAGCCCGTGCATCGGCGTCTGCCGCCTGAACGACGACGATGTCTGCGAAGGCTGTCACCGCACGCTCGACGAGATTGCGGAATGGTCGAACGTCAGCGATGATCGCCGCCGCGCGATTCTGGACGCCATCGCAGCACGTAGCTGACGGGTCCCGCGCACATATCGGGGGGATGGATGAACGGACAGCTTTGGCGGCTTGGCGCAGCGACGATCGCACTGACTCTGGCCGGCACCGTCGCGGCGCAGGAACCGACCAGCAGCTGGCGCAAGGCCGCCTGGTCGATGCAGACGCTGGAGCCCGCCGCGAAAGAAACCCGTCGCGTCAAATGGGGCGAGCCGGTGTTTACGCAGCCGGTCGCCCTCGCCGAAGTCGCAGTCCTCACCGACGATAGCACGGTCGAACTGCCCGGCATGCCGCTGGCCAAGGCGCCGGTCACGCTGCGCCTTGCAAAGGGCACACGCTTCTATCGCGTCGCCACCGCCGATACCGGCCACCGCGCCTATTGCGGCGGGGACAGCGGCTACAAGGCCTCCAATGCGATGATCAAACTCGAATCGCGCCTGTGCCTCGTCGACGAGACGGGCGATGGCGTGTTCGACCAGCTGATGCTCGGCACGTTGAGCCGCCCGCCATCCGGGGCCGGGGCGCTCGGCGGGGTCGCGTTCGAGCTGGTACGGATGTTCTTTACCGGCGATGCCGGGTTTCAGCCGATGGTGTTGAGCGCCGACTCGCGCCACCGCATCGCCGTCCCCTTCACGACCTCTCGACCCGAAACACGGCTGTTTTCGGTCGGCCCGGTCCTGATGCGCGAAAAGCAGAACGTCGCCGCCGGGCTGATGCTGGTCGGCGCGGAGGGCAAGGGCCGGGTGACCACCTTGTTCGACCCTGCGGTCGATGGCCCCGCAACCGACCGCTACCCGAAAATGCTGAGCAAGGAACCGCAGTTCAAGCATCTGCGCCCGGTCCAGCTCGACCGCCTGCCCGCGACGGTCGATCTCGGCGGTGCATCGGTGGTGGTCAAGGCGATCGATGCCGAGGGTGCGGAGATCGAGATCGTACGGGACTATGGCGATGCGCCGGTGCCGGTGGCGCTGGCCGGACTGATCCTGGCGGACGCCCAACAGCCCTGAGCCGCCTGCACCCACCGTTGCTTTTGCCGCGTCGCCACCCGGACTACGGTGCCGCGCTCTATAGGGCGGTATGCGCCTCGCGACGATCACCAACTGGGCCTATGGCGTCACGCTAGTCCTGACGCTCGGCTCGGGCGCGACGATGCTGCTGGCGTCCAATGCCCATGAGCGTGAGCGCGCCGCCGTGGCGCACCGCTATGCACTCGACCGCGCCACGACCGCGCTTGGCAAGACGATGTTCCTGTCCGCCGAACATGCGCGCCAGTTCGTCGCGACCGGCGATCCGGTCTACCGCTTTCTCTACGACAGTAATCGCAAATCGCGCGGCGACGTGGAAACGCGGATCGCGCCGGTCGCGCACGCCGGAGCGCTTCCCGAAGAGCTGCAACTTCTCCGCGACGCGGTGCGGCTATCGCATTCGATGGACGTCCAGCAACGCTCGGCGATCCTCGCCTATCAGCGCGGCGATCCCGAAACTGCGCGGCGCCTGTTGTTCGGCGGGGCGCATGAACGCGAACTCGACCGTGCCAAGACGATGCTCGAGCGGCTGCAGGCGCAGATCGAAACCCGCACCGCCGGTCAGATCGAAACCGCAACGCGGTTCGCCCGATTATGGCGCACGGTATCGGAGATCATGATCGCGACCACCGCGTTGCTGTTTCTTGCGGTACTCTATTTCGTCTTCAAGCGACGCGTCCTGCGCCCGGTCGTGCGGTTGAGCGATGTCGTCACCCGCCTTGCCGCCCAGGATTTCTCGGCCGTCCCGCCACAGATCGAGCAGATCGACGAGATCGGCGACATGGCGGCGGCGATCCACATCTTCCGCGCCAACGGGCTCGAACGGCAGCGCCTGGAACAGCAGCGGGATCGCGACCTCGCTCTGCGCGATACCCTCGCGCGCATGACCCAGCGCATGCAGGGATGCGACGATCTCGACGGCCTGCTCGACGTTGCGCGCCGATTTGCGCCCGCGATCGCGCCGACGCTGGCCGGACAGCTCTATCTGGCCGACAGCACATCGGGCGAGCTGCGCGCGGCTTGCGCGTGGCTGGATCCCGTCACGTCGGCCGCAGCCTTTTCGCCGACGGCGTGCTGGGCGCTCCGTCGCGGGCAACCGCACCGCCCCGCGGGACAGGCGGTCGATATCCCGTGCCAGCATATCGTGGCCGACTCAGCGCTGTGCCCCGATACGCTGTGCCTCCCACTGACCGCACATGGCGAGATACTGGGCCTGCTTTACCTTGAGCCGCGAAGCGGGGTAGCGATCGACGCCGCGCCGACGCCCCACCCCTATCTCTACATGCTCGCCGAGAATATCGGGCTGGCCCTCGCCAATCTGCGCCTGCGTGAAGCGTTGCGCGCGATGGCGATGGTCGATGCGCTCACCGGCCTCCCCAATCGCCGCCAGCTGGAAGAGCGGCTGTCGCACCTGCGCGCCACGTCGACGGAGGGCCGGGCGCCGATCAGTTGCCTGATGCTCGATGTCGATCATTTCAAGCGGTTCAATGACGAATTCGGCCATGATGCGGGGGATGCCGTGCTCCGCGCAGTGGGCCAGGAACTGGCTGCCTGCACGCGTGGCACGGGAGATGCGTTTCGCTATGGCGGCGAGGAGTTTACGATCCTGCTGCCGGTTCCCACGCACGATGCCGCCGCGCGGGCCGATGCGATCCGCGCACAGATTGCCGCTCTGAACGTCAAACATGATGGGAAGGCACTTGGTCCCGTCACCATCTCGATCGGGCTGGCGACCGCACCCGACCATGGCCGGATCGATGACCTGATCGCGACCGCCGATGCCGCGTTGCTGCGCGCCAAGCGCCAGGGGCGCAACCGCGTCGAAATTGCCCGGCCGCGAAACCGCGAAGCGGCCTGACCCTCGCGCGAGGTCATTTCGCGGGGGAAACAATGGCTTGTTGCGCGCGCCGGGTTTCGCCACAAGCACAGGTAATGAGCCGCACTGTAACTGCCCGGAGCCTGTTGCGCGCCGCGACTGCATCCGCGCATGAGCGGGTGGATCACGCATTCGGCACGTTCGATCTGAGCGATCGCGATGATTATCGCGCCTTTCTGATCGCTCAGGCTAGCCCCTTGCTCACCGCAGAGGCAGCAGTCGACGCGTTCGACCCGTCTGCGCTGGTGCCCGACTGGCCCGAACGGCGCCGCGCCGACCTGATCCGCGCCGATCTGGCGGATTTCGGGGTCAAGTCCCCGTCGCCTAACCCGTTCGAGATCTCATGCGACGCGGCCGCACTGGGCGTCATCTATGTGCTCGAAGGCTCGCGGCTGGGCGGGGCATTGCTTGCTCGTAACGTTCCGATGGACCTTCCGGCCCGCTTCATTCGTTGCGCTCCCGCGCCAAAACGCTGGCAAGGATTGATCGAGGTTATGGACCACCACCTCGTCACGCCCGAGCAGCATGAGGTTGCAGCAGACGCTGCATGTGCCGTCTTCGACCTGTTCTGGCGAAGCGCGCAGCAGCATGGAAGGATTTCTGTCGTTGAATGATCCGCATCCCGTCGATCTCACCAATTGTGATCGCGAGCCCATCCATATCCTCGGCGCGATTCAGCCGATCGGGTTCCTGATCGCGCTGACCGCCGACTGGATCGTCGCGCGCGCTTCGGCGAACCTGCCGCAGTTTCTGCAGCTCTACCCCGAGCAGATCATCGGGCATCCGCTCGCAGAGTTTCTGACGGCACCCGTAGTTCACGACCTGCGCAACCGCACCGCCATGCTGCGCGGCCCGGATTCGGTCGAACGCCTGTTCGACACCGAACTGGTCCCCGGTGCGGGGTCCTACGACCTCGCCATTCATATGTCCGGCGGACAGATCATCATTGAGGGCCAGCGTTCGACCGGCGAAGTCGGCGACGTTACCGGCATGGTCCGGTCGATGATCGCGCGGCTCGACCAGTGCGTGGACATGCTGTCCTTCTATCGCGAAGGCGCACGCCAGGTCCGCGCGCTGACCGGCTATGACCGTGTCATGGTCTATCGGTTCGCCGCGGACGGATCGGGCGAAGTGGTGGCAGAGGCGTGCAAGCCCGGCATCGGCCGCTTCCTCGGCCTGCATTATCCCGCGAGCGACATTCCGGCGCAGGCGCGCGTGCTCTATACCCGCAACCTGTTGCGCGTGATCGCCGACATCAACGCCACCCCGGTACCGATCGTCCCCGAGCTCGACGAAAAGGGCGAGCCGCTCGACCTGTCGCTGTCGCTGCTGCGCTCGGTCTCGCCGATCCATATCGAATATCTGCGCAACATGGGCGTCGATGCGTCGATGTCGATCTCGATCATCGTCGATGGCAAGCTGTGGGGCCTGTTCGCCTGCCACCATTATGCCCCGCGCCACCCCAGTTTCGAGCGGCGCTCGATCTCCGAACTGTTCGCGCAGATGTTCTCGATGCGCCTCGAAAGCCGCGAGCGGCAACAGACGGTGGAGTTCGAACGCCGCGCGCGCGACATATCCGATCAGCTGCTCGGCGCGGTCGCGTCGGACGAGACCCTGCTGCGTGACCCGGACTGGCTGGCCGATATTCTCACCAACGCGATCCCCGCCGATGGCGTGGGCGTGTGGCTCAACGGCAGCTACGCCTTTTCGGGCGTGACCCCGCCGACCGACGATTTCCGGCGGATCGTGCGCGCGCTCAACGCGACGGCGGCGGGCAAGGTGTTCGCGACAGATCATATCGGATCGCTGATCATCGATGCCGAAAGCTTTTCGGGCAGCGCCGCCGGTCTGCTGGCCATCCCTATCTCCCGTTCGCCGCGCGACTATGTCATCCTGTTCCGCAGCGAACTGATCCGCTCGATCCGCTGGGCCGGCGACCCGCACAAGCCGGTCGAATACGGCCCCAACGGCCCGCGCCTGACCCCGCGCGAGAGCTTCGAGGAGTGGAAAGAGCTGGTCCGCGGCCGCTCGAAGCCGTTCACCGCGTCCGAACTGCGCGTCGCCGAGACACTGCGCGCGACGCTGATCGAGGTCGTGCTGCGCCTCGCCGATGAAGCGACCGCCGAACGTCAGCGTGCCGGGGCGCGACAGGAAGTGCTGATCGCCGAACTCAACCACCGCGTGCGCAACATCCTCGGCCTGATCCGCGGCCTGATCCGGCAGGCGCAGCCCGAGGAACCGGCGGTGCGCGACTTCGTGAAGGTGGTCGATGGCCGCATCCACGCGCTCGCCCGCGCGCACAACCAGATTACCGAGGATCACTGGGGCCCGGCCTGGCTCCAGGCGCTGATCGACGCCGAGTCCGCCGCCTTTGTCGAGGAAGGCGACCGCATCATCAGCGAGGGTGAGCCAGTGATGCTCAACCCCCAGGCCTATTCGACCATGGCGCTGGTGCTGCACGAACTGGTCACCAACTCCAGCAAATATGGCAGCCTGTCGGTCCCCGGCGGTACTGTGAAGCTGACCTGGGAATGCTCGGCGCGTGGCGACCTGCAGCTGAAATGGCGCGACATCGACGGACCGCCGGTCAAGGCACCTACGCGCAAGGGCTTTGGCACCACGATCATCGAACGCTCGGTGCCCTATGACTTGGGTGGCGAAGCCGTGGTGCGATACGCAACGAGCGGGTTCGAGGCCGATTTCTGCATTCCCGCGCGCCATGTGTCGAAGCCACGGGAAGGCGGCGCGCCGCTGATCCGCTTCCCCCGCGCGGCGCATGGCCATCGCGAGGAGCCACCCGCCGACCTGCTCAAGGATCAGCGCCTGCTGCTGGTCGAGGACAGCCTGATCATCGCGCTGGACGCAGAGGATATCGCGACCCGGCTCGGCGCGCTCGATGTGGTGACGGCGGCATCGGTTGACGCTGCGCTCGACCTGATCGCCATGCAGCCGCCGACGGTCGCGATCCTCGACATCAACCTTGGCAGTACCACCAGCTTCGCGATCGCCGATGCGCTGCTCGAGCGCCGCATCCCGTTCATGTTCGCGACCGGCTATGGCGAGCAGGCGGAGTTCCCCGATCAGCATCGCGGCCGTCCGGTGGTGCAGAAACCCTATACGATGGAGAATGTCGCCCGCGCGCTGGCGGACATGCTGAACTAGCTCAGCACCCGCCCCGCGACTGCATCGAGCTTGGCGAGCAGTGCCGGATCGCGTGCTGACGGCGCGGTGATCAACGCGGTGTCGAGGCAGGTGTCGATCGGCGACGCCGCCCGCTCTTCCGGCAGCGCGTGCAGCAGGTTCAGCACCATCGCGCGCGCCTTTTCGGCGTTGCTCGACAGCTGCGCGATCACCTGCGCGACATCGACGGCCGCCTCTTCCTCCCGCCAGCAATCATAATCGGTGACCATCGCCACCATCGCGAACGGAAGCTCCGCCTCGCGCGCCAGCTTGGCTTCGGGCATCGCGGTCATGCCAATCACGTGGCAGCCCCAGCTGCGGTAGAGCTGGCTCTCGGCCCGGGTCGAGAATTGCGGCCCCTCCATCACCAGACAAGTGCCGCCGCGATGCACGGTTGCGCCCGCTGGTTCTGCAGCATCCCCCGCCAAACCGGACAGGCGCGGGCACACGGGATCGGCCATCGACACATGCGCGACCATGCCGGTGCCGAAAAAGCTCGACGGACGCCCCTTGGTCCGGTCGATGAACTGGTCGACGATCGTGAACGTCCCCGGCGCGCGTTCCTCCTGCAGCCCGCCGACCGACGACACCGACAGGATATCGGTGACGCCCAGCCGCTTGAGGCAATCGATATTGGCGCGCGCGTTCAGCTCCGACGGGCTGATCCGGTGACCACGGCCATGGCGCGGCAGGAACGACACGCGCACATGCCCCAGCCGCCCGGTAAAGATCGCATCCGACGGCGCGCCCCAGGGCGAGGCCACCTCGACCCATTGTCCGCCTTCGACCCCCGCGACGTCATACAGCCCCGATCCGCCGATGATCCCGATATGCCAGCCGCTCATGCGATCCCCTGTTTGCTCACCTTGGGCCGCGCATAGGCAAAGTAGATGACAACCCCGAGGATGTTCCAGATCAGGAAGTACAGCTGGGTCTTGGCCGGCAGGCTGAAGAACAGATAGCCGCAGCCCAGCACCGCGATCGCTCCGACTAGCGCCCACAGCGGCGTACGGAACTTGCGCGGCATGTCGGGCGCACGGCGGCGCAGCACCATCATGCAGATCGCGACCGCCGCAAACGCCACCAGCGTTCCGGCATTGGCGAGCGCCGCAATCTCGTCGATCGGCAGCAGCCCCGCGATCACGCTGACGATCACTGCGGTAAAGACCGTGATCCGCACCGGCGCGCCACGCGACGAAACCTTGGCGAGCTCAATCGGCAGCATCCCGTCGCGCGCCATGGTGAAGAAGATGCGGCTCTGTCCGAACAGGAAGCCGAGCAACACCGTCGGCAGCGCGATGATCGCCGATACCGCCAGGAAGGTGGCAAAACCCGGCCGCCCCAGCTCGCGCAGGATCAGCGCCAGCGGCTCCGGGCTGTTGGCGAACTGCGTATAGGACAGCGCGCCGACCGCTGCGACCGCGACGAGCATGTAGATGGCAACGCACGCCACCATCGACCCGACGATGCCGATGGCAAGGTCGCGGCCCGGATTCTTGGTCTCCTCCGCCGCGGTCGAAATCGCGTCGAAGCCGTAAAAGGCAAAGAAGATGATCGCCGCCGCTGCCATCACCCCGCGCTCAATCCCGTCCGCCGACACGCTCTTGGCAAAGCCGAACGGCGCGAAGGGTTCGAAATTCGCCCCGTTGAAATAGGGCAGCGCCACCGCGACGAACACCGCCAGCGCGACGATCTTGACGATCACCAGCCCCGCGTTGAGCGTCGCGCTCTCGCGCGTGCCGAGGCACAGCAGCCCGGCGACGATGGCGATGATGACGATCGCAGGGATGTTGACGATCCCGTCCGCATGCGGCCCGGCCATCAGCTCCATCGGCACGCCCGCCCAGCTTTGCAGTAGCGGCGCGGCATAGCCCGACCAGCCGACCGCGACCGCGCTGACCACCAGCGAATATTCCAGGATCAGCGACCAGCCGACGACCCAGGCGATGATCTCACCCAGCACGGCATAGCTATAGCTATAGGCGCTGCCCGACGCCGGCATCATCGTCGACATTTCGGCATAGGCGAGCGCGGCGGCGGCACAGATCGCGCCTGCGATGACGAAGGACAGGATCACCGCCGGCCCCGCCTTCCCCGCCCCGACGCCGATCAGCGTCAGGATGCCGGTGCCGACGATCGCGCCGATGCCCAACGCGATCAGATGCGGCCAGGACAGGGTCGCCGCCAGCCGATGTTCGGGCGCGTGATCCTCCGCGCCCTTCACGCTCTTCGTGCGAAACAATCCGTTGGCCATGCGATCCCCCTGTCTTTTCCAACGGGTGCGACGGAGACGCGCGCAGGTCAACGGTTCATGCGGCGGACATGCGACAAGGTGCATCGTTGCGGCAGCACAACGGAGATCGGCCATGCACCGCCGCCTGTTCCTGACGACCATCGGCGCGACCGCCGCCGCACCCGCATTTGCCCAGGAAACGCCGCCGCGCGAACCCAATCCGCAGATCGACTATGGCGGGTTCGAGCGGCTGACCGGCGACGTCCGCCGCTTGCGCGCGGGGCGGCTCCTGCCCTTTTCCCGCTTCCGACAACTGGCCACGTCAGACGGTGCGCTGTTGCTCGACGCCCGTTCGGAAACCGCGTTTCGGGAGGGGCATATCCGGGGCGCGACCAACCTGCCGCTGCCCGACTTCAACGCAGAGTCGCTGCACGCCACGATCGGCGCGCCGGGGCGGATGATCCTCATCTACTGCAACAATAATTTCTCGAACCACCAGCGCCCGGTGCCGGTCAAGGCCGCCCCGCTCGCACTCAATATCCAGACGTTCATCAATCTGGTCGGCTATGGCTACACCAACGTCTGGGAACTCGCCGACGTGGTGGATTTCAACGATCCGAAGGTGGAGTGGATGACGGCCTAATTCCTCCCCTACCCCGCAGGGGAGGAATAGGTCACGCCGGGCATTTCGCCCCGCTGTCGATCCACGCCTTGGTCAGCGCGCCGAACTCGGCCTGTGTCCCCGGCGCGGGCGTGCGCCCCGGCCCGGGGTTCCAGCCCCAGCCGACCAGCGTGTCACTCGCATTATGCTCATGAATCTGCGCCAGCGTCTTGCCGCCATTGCGTTTGCGATCCTTCAGCTGCTCGCAAATCTCGCGCAGCGACTTGCCCTCCCACGCCATCGATTTGGGCGCGAGGTGCCACAGCGGATGGCCCGGAATGCTGCCCTTGCCATCGGCAAAGGCGACGTTGCGGGGGCCGTGGCAGGTCGAGCACTCCATCCCGGCAATCCCCATGCCCTTCGGTCCGCGCTCGACCGGGGGCATGTGGAAGCGCATGTCGTCGCCCTGCAACGGGCTGTCGGTGCGCGGGTGACAGTTGATGCAGCGCGGGTGGGTGAGCACCTTGCCCATCTCGGTAAAGATCGCCGCCGATCGCACCGCGGGATCGGAAATGCTCGCAAACGCCGCGACCGGCTTCAGCCCGACCGGCGCCGCCGACTGGCTCGAAGCCACCACAGCGGCGGGCAGCGCGACGGCGGCCAGGCCAAGCGCGATCAGGCCGTAACGTTGCACGCTCATGCATTGTCTCCATGCGCGAAGGGCAGGCGGCGCACCGCCTTACCGGTCAGCTTGCGCCAGGCATTGGCGACCGCCGGGGCGATCGGCGGCAGGCCGGGCTCGCCCACCCCGCTCGGCTTTTCGGTCGAAGGGATAATCGCCACCTCCACATCCGGCATCTCGCCGATCCGCAGGGATCGATAGCTGTCGAAATTGGTCTGCTGCACCACGCCGCCCTCACCCAGGGTCAGTTCGGCATAGAGCGCATGGCCCAGGCCATAGCCGATGCCACCCTCCATCTGCGCGCGGATGATGTCGGGGTTGATCGCGATGCCGCAATCGACCGCGCACCACACTTTGTGCACCTTCGGCAAACCGTCCGGCCCTTTCGACACTTCGGCGACCTGCGCCACGAAGCTGTCGAAGCTCTCGTGCACCGCAATGCCCTTGGCCCGGCCCTTCTTCGCCGGTTTGCCGAACGCCGCCATCTCCGCGACCTTGGCCAACACCGCCTTGGCGCGCTCGTGCTTGAGCAGCTCCATCCGCCCCGCGACCAGATCCTTGCCGCCCAGTTCGAGCAACTCGTCGATCATCGTTTCCTTGACGAAGGCCGTGTGGGTGTGGCCGACCGACCGCCACCACAAGACCGGCACGCCGCTCTTCATCAGATGCTGGCCCAGCCGGAAATCGCCGATCTTGTACTGGCTGGTGTCGTTCGCACCCTCGATCATGTTGCCATCGACGCCGTCACGAATGGCCGACGCCTCGAACGGCGTGTCCTTCATGATCGACTTGGCGGCGCACACCTGATCCCAGCCGCTGATCGCGCCATTGGCGTCAACGCCCGCGCGCACGCGATGCACCGTCAGCGGGCGGTACCAGCCGCCGGTCAGGTCATTCTCGCGGCTCGCCACCACCTTGACCGGCGCGGCAAAGCCATAGGCGCGCGCGCACGCTGCTGCCTCGGTTGCATCGAACATCACCGGCGTCGCGCGGCGCCCAAAGCTGCCCCCGGCATAATGCTGGACCAGTTCGCTCTGGTCGAACGGCACGCCCGCGACACCGCACATCGCGCCCACCTCACCGACCTGAAATTGGCTGCCGGCATGAACCGAAATCCCCGCGCCCTTCTTCTCGATCACATAGTCCATCGTTTCCATCGGCGCATGGGCGAGGAACGGAAAGTAATAGGTCGCATCGATCGTCTTTGCCGCGCGGGCAAGCGCGGCGGCGGCATCGCCCACCGCCTCGACCTGTTTTCCCGGCGTGCGCGCAGCGGCGCTGTATTCGGCGAACATCTGATCCGACGATCGTGTCTCCGCCTTCGACAGGTCCCAGTCGACCTCGAGCGCCGCGGCCCCACGCTGCGCGGTCCAGGTGTCGCGGGCATAGACCGCCACCCCGCTCGGGATCGGCTTGACGTCGAGCACGCCGGGGATTGCGCGCGCGGCGGCTTCCTCGACCTTCTTCACCGTCCCGCCGAATGCGGGCGGACGGCGCACGGCGGCGTGCACCATGCCGGGCAGGCGCACGTCCTGCGTGAAGACCGCAGACCCGTCGCTCTTGGCCTTGCTGTCGACCTTCGACACATGCTTGCCGATATAGACATAGCGGTCCGGGGTCTTGGGCACCGGCTTTTGCGGGACCGGCAGCTTTGCTGCATCCTCGACCAGTTCGCCGAAGCGCGCCTTGCGGTTGCCAGCGCTGACCACGCCCTGCGCGATGGTGACCGCGCCCGGTTCGACGCCCCAGCGCTTTGCCGCCGCCTCGACCAGCATCGCGCGCGCCGCCGCACCGGCCATGCGCATCTGGTCCCAGCTTTCGCGCATCGCGGTCGATCCGCCGACGCCCATCGTGCCGAACATGAGGTTCTTGTAGAGCGGATCGTTCGCCGGGGCGAACAGCACGTCAACCTGATCCCAGGCGGCGTCCAGCTCATCCGCGATGATCGTCGCAACGCCGGTCGCCGGTCCCTGCCCGAACTCGACATGCTTGGCGATGATCGTCACGCGGCTGTCGCTGCCGATGCGCACGAACGCATTGGGGGCGAGCGTCGCGGCGGCCGCCTGTGCCTTTGCCGCCTTGCCCGGCAGCGTCACCCCGATGGTGAGCGCGGCGCTTCCGGTCAGGAAAGCGCGGCGGTTCGCTACGGCGTTCATGCCTTTGCTCCCTTCACGCCGGCCGCATCCTTGATCGCCTGGCGGATGCGGACATAGGTGGCGCAGCGGCAGATATTCCCCGCCATCGCCGCGTCGATATCGGCATCGGTCGGCTTGGGCTTGGCGGTGAGCAGGCCGATCGCCGACATCACCTGCCCCGACTGGCAAAAGCCGCATTGCGGCACGTCGATCTGGACCCAGGCGGCCTTGACCGCGTCGGCGACCTTGCCGCTCGCCCCCTCGATCGTCGTCACGCTCTTGCCCGCGACCATGCCGACCGGGGTGACGCACGAGCGCCGGTTCTTGCCGTCGAGGTGCACCGTGCACGCGCCGCACTGCGCCACGCCGCAGCCATATTTGGTGCCGGTCAGGCCCAGATGGTCGCGCAACACCCACAGCAACGGCGTTTCGGGATCGCCGTCAAAGCTTTGAGGTTTGCCATTCAATTGGAAGGTGGTGGCCATGCGTGCGCCTCCTGTCTGGCACGCACGCTAAGCCACCACCGGCCATTCGCGAAGTGAAATTATTTCACTTGGCTAGCGTTACTTCGCGACGAACCGGACCGCCGCACCGCCGCCGGGCGCAAGCGCCAGCGACAGCGTCTCGCCCGCCTTCACCGCACGGCTCTCGATCGCGATCGCGTGACGCGTGTCGGTGCGATAATCGGCCCCCTCGCCGTCGCGATAGATTTGCGCGGTATAGCGCTTGCCCGGGTCGAGGAAGTCGAGCTTCACCGTCACGGTCCGCGCCGTCTCGTCGGTCACTGCGCCCAGATACCAGTTTTCCGACGCGCGATCCTTGCGTGCGATCGCGACATGGTCGCCGATCTCGGCGCTCACCACGCGCGTGTCGGCCCAGTCGGCGGGCACGTCCTTGATGAACTGGAACGCCGCCGGATAGCGGTCGTAATTCTCCGGCAAGTCCGCCGCCATCTGCACCGGCGAATAATAGACGACGTACAGCGCCAGCTGCTTGGCAAGGGTCGAGAGGATCGGCGTCCCGCCCTTGCCCTCCAGGCTCAGTACGCCCGGGGTGAAGTCCATCGGCCCGGCGAGCAGGCGGGTGAACACCATGATCGATTCATGTTCCGGCGGATTCTTGGGCTCGCCCCAGGCGTTGTACTCCATCCCACGCGCGCCTTCGCGGCTGACCCAATTGGGATAGGTGCGCCGCAGCCCGGTGTCCTTGATCGGCTCATGCGTGTTGATCGCGACCTTGTACTTCGCGGCGGTCTGCACGACCTGCAAATGGTGGTTCGACGCATATTGGCCGTCATGCCATTCGCGCAGCTGCGTCCCGTCCTCCGCGACGCGCTCCAGCTGCCCGGCATCGGTGACGTAACCAGTCTTCACCACCTCGATCCCGTGCTTGGCGGCGTAGGCAAAGGCGGTGTCGAGCTGCTTTTCGTAATGCGTCGTCGATCCGCCGGTTTCATGATGACCGATCAGATGCACACCCTTTTTCGCGGCATAGGCGGACAGCGCATCCATGTCGAAATCCGGCGTAGGCTTGGCAAAATCGAAGTCGTTGCCATTGCCGAACCAGTTGCCGTCCCAACCGACATTCCACCCCTCGACCAGCACGCCGCGAAAGCCGTGCTTCGCCGCGAAATCGATATAGCGCTTCACATTCTCCGTGGTCGCGCCATGCTTCGCGCCAGTCGACCAGCTTGCCTTGTCGAGGTGCATTTCCCACCACACCCCGACATATTTGCTGGGCTTGAACCAGCTCACATCGCCCAGCTTGTTGGGTTCGTTGAGGTTCAGCATGATGTGCGACTGATAGATGCCGGCCGCGTCGGGGCTGACCACCATCGTCCGCCACGGCGTAGTGAACGGCGTGCCGCGGATCACCTTCGGCCCCTTCGCACCCGGCTGGAGCACAGCCTTGAGCTTGGTCCCCTCGATCCGCTGCAGCCACATGCCCGAATAATCGACCAATGCCGCCTCATGGAACGACACATGCGTGCCGTCACTCAGCTTCACCGTCATCGGCGTATGCGCCAGCGGGACCGCCGACAGCTTGGTCGTGTTGTAGATATATTCGTCGCGGTTCCACTCGGCACCCGGGATCCACCAGGCGGTGCCATCCTGCGCCAGCGCGAACTCGGTCAGCTCATCGGCGATGTTCGCGGTCTTGAGGTTGGGCTGATCGGGCAGTTCGTAGCGGAACCCGACGCCATCGTCGAAGATGCGGAACACCACATCCATCACCCGGCCGAGCGCGGTGCTTTCCTTCAGGCGCACGCGCAGCTGCGTGTGCCGGTCGCGGATCGACTTCCACTCGCCCCAAGGCTGTTCCCAGGTCGAATCCGCGCTGCTGGTCTGCTGGCTTTCGATCGCAAAGCCGCGCTCCAGCTTGGGCGCGTCGGTCAGCAGAAAGCCGAGCCGCGAGGGGTCGATCAGCGGCTTTCCGTTGCGGGTCACGCTGTAATAGGGACGCCCGTCGCCATCGGTGGTGAGGGTGACGCGGATGCTGCCATCGGGCGAGGCGGCAGTCGCACCACCCGCCTTGGCGACCGTCGCCTGCGCGACATCCTGCGCCATTGCCGGACTGGCCAGCGCCAGCAAGGGCAAGGTCAACGCTGTCAGGGCCAAGGTTCCACGCATCTTACTCTCCTGTCGGTGACGCCGGATCGCGTCAGTCTGTATGTTCGAGGACCAGTCCCGAATAAGCGGGCAAATCGCCCGGCGTCGCGCCGTTGACGGCAGCGATCGTGCGGAGCTGGTCAGAAGCCTCGGGATGCCACGTCAGCGCAGCCTTGCCCAGATTGAACGCACAGATCAGCCGCTGCCCCGATACTTCACGGGTAAACACCAGCAGCGCATCGTCGGCTTCGACCACCGCCATCGCGCCCTCGCGCAGCGCCGGATTGGCCGCGCGCGTCGCGATCAGCCCGCGCGTCAGGTTGAGCAGCGATCCATTCTCGCTCGTCTGGCGATCGACCGCCAGCGCGGCATGATCGGCGCCAACCGGCAACCACGGTTCGCCCGACCCAAAGCCCAGATTCTCCGCCCCCGCCTGCCATGGCATCGGGGTGCGCACGCCGTCGCGGCTCAGCGTCAGCGGCCAGTTGGCAATCGCCTCCGGGTCCTGCAGCTTGTCGAACGGGATCTCGACCTGGGTCAGCCCCAGTTCCTCGCCCTGGAACAGGATCGCATTGCCGCGCAGACACAGCAGCAACAGCATCTTCATCGCCGCGAACGCCGCGCGATGCTCGGGCTCCACCCAGCGCGACACCGCGCGCGGCGCATCGTGATTTTCGAACGCCCAGCTCGGCCAGCCAGTGCCAGGTTCGTCCGGCCAGGTCTCGACCGCCTTCTTCACCAGCGCTGGAGTCAGCTGCGGCGCATAGAGAAAGTCGAAGCCATAGGCGCTGTTGAGCCGCGTGCTGCCGCGGGTGAAGGCGTGCATCTCCGCCTCGGGCGTCGGGCCGCCCACTTCCGCCACGGTGAACGCGCCGCCATGCGCATCGGTCAGCGCGCGGTGCCGCTCAAGGAAGCGGACGATATCCGGATGGCTCTGGTTATAGACATGGCTCTGGAAATCGAACGGGCGTGTGCGCGGCCGCCCGTCATCCGGCGCGGGCGGATTGTCGCGCAGCTGCGGGTCGTGCATCGCGAAGTTGATCGCATCGACGCGAAAGCCATCGACCCCGCGCTCCAGCCAGAATTGCGCCGCCGCCAGCGCGGCGTCCTGCACCTCCGGGTTGTGGAGATTGAGGTCGGGCTGTTCGCTCAGGAAATTGTGCAGATAATATTGCCCGCGCCGTGCGTCCCAGGTCCAGGCCGGGCCGCCGAACACCGACTGCCAGTTGGTCGGCGGCGATCCGTCCGCCTTGGCATCCGCCCAGACATACCAGTCGGCCTTGCCATTGGTGCGGTCGGCGCGGCTTTCCTTGAACCAGGCGTGCTGGTCCGAGGTGTGCGAATAGACCTGATCGATAATGACCTTCAGCCCCAGCGCATGCGCGCGGTCGATCAGCGCGTCGAAATCGGCCAGCGTCCCGAAAATCGGGTCGACATCGCAATAGTCGGCAATGTCATAGCCAAAGTCGCGCATCGGCGAGGTGAAGAAGGGCGACAGCCAGATCGCATCGACCCCCAGCCCCGCGACATGGTCGAGCCGCGCGGTGATACCGGGCAGGTCGCCGATGCCGTCGCCATTGGAATCGGCAAAGCTGCGCGGATAGATCTGATAGATGACCGCGCCGCGCCACCAGTCCTGCTGCGGTTCGACGGCGAGGGCGGGGGCAGCCTGGCTCACTTGGCACCTCCCGTTGCGGCACAGGCAACATAGCCGAACGCGGGCAGCGTGACGGTGAGGCTGCCGGGCGCGGCGGCGCTGGACGAGCAGTTGCCGACGATCGACGTGAACTGGGTCGAGCCGACACCGATCTCAATCTGCCGCGTGATCGGCTTGGCGCTGGTGTTGAACGCGACGACCACCTCCGCGCCCGTGGTCGGATCGAACCGCGACACCGCGAACAGGCCCGGCGTCTCGTCATAATTGCGCGTCACCTGCCGCCCGCGGGTCAGCGCCGGAGTCGCCTTGCGCGCCGCCGACAGCTTCGCGATTTCGACATAGAGTGGGTGCGCCACGTCGAAATTCGAATCCGCGGTGGTCTTCGTCGTGCCGATCAGCGTGTTGTCATTGTACACCGCGACCTTGCTCGGGAACATGTCCTCGCGCGCATCCTGATCGTTGCCGTCGCCGATGAACCCCTGCTCGTCACCCGAATAGACGGTCGGGACGCCGCGCAGCAGCAACAGCATCGCATGGCCCAGCTTCACCCGCGCCAGCAGCTCGGCATCGCCCGCCTTGGGAAACGCCTTGCGCACATCGGTCGAGAAGCGGCCATGATCGTGGTTGGAGATGAAGGTCGGCAGCTGCAGCGCAGTCGCGGCCCCGCCTTCATACAGCGCGTCGCGGTCGAACAATGCGGCGAGCGTGTCGGTGCCCTTGGCTCCAGCCACCGTCGCCTGCACCGCAGCGCGGAACCCGAAATCGAGTACGCTCGGCAGCTGATGCACGCGGGTGTGCAGCGCCAGATCGCCGGCATCGCCCTCATTCGCGACCTCGCCGAAGATGTGGAAGTTCGGGATGCCCTTGGCCGCCGCGCGTTCCTGCATCGCCTTGGCGAACACCTGCCAGAATTCGGGGTTCACATGCCGAGCGGTATCGATGCGAAACCCGTCGATGCCGAACTGGTCGATCCACCCGCCATAAATGTCGATGAACCCCTGAACCACGCGCGGATTCTCGGTCATCAGATCGTCCAGCCCGACGAAATCGCCCATCGTCGAGCTTTCGTTGCGGAAGGTCGTGTTGCCGCGATTATGGTAGTAAATCGGATCGTTGAGCCAGGCGGGCACCTTCACCGCCTTCTCCGCCTCCGGCACAAACGGGGTATAGGCGTAGTTCGGATCGGTCAGCTTGGCGAAATTCTCCGCCGTGCCGATGCCGTCACCGGCAAAGCCCGGATTGATGGCCTTGCCGGTGACGCCCCCTTTGCGTTGGTACGGATAGTCGGCGCGGCTGCGATATTCGCACGCGCTGACCGGACACTCGCGATACTGGATCACGTCCGCCGTATGGTTGGTGATGATGTCGAGATAGACCTTGATCCCGCGCGCATGCGCCGCGTCGACGAACGCCTTCATCTCCGCATTCGTCCCGAAATGCGGGTCGACCTGGGTAAAGTCGGTGATCCAATATCCGTGATAGCCGGCGCTTTCCTGCCCCGGACCGCCCTGCACGGGCTTGTTCTTGTAGATCGGTCCCAGCCAGATCGCGGTCGCGCCCAGCCCCTGGATATAGTCGAGCCGCGCGATCAGCCCTTTCAGGTCGCCGCCGTGAAAGAACCCCTTGTGCGTCGGATCGAAGCCGTGCGTCAGCCGATCGCCCTTGAGCCCGCCCTTGTCGTTCGTCGGGTCGCCATTCTCGAACCGGTCGGGCAGCATGAAATACAGCACCTCCTGCTCCGCCGTCCGCTCGCGCAGCGACGGCTGCGGCGCGGGCGTCTGGGCCAGCGCGGGGCTCACAAGTGCGGTGGCGAGGATCAGCGGCAACAGCTTCATGCGTGGGTCACTTCCTGGGGCTGAGATTGCGGGGTCGCGACGAAGCGCGCGACGAAGTCATCATGGGCGGGCATGCGCGCGGCATCGCGGGCAAAGGCGGTGGCGACGGTCGACAGGAACTGGTCGAGCTGCGCGTCGTCGAGCTGATCGGCCAGCGGGTGCCAGCGGTCGGGGACGATCCCCTGCCCCACCATCACTTGCAGCCAGCCGGGGACGTCGAACAATTCCTCATGCTCGCGCACGATCCGGCCATCGGTTCGGAACATCGCGATGCGATTGGCGAGCGGTTCGGGCAGCTCCATCGTGCGCAGCGCGTCCCAGAACGGCTCGCCGGTCCGGCCATTGGCCGTGTAGTGCAGGATCACGAAATCGCGGATCCGCTCGATCTCGACATCCGCCATGCGGTTGAACGCATCGCGGTCGGCGCTCGCCACCGGACCGCTCGGCAGGAAATCGAGCAGCCGGTTGATCCCGGTCTGGATGAGGTGGATCGACGTCGATTCCAATGGCTCGATAAAGCCGGATGACAGCCCGATCGCCACGACATTGCGGTTCCAGAACTGCTTCCGCTTGCCGGTAGTGAAGCGCAGCATGCGCGGTTCGGCCAGCGCCTCGCCGTCCAGATTGGCCATCAGCGTCGCGGTCGCCTCATCCTCGCTGATGTGGCGCGAGCAGAAGACATGGCCGTTGCCGGTGCGATGCTGCAGCGGGATACGCCACTGCCACCCGGCCGTGCGCGCGGTAGATCGGGTATAGGGGGTCAGCGGACGCACCCCGGCGCACGGCACCGCAACCGCGCGGTCGCAGGGCAGCCAGTGGCTCCAGTCCTCGTAACCCGTCGCCAGTGCACCCTCGATCAGCAGCCCGCGAAATCCGGTGCAGTCGACGAACAATTCGCCGTCGATCCGCTCGCCACCGTTCAAGGTCAGCGCGGCGACGTCGCCGCTCTCGCCATCGCGCTCGATGCTGCCGATCTTCCCCTCGACCCGCACCACGCCGCGCGCCTCGGCATAGCGGCGCAGGAAGGCGGCATAGAGCCCGGCGTCAAAATGATAGGCATAGGGCATTGGCGGCAACGCGCTGTCGGCTGCCCGCTGCACATGCGCGAAGCGGTTGCCATAGGCGGCGACTGCGTTGAGCACATAATCGCCGAGCGGCCCGGCCGTGCCCGCCGCGCGCCCGCGCAGCCAATAATGGTGAAAGGGCAACAGCCCCAACCCGCGCCCGACCAGCCCGAACGCGTGGATATAGCGATCGTCGAACCCGCCCCATCCGGCGAATTCGATGCCGAGCTTGTAGGTCCCCTGGGTCTCGCGCAGGAACTGCGCCTCGTCGATCCCCAGCGCCTGGTTGAAGTTGCGGATCATCGGGATCGTGGCTTCGCCCACCCCGACGGTGCCGATTTCCTCGGACTCGACCAGCGTGATCCGCCAGCCCTCGCCGCAGAAGCGCGCCAGCGCCGCTGCGGTCATCCAGCCGGCGGTTCCGCCGCCGGCGATGACGATGCTGCGCAACATTTCAGACATCGTATCGCCTTTCCCCCCGGCGGCTGCACCGCCGGGGGATACACGGATCAGAACTTGAAGGTGAAGCCCGCCTGGAACCGGCGACCGAAGCGCTGATAGTTCATCACTTCGAGCGGACGGCCCGGGTTGGTCGCCACGAACGGTTCGTCGGTCAGGTTCGACCCCTGCAGGAACAGCGACAGCCCCTCGAGCGCGCTGCCCGGCTGGAAGTCGTACCCGATCTGCGCATCGACGATCGTTTCGTCCAGCGCACGGCGGCGGGTGCGCACCGCGCCAAGCCCCGAGAACTCACCCAGGAAGGTCGAGCGATAGCGTACGCTGCCGCGGACGTTGAAGCCCCACTTCTCGAAATAGGCCGTGCCGTTGGCCACCCAGTCCGAATAGCCCGGGATATTCTGGGTCGGCTGACCCGGTTCCGGACGGATTTCCGACTTGGTGTAGGACACGCCGCCCGTCACGCCGAAGCCCGACAGCGCCGAGGTGAAGGTTTCGAACGGGATCGTCCCCGCAAATTCGGCGCCATAGATCTTGCCGCCATCGCCGTTGAACGGCTGGCTGATGCGGCCCTGCGTGCTCACCGGCGGGGTCGGCTGGATCAGCGGGTAGCTCGAATAATCGAACGGACGCTCGGCGGTGTAGATGTAGTTGTGCAGCGTCTTGTGGAACAGCTGCAGCGCGACATAGCCGCTGCGGCCCCAATATTTCTCGAACGTCAGGTCAAACGCGGTGGCGCGATACGGACGCAGCGCGGGGTTGCCGCCGCTCCCGGTCACGATCCGCTCGGCGATGTTCGCGCCATAAGCGATGTTGACGCGCATATCGTCCAGACGCGGACGCTGAATCTCGCGTGCCGCGCCGAAGCGGACCACGAAATCGCTGTCGAAGCGGAGCGACAGGCTCATGCTCGGCAGCACGTCCCAGTAATCGGCGCCGAGCGTGCGCAGCTGCGGCCCGGTCGGGGTCTGGATATAGCCGGTCGAGTTCTGGTTGGTCGCCTGTGCCAGCACACCGACATTGCCGGTCAGCCGCGCGCCGCCCAATTCCGATTCGATGTTGAGCATCGCAAAGCTGCTCAGCACCTCTTCCTCGACGTTGAAGCTCTTGAACAGCACGTCCTGCGCCGTGTTGGCGACGCGGGTGTAAACGCCGCCATTCAGCAGATCGAGCGGGTTATAGCTCAGCATCGGGCCAAGGCCGAGATAGTCGAGATTGGTCGGGGTCAGACGGTACTGCGCGGGGACCTGCGCCTGCAGCGCACCGCCGGCGAGCTGAAGGAAATACTCGTCCGGCACCAGCGACTTTTCGCGATCGACATAGTTGGCGCCCAGCTTCACGCTCTTGATGAAGTTGCCGTCGAACTCTTTCTCGATCTCGGCGAGATAGCTGAACAGCTCATCGTCGACGATGCGGTCGTTGTAATAGCCATGCTGGCGGCCACCCGGCGCGCCACCGCCCCAGCCGAGCGGGTCGGTCAGCACGATCAGCGTCGGATCGCTGTAATTCAACGCGTGCGAGGTGAAGAAGGTGCCCGTCTCGGTCGTGCGGAACGACAGCGTGTCCTGCGCCCCGACGCCACCGCCCGGACCGGTGCCGGCGTTCGATTCGAGGATCAGCTCGCGGCGATCGGTGCGCGACCAGCCGAAGTCGAAATTGACGTTCCAGCCGTCATCGCCCTCATGCTTGAGGTTGAGACCACCCGAATACAGGTCCGCCTGACGCAGGTAATTGTGGTTGTTGACCACGCCCTCGACCCCCGTGAAGGTCCCGGCGGTGATCAGGCCATCGCGCGTTTCGCGACCGGTCGGCGACAGCGTCGCGCCGCTCCATGCCAGCGGCAGTTCGATGCCGCGCTTGATCTGCGTATCGTCGAAGTTCGAGTAGAAGCCGTCGAGGGTCAGCATCCAGTTGCTGCCGAAATCGGCCTGGATCGTGCCCGAAATGCCCAGCCGCTTGAGCTGCGACGTGGTGACGAACGGCTTCACGCCGCCGACGAGGTTGGTGTTCGGCGCGACGGTGGCATAGCCCCAGGCTTCGAACTCTTCGATCTGGTACGGCTCATCGACATAGGATGCGGCGAGGGCGACGCCCAGGCGGTCGTCCATGAACTTGCCGACATAGGTCCCGTTGAGGCGATAGCCCCAGTCCTTCGACCCGCTGTTGAGCTTGCCCATGTCGGTGTAGATGCCGCGCGCGCCAACGGCGAAGACTTCCTTGCCATATTCGAGCGGGCGGATCGTGCGGATGTCGATCGTGCCGACCAGGCCCTGCGTCGGCAGCGCCGCGTTCGGCGTCTTGTAGACGTTGACGCCATTGACGATTTCCGACGGATACTGGTCGAATTCGATGCCGCGATTGTCGTTGGTCGACGTCTGGGGGCGGCCGTTCAGCAACGTCGCCGAGAAATCCGGGCCGAAGCCGCGGATCGAAATGAACGAGCTGCGGCCCGAGATACGCTGCGACGTCAGGCCGGGCAGGCGCGCGATCGATTCCGCGATCGATGCGTCGGGCAGCTTGCCGATATCTTCGGCCGACACCGATTCAACGATCTGGTCGGAGTCCTTCTTGGTCGAAACCGCGCTCTCGAGTGCGGCGCGGAAGCCGGTCACGACCACCTCCTCGGCTTCGGGCGCCGGCTCCGCCGTGTCCTGCGCATAAGCCGGCATCGCCAGCCCGGCGAACAGCATCGCGGCGGCGATCGCCGAACCGCTCGCTCCGGTGGAAAGTCGTGCAGCCGTCCGGCCGCCAAGCATGTGACGCATGATATCCTCCCCTATGCCGGCCCCCTAATCTGGCCGGGGCGCACCGTTGCGGCGCGTTGTGCATAATATTCAGGGCAACCCGCCCGGAGCGCCAGCGAACGGCATACGTATTCAAGGGTAAGCCCATGCTGCGTGTCCGTTGCGCAACATTGACGCCGCCCGGAAAGGCGCTCAACGTCACCGGGTCAAGCGGAGGGCACATCCGCGGACGTTTAGGGGATTGGGTGCCATTGGCCATGCAACGCAAGCCGACATCGTTCGACATCGCGCATCTTGCCGGCGTGTCACAGCCGACGGTCTCGCGCGCGCTGCGTGGCGGACGCGGCGTCAACGAAGCGACGCGCATGCGGATCGAGGCAATCGCCCGCCGCCTGAACTATCGCGTCGACAAGGCTGCATCGAACCTGCGCAGCCGCCATGCCGAAACGCTGGCCGTGCTGATCTTTCAGGACGAAAGCGCCGACGACAGCGCGATCAACCCCTTCTTCCTCTCGATGCTCGGCTCGATCATGCGCGCCTGCGCCGACCATGGCCAGGACATGCTGGTGTCGTTCCAGCAACTGGGCAGCGACTGGCATCAGGATTATGAGGATTCACGCCGCGCCGATGGCCTCATCCTGCTCGGCTATGGCGACTATCAACTCTATCGCGCCAAGATCAGCGAACTGATCGCGCAGAATACGCATTTCGTGCGCTGGGGATCAGTCGAGGCGGAGGGCGCGGGCCTCACCGTCGGGTGCGACAATCACGGCGGCGGGCGCGCCGCGACCCGGCATCTGGTCGACCTCGGCCGCAAGCGCATCGCCTTTCTCGGCCATGCATCGAGCCATTATCCCGAATTCCACGATCGCTATCGCGGTCATGTCGCGGCGCTCAGGGACGCCGGGATGACCGCCGATCCGGCGCTGCAGGTCGACGCCCTGACCTCGGAGGAAGCCGGCGCAGCCGCCGCCGATGCGCTGATCGAACGCGGCGCGCAATTCGACGCGATCCTCGCCGCCAGCGACCTGATCGCGATCGGCGCGATGCGCGCGCTTGCGGCAAAGGGGCTGCGCGTGCCGGAGGATGTCGCCGTAGTCGGCTTCGACGATATCGCGGCGGCAAGCTTCACCAACCCGCCGCTTACCACCGTGATGCAGGACACCCGCGCCGCGGGACGGATGCTGGTCGAAACGCTGCTCGGCCGCATCCGTGAGGAGCGCGTCCATGACGTGCTGCTGCCCGCCAAACTCGTCGTCCGCCGCTCCTGCGGCGCACCCGCCTGATCGACCTCAAGGACTTATGATGGAAAAACCGCGCCAGGGCTTTTGGGGCCTGTGGAACATCTCGTTCGGCTTCTTCGGCATCCAGATCGGCTTTGCGCTCCAGAATGCGAACATGAGCCGCATTTTCCAGTCGCTCGGCACCAGCATCGACGATCTGCCTGCCCTGTGGATCGCCGCGCCGCTGACCGGCCTGCTGGTTCAGCCGGTGATCGGACATATGAGCGACCGGACCTGGCTCGGCCGGCTGGGCCGCCGCCGCCCCTATTTCCTTGCCGGCGCGATCCTGGCCGCGCTGTCGCTGTTCGTGATGCCGCTCGCCCCGGTGCTGCTGGTCGCGGCGGTGATGCTGTGGGTACTCGACGCCTCGCTCAACATCTCGATGGAGCCGTTCCGCGCGTTCGTCGGTGACATGCTGCGCAAGGATCAGCATAGTGCGGGTTATGCGGTGCAAACCGCGTTCATCGGCGCGGGCGCAGTCGTGGGGTCGATCTTCCCCTGGGGCCTCGAACATCTCGGCGTCTCGAACGAAGCGCCGCTGGGCAGCATCCCCGATACCGTCCGCTACGCCTTCTGGTTCGGGGGCGCGGCCCTGTTTCTAGCCGTGTTGTGGACGATCCTCACCACCCGCGAATACAGCCCCGAACAGCTCGCCGCATTCGAAGGCGCGCGGGAAGAGGCGGCGGAAGACAGCGTACGCGTGCTCGCTGCGCGCGGCCCGCTCGCCAGCCTCGCCTGGATCGGCGCCGGCGCACTGGTCGCGGCGGCGGTTGGCTGGTTCGATCTCGAAAAGGAAGTCTATCTGCTTGGCGGCCTGCTCGCCGGTTACGGCATCGCCAGCCTGATCGCCGTCCAGCTCGCCAAGGCGGGGCGCGGCACCAGCATGCTCGCCAGCATCGTTGGCGACTTTGCCGGCATGCCGCCGATCATGAAGCGACTGGCGGTGGTGCAGTTCTTCAGCTGGTCGGCGCTGTTCATCATGTGGATCAACACGACGCCGGTCGTGGCGCAGGTGTTCTTCGGCGCGCCGGACGCCGCCGACCCGCGCTATCAGGAGGGCGCAAACTGGGTGGGCGTGCTGTTCACCGTCTATAACGGCGTCGCTGCCGTCGCCGCGCTGACGCTGCTCCCGCTGCTCGCCTCGCGCTTGGGCAAGGTGCGTACGCACATCATCGGCCTGCTGTGTGGCGCTGCGGGCTATGCCAGCTTCTTCTTCATTTCCGACCACAGCTGGCTGATCGTCAGCGAAATCGGCATCGGCATCGCCTGGGCGTCGATCCTCGCCATGCCCTATGCGATCCTCGCGTCGAACCTGCCCCAGGCAAAGCTCGGCATTTTCATGGGGCTGTTCAACGTCTTCGTCGTCGTCCCGCAGCTGCTGGTCGCGACCGTGATGGGCTCGATCATGAAGGCGTTCTTCCCCGATCAGCCGATCTGGACGATGGCCTTTGCTGGGGGGACGCTGGTCCTTGCCGCACTCGCGATGACCCGCGTGAAAGAGAGCTGATCCAATTCCCCCTTCCGCGAGCGGGAGGGGAGGTTACAGCGCCGCGAAATCGATCGGCCCGTGCCGGTCGAGCGTGCGCGAGCGATCCTCCATCGGGTATTTGAGGCCCGTCGCGCAGTTGAACAGCAACGCAGTCTCGTCCGGCGACACGCGGCCATCCGCGACCGCCGCGCGCCACGCCGCCAGCGTCGCGCCGCCCTCCGGGCACAGCAGCAGGCCGTCGAGCCGCGCCGCATCCTCGACCGCTTCCAGGATCGCGGCGTCGCTGACGGCCATCGCAAAACCGTTCGACTCGCGCACCGCGTCGAGGATCAGGAAATCGCCCACCGCCTGCGGCACGCGGATGCCCGCCGCGACGGTATGGGCATCTTCCCATCGCGTCGCATGGCGCTCGCCGGCTTCCCAGGCCCGCACCATCGGCGCGCAGCCCTCGGCCTGCACCGCCACCATGCGCGGGCGTTTCGACCCGATCCAGCCCAGCGCCTCCAGCTCGGCAAAGGCCTTCCACATGCCGATCAGTCCGGTCCCGCCGCCAGTGGGGTAGAAGATCACGTCGGGCAATTCCCAGCCAAACTGTTCGGCCAGCTCCAGCCCCATCGTCTTCTTGCCCTCGATCCGGTACGGCTCCTTCAGCGTCGACAGGTCGAACCAGCCATTGGCTTCCTTCCCCGCCGCGACCAGCTTGCCGCAATCGTCGATCAGGCCGTTGACGCGATAAACGCGCGCACCTTGCGCCGCGATCTCGCGCACATTGATCTCGGGCGTGTCGTCGGGACAGAAGATCACCGCCTCGATCCCCGCCTGCGCGGCATAGGCCGCCGCCGCAGCGCCGGCATTCCCGTTGGTCGGCATCGCAATGGTGGAGACGCCCAGCTCCTTGGCCATGCTGATCGCCATGACCAGCCCGCGTGCCTTGAACGATCCGGTCGGCAACCGCCCCTCGTCCTTGACCAGCAGATTGGCCGCCCCCGCACCCGCGCCGATCTTGCGCAGCGGGACGATCGGCGTCGTGATCTCGCCCAGGCTCACGATGTTCGCGGTCTGCCGCACCGGCAGCAGCTCGCGATAGCGCCACAGATCCGCCGGACGCTGCGCCAGATCGCCCGGCGTCACTGCGGCCCGGACCCCATCGAGATCGTAGCGGACTAGCAGCGGCCGCCCGACCCGCGACAGCCCCTGCAGCGTATCGGCGTCATAGCGCTCCCCGGTCAGCCCGCATTCGAGATGCGTGACAAAGGTCGGGCGATCGGTGGTGAGATTCGTGCTGTAGATCATGGCGTGGGCATAGAGCGCGGCGTGGGCTTAGTCGATGCGCTCCGCCCGCCACCCATCGCCGATGATCGCACGATCACCTACCGTTCCGCGATAGCTCCGCCCGTCGCTGACAAAGCTGAGAGCGGCGCCATGCAACAGCGGCACGGACAGTGCGCGCCCGTTGAGCGTCCCACCGATGCGACTATAGCGCTGCTCGATCACCAGATCGGCAACACTGCCATCGGCGTGGATGATCCGCCATTCGCCCCCGGCGATCGCGGGAATGGTCCAGCGATAGACGCGCTTGTCGGCAATCTCGCGAAACTCATCATGCGGCCAATCGCCCATGTCGAATGCATGACTCACGACCCGCGCGCCGGCCTTCATCTCATTGAGAAGCTTGGGCTTGAGGCGCTCGTTCAGCGCGGGGAGCAGGTAGAGCGTCACCACATCAACCTCGCGCAGCGATACCGTGAACAGATCGTCGCGAACGAACCGCGCGCGCTCTTCCAGCCCCTCCAGCCGCGTCAGTGATCGCGCCCGTGCGACCAGGTCGCTGTCGATCTCGACACCCAGCGCGCTCGCCCCGCGACGCGCCGCCGCGCGTGGGATGCGCCCGTCGCCCGAGCCAAGATCGATCAGGCGCTCGCCAGCCTTGAGCGCCGCCATGTCGAGCATCCCTTCGACCACTTCGTGCGGTGTAGGGACGTAGGGAACGTCCTTCGCCCGCCACGCACTGGCCGGGACAGTAACCAGGCAGGCTGAGCCGATCAGGATCGAGCGGCGCGAAAGAGATGGTGTCATCCGGCTAGCGTGGCCGACCACGAAGCGATGCGCAATCGCTGCGCCGCTTGGCACCGAACGCAAGAAAGCCGCCCGGAGGGCGGCTTGGATGGGTGTTTGTGATGGTTGCGGGGGTTGGATTTGAACCAACGACCTTCAGGTTATGAGCCT